>Ga0182742_1000342_pt1 | contig 79427 bp, 71 predicted proteins | sample eDN5th37CBELigMG_FD_128880 | JGI IMG/M metagenome (GOLD analysis project Ga0182742, IMG submission 128880) | Enriched Miracle-Growth compost microbial communities from Emeryville, California, USA - eDNA 5th pass 37_C BE-Lig MG (version 2)... ...
GGCCGGCCAGCGCCCTTGCCGTGACGATCTCGACGCCGAGTTCGAGGAGGCGCCGCTGGACGCGGCCCTGTTCCAGTGTGTTGCTGCTCCACGGCGAGACCTGGGATTCCGGCGTCACGAAGAGCACGGAGCGGCCGGCCCTGGCCAGAAGTTCGGCAAGCACGCTGCCCATATAGAAGCAATCGTCATCGAAGACCGCGACCGGGCCGTCGGCCGGAACTGCCGCGGCACCATCCGAAAGGAGCGCGTCGGGAGAGACGAGCCTGCCCTCCGCCAGGAAACCGAGGGGCGTTCGATGGGTGCGGCCGACGCCGTCGGTTCGCCAATGTGCGCCGGTGGCGATCGCGACATGGGCAAGGCCGTATTGCAGCACGTCCTCCGCGCCAAGCCGGCTATGCAGGTAGAGTTCGGCATTGGCCTTGATGCCGAGCTGGCCGACGCGCCAGTCGCGCACCCGGCCCCAGGTGGCAAGGCCGGGCAGGCGACATTCGCGTGCGACGCGTCCGCCCCATTCGCCGCCGCCTTCCGCCAGAACGACCTCGATGCCGCGTTCGGCGAGCGCCCGCGCCGCCTCGAGGCCGGCCGGCCCGCCGCCGATGACCAGGGCGGATTCGGACCTCCTGGCCGGCGCGATGATTTCCGGGTGCCAGCCTCTGCGCCATTCCTCGCCGATCGTCGGGTTCTGCGTGCAGCGCATCGGCACATTGGTGTTGTCGCCGGAGGTGCAGATGTTGCAGCCGATGCATTCGCGGATATCGTCGATGCGGCCTTCTTCGATCTTCTTCGGCAGGTACGGATCGGCGATCGACGGGCGTGCGGCGCCGATGAAATCGAGGATGCCCTGCCGGATCGCCCGCGCCATGCTGTCGGGAGAGGTATAGCGGCCGACGCCGACAACGGGCTTGGTGGTGACGGATTTGACGAAGCGGGTGTAGGGCTCCTGGTAGCCTTCCTCGGAGAAGCGGGCCGTCTGGCTGTCGTTCGACCAGTCGGAGAGATTGACGTCCCAGAGATCCGGCAGTTCGGCCAGAGCGGTGATGATATCCCTGCCTTCCCCTTCGCTGGTGATGCCGGCCGGGCCCATCAGTTCGTCGACGGCAAGGCGGACGGCGAGCGCGCAGCGATCCCCGATCGCCTCGCGCGTGTCGTCAAGGACTTCGCGGAACAGACGGAGCCGGTTTTCGAAGGAGCCGCCATATTCGTCGCTGCGGTCGTTGTGGCGGCGCGACAGGAAGTGCTGCAGCACGCTCATGTCATGGCCGGCATAGACGTAGACGATATCGAAGCCGGCCCTCTTCGCGCGCAGCGCGGCATTGCGGTACCATCGGCGCATATTGGCGATGTCGGTCTTGTCCATGGCGCGCGCCTGGACCGGGTCGAGGCCGTCATTGATGGCATGGGAGGGGGCAAGCGGGATCATGCGGCTGAAGCGGTTGGCGACATGAAGGCCATTGTGCACGAGCTGGATGGCCGCAAGGCTGCCATGGGCATGGATGCGCTCCGTGACGGCACAGAGGGCCGGAAGGTCGCCATCATCCCAAAGCCGCGCTTCATTGGCCGGCGTGAGGTCCGAAGTGGGATGTATTTCCGCTTCCTGGGTCGAGACGACGGCCCAGCCGCCCTCCGCCTTCATGCCGCGCAGATCGGCTTCGGCATTCGGATAACGATAGCCCATGCCGGAACAATGGGGCACCTGGTAGAAGCGGTTGCGCGCCGTGACAGGACCGATCCGGACGGGTTCGAAGAGAATGTCGAAGCGAGGGTCGCGCGCCATGTCTGTCATCCTGAAAAATGCTCTGCCGCCCGAACATGCGCCAGCCGGTGCCTTCAGGATATCGGGAACGCATCGCCGATCAAGCGAATTGTTATACGGATGTATAATATTGTGGTGCGCGACCCTTTCCGGTGCGGCGAGGGGTTTTTCTCTTTTCGACGAAACAACGGTCCCTTTCCCCCGAAAAAACTATGGGCTTGACCGGCTTTCTCCGCCGGTTGACCCTAAGAGGAATGCGATGCGGTCCCGCTTCGCAAACAGCGGCGTGAATCGTCGATCGGGAGACAATCATTAATCTCAAGCAGCTTCGTTATTTTGTGAAAGTGGCCGAGACCGGAAACATCACGCGCGCGTCTGAAAGCCTGAATGTCGCACAGACTGCGCTCGGCCAGCAGATCCGCTATCTGGAGGATATGCTCGGCGTTCGCCTTCTTGAGCGTCATTCGCGCGGCATTTCCCTCACCGAGCCGGGGGAGGTGCTATATCGGCATGCCCTTTCCATTCTGGGCTCGATCGAGGATGCACGCCGGGACGTGATGGCCTATCGCCCGGCGAAGCGCGCGATCGTCGATCTTGGCGTCACGCCCAGCATTCAGGCGCTGATCGGATCCGAACTCCTTGCGTCGGTACGCGATGAGGTTCCGGATGTGTCCTTCCGGGTTGTGGAGGAGTTGAGCTTCATCCTGATCGATGCGCTGCTGCGCGGTGAACTTGACATTGCGCTTGCCTATGAATTCGAAAGTCGTCCCGAGCTTTCGGTCATTCCGCTCGTGGAAGAAGAGCTGTTGTTTGTGGCGGGTGCCGGATCTCGCTTGCGCGGGGAAACGGTTTCCTTCGAGGAGGCGGTCGGTACGGACCTCGCCCTCGTGAGCGATCGTGATATCATCTGGCGTCTGGTCCACGAGGAGGCGGGGCGCCAGGGGCTTTCAGTCAATGTTGCCTTCGAGGTCCAGTCGATGCCGGCGATCAAGACGCTGGTTGCGCGGGGGGCAGCGACGAGCATCGTGCCTTACGGAGTGGTGGCGGAAGAGATCCAGCAGGGATTGGTCGTCGCATATCCGATATGCCGGCCTTCGATGAAACGGACGCTCTTCTTCAATCGAAGGGCCGATCCCTCGCCGCTGGTCCAGGATGAGGCTTTGCTTGCCTTTCTCGATAGGATGATCGGCCGGCTTGTCGAAAGGATGATGCCCTACGGCAAGCTGATCGGCAGGGTGCTGGCACAACATGACAGGGAGATCGAGCCATAAACCTCCGCCAGCTCCGCTATTTCGCGATGGTGGTCAAGACCGGCGGCATGTCGCATGCCGCCGCCCGGCTCAAGATCGCCCAGACCGCCGTCAGCATCCAGATCCGCGATCTTGAGCGCGAGATCGGCGTCGCCTTGTTCGAGCGCCACTCGCGCGGCGTCGTGCCGACAAAGGCGGGGGTCGTGCTCTACGAGCGCTACAACGAAATCGAACGTTTTCTGGAGCGCACCCTCAAGGACGTGCGGACGGCAGCCGGCAGTCCGGCGCCTCGGCCTTTCGTTATCGGCCTGACGCCGAGCCACATGCGTCTCGTTGGCGCCGATGTGCTGATCGCGGCCGGTGCAAAACTCCCGGCGACCTCTCTGAAGCTGGTAGAGGAATTGAGCTTCGCGCTCATTGCCGCACTCGAGCGCAAGGAGATCGATCTCGCCTTCGCCTATGACGTGGAGGGGCGGCCCGGCCTCATGCGCGAGGCGGTGATCGAGGATGAATTGCTGTTCGTCACCGCACGGGCCAAGACGCTGGACGAAAACCCGGTGACTTTTGCCGAAGCCCTTTCGGAAGAACTCTTCTTCGCCGGCGAGCGCGGCATCGTCACGCTCGTCCGCCGCATGGCACAGCGCCTGTCGCTGGAACCGCGGATCGTGTCCGACATGCAGTCGGTGCCGGCGATCCGGGCGCGCATCGCCGAAGGCGGGGCGAGCCTTCTGCCCTATGGCAGCGTCGCCGATGGCGTCAGTCGCGGCATTTTCGCCATACGCCGGATCGAGCGCCCGGTTCCGAGCCGTACGCTCTACATGGTGAGTCGTCGCGAAGAGCGTTCGCCCCTCGAAGACGAATTGATCGGGCCATTCCTGAAGGAGGTGGTCGGCCATATCTGTCGGGCGTCCGCACCCTATGCCATCATTGTCGACCCCCGTTTCGATGTCGCCGGACCTCTCTCCGGCACGTTCCAGCCATAGCGAAAAACTTATAGCTCGCCGCTTTTAACGGTTTTGGACAGGCGGCTTCCGCGCCACTAGGTTTGCCATATGACAAATTCGACCGACGGGAAAAGAGGCGTTTGCCTTCCGATCATCGGTCACCTGGAGCGTGTAGGGAGGCTGCCACATGGGGGGCTATCGCGTAACCGTCGATACGGGCGGAACGTTTTCCGACTTCGTCTATCTTGACGAAACGACGGGGGAAACATCGATTTCCAAGGTTCCGTCGACCCCTGACGACCCGTCGCGTGCGATCCTTTCCGGGATAGACATTCTTCTGTCGGGCGGGGTCAAGCCGCATGACGTGAGCTATTTCTGCCATGGCACGACGGTCGGGACCAATGCGCTGCTGGAGGGCAAGGGTGCGAAGACCGGGCTTCTCGTGACCAAAGGATTTCGCGGTATCTACGAAGTCGGCGAACAGGCCCGCCCGCACGGCTCGGCGATCTTCGACATTCTTTATGAAAAGCCTGCGCCGATCGTCCTGCCGTCGCTGACGGGCGAAGTCGCCGAACGCGTGGTTCATGACGGCAGCGTCCTTGCAAGCCTCGATGAGGTCGCGCTTCGTGAAACGCTTGGCGAACTGCGCAGCCAGGGCATCGAATCCGTCGCCGTCTGCCTGCTCTTTTCCTTCCTGCATCCGGGCCACGAAGAGCGCATCCGCGAGATCGTTCGTGAAGAGCTGCCGGATTGCGAAGTCTCGCTTTCTTCGGAAATCGTGCCGCAGATTCGCGAATATCATCGCCTCAGCACGACGGTCATCAACGCCTACCTTCAGCCGGTTCTCGCACGCTATATCGCGCGCCTTGCCGATCGGCTTGAAACGGCCGGGGTGAAGACGCCTCAGAAATACATCATGCAGTCGAACGGTGGCATGGCGACCTTTGAGGCGACGGCCAGGAAGGGTGTTTCGACGGTGCTTTCCGGCCCCGCCGGCGGCGTGACGGCAAGCGTGGCGATGGCGCGCTCGAGTGGCCATGGCGATATCGTCACTTTCGATATGGGCGGCACATCCTGTGACGTGGCGCTGATCAAGAACGGCACAGCCGTGATCGCCAATCGCGGCAAGGTCGAAGGTCGCGACATTGCAATCCCCATGATGGACATCAATACGGTCAGTGCCGGCGGCGGCACGATCGCTGAAGTCGACCGCTTCGGCGTCCTCCAGGTCGGGCCGGAGAGCGCCGGCGCAATTCCCGGCCCCGCCTGCTACAGCCGTGGAGGCACCAAGCCGACCATCACCGATTGCAATCTGCTGCTCGGCTATCTTTCGGAGGAGAATTTCCTCGGCGGAAAAATGCGTCTCGATGCCCGGAAGGCCCGCCAGGCGGTGGAGACCCATGTGGCAGGGCCCCTCGGCATGGATGTGCTGGACGCGGCGGAAGGCATCATCCGCATCATCAACGTCAAAATGGAAGAGGCGATCAAGGCCATCTCGACGATGCGCGGCCATGACCTGCGCGATTTCATGCTGCTGCCCTTCGGTGGTGCCGGTCCCCTGCATGCCGCGCGCATGGTGCGCGAGCTCGGCATGGCCGGCTTCATCGTGCCGCTGCATGCAGGCGTCTTCTCCGCGATGGGGCTCGTCATGTCGGATGTAACGCACGACTATGTGCGCTCCCGTTTGATGCCGCTCGACGGTGCAGCGTCCGGCGAACTTGCGGCGATCTTCGCGGGCATGGAGGCGCAGGCGTTTGCCGATCTCGCCGAGGAAGGCTTCCCGGTCGATCGCATCCGCATCGAACGGGCGCTGGACCTGCGCTACGCCGGGCAGGGTTACGAACTGACGGTTCCGCTTTACGGGATTGCAGACGGGGCGGATATCGCCCGGGTTCGCGAGGCTTTCGATGCCGAGCACGAGACGATGTTCGGTCACAAGGCTGCGGAAGAGGCGGTGGAGATCGTTTCCTTCCGTGTGAAGGCCATTGGCCTCCTGCCGCCGGTTCATGCCAAGCGCTACCAGCCGAGCAGCGGAACGCTTGCGGATGCCTGCCTCGGCCAGCGGCCTGTTCGCTTCGACGGCGAAAGCCTCGACTGCGCGGTCTATCAGCGCGAACGTCTCGATGTCGGCCTTGCCTTTTCCGGCCCGGCAGTCGTCGAGCAGTTCGATTGCACGACGGTCATCCTGCCCGGCCAGCAGGTCCGGGTCGACGAATTCAAGAATCTCATCGTAACGGAGGTCGCGTGATGCTTCAGCGCAATGCCTCGCTCGGCATCAGGCCCACGGCTGTCGAGCTTGAAGTGATCCGGGCCAGCCTCGGCGGCATCGTGCAGGAAATGCAGAACTCGCTGTTCCGCACTGGGTTCTCCACCATCATCCGGGAATCGCAGGATGCTTCCTGCGCTCTGCTCGATGCCAATGCAGCGATCATCGCCCAGCATGTCGTGCTGCCGCTTCATATCGGCGCCTTCCCCGCCTGCACCCAGGCGGTTCTGCGCGCGTTCGGCGGTGATATCGCGCCCGGTGACGCGTTCCTCATCAACGATCCCTATGAGGGCGGCAGCCCGCATGCGCCGGACATGGCGGTGATCACGCCGCTGTTCTTCGGAGATACCCTGGTCGCCTTCTGCGCCAGCATCGCGCATAAAGGAGACATCGGCGGGCCCGTGCCGGGAAGCTGCTCCGGGCAGGCGCGTGAAGTCTTCAACGAAGGACTGCAATTGCCGCCCGTTCGCTATCAGCGCAACTTCCTGCCTTTCGGCGATGTCGAGAGGATCATTGCAGCCAACAGCCGGACGCCTGAACTGGTGCTCGGTGACATTCGCGGTCAGCTCGGCTCCGCGCGTCTCGGCGAACGTCGCCTGTCCGCGCTCCTCGAAAAGTTCGGCCTTGCCAAGTGCACGGCGGCCTTCGAAGAGCTGGGCGATGTTGCCGAGCGGCGGATGCGGGCGATCATCGAAACCTGGAAGGACGGTGTGTTCGAAGCCGAGCGCTTTGTCGACGATGACGGTGTCGAACTGTCGAAACCGGTGCGCATCCACGTCCGTGTGGAAAAAAAGGGCGACGTGCTTCGCTTCGATTTTACCGGCGCAGCGGATCAGACACGTGGGCCGGCCAATATCCGGCCGCCGCTCGTCCAGGCGGCCTGCGCCTATGTGCTGATCTCGCTGGTCGACCCCAATGTCTTCATCACGAGCGGCATTCTGCGCGCGTTCAGCATTGAAACGCGCCCCTCCAGCGTGCTGGATCCGCGTTATCCCGCGCCGGTGAACACCTACAACCCCACTGTCCATGCGGTTGTCGACGCGATCTTCGCGGCACTGGGGCAGGTGGTGCCGGAACGCTCGCGGGCCGATGGCTGCGGCAGCCGGTCGATCATTCTCGGCGGTCGCCAGACAAATGCCGGCAGCAGCTATGTCCAATACGAGATCGTCGGCGGCGGTGCCGGTGCGCGCTCCAGCCGCGATGGTGCCTCGGGAACGACGGTCAACCAGAGTAACGCGAAGATCGCGCCGGTTGAGATCATCGAAAGCGAATTCCCGACGCGGGTGCTCGCCTTCGAACTGATCCGTGACTCTGGCGGCGCGGGCAAGTTCCGCGGTGGGCTCGGTATCCGGCGCAAGTATCTCAATCTTGCCGATGCACGCTTTTCCATCCGCTCGACCAAGCATGTCATTCCGGCCGAGGGCTACTGCGATGGTTTGCCCGGCCGTACGGGCGATATCCGGATCAATCCGGACGAGGAGACCTGGAAGCGACTGCCCTCGCGCTATGCCGATTATCCGCTGAAGGCCGGCGACGTGTTCGAACTCGAAACCCCGGGGGGCGGCGGCTACGGCGATCCGCTGACCCGCGATCCCGCGTCGGTGCTGGCCGACGTCCGGGAAGGATATGTCTCCGTCGAAGCGGCAGGACGCGATTACGGCGTGGTGCTGGTGAAAGGACGCGATGGCCCGCAGGTCGACATGGACGCGACACAGCGGCTGCGAACCGTACGGTCCAAGGCCGGTGCGGCTTGAACGAGATCAGGAGGAAAACATGGATGCAATCGTGAATACCAAGCCGAAAGCCGGCGTGATTGGCCTCGGCGCCATGGGCTACCAGATGGCCCGTCATTTGAAGGAGAAGGGCTTCACGGTCTGCGGCTATGACGTGTCTGCCGAAGCGATAGCCAAGTCCCAGGCGATCGGCATTCCCACCAAGACGGATATCGCTGCGGTGGGCGGCGGTGCCGACATCGTTATCGTCATGGTGCAGACCGACAAGCAGGTCGTCGAGGTCATCCGTGATGGCGGGCTTCTCGCGTCGCTTGCGCCGGGATCGGTCATCTGCATTGCAAGTTCGATCGCTCCGGAAACCTGTCGGCAGCTCGAAAGCGAGGCGGCCAAGAAGGGCGTCGGCGTTCTCGACACGCCGGTCGTGCTCGGTCAGGAGGCCGCCGACAAAGGCACATTGACGGTTTTTGCCGGCGGAGAGACGAAATGGCTCGAAGCGGCGCGCCCTGTCCTGTCCGCATTCAGTGGCAACATCCTGCATATCGGGCCGAGCGGCACGGGACAAATCGCCAAGACCGCCAACAATATGCTGCTTTGGGCGTGCATATGCGCGAATTTCGAAGCACTTAGCCTTGCCAAGCAACTCGGCGCGGACGTACCGACGCTGGTCTCGGCGCTGATGCACTCGTCCGGCGCCAACTGGTCGCTGTCGCGCTGGGGCAAGAGCACCGGGAAGTGGGCGGAGAAGGACATGGACGTCGCGCTCGATCTTGCGCAGGGCGTCAAGTTGCCGTTGCCGCTCAATGGCCTTGTCGACCAGCTCATGAAGTCCATGAACAAAGAGCGCATGCAAAGCCTGTTGAACTGAACGCTGGCTGTCTCGCCCAGGCTCGGGGGGAGTCGGGTGAGGGCAGTCGAAATCCTGGGAGGAGAGCATGAGAAATCTTTTGAAGGCAGCTTTGGCAACGGGCCTGTCCGTCGTTGCCGGTATTCTGTCGCCGGCAGCGGCGGAAGAGGCCCTGACCAAGGTGAACGTCGCCTACGACGGCTTCACCATGACCAGCGCGCCGATTCAGTATACGCTGGCCAAGGGCCTGTTCAAGAAACACGGGCTCGACGTCAATCTCGTCTTCGTCGAGGGCGGTTCGGTGTTGACGCAGGCGCTCGTCGGCGGCTCGATCGACATTGCCCAGAATGGCTATACGCCGTCGATCACCGCGGCCGTTGCCGGGGCGGATGTCGTCATCATCGGCAGCATGGCCAACCGGCTGCCATTCCAGCTCGTCGTCGATCCGTCGATCGGGAAGCCGGAAGACCTGCGCGGAAAGAGCATAGCGATCAGCAAGTTCGGTTCCTCGACCGACACGGCGCTCAAATTCGCGCTGAAATCGCTCGGCCTCGCGGCGACGGATGTCAACATCCTGCAGCTTGGCGGTGAAGGCACCCGCGCGGCCGCCTTCGAGAGCCGCCAGGTCCAAGGCCTGATGTCGCAATATCCGCGCACGCAGGAAATGATCGACGACGGCTCGAAGATGCTGGTGGATGTGACGGAGATCGTCAAGGACTATCCGAATACGGCCTACGTGACATCGCGGAACTACCTTTCCGGTCATCCCGATGTCGTCAAGCGCTTCTTCATGGCCATGGGCGAGGGGCTTCACGACTTTCGCGCCAATCCCGCCGAGGCGATGGATACCACGGCATCGTTCCTGAAACTGGAAAAGGGGCCCTCTGTCGAGCAGGCATTCCGCTTCTATTCGGAAAAGGTGTTCCCGCAGGACCTGCGGCCATCGATGCCGGGCGTCGCCGCCGTACTCGCCGAGCTTTCGAACACCATGCCGGCCGCTGCTTCCGTGAAGCCGGAATCGATAGTCGATACGAGTACGCTCGATGCGCTCGACAGCGAAGGCTTTTTCAAAGCGCTCGACTGAACTGAACTGCGCGCAAAGCGGGAGAAGAACCATGTTGCAGGCAACGCCGGTCAAGCTGAGAGCCGATAGCGTCAGGCTGAACTACTATAATCAACGCACCAAGCGCGATTTGAGCGTACTGGACGGTATCGACTTCAGCGTCGGTGAGGGCGAACTCGTCAGCATCGTCGGACCGAGCGGTTGCGGAAAGTCCACCTTTCTTGCGGCGGTCGACGGGCTTGTCTCGATCGACGGCGGCAAGATTATGATTGACGATCGGGAAGTGACGAAACCGGGGCCGGATCGCGGCCTCGTGTTTCAACAAGATTCGCTCTTTCCCTGGCGTACGGTGCAACGCAACGTATCCTACGGCCTGGAAATCCAGAAAACCCTCGGCAAGGAGGAGATCGCGCGCCGCGCGCGCAAGTTTGTCGAGTTGGTCGGGCTCGCCGGCTTCGAGGACAGCTATCCAAACGAGCTGTCCGGCGGCATGCGCCAGCGCGTCAACATCGCCCGTGCGCTTGCCGTCGATCCGGAGCTGCTGCTGCTCGACGAGCCCTTTGCCGCGCTCGACGCGCAGACCCGCGAATTCATGCAGTTCGAGTTGCTGCGCATTCTCGACCGTGCGCAGAAGACCGGCCTCTTCATCACCCATCAGATCGACGAGGCGATCTTCCTTTCAAACCGCGTCATCGTGTTTTCGGCGCGGCCGGCGAAGGTGAAGGAGATCGTCGAGGTCGATCTGCCGAAGGAGCGCACGCTCGATTTGAAGCATACGCCACGCTTCATGGAGATCTTCCGTCATATCTGGCGGCTGATCGAAGAGGAAAGCGCCCGCATGGGTCTGCTGCGCGTACAGTGAGGGAGCGAAAATGACATCCGTGACTGAAGAACGGGAAGTCCCCAGACAGCGTAAATCCGATTTCACAATCTACGAATTCCTGGTGCGCAACGAAAACGCCCTTCTGGGTGGCATCACCCTTATCGCGGCACTTCTCCTGTGGGAGTCAGTGGTCGGCCTAGGCTGGGTCAATCCGCTGTTCACAAGCTCGCCGAGCCGGATCATCGCGACCGGCTACACGATGTTCACCGATGGCAGCATCTATCCGCACCTCGCCATCAGCGGGCTAGAACTGCTTGTCGGCTACGGGTTGGCAATTATCGTCGGTGTGCCGCTCGGCATCCTGATGGGATGGTATCGCCGCGTCGATGCGGCATTCGATCCGATTATTTCGGCGCTTTACGCCACGCCCCGCATCGCGCTCCTGCCGTTGATCATGATCTGGTTCGGTATCGGGCTTGGCTCGAAATTCGCGATCATCTTCCTCAGCGCGGTGTTCCCGATCCTCATCAACACCATCGCCGGCGTCCAGACCGTCGAGCGCGACTATATCAAGGTCGCCCGGTCCTTCGGGGCAAGCGACAGGCAGATGTTCCTGACTGTCGCGTTCCCGGCCGCGGTCCCCTTCCTGCTCACGGGGCTGCGCCTCGGTCTCGGGCACGCCCTGATCGGAATTGTCGTCGGTGAGATGTATTCGGCCCAGGCAGGCGTCGGCTACCTCATCTCCATCGCCGGCGCGACCTTCCAGACGGACCTCGTCATGTTCGGCATCATCCTGATCGCCACGGCCGGCGTGATACTCACGAATATCCTCAGGATGATCGAACGCCGCTTCGACCGCTGGCGGCCGAACAACAAGCTCTAGATTTCCGGCCGGTCTTTACGGTCGGCCGATCGCCTCACTCCAAGGAACGGTAGGACAGAATGAAACTCATCGATCAGGTGGCCGTCGTCACCGGCGCTGGCCGGAATATCGGGGAGGCCACCGCGAAGCTGCTGGCCCGGGAAGGCGCAAGCATCGCGGTTACGGATATCGACGCCGAGCGCGCGGGAAAGGTCGCCGAAGAGATCCGCGCTGCGGGCGGCACGGCCGAGCCCTTCCTTGCTAACGTGGCTGACGAAGAAGGTGTCAAGTCGCTCGTCAAGGGTGTCGCCGAGCGCTTCGGCAAGGTCGATATCCTCGTCAACAATGTTGCCATCAGCGACAACAAGCACATTCTCGACGTGACGAAGGAAGAGTGGGACAGGGTGATCGCGGTGACGCTGACCGGCACCTTCCTGATGAGCAAATATTTCGCGCAGCAGATGGTCGAGCAGGGTCACGGCGGAAACATCGTCAATGTCGGCTCGACCTCGGGCTTTTACGGACGCCCGCGCGCCATTGCCTATACCGCCGCCAAGGCGGGTGTGACCAATCTGTCGCGTTCGCTGGCCATCCAGCTTGCCAAGCACGGGATCCGCGTCAATTGCGTGGTGCCGAACAAGATCGGCTCGCCGGTGGGCAAGGATGTGTTCGATCCGACGCGGCCCGTTGTCAACCTGCGCGATCGGCCGGGTGTTCCGGACGATCTCGCCCGGGCCATTCTGTTTCTGGTTTCCGCCGATTCCGACTTCATCGACGGAACGACGCTTTTCGTTGACGGTGGCGTCTCCGCGCTCATGCCCGGCAGCGAATGATGGCCCTCGGCGCTTGACCGCCGCGTCGAGATGATCGAAGACAGCGGCGGCAACGACGGAGAAAAGTGGTGAGCGAGAAACGACCGACTGTCCTCATGATCATGGATGGCTGGGGCTGGCGTGAAGAGCCGCGCGGCAACGCCGTCCTGCAGGCAAGAACGCCCAATTTCGATCGGCTCTGGTCGGGTTGCCCGCATGCTCTCTTGACCACGCACGGCCCCGCCGTGGGCCTGCCGGAAGGGCAGATGGGCAATTCGGAAGTGGGGCATCTCAATATCGGTGCCGGGCGCATCGTCATGCAGGAACTGCCGCGTATCGACGCGGCGGTGGCCGATGGCAGCCTGCGCGAGCGCCTTGCCGAGAGCGGCTTGCCAGAAGCGCTTGGCCGGACGGGCGGCATCTGCCATCTCCTCGGCCTCGTGTCGCCGGGCGGCGTGCACGCCCATCTGCTTCACATCGCGGCGCTGGCGCGCGGGCTGAAGGATCTCGGCATCCGATCCGTCGTTCATGCCTTCACCGACGGGCGCGACACGCCGCCCGGAATGGCCGGGGACTATCTCAAGCAGCTTGCCGCCGGGCTTCCCGAGGATACGGCGGTCGTCACCGTCAGCGGGCGTTTCTATGCCATGGACCGCGACCATCGCTGGGACCGCGTTGCGGCGGCCTATGCCGCCATCGTGGAGGGCAGGGGCGTTTCCGCCGTCTCCGTCGAGCAGGCGCTTGAAGCCGCGACCGCACGGGGCGAGACGGACGAGTTCATCACGCCGAGCGTGATCGGCGATTATCGCGGCATTCAGGACGGGGATGCGGTGCTTTGCGCCAATTTCCGCTCCGACCGGGCTCGCGAAATCCTCTCGGCTCTGCTGCTGCCCGATTTCGACGGCTTCGAACGGCCGCGCAAGGCGGATATCGCCCTCGGTGTCGGCATGGTTTCCTACGGCACCACGCTCGATGCCGCCATGCGGACGCTCTTTCCGCCGCAATCGCTTGCCGACGGATTGAGCGAAACGGTCTCGAAGGCCGGGAAAACGCAGATCCATCTTGCGGAAACCGAGAAATATCCGCACGTCACCTATTTCCTCAATGGCGGGCTGGAGGCCCCCTACGGAGGCGAAGCGCGGCTGATGGTGCCGTCGCCGAAAGTGGCGACCTATGACCTGCAGCCGTCCATGTCCGCGCCGGAACTGACCGAGAACGTGACCGCCGCCATCGACGGCGGCGAATACGATCTTATCGTCGTCAACTATGCCAACCCGGACATGGTCGGCCATACGGGCAGCCTGGAAGCGGCCATCGTCGCGGTCGAGACCGTGGATGCCGCGCTGGGAGCCGTCAGCGAGAGCGTCCGGCGGCGAGGGGGCTCGCTGCTCGTCATCGCCGATCACGGCAACTGCGAGACCATGATTGATCCTGAGACCGGTGTGCCGCATACGGCCCATACGACCAACCCCGTTCCGGTCATCCTTTTCGGCCGACCCGAGGTCTCCACGTTGCATGACGGCATCCTGGCGGATGTCGCGCCTACCATCCTCGCCCTCATGGGAATTGCAGCGCCGGAGAAGATGACCGGCCGGCCACTCTTCAACAACTGAGCGGGCATTTCTGATAACCCCGGCAAAGCATCTTGGCTTTGCCGGGGTTATCCATGCTTTTTCGCGATTACATCGACTTCAGGCCGAAGAGATTTTCGGCATTCCTGAAGCATATCTTCTCCATATCGCCCTGCGCCAGATCGAGGCCGTTGAGGATCTTCAGTGTGTCGCGAATATAGCCGGGGCCCTTTTCGGGATCGAAAGGGGAGTCTGAGGCAAAGAGGATGCGGTCGACGCCGTAGAATTCCAGGCCGCAAATCGTGGCTGCGCGGGAGCCGAATACGGCGGTATCGGCATAGAAGTCCTTGAAGTAGTCGAGCGGGCGCTTGCGCAGGCGCTTCAAAACCAGGGTCAGGTCTTCATCCGAGGTCCGCTTGCCGAGCTGGTCCCAACCCGGCCCGACGCGGCCTTCGAAGAACGGCACCATCGCCCCCATGTGGTGGGCGAGGACCTTGAGCGTCGGCAGCCGATCCATGAAGCCGGAGAAGACGAGGCGCGCCATGGCGGCGCTGGTCTCGTAGGGCCAGCCGAAGGTCCACCAGATCTCGTATTTCGATTTGTCCTCGGTCGCGTAGTCGGGCATCGCCGCGTTGCGGGAAGGATGCAGCAGCACCGGCTTTCCATGGCGCGCGGCCGCCTCGAAGATCGGGAAGAAGCGCTCTTCGTCGAGCGGCGCGCCGTTGACGTTCGTGTGGATCTGAAGGCCGTTGGCACCAAGTTCGGTGAAGGCGCGCTCGGCCTCGCGCACGGCGGCTTCCGGTGCGTTCATCGGCAGGGCGGCGACGAACCCGGCAAAGCGGTCAGGGTGGTTCCGCACCAGTTCGGCAAGACCATCATTGCCGATGCGGGCGAATTCGGTCGAAAGTTCAGGTCCGCCCATCGCTTCCAGCGGCGGCATGCCGAGCGAAAGGATCTGCATATAGTTGTCGAATTCGTCCATGACCCGCAGGCGCGTGTCGAGATCGTAGATGCAGGGAACCCCCTGCATGCGCCGGCCGATATCCTTGCCGGCGCCCTCCAATTTCTGGATGCGGTCCCAAAGGGCCCTGGGAAAGAAATGGTTGAATGCGTCGATATAGTGCATGGGTCTCCTCCGGGCGATCGATGGCGTCGATCAGTTGCGTTTCAGGCGGCGCACGAGATAGGCGAATGTCGCCTTGAACATTTCTTCGCGGAACATGTGCTTGCGCTTGGCCTGGATGTCCTCCGGCTTGCCGAGCGCCTTGGCGCCGCCGGCGGCCTCCACCCAAAGCTGCATCATGCAGGCGTTTTCCAGGGACAGGGCCAGATACACCGCCTGCTCGATGGTCGGAGCCGCGGTGACGAGGCCGTGGTTCTGCAGGAGCATGGCGCCGTGCTCGCCGAGCGTCGCGGCAACCGCGCGGCCGCGATCTATAGTGGTGATGAGCTCGGTCGTTTCGGAAAAGACGGGAAGTCCTTCGGCGAAGATCGCGCCGGGATGGCCGATCGCCTGGAGCGGCTTGCCGAGCGCGGAGAAGCTCACGGCGTGCGGCGCATGGGTGTGAACGACGGCATTGATCTCCGCGCGTGCGCGCAGCACCTCGGAATGGATAAAGACCTCGTTGTGCCGCCCGTGTTCGCCCGCGATCTTCTCGCCGTCTAGGTTGACGGTGATGATATTGTCGAGCTCGATCTCCTCAAGGCCGATCTTCGACGCCTTCATGTAGAAGCGATCCGGCGCATCGGGAACGCGCACCGAGATGTGCCCGCGGGTCCAGTCTCCCTGTCCCGCCTGTTCCAGGATACGGCCTGCCTCGATCATCCGTTGCTTCAGGTCTTCATGCATTCCTGCATCCTCCAATGGTTCGCTCGCGCGTTCGCAGCTTGCCGCCTGCCATGCGGGTTTGAATTCCTTGGCTCCGGCGGACGTGCCGCAGGCACTACACACGGCGCTTGTCGCCGCGTTTGCGGCCCTGCGAGAGATTGAGAAAGAGTTCGGAAAGCTCGATCTTCCGGTCGATCAGGCCCTGCTGCAGGGCGTAGCCGACGGCGGTCTCCAGGGTCTTGCTGTTGCGTTCGTCAAGGCCATAGGCCCAGGGATCATCTCCGAGGATCGCCTGTTGTTCTTCCCAGGCCTCGCGATACCAGGCGAGCGGAACGATGCGCGGATTTTCCATGCGCGCCATGGCGACGCGCTTGGCTTCGTCGAAGGCATGGTAGAGGTTGGTCGGCACCCAGGGATGGCGCTCGACGATCTCCGGTCGGATGCCGAGGACATGCATGATGGGAAAGATGCCGGTGCGGGTGAAATAGTCGATCTCGTCGCGCTTGTAATCCGGGAAAAGGCGGCCGACGCGCGGATCCTTCTTGAGGATGGGGTCGATCAGGTCGGGGTGCAGAAGGGCGTCGATCTCGCCGTCGACCAGCATTTGTTCCACGGACTTGTCGTCCGGCAGGCGATGGAGCTTCAGGCCGGCAGGCGGCGTGAAATCGACATCCTCGTCGAGCTCCGCATACCAGTCCATTTCGGTGTGCGGCACGCCATACTCGCTTTCCAGCAGGCCACGCTGCCAGAGCGTCGCGGTCACGAGATAGTTCTTCACGCCCACCTTGCGGCCGATCAGGTCCTTGGGTTCGCGAATGCCGCTTGCCGTGTTGACGAAGATGAAGCCGTGACGGAAACGGCGATGCAGGAAGACGGGGATGGCGTCGAAGGGCAGGCGCCGTGCCTTGGCCGCGATGTAGGAGGAGAGGGAAACCTCCGCCACGTCGAACTCGCGGTTCCGCAGAAAACGCCAGTGCCGCGTGGTCGAGTCCATCTCGGTCAATATGTTGAGTTCGATACCGTCCGGCCTGACCGTACCCTCCTTGAGGGCGCGGACGACCTCGTAATCGCCGCAAGCCAAGGTCAGTTTCAGCTTTTCGGTCATGTGTTCCTCCTGCCGTGCCCTCCAGGAGCGTGCGGCGCTACCATGCTTCAGACGGAGTATCCTGTCCAGAAATTTTTGTAAAATCCCAAAATACGAGATTTATGAATTTTTGGATTGACGGGAAAAATTGCGCTGTAATACTGCGTTCCATCGATGAGGCGGGGAAATCTCCGAGATTTCACCATGAAGGACACCCCGCCGCTTCAGGCTCTTTCGATGGAATCCCGCAATGAACGAATCGGATGTTATAATTGTCGGCGCAGGCCCCGTCGGCCTGACGCTTGCGATCGATCTGGGGCAGAGGGGAGTGCGCTGCACCCTGATCGAGAAAAAGGAAACGCCCGAATTCCTGCCGAAGATGGAGCGCTGCAACTCGCGTACCATGGAAATTTTCCGGCGCATTGGTCTGTCGAAGAAGATCCGCGCCGCCGGGCTCGACGCATCGGTGCCGATGGATGTCTATATCGTGCTGGCGATGAACGAGCCGCCGCTCCTGCGGCTTCCCTATGCCTCGGTGTGCGAGGCGCAGGACGAGATTGCGCGCTCCAAGGATGCCTCGCTGCCGCTCGAGGCCTATCAGTTGATTTCGCAATATACGCTGGAGCCGTTGCTGAAATCGGTTGCCGACGCCCTGCCTTCGGTGACCGTGCGCTATGGTCACGAGTTTCTGTCCTTCGCGCAGGATGCGGGCGGGGTCACGGTAAAGGTCGTGGATGCCAAGGGAAACACCAGCGAGATCCGTGCGAAATACCTCGTCGGTTGCGACGGCGGTGCCAGCTCCGTGCGCAAGCAGCTCGGCATCAAGCTGCGCGGCGAAGGCAATCTGCTGCACCTGCGCCAGGCGCTCTATTACAGCGAGACGCTTTATGACCGGATCCCGATGGGCGACGGGCCGGGCAGGGGCCGGCACTATCATGTGGCCGACGGACAGGCGACCTTCCTGATCATGCAGGATTCCACCAGGCACTGGACATTGCATGCCGTCGTCGAGCGGGATGAGGATATGGCGGCCCAGTTTGAAAAGGCGGTCGGGGCGCCGGTTGATTATTCCATGCTCTATGTCGGGCAATGGAAGCAAAACCTGTTGCTTGCCGATCAATATGGTCGGGGCCGGGTGTTCCTGGCCGGCGATGCCGCGCATCTGGTGATCCCGACGGGTGGACTCGGCATGAATACAGGGGTCGGCGATGCCGTGGACCTCGGCTGGAAGCTCGCGGCGGTCCTGCAGGGTTGGGGCGGTCCCAATCTGCTTTCGTCTTACGGCATCGAGCGCCGGCAGGTCGGTGATCGAAATGTCGGCGCGTCGCGCTATGCCTCGCTCGGCCGGCGCAAATGGCGCTCGCAATATCGCCCGGACATTCGCGATGCGACACCGGAAGGACAGGCGACGCGTGACCGGCTTGCAAGCGTGGCCGACGTGGAACAACGCAAGACCAACGAGATGATCGGCGCCGAGCTCGGTTATCGCTATGTCGGCTCTCCCGTGATCGTCGACGAGCCGGGCGGGCCGGAGCATCTCTTCCGCGAATACCAGCCGACGACCTGGCCGGGAGCCCGCCTGCCGCATCTTTGGCTCGACAACGGCGCGGCGGTGCAGGACCTGATCGGGCCGGGCTATACGCTGCTGCGGCTGGGCGGAACGGGTGCCGATGACGGGACGCTCGAAGAGGCGTTCCGCCAGCGGGGCGTACCCTTCGCCACGCTGGACATTTCCGAGCAGAAGGCGCGCGATATCTACGGCTACGACCTTATATTGCTGCGTCCTGACATGCATGTCGTCTGGCGCGGCAAGCAGGCGCCGGAAGACGCCGCCGCGCTTGCCGCTATGGCGACGGGGCATTGAAGAAAAAAGGCCGCGATTCCCGTGAGGGATCGCGGCCTGGCGGGAGGATGCTCGCAGATGGGCGCTATTGCTTGTCGAAGGCTTCATGGCCGAGGCCAAGGCTTGGGAAGACCAGGGACTTGATCACCACCGGCACGGCGCCGGATGTTTCGAGTATGCCGCCGATATCGATGAAGTCGAATTCGTCCAGCTTGATGCCGTCGATCGAAACCACTTTCGCAACGCCAGCCTCCAACCGGCAATGCATGCCGACAAGGCCACCGATGTCGCCTTCTCCGACGAGAATGAGCGGATGCCCCTTGCCAAGGATGGGAGCGAGCCCCTCCACGATGCCGCGACAGAAGCAGTCGAGCCGGCGGTAGCTCGCCGAACCTTCCCATTCGTAGCAGAGGCCCACCGGGCTTTCGCCTTCGAGAAGATCGAGACGGGACAGCGCATCGCGCACCGCCTCGGCGATGGCGCCGGTGTCGATCTCCTCGTCGAAGGCGATCGGCGGTTTGATCACCGGCACGTTGCGGACCGGCAACAGGTCCAGGGGCTCCACATAGATCGTGCTGCCGCTGACCTGAACCGTATATTGCGACGCGCCGACCACGGTCGCGCGGATGCCCTGCTGCGGAACTTCCAGCTGCGGCGGCCAGTCCTTGAGCTTGGCGCGCAGCGTGGCCGCAAGCAAAGGACCGAGATCGCTGAAGCTTTGTTCCTGCCCGGCATAGAAGAACTCCGAAACGCCGCCGGATATGGTGACGACATCGGGGAGCGGACCCTCCGGCAGGCTGGGCAAGCGGTGCAGGGCTTCGGTCTGCGGCTGCATCATGCCGCCCTGCATGGCCTCGAACAGGCAGTCGATCATGCAATCGGCGATCTTCATTGCCGCAGCCTCGTCGAGAACGGTGCCGAGTGCGATGGGAACGCCTGCGCGGTCGGCGAAGTGACGGCCGGCCTCCTCGATGCGGGTGATGCGTCGATCCTCGTCGAAGGCAATGACACGGGCGCCGATGTCGATCGCGCTGATATGGCGGATCGCGCCGTTCTCGCAGAGCGCGAGCTTGGAGGTGCCGCCGCCGATATCGACATTGAGGACGCGGGTGTTGCCCCTTGCCGAGCGCGCGACGGCGCCGGAGCCGAAAGCAGCAAGCGTGGTCTCCAGGCCGTCGCCGGCGCTGACGACCACGAATTTCCCGGTCTGGGCCGAGAAGATCTCGCCGATGGCCCGCGCATTGCTCCTGCGCACCGCGACGCCCGTCAGGATGAGGGCGCCGGTATCGATGGCTTCAGGCTTCAGGCCGGCCGCCTCGTATTGTTCCGCGATGAAGGCGCCGAGCGCATCCGCATCGATCTCGTTGTCGCCGCTATAGGGGGTCAGCAGCACGTCCGACTGATGCAGCAGCGTGCGTTCGACCACCATATAGCGGGTATCGAGCCTTTCGAGCACGATGCGCGAGAAGGCGAGATGAGAGGTGGAGGAGCCGATATCGATGCCGACGCTCGTCAGCACGATCTCGTCCTCCAGCTCCATGCTGCGGCCGACATTTGAAAAGAATATGCGGCCGCCCTGTTCTTCCTCGTCGTCGGCCATGGCTCAGACGACGGTTGACATCTTCGAGGTGGTGTCCGCCGGCTTTTCATACCATTCCGGCTTCATGCGCACTTCCACGCCGTTCTGCTTCAGCAGTGTCTCGTATTCCTGGCGGATATGCGGATCCTCCATCCAGTATGGAATGGCCGTGCCGCCTTCGTTGACGTTGATCGCGGTGTAGTCCGTATGCTTCTCGCCCGGGGCGCCCGGATCGCGACCCGGATTGTGCGGCCCGAACCAGGCCATGAGGCGGAAGGGCTCCTTGGAGACGCTGAAATGCTGGTGGTACCAGCGCGCGCCGCCAGGGGCGGCCGTCACCATGCCGAACTGGCCGTAGTCGAGACGGCGGACGCGGTGGGCATGGCCGTCGCGCCATGGATTGACGCCGCATTCCTCCGGCCAGGTATAAGTGTAGCCCGAGCCGCTGAGGCAGATCAGGATCGCCGCGGAGGTATGGGCATGCGCCTTGGAATAGCGTCCATTCTCATGCTGGCCGATCCAGTAGTAGAACTGGTTGTTGGTCATGAAGGGCTCGACGCGGCGGTAGCCGGGCGAGCGGCGGTTGTCGAGCGGCAGATCGCAATTGACTGCGTCGGGCAGGAAGTTGGTGCGGCGCATGGCAAGGCCGCGGACCGGATCCGGCTCGATCTCCTCGCGGTAGCTGTAGAAGTCGTCGGCGCCCGAGAAGCGATCACGGAAGACGAAGGGGTTGTTGAAGACCGCCTCGACATTGTTGATCATGTTGAGCACGTTCGGCGCCGTGGTCCCGCCCATCAGCAAGGCCGGAGAATTGGTGGCGTTGACGATGCGGTGCCAGGCGTTCATCGGGATCGAGAAGACCGAACCCTGCTGCCATTCGAAGACGTGCTTCTTGCCTTCGCCTTCCAGCCATACCTCGGTCGAGCCGCGGCCTTCGACGACGATGTAGATTTCCTCATACATGTGCTTTTCGGGATTGAGCGCGCCGCCGGCGGGCACTTCCACCACATGATGTCCCCACTTGGTTTCCGTGCCGTAGAGCTGGATATAGGAGCCACGGCCACCGGTGCGCTTCCACGGTGCGAGCGGAAGGTCACGCACGTTGGGGATGCCGAGATCGCGGAAGATCGGAATGCCCTCGTCGATCATGAACTGGTCGTAAGGGGTGGGCTGCTTCTTGAATTCGCCGAAACCTGCCTTCTTGGTGCCGGCCGGTTCATGCCAATGGGTGCCGGTGCCGCCGCCGAGTGGGTCCTGGTGCATCCGCTGTCTCCTCTCAAATCCACAATTCCGGTCGGGCATCCGCCACGCACAACGCCGCGGCGGGGGCAGGCCTTGGACCATCCTTCCGGTTGGAAAGACGCTACCAGATGGCGGATGACGCGGTAGTGCGATTTCGGAAAGGGCTTCTTTCTGAGGGGACGCGACGAAACCGGCGGGAAACCGGCTCAGCTATAGGCGATGGTCTTGGAGATGACGCCGGCGCAGAAGGTGACGCGCTCGGCGATATCGTCGAGTGATTTCGCCAGCAGCTGCCCGTCGGGCAGGGTGAGACTGAGACTGCCGAGGATTTCCGAACGGCCGTCGAAGACGGGGGCTGCAATGCCGGTGACGCCGGGCGTGACATCGCCCGCCGTGCTGACCCAGCCGCGCTGGCGCTGCTCGCGAAGGATCGCCTTCGCGTCCTTCAGCGTTTGGCCGAAACCTGCTTCGGTGAACTGGCTCGTCGCCTCGCCATGAAACTTTCGCAGCTGATGATCTGGCAGATAGGCAAGGATGGCGAGTGAGGCGGCCCCGTGCAGAAGCGAGCGCCTGCGGCCCCGCTCGTAACCGGAATGGATCGCGTCGGTGCCGCTTTCCTGATGGACGCAAAGGACGTCGAAACGATAGCGCCTGCACAGAAGCGCGATGCCGCGAAACTGCGCGGCCAGTTCCTCCATGACCGGGCGGGCGGCGCGGATCAGCACGTCGCCGGTGCGGATCTTGTAATCCAGCTCCACGATCCGCGGGCCGAGCATGTAGCCGACCGAGGGAAGCGAGGTCAGCAGTCCCGCATCGGTGAGGGTCTTGAGATAGCGGTAAAGGGTCGAGCGGGTATAGCCGAGCCTTTCATGCATCTCGTCGATCGTGACGGTGACCGCATTTTCCTCGCCGTCGAACAGGTCGAGAAGGCCGAGCATCTTTTCATGGCTGTTCAAGCGGCGTGCCTCCCGGGCGCGAACGCTCTTGGCTGAAGGAGGAAGGGGTAGTGATGCGGCGGCATGTCTCTCTGCTCGATTTGCAAGCGGCGAGGACCGCCGCCACGCCGGCCGCCGACACCAAAAGGCGGGGGCGGCCGAAGCAGCGCTATTGTGTGTCAGCGGCGTGCGGCCATCAAGCGGTTTTGAGAAGGTTGCGCCTCAGGCCGCCGCCCAATCCTCGGGGAAAACTCCGTCGCGAATGGCGCCGAGCGTATAATAGCTCCAGAGCTTGCGGATGTGGTGGCCACGGCGGAAGCTGTGCGAGAAGGATTCGATCTCCGCCTCGGTCAGCGGCTTCGGCTTGCCGAGAGAACAGGCGCGATAGGCTGCTTCGGCATTTTCCACCAGATGAACGCAATCGATGAAAACTCCGCGCACTGTTTCGGCGGTAACGATCTGGCCGTGAGCGCGGATCTGCATGGCATGGTGCGGTCCGAGTGTCGCGACGATGGCCCGGCCGCGTTCCGCGTCGTCGACATGGGCTGGATCGGAATGAACCGGGATGCCGCTCTTCCAGCGAATGGCGTGGTTCTTGAAGGGCAAAAGCGGCATGTCTTCAACGAGCGTGAAGACATTCGTCACGTCGTGATGGAAATGCGCGACCGAGTTTACGTCCGAGCGTTCACGATAAATCTCACAATGAAGGAAAACTTCGGATGGCGGCTTGATGCCAGCAGGTCCGGACACGACTTTGCCATCCAGATCGCAGACCAGCAGGTCCTCTGGGTTGACTTCGGCACGGCTCTTGGTCTGGGGTTGCACGAGGAAGGTTTCCCCGCCCGGCAGGCGGGCCGATACGTGACCGCTATATTCCAGGATTTTCATGCTGTTGAGCAGGCGCGTGCTCATGGAAACATCAAGCCGGAGAGCGTCCTCCGACAGAATTTCCGGCGCGCCTGCCGCCCTGTTTGCATGTTCGTGCAATGCCATGCCATTCTCCATTTTTTGATAAATCCCATATTATACGATTAATTTTGTATCGCAAGTGGGGTATCTCCAGGAGAGGGTCAGACTTCGATCAGCACCTGCTCGTCTTCGACCAGCACCTTGTAGGTCTTCACCGGGACCATGCAGGGCGGGGTGACGACTTCTCCCGTGCGCACGTCGAAGGCGCCGTTGTGGAAATCGCATTCGATCGTATGGCCGTCCAGATAGCCTTCCGACAGCGAACCGGGCCCGTGCGTGCACAGGTCGTCGGTGACGTAGAACGTTCCGTTGACGTTGAACACGGCGAGCACGAGGTCGCCCTCCTCGACGCGGATGGCGCTGTCCCAATCCACGTCATTCGTCGAACACAGCCTGATCCTGGTGCATGCCTCTGCCATTTCCCGGTCCTCCTTCGAGATCGATGCGGCGCTTGACGGCGCCTCGTTGAGCGAGTACGTTCCTTAAAAAGAAACAGTGTTCCGTATAAAGGAACGAAACGAAGAATACCCGATCATTCGAGAACGTCAACCCGTATTTCCGGCCTTCCTCGCAGGATGCCGCCACGGAGTGACCAGGCAAATGAAGTGCTGCGCGGCAGCTACGATCTGGAGGAAAGTGAATGCTGAGGAAGGAACAGAACGATCTATTGACGCAGACGGGTCCCGGTACGCCGATGGGCGAGATGTTCCGCTGTTACTGGATCCCGGCCCTGCTGGCAGAAGAGCTTCCGGGCAACGACTGCGCGCCGGTGCGCGTCAAGCTGCTCGGCGAGCGGCTTCTCGCCTTTCGCGACAGCGAAGGACGCTATGGTCTCATCGATGAGTTCTGCGCCCATCGTGGCGTTTCGCTCTGGTTCGGCCGCAACGAGCAGGGAGGTCTGCGCTGCCCTTACCACGGCTGGAAATACGATCACACCGGCCAGTGTACGGAGGTTCCCTCCGAGCCGAAGGAAAGCGGCTATTGCGGCAAGATCAAGCTCAAGTCCTATCCGCTGGTGAAGATCGGCGACATCCTGTGGACCTATATGGGCCCGGCCGAAAAGCAGCCGCCGCATCCGGAATGGGAATTCTCGCTCGTTCCTTCCGAGCAGACTTTCACCTCGAAGCGCTGGCAGGAATGCAACTGGCTGCAGGCCATGGAAGGCGGCATCGATTCCAGCCACGTTTCCTGGCTGCACAGCGGCAGCCTCAACAGCGACCCGCTCTTCAAGGGTGCGCGGGGCAACAAGTACAATATGTCGGATGCCCGCCCGTTCTTCGAGGTGACCGACAGCGAGGGCGGCCTTTATATCGGCGCGCGCCGCAATGCCGAGGAAGGCCATTATTACTGGCGCGTCACCCCGTGGGTCATGCCGTCCTTCACCATGGTGCCGCCGCGCGGCAACCATCCGGTCCACGGCCATTTCTGGATCCCGATCGACGACGAGAACTGCTGGGCCTGGAGCTTCGACTACCGTCCCGAGCGCGCGCTGACCACGGAAGAGCGTCAGGCGATGATCGACGGTAAGGGCATCCATGTCGCCTATGTCCCGGGCACGTACCGCCCGCTCGCAAACAAGGACAACGACTACCTGATGGACCGCGAGGCTCAGCGCAAGGGCACCACCTATTCGGGCGTGGAAGGCATCGCCATGCAGGATGCGTCACTGCAGGAAAGCATGGGGCCGATCGTCGACCGTTCGAAGGAAAACCTCGTGTCGACCGACAACGGCATCATCATGGCCCGCCACCGCCTGATGAAGGCTGCCAAGGCGTTGCGCGACAAGGGCACCACGCCTCCCGGCGTCGACCCGGCGCACCAGCGCGTCCGGTCCGCGGCAATCGTTCTGCCGGTCGATAAATCCTATGTCGACGTCGCCGAGGAGGCGTTGGTCGTCATCGAGGGCAAGGCGCCGACGAGCGTCTGAAGACATGGCGGGCCGGTCCCTTCGGGCACCGGCTCCGCTGGCGAAAGACAATAAGCTGGCAATGGAGGAGATCATCCCATGCAGCTCGGAATGAGTGAAAGCGCCCGGTTCAGCACCGCGGAGGAAGCGCGCTTCCGTATCGGCTATCCGAATTCCCGTCCGCGCAAATCGCGGATCATCGCACTCGACCCGGCAAGCCTAGAAACACTCCGCGATCTGGCCGGCCTTACCTGGAACGACGCGCATTTCCTTCGCTACGTCGAACCCAGGGCCGTGAGCGATACGCTGCACATGCTGCCCGTGGACGCCGTGCTCGAGGATCTCGATGGCAAGCGGGTCAATCTTGTCGACGAGGTGAATGACGCGGACGTGGTCGTGATGGTGACGACGGCGGGCGCAGCGGCCGAGGCCGCGGAGATCATCGGCAATGCCTGCTTCGTGCGCAACAAGCTGGCAACCGGCCTGGTGCTGAGCGCGCCGGACATCTCTTACGACGTGCTTTCGCGCACCCTCACCAACATGCGCCCCTTCGCGGCCATGCTCGTGATCTCGAACGGCGTCGAATATGTCGGCGAGATGTTGAGCGCCCTAAGGGTTTGAAAGCACTGGCCGGCGTGTGGGAACGGTCGCAACTGTGTTATGGACGAGCCATGAGCCTCCAACCGGATGACCCGATCATGAACGCATCTAAGCAGCAGACCGCACAGCCAGGCAAGGGCCCCGCTACGCGCAATCGTCTTTCGTCGGTGGCGACCGCCATCCATCTTCTAAAGGCCTTTTCGGAAAGCGAGGTGGAGATCGGCGTCAGCGCCCTGGCGAAGAAATTGAAAGTGGCGAAAAGCACGGTGCACAGGCTTGCCCAGACGCTGGTGGCGGAGGGGCTTCTGGAGCAGAACCCGCAAACCGAACGCTACCGGCTGGGGGTTGGCTTGTTCGCGCTCGGCACGCTCGTTCGCCGGCGGATGGACCTGCCGAACGAGGCGCGCCCCTATCTGTTCGACCTGCGCAAGTTGACGGGGGAGACGATCATTCTCGGCATTCCCTCGGACGGCGAGGTCATGCATATCTACGACCTGGAAAGCCCGCAGGCGCTGGCGATGAAATCGGATCTCGGTGCCCGCAAGCCGGCTTATTGCAGCGCCGTCGGCCGGGCCATCTATGCCTTCGCGCCGCCTTCGGTCGTGGAGGAGATGCTGAGCGGTCCGCTCAAGCGGCGCACGCAGAAATCGATCACCGACCCAGAGCGCCTTCGGGCGATCTTCGCAGAAGTCCGCGAACGCGGTTTCGCGCTCGAGGACGAGGAAAACGAACCGGGTATCCGCGGCATCGCGGCGCCCGTACGCGATTCGACCGGCGCCGTAATCGGCGCGGTGGGCATTGCCGGTCCCCTTCAGCGCCTCTCCATGGACGTGCTCGAAGGATTTTCGCAACCGCTGATGACGGCGGTCGCAACCATATCGTCCCGCCTTGGATACACGGCGGCCTATCAGCATGATCTAGGGAGTTGAAGATGCCGACGATTGCAGTCAAGGGAAGCGATATCCAGTGGCAATGCGCAGATGACGATACGATCATGCGATCGGCCCTCAGGGCCGGGCTGGGTTTTCCCTATGAGTGCAATGTCGGCTCTTGCGGCAATTGCCGTTTCGATCTTCTGGAGGGGGAAATCGAGGACCTGCGCGCCGATGCGCCCGGTCTGAGCGCGCGAGACCGTGAGCGGGGTCGTCGGCTCGGATGTCAGTCCCGCCCGCGCGGCGATTGTTCTGTCAAGCTGCGGTTCATGCCGCAATATGTCGGCCGGTTCCCGCCGGTGCGCCAGTCGGCCGTGCTGGTGGCGGTGCGCGATATCACGCACGACATTCGTGAGTTCCGTTTCCAGCTCGACATGCCCACCCGCTTCCTCGCCGGTCAGTATGCGCTCCTCGACCTGCCGGGTGTGGAGGGCGCCCGCGCCTATTCGATGGCGAACACGGAGAACGAAGGCGGAGAATGGCATTTCCAGATCCGCCGCGTACCGAACGGCGTGGCCACCGGCAAGCTCTTCGACGCGTTGTCCCCGGGCGATCGGATCGGAATTGATGGTCCCTACGGCATGGCCTATTTCCGCGAGGACGTGGATCGCGATATTATCTGTCTTGCCGGCGGTTCGGGGCTTTCCCCGATGGTTTCGGTTACCCGGGCGGCAGCGGCCTCGCCGCGTTTTGCCGGCCGAACGATCGATTTCGTCTATGGTGGCCGTACGGCGCTTGATATTTGCGGAGAGGACATGCTGGCGGAACTACCCCGCTACGGTACCCATATCCGCTATCATCCTGTGGTCTCGGCCGATGGGGAAGACGGCTGGCCCGGTCACCGCGGCTTTGTGCACGAGGTGGCGGACAGGCTGTTCTCCTCCCGGCTAAAGGAATGCGAGATCTATTTTGCAGGCCCGCCTCTGATGGGACAGGCCATCCAGAAAATGCTGGTGGATCTGGGCGTGCCGTCCACGCAGATCCATTTCGATCAATTCTACTGAGGCGGGCCGCCACATGCTGGGACACGCAATGAAGCTGCGTCAGCTTGCCTACTTCGTCAAAGTCGTTGAAGTCGGCAACATCACGCGCGCGGCAGAACAGCTCAACCTGGCGCAGACGGCGCTGGGGATCCAGATCCGAAATCTGGAGGACAGTTTGCAGATCCAGCTTCTCGACCGGCATTCGCGCGGCGTAAGCGCGACGCCAGCCGGGATGCTGCTCTATGAGCGAGCGATCGAGATTCTGCAGCGGATAGAGGAAACCAAGCGCGATCTGATCGCGCTCGGCGGAGAGAAGGTCCGTATCCGCTTCGGCGCGACGCCGAGTACCTTGAAGCTGATCGGCACCGAGCTTTTGGTGGAGGCGAATGCCCGATTGCCCAACATCGCGTTGGAGGTGGTGGAAGAACTGAGCTTCATGCTGACCGATGCGCTCGATCGCGGCGATCTCGACTACGTGCTCGCCTACGACATCGAGGACAATCCGGGAATCCGGCGGATCGCTCTTCTGGAGGAGGATCTGTTGCATGTTTCCGCGCCGACCGGCGAAGCACAGAGCGGCGACATATCGTTCCGCCAGGCTGTCGAGGGCGATCTAGCGCTGGTGTCCAATCGCGACATCATCTGGAAGCGCGTGCAGGAAACGGCGTCGCGCCTTTCCGTCGATGTGAAGATCACCTACCAGGTGCAATCCAACGAGGCCATCAAGGCCCTCGTCCTGCACGGCGTTGCTCAGAGCATCATGCCTTACGGCATCGTCGCCGAAGAAGTCAGGAAAGGGCAGATCATCGCGCGCCGCATCGCGCGACCGGCGATCAAGCGTACCCTTTTCCTCGCGCATCCAAGCCATCGGAGCTTCTCCGACGAAAAGCCCTTTCTCGCTTTCATCGATCGCATGGTCGATCGACTGACGAAGGAAATCGGGCCCTATGCTCATACGATCGATCGGTTGATGGCGGCCGAGCAAGCGGATTTTGTTTGAGCAAGCCTATAGGTTTTATCTTGGACATTCCGCACCCCGCATTCGATGATCGCGCCGGACCGAAACGGAGAAGGGGATCGGGCGCCGCGAGGAGCCGCACGTAAGCCATTCCTGATGGAAATGGACGTTGCGGGCCGGCTGTTCCGTTCCCGGAAATGCCAGGGAGAAGATGCTGAATTCCATGCTACGTTTGTCATTCGGTTGTTGGGATTACGACCGGATGCGCCCCATTATGGACAAGACGATCGCTCCCGACGGCATAAATCTCGTCTTCCTGAACATGCCGGTCGAAGAAACCTTCTTTCGCATGTTGCGCCATCGGGAATTCGACATCGCCGAGATGTCCCTTTCCTCCTATGTGATGTCCTGCTTTTCCGAGCACCGGCCGTTTGTTGCCATTCCGGTCTTTCCGTCGCGCTTCTTCCGGCATTCCTCGATCTATGTGAATGAACAGGCTGGTATCCGCGAGCCGCGCGATCTCGTCGGCAAGCGGGTCGGGACGCCGGAATATCAGATGACCGCCCCCGTCTGGATCCGTGGCATCCTCTCGGACGAATACGGCGTCAAGGTCGACGACGTAACCTATTATGCGGGAGGTGAGGAACAGCCGGACCGTCCGGAAAAGCTGCCGCTTCATTTGCCGGACCATATCCGCGTGAACCGTCTCGGTCCGGGCCAAACCCTTTCGGCGATGCTGAGGGACGGGGATATCGACGCGCTCTACACGGCGCGCAAGCCGTCGTCCTATAGCGGACCGTCGGGACGGGTGAGACGGCTGTTCGAGAATTTCGTCGAGGTCGAGCGCGCCTATTTTCGCAAGACCAACATCTTTCCGATCATGCATACGATCGTCATCCGCCGCGAGATCTACGAGGCCCACCGTTGGGTCGCGCAGTCGCTCTACAAGGCTTTCGCCGAGGCGCAACGGCGTGCCTATCGCGAATTGCAGGAGACTGCGGCGTTGAAGATCATGTTGCCCTGGCTCAATGCCCATGTGGAGGAGGCACGGCGGCTGATGGGGGATGACTACTGGAGCTACGGCTTCAAGGAGAATCGGGAAACGCTGGAGACATTCCTGCGCTATTCCTACGAGCAGGGGTTGTCCAAGCGGCGCCTTTGCGCGGAGGAGATTTTCGCGCCGGAAACAATGGAGAGTTTTGTCATCTGATTTCCGATTCGCCTGACGGATAACAATTTAATAGCAAGCAGTTAGCTCTTCCGCCGAGCGGCTTTAGCCTGCCATGCGGAACCTGCATGGCAGGCCTGTTTGCGTTGCCCTTTTCTTCGTTGCGCTGCAACATTATATGTTGATGGTATGCAACGGAGAGACGAGACATGGCGACGCTGGCAGCACATTACGCGAAGACCGGTTGGATCAACAGCATGTTCGGTGGCTTGAGAGAAGGCGTGAGCCTGTTCAGCGCAGCTCGGGAATGTGCCGATGCCACGCGCGACCGCCGCGCTCCCTCTGCCGCTGCGCTTCAGGCGCTCGGGATCGACGAAACCGCTTTCCGCCGGGCGATCAAGCGCCGCTGAGCGACCTCTTCTCGGCTTTGTTAAAAGCCTCGTAGGATCAGAAATGACGAAGGTCGCCAAGAGGCGGCCTTTCTTTTTGACGGAAAGACCGCCGCAAATTGAGCCGGCGAGAGCGTCGCATACGATCGCGCTCGGTGCTAACCTGCTGTAAACAAAAGTCAAACATCTACCATTGGAGGGGACGGCTGGCATCTTTACCTGCGCGTTAAGTTTTTCTATGGTCCGGTTATGAAAAACATCACCTTTCGCCAGCTGAAATCTATCCGCGCGATTGAGAAGCACGGAAAGATCGTCGGTGCGGCGAAAGCGCTCGGTCTCACCGCGCCGGCAGTCACGCTGCAGCTCAAGCAGATCGAAGCGGAATCCGGTATTGCGCTTTTCGACCGAATGGCGACTGGCATGTTCCCGACGGAGGCGGGGTATGCGGTTCTCTCCGCCGCGCGGGATATTGAAGAGCGGCTTGCACAGCTTGAGGAGGAACTTGACGCATTCAAAGGCGTCAAGCGCGGCCGTATCACGGTCGGTGCCGTTTCGACGGTTCGATATTTCGCCCAGCCGATGGTTGCGGCGTTCACCGCCGCCTATCCGAATATCGATCTGGAGCTTTTCATCGAGCGACGGGCCGATACCGTCGAACGCCTGCGCAACCGGACCATCGATGTCGCCCTTCTCGGCCGTCCGCCGCGGGACTTTTCGGTGCGTGCAGCGGTCTTCGGGGAGCATTCGCTTGTCGCGGTGAGCTCACGTCACCATCCGCTCGTCGGCAGGCACGGTATTTCCAAGGCCGAGATCGCGCGCGAGCATTTCTATCTGCGCAGCCCCGATTCCGGCACGCGCGTTTTCTTCGATCGATTCATGAGCGAGATTCCAGGGCGCTCCGATGGCCCGAATACCGAGATGGAATCGATCGAGGATATCAAGCAAGCGATCCTGTCCGACAATGGTGTCGCCTTCCTCGCGGTCCATAGTGTGGCGGCTGAGGTGCAGGCCGGCAAACTCGCCATACTGGATGTCGTGGGCCTGCCGATCCGTCGGCAATGGTTCGCCGTCAGCCGCACCGACAGGACGATAACACCGTTGATTTCGGCCTTCGAAAGCTTTCTCTCCACGGAGGGCAAGAAGTTCCTGCCGGACTTCGTCGCGTTGGAGGACGCCTCCTTCTGAATGGGAGGCGTCCTTGAGCATCAAACGGTCGCGGCGATCTTGCGCAGAAACTCGATGACCCGCGCGTTGGTCGCCTGCGACGTCTGCTCGGAAACCGGCACATCCCAATATTCCGAGCCCGCAATGCACTCCTGGAAATAGCGCGCCGCCGAGGTGGCATGCGAGGCGTCCGCGCCCGGAATGATGATGGTGGGGCTGTCGAGCCGCAGCAGATCCTCGGGCTCGGCGCCGGGGGCGGTGTCGCGGTCGATCAGCGTGCGTACCATGCCGGCGACAAGCGCCTTGTACTGCTCGACATTCTGGCGGACATAGCTTGCGGCGAACTCCTTGTCATGGCGCAGGACGGAGACCCAGGGGCCGCTGCGCGGGTCGGCGCCGAACGGCTTGTTGCTTTCGCCGGCAAGCTTGACCACCGCCTCCAGACCGTTCTGGTTGACGAAGGCCAGGTGTTCGGCAAAGCGCTGGTGGCCCGCCATGCGGTAGCGTGCGCCACCCACCGGCCAGAACAGGACGTTGCCCAGGGTCACGTCCGGCTCCTGGACGGCGAAGGCCGCGACGGCGCTGCAGCCCATGCATCCGCCCATCAGGAAGGCCTTGTCGTAGCCCAGGAAGTTCAGCAGGCCCTTGCCCTGCCGCACGTAGTCCGCCCAGGTCACCCGCTCCACGCGGCCGCCGGATTGTCCGGTCTCGCGCCGGTCGAAGGTGATGCAGGTGAAATGCTTCGGCAACTGGTCGAGGAACTGGATCTCCGCATAGATCCCCTGCGTACGCCACTTTTCCAGCGCCGCGTCGAAGCCGCCCGGCGAATACATCAATAGCGGCGGTCCTGAGCCAAGCACCTCATAGCGGGTTGCAATTCCATCGATCGTCGTCGTTGCCATGATCAAACCTCATTGTCCGTTATGCGCGGCTGTCGCCAGCCGCGCGCATGCCCGGCCCGCCATCGGCGTTCCGGGCTTCCTGTCCGGAACCGGCCGCAAAGGGCCGGCTCCGCTGCTAGACGCCTTCGCAGCCGAGCTTGCGCAGGCTGTCGTCGACCCAGAGTTTCGGGTCGAGCTGGCCGGCAAGCGTATTGGCGTAGGTTTTCGCCTCTGCTTCGTTCTTGGCTTTTGCCAGGGCCTGGACCGTTTCCGTCTCGTCATAGGGGACGCAGACCAGTCCATCCTCGTCGCCGAGGACCAGATCACCGGGTTCGATGATCATTCCACCGAGGGATATGGGTACGTTGATCTCACCGGGGCCGTCCTTGTAGGGGCCGCGATGCGTGACGCCCGCGGCAAAGACCGGAAAGGTGTTGCTCCGGATCCAGCCGTAGTCGCGCACGGCACCGTTGATGATGACGCCGTGCGTGCCGATGGCGCGGGCGTGGGAAAGCATCAGCTCTCCCATGAGCGCATTGGTAAGGTCGCCGCCGGCATCGACGATGATCACGTCACCCGGTCCCGCCATCAGCAGAGCCTTGTGGATCATCAGGTTGTCGCCCGGCCGGGTCTTCACCGTGAAAGCTGCACCCGCCAGCACGCCGGATGCATGCATCGGACGAAGATCCGGGCCGGCCGCGACCATGCGGGACATGACGTCGCTGACATTGGCGACGGGAATGTCGCGAAACGCCTCGATCGTCTCCGCGCTCACGCGGCGCTTGCGTTCGAGGATCCTGAAACCAAGGGTCATCTGCTTTCTCCCGTAAAGCCCGTCACATCCACGGCATCAGCGATGCGTGGATCACGTCCGGCACACCCTGGCCGCCTACGGAGCGGATCGCGAGGTCCGCATCAGCAAGGCCGAAGCGATGGGTGGTGATCTTTTCCAGCGGGAAGCGGTTGGAGGCGATCTGCTCCAGCGCGAGTTCGCAGGCGAGATAGCTGTGGCCGCGGGCGCTCTTGATGGTGATCGCCTTGGTGGTGACCCTCTCCAGCGGGAAGTTCGGAAATTCCTTCATCTCCCCTTGCACGAGGATGGTGCCGGCCTTCCGCTTGAGCGCTTCCACGCCGAGCAGGATGGGGATCGTTCCGGCGCCGGCTGTGCAGTCGAGCGAGATGTCGACGCCCTTGCCGCCCGTGATTTCCATGATGCGGGCGAGCGGATCTTCCTTCTGGACGTCGATCACGTAGTCTGCGCCCAGCGCCTTGGCGACTTCGAGGCGGGCGGTGTCCTTCGTCGTTCCGGTCACGATGATGAGGGAGGCGCCGGCCTGCTTGCAGACGACGGTCTGCGAAAGGCCCTGCTGGCCGGGGCCCTGGATCAGGACGGTCGAATTATAGCCGACGCCGGCGTCGAACAGCGACCACTCGATGCCATTGGCCATGGGGGTGACGAGGCCGGCCAGCTCCGGCGACACGCCCTTCGGCACGCGATGCACCACGGCATTCCACGGCAGGTAGACATATTGTGAGAAGCCGCCCCACAGATGCGGCGCGCGCTCGGCCGAGGTGTAGCCGTAGCGAATGCCCTCGGGATTGTTGCGCCAGTCCGTGTTTTCGCAATGGCGGTACTGGCCCTGGTGGCACCATTGGCATTTGCCGCACATGACATAGTGTTCGACGAAGACGAGATCGCCTTCCTTGAAGCCCTTGCGGCGGGTGAATTCGCGGCCGGCCTTGGCGATATAGCCGATATTCTCATGGCCCATGATGGTGGGCGCATTGTTCGGCGGGTTCTTGAACAGCTTGACATCTGTGCCGCAGATGCCGGCAACTTCCATCTTCAGAAGAGCGGCGTCTTCCGGGATATCGGGCATGGGGAATTCCCGCATCTCCATCTTGCCCGGACCGGTCCGGACTGCGGCGAGTACCTGTTGCGTCATGGTTTTATCCTTTCAATCACTGTCCTGCGGCGCGCATGTCCGGCATGCCGATTCCGCCCGGTTGGTTTTTCCGAATTGGTTTTTGACAGGCCCGATGGCGGCCCTTTAAGTATCGCTGCACTGCCGGCCCTGTTGCCGGCAGGGGAGATCCAAGGCCATGTTCAAGTCTGCCGCCGCCCGTTCCGAAGCTCTCGTCGCCACCCGCCAGGTGAAGGCCTGGACGCGCGAGCGTTTCTCGCTGGACGAGGATGTGGTCGTCATGGTCTCCGAGGTTGCCTGCGGCCTGCCGGGATGCCCTCCGCTGGAGACCATCGTCGCTTTCTGGACCGCGCCCGACCGCCGTTATCAGTTCAAGGTGTTCAAGCGTGTCGCCGAAGTCCTGGAAGACGACCTGCCGCCCTACTGGATGAAGGATGCGATCATCTCCGACGGAGACATATCCTGCTGTTGACGCGGCGGTCATGATCAGTGCCCTGCACGGCCGGGATGGCCGCGCTTGGCAAGCTGGGCATCGAGCCGGGGGTAAACGCGGCGGGCATTTCCCTCGAAAATCTTGTAGCGGCTTTCCTCATCGAGCATCGTCAGCTGATCGAGATAGCGCTTGGTGTCGTCATAGTGATGGCCGGTCTCGGGGTCGATGCCCTTGACTGCGCCGAGCATTTCCGAGGCGAACAGGATATTGTCCACCGGGATGACCTTCGCCATCAGTTCGATGCCCGGATAGTGATAGACGCAGGTATCGAAGAAGACGTTGTTGAGCAGGTGCTCGGTGAGGAGCGGCTTCTTCATTTCCTGTGCCAGACCGCGATAGCGGCCCCAATGGAAGGGCACCGCGCCGCCGCCATGGGGGATCACGAATTTCAGCGTCGGGAAGTCCTTGAACAGGTCGCCCTGGATCAGCTGCATGAAGGCGGTCGTGTCGCCGTTGATGTAATGGGCGCCCGTGTGATGGAAGCAGGGATTGCATGAGGACGTGACATGGATCATCGCCGGCACGTCCAGCTCGCAGAGCTTTTCGTAGAGCGGATACCATTGCCGATCGGTGAGCGGCGGATCGGTCCAGTAACCGCCCGAGGGGTCGGGGTTGAGATTGACGCCGACAAAACCAAGCTCGTTGACGATGCGCTCGAGCTCGGGGATGCAGTTCTTCGGCGGGGCGCCCGGATGTTGCGGCAATTGCCCGACCGCGGCGAAATTGTCCGGCAGCAGGGTGCAGATGCGATGGATCAGATCGTTGGACATGGCCGACCACTGCATGCTGACCGCTTCAGTTCCGACATGATGAGCCATGCCGGCAGCGCGTGGTGAAAAGATCGTCAGATCGCTGCCGCGCTGCTTCTGGAAAGCGAGCTGCGGTTCGACGGATTTCAGAAGCATCTCGTCGGTGATGCCGAGATCGGTGGTGAGCGGCCGGCGCATGGGGTCGGCAAGTCCGGCGAGCTGCTTGTCGCGGAACTGATGCAGCGCCTGCGGCTCGGTGGTGTAGTGCCCGTGAATGTCGATGATCATGACGGTGTCCTTGAATGCATGCGGTGAAGCCTCGGCTTCAGAGCGCGGGATAAAGCTCATTCACATCGTAGATGCGCGGAGTGATCCGCTGTTCGGCGGAATAGGCGAAGGCGAGCTGCAGCGATTCCCTGTTCTGCTCCAGCCCATAGGCCGGCGGCGGCGGAGCGCCGTCCGCGATGGCGATGCGGCGGGCTTCCTCGAACATTTCCGTCAGCTCGCCGCGAAGCCAGGGATGGTCCTCGACGAGCGCGGATTTCACGGTGAGGGTATGGTTGATGGGCACGATACCCGTGCGGGCGATCCAGGCGGCAGCGGTCGCTTCCGCGTCGGGGATCACCGTGCGGATGCCGCTGGGATCGACTTCGCGCTCGCCCATGATCGCGGAGAGCGCACCCGACAGCATCAGCGGGCGAAGCGCCAGATCGCTACGGTTGCGCTCGGTGTTCGACGGGTCCTCATATTCGCTGAGATGGGCGTCTTCCATTGTGACCCAGGTGATGCCGTCGAGATCGAGGCCGTATTCGTGCTGCAGGAAGCCGCGCACCCAGACGCCTGAAGTCTGGGCATAGGCACGCACGCCGACCTTGGTTCCCGCCAGATCGCGCGGGTTCTCCACCGACGAACCGATGGGACAGACGAGGTTCGTGTGCGGAAGGCGACTCCAGAGCGGGATGGCAAGGCCGGTGATCGGCTTGCCGTAGTGATGGGCGAGGAGATGGGTGACGATCGCCATTTCCGAAACGTCGAGATCGCCGCCCCGCACCATGGTGCGAAACGCCTTTGGCAAGGGCTCGAATTCCTCGAACGCCAGCTCGACGCGACGTGAGCGGACGCGACCATCCTTGAGCGGCTTGACGTGATCGTGCTTTCCGAGCGCCGTTTTCAGCACCAAGGGCTGGACCATCTTCGATTCCTCCGTGACGATGTGTTCTGTTATAAGGAACACTGTTCTTTTTTAAGCATCATACCGTGAATCGATGAACGGTCAATCTGGCCGCTTCAAATTTGTCTTTTGTCATCGAAACGGTGGATCGCCGCCGCGCCGCCTCAGACCTGCCCGGTAATGCTGAGAAGGAAGTAGAGGCCGCCGGTTGCCGCCAGCAGCGGGTAGGGGCCTGTCTTCGTTTTGAGGAGCACCGCGCCCGCGACGAGGGTGGTGACGAGCTCGATGAGCGAAAACCGCGCGGAATGGCCGACGGCGAAAACGCCGGCGAAGATCAGCCCGACAGCGACCGGGGCAAGGCCCTTTTCTGCCGCGATCGCCCAGGGACGTCCGCGGTGGCGCTGCCAATAGCTGCCGACCGCGCAGATCAGCAGTGAGGAGGGAATGAAGATCGCGAGCGTCGCCAGCACCGCGCCCAGAAGGCCGCCGACCTCCCAGCCGATGAGCGAGACGATCATCGTGCCGGGACCGGGGGCCGCGCGGGAGATGGCGTAGAGATCGGTAAAGCGTGCGCCGCTCAGCATATGCTGCATCTCGACGGTCTGATGCTGCAGGCTGGCGATGATCGTCTGGCCACCGCCGAAGGAAACCAGCGACAGCGGAATGCACATCAAGATCAGGTTGAAGAGCTTGCCATCATCCACGGTTCTTCTTCCTTTCAAGCCGGAAGGTGGCCGCGATGCTGATCGGGATGGCGGCAACAACGACCAGCACGAGCGGCCAGCGCAGCACGCCCACGGTCAGGAACACCGTAACCGCAATGCCGATCGGCAACATATGCGCCTGCAGACGGCGGGCCGTCTTGATGCCCATGGTCAGGCTGGAGGCGATGCCGACACAGGCAAGGCCACGCAGCACTGCCTGTGCTTCCGGATGGGAACGGAGCTGCTGATAGGTGAAACTCAGCGCCAGGATGGCGAGGAAGGCCGGCATGACCATGCCGAACAGCGAGACCGCCGCGCCGCGCAAGCCCGCCAGCTTCAGTCCGATATAGACGGCGAGATTGACCGGATTGGCGCCGGGCATGATTTGCGCGATCGTGAGGGTCTGAAGAAATTCGGCGTCTGTCAGCCACTGCCGCCGCTCCACGATCTCGCGATGCGTCCAGCCCGTCATCCCGCCGCCGAAGGAGGAGGCGCCGAGCCGCAGAAAGGACGTGAGCAGGTCGAGCGCGGGAACCGGTTGGGTCTCGACGCTTTCTGTTTGATCGACGGGTTTGTCCATCTTTCCTCCGAGCGGGAAAAGCCTGCCGTATGCCCGCAGGTGGCGGTGGCGAGGTGCGCGCCATCCATCGCATCGTGCGATGGTGCAGATGCTAAGGCAGGCGCGGTCGAAGTCCACGCCATTTCGTCTTAGCCGCGAAGTAAGGAAAACTTAATGCCAGCGCGCTTCGGTTTTTGATCGGAAAGCGGCGGAAGCCCGCCGATCGGAAAGCGGACCGCAAAAAAAGGTTACCCGAGGTTTGACTGCTTTGTGGTCCGAGAGAAGGACGCGGGTGATTTCATTCATCGGGTTGCATACGGGACTTTGCGGGAAAGTTTAGGGGCCTCGCCCCATGGTTGCTGTCCGCGCAAAACATGCTGGACTAAGCATAATTTTTTGCTTTGGACAAACAACCGGCTGCTGACACTAATTGACATAAGCGAAAGGCAAGCCGCCAACGCAGAATGACGGCAATCGCCCAGCTTGCGGGAGGAAATCGCAAGCGATTGCCTGACGACGACGAAGCCCGCAAGGCGCCGTCCTCGTCCTACGGGAGGATTGGAACCAGAAATGATCGAGACTATGTTCGGGGCGCTCTACGGTCTGTTGAGCACGCCCCACACCATGGGTCTTATGCTGATTGCGGTCGTTTTCGGCCTGCTTGTCGGCGTGATGCCTGGCATCGGCGGAAAACTCTCCATCGCCATGGCGATTCCTTTTGTCTACGGCATGGATATGGTGGCCGGCGCGGTCTTCCTTTTGACCATGCACGCCGTCAACGGCACAAGCGGGCAGATATCCAGTATCATGTTCGGCATCCCGGGCGACGGCGACGACGCCGCGACGACCCTTGACGGCTATCCCCTCGCCAAACAGGGACAGGCTGCGCGGGCGTTGGGCGCCAGCATCACGGCCTCGGGCGTTGGCGGTATTATCGGCGCCATCGTCTTCGCCGTCATGATTCCCGTTCTCGAACCGGTCATCCTGATGTTCAGCCCGGCTGAGTTCTTCCTGATCGCCCTTCTGGGCATCAGCTTCATCGCCTTCCTGGCGAGCGGCAGCAAGATCGTGAAGGGCCTTATCGTCGGCTTCTACGGCCTGATGCTGTCGACCGTCGGCATGGATCCTATCACCGGTACGCCGCGCTACGCCGGCGACATGCTGTTCCTGTGGGACGGCGTCAGCCTGGTCACGGCCGTCCTGGCGATGTTCGCGGTGCCGGAAATGCTTTCCCTGGCCACCAAGGGCGGATCGATCTCCGCGGTCGCCATGGACAAGACATTCTCCTATCGCCAGCTTCTGGCGGGCGTCATGGAAGTGCCGCGTCACTGGTGGCTCGTTATCCGCACGTCGATCATCGGCGCGATCATCGGCATGATCCCGGGTCTCGGCGGCTCGACCGCCGCCTGGCTGTGCTACGGTCATGCCGTGCAAAGCTCGAAGACGCCGGAGCGTTTCGGCAAGGGTGCGATCGAAGGCGTCATCGCGCCGGAAACCGCCAGCAACGGCAAGGAAGGCGGTTCGCTGCTTCCGACCCTGTTCTTCGGCATCCCGGGCAGCTCCGGCATGGCGGTCCTGCTCGGCGCGTTCCTGATCCTCGGCATCCAGCCGGGTGCCATGATGGTGACCAAGCATCTCGACCTTGTCTGGACGTTGATCTGGGCCCTCGTCGTGGGCAACCTCATCGCCGTCGGCATCCTCCTGGTCGCCTGTCGCTGGATCGCGGTTCTGACCTTCATCAACGGCCGCATGCTCGCGCCGTTCATCCTGATCTTCGTGACGATCGGCTGTTTCGTCAGCGACGTGCAGTGGCAGAACCTGGTCCTTCTCGTTCTGTTCAGCGCGCTTGGCTATGGTTTCCAGCGTGCCGGCTGGCCCCGCTCGCCCTTTGTCATCGGTCTCGTGCTCGGAGGACAGGCGGAAGCCTCGCTTCATCAGGCGCTGCAGCTGTGGGGATACTCCTTCTTCCTGCGCCCGATGTCGCTCGTCCTGATCAGTATGATCCTGGGTCTGATGGTTTACGCCTTCTACCGCAACTTCCGGCCGGGCAAGTCCCAGCCGAGCTTCGAGGTCAACACATGAGGCAGCTTTCCTTCAGCACCTGGCTCACCGTCGTCATGCTCACATTCTTCTGCGTGATGGTGGGCCTGTCCCTCGGCTTCCCCGCCAAGGCGCGTTTCATGCCGCTGATCGTGGGCGTTCCGGGAATCATCCTCTGTCTCGTGCAGCTCGCGATCGATCTTTTCCATTCGCCGAAAAGCGCCTTTCATGGTGCACCGCGCGCGGGGGTCTCCCATGACATTCCCGGCGTGGAGGCCGAACTGCCCGAGTTCGGCCCCCATACGGTCCCGCAGGAAATCACGATGTGGACCTACCTCGTGTCTTTCGTCGCCGGCATCCTCGTCTTCGGCTTCTATGCGAGTGCGCTGGTTCTTCTTCTGACCTTCCTGCGGCGGGAGGCGGAGGCTTCGTGGAAAATGACCCTCTCGCTCGCCATCGGTGCAACGATCGCTCTTTACGTGGCCTTTGGTGTGCTGCTGCGTATCCAGCTCTTCCCCGGCTTCTTCACGCCGTGGCTCTTGAAGTCGATGGGTCTCGTCTAAGGCCGATCGCAGGAATGGCGTCCCGCAGGTGGGACGCCTCAAACAAAACGGAAGCATGTGGGCACGGGCTGGGGCGGCCAGCGGTGAGGGGTGTGCTCTGCCCGGAAAACCTCAAGCTCCCCACGCTTGGCGAAGATGTAATTGGGAGGATGAAATGCAAAGGAATGGATGGGCTTCGGCTCTGGCGCTTTCCACTGCGCTTGTCGCGTCTGGATCGGGCATCGGCCGGGCGGAGGACGGGGCTGCCTTTTTCAAGGACAAGACCGTGACCTACATCGTCGCCACCGCACCGGGCGGCGTCTACGACACCAATGGGCGCCTGGTGGCTCAATACATGCAGAAATATCTGCCGGGCTCCACTTTCGTCGTTCAGAACATGCCGGGCGCCGGCCATCTGATCGGCACCAACTATATTTATGCATCCGAGCCCGACGGCCTGACCTTCGGCACCTTCAACACGGGCCTTCTCTATGGTCAGCTCAGCGCCGATCCCAACATCAAGTTCGATCTGACCAAGATGTCATGGCTCGGCAAGGTCGCGTCCGATCCGCGCGTCATCATCGTGACCGAGGAATCAGGGATCGAAAACTTCGAGCAGCTTCGGGCGCTGGAGCAGCCGATCAAGTTCGCCACCGCCGGCAAGGGCAGCGCCTCGATGATCGAGGCAACACTGTTCGTGAAAGCGCTGAAACTGCCGATCCAGGTCGTGTCCGGTTACAACGGCAATGAAGACCAGCTTGCCATGATGCGTGGCGAAGTGCAGGGCGTGATCGGTTCGCGCTCGGAGTTCCAGCAGTTCGTCGATGAGGGCAAGGGTCGTTTCATCGCCCAGGTCGGCGGAAAGGAGACCGACGTCCCGCAGCTGTCCTCGATGATCGAAGGGGATACGGCGAGCCGGGTCGTCGCGCTGATCGAATCCCAAAGCGGAATATCGCGCCTTACCGCCGGTCCGCCGGATATTCCGGAAGAACGCCTCCGGACGCTGCGTGATGCCTATTCGAAAGCGGCTTCCGACCCCGAGTTCCTGGAAAAGGCGCGCACGCTCGGCCTGCCGGTCGATCCGCTCGTCGGCAACGATGTCGGCGTCCTGGTGGAAAAGGCGCTCGACCAGAAGCCGGAGGTCATCGAGGCGCTGAAGGAAGCCTTGAGCGACAGTTAGGGCCGCTCTTCAACGAGATCACACCTGAATCACACCCTGGGAGGAAACAATGAGCATGCAATTCATCCGTAAGGCCGCTTTCACAGTGGCGATGATCACGACCCTGGCGGGCCCCGCCATGGCGCAGGAGGGCGCCGAATTCTTCAATGGCAAGACGGTGAACTACATCGTCGCCACGGCGCCGGGGGGCGGCTATGATACCAACGCTCGTCTCGTCGCCCAGTTCATGCAGAAATATCTGCCGGGCTCGACCATCGTGGTTCAGAACATGCCGGGTGCGGGGCACCTCATCGGTACCAATTATGTCTATGCATCCGAGGCTGACGGCCTGACCTTCGGCACATTCAATACGGGCCTGATCTACGGTCAGCTTGCAGGCGATCCTGGTATCAAGTTCGATCTCGGCAACATGTCCTGGATCGGCAAGGTCGCATCCGATCCGCGTGTCATCGTCGTCACCAAGGACTCGGGCATCGAAAGCTACGAACAGCTCAAGGACAGCAAGGAACCGGTAAAGTTCGCCTCCGCCGGTGTGGGGAGCGCCTCGACGGTCGAGACGACGATGCTCGTCAAGGCGCTCGGCCTGCCGGTCGAGATCATCTCCGGCTACAACGGCAGCGACGACCAGCTTGCGATGCGTCGCGGCGAAGTCCAGGGCATCATCGCTTCCCGCTCGTCCTTCCAGCACTTCGTCGACGAGGGCAACGCGAAGATCATTGCCCAGATCGGTGGTTCGGAAACGGACGTGCCGCAGCTCTCGTCCATGGTGGACGACGCCGATGCGCAGAAGGTTATCGCGCTCGTTGCATCGCAGAGCAACATCTCGCGCCTGACGGCCGGTCCGGCCGGCATTCCCGAAGATCGTCTAGACGCGCTGCGCGCAGCCTATGCCAAGGCGGTGTCCGATCCGGAATTTCTGGAAAAGGCCAAGTCGCTCGGCCTGCCCATCGACCCCATGATCGGTGACGATGTCGCCAACGTGGTCAGGACCGCGCTCGATCAGTCGCCGGAAATTGTCAGCTTCCTGAAGGAAACGCTGAAGGATTGATCCTGATCGCTGCGGGCGGCTCCTTCGAGGCGCCCGCTCTGCGACCTGTCCGAGGAGCCGAGCTAGCCGCAGGAGAACCCCCCGGTCGCCCGGTCATGATAATTCGAGGTGAGAATGAGAGTTGTACTTATCGGCGCGGGCGAAATGGGACTTGCCATGGGCGGGCACATGCGCAGCAAGGGCTTCGATGTGTCGGCCTTCGATATCAATGCCGAAAGGCTCCGTGCCGCGGCCGAGCGGGGCTTGACGCCGAAGGAAAACCTTGCCGAGGCTGCCCGTTCGGCGGACATGTTCCTCTTGGCCGTCGCGACGGACCAGCAGGTTATCGATGTCTGCGATGGGCTTGCGGACGCCGCAGGCGCGACCATCGTGGTGGCTGCGACCATCAATCCGGAAACGGTGACGTCGCTCAAGCCAGACATCGAGGAACGGGGGCAATATCTCGTCGATGCGCCCGTCGTCTTCGGCGCTGCGGGCGCGCGTGAGGGAACGCTGCTGTCGCTTTGCGGCGGAAACGAAGAGGACGTGGAGCGCGTGCGCCCGGCGCTACAATGCTACAGCCGCGATGTCGTGCATGTCGGGCCGATCGGCGCGGGACTGATCGCCAAGTCCTGCAACAATCTTCTCCACTGGATCCATTGTGTCGCCAACTTCGAGGCGCTGTTGATCGCCAAGCGATACGGGCTCGATGCGCAACGTCTTCGCGAGATCCTGCTGGCCTGCCCCGGCGCCAACGGCACATTGGCCCGCTGGGACGACACCCGCTTCACCTGGCAGGAAAAGGATATGGACGTCACGATGGACCTTGCCCAGAAGGCGGGATTGATGCTGCCTTTGTCGGGACAGGTCGACCAGATCGTCAAGACGTTGACGGCGGCAGACGTCAAGGAACTGCTTTACGGCCCGCAGGCGACCTATCTCGGCCGCACGGTGCGCCCGCTCGCCGTCGGCGAAGGCGGCATTGCCTGAGCGTTTGATCCGGGAGGCTCCCGCGAAAATGCCTTTTCCGAAAACGGACTACCGATGTCGGAATCCAGGTTCCATAGTTCGGCGACTTACCAAGCCGAAGAGAACAAGCGAAAGTGAATGAGATGACCACCACTCCCAGCCAATCGCCTCTCACTGAGCCGGCGGTGACGCCCGATCCGGAAAATCGCAAATTCCTTCTCGACCCTTACAAGGACTGGTCGAAGAATGAAGGCATCCCGATCCATCTCGACCTCGGTCACGATCTGCTCGCCCTGGAAACCGGCGAATGGGATCGCTATGAGGCGCGCGGCTGTTTCGCCCATACCCACGGCATGGGCGATTTCATGGCGAACTACGTCATCGAGGTTCTGCCCGGCAAGAAGACGCGGCCCGTCAAGCACCTTTACGAGGCATTCTTCTATGTATTGTCCGGCTATGGATCCACGACGGTCTGGCTGCCGAACGGCGACGTGCGGACGTTCGAATGGGGCCCGAAGGCGCTGTTTGCCATTCCGCTCAACTGCAAGTACCAGTTCAATAATGGTTCCGGCATCGAAACGGTGCGCCTTTCCTGCACCAACAATGCGCCGCTCACCATCAATCTCTATCACAACCTCGATTTCGTCTTCGCCAACGATTTTACTTTCCAGGATCGCATCGGCGGCGCCAAGCACTTCGACGGCGACGGTTCACTCTACTCCTACGGGCTGGAATCGGCTCGCAAGGTGCAGAACATCTGGGAGACGAACTTCGTCCACGACCTGACCAGCTTCAAGCTCTATGAGTTCGAAGGTCGCGGCAAGGGCTCGCTCAACGTCAATTTCGTGCTGGCCGACGGCACCATGCATTCGCATGTTTCCCAGATGCCGGTCGGCCGCTATAAGAAGGCGCATCGTCATGCCGCCGGCACACATGTCCATGCGGTCGATGGCGAAGGCTATTCGTTGATGTGGTATGAGGGCGATTCCGAGTTCAAGGAAATCCCGTGGCGCCACGGCTTCATGTATACGCCGCCGTTCTGGATGTATCATCAGCACTTCAACACCTGCGATCAGCCGGCCCGCTATGTCGCCTGCAGCCTGGGAAGCCGTCGCTATCCGTTTATCTCGCTGCGTCGCAAGAGCGCCGAGGGCGGCGGAGCGACTTCAGTGAAGGACGGCGGCCGTCAGATCGAATACGAAGATCAGGATCCGCGCGTTCATCGCAAATTCCTGGAGGAGCTGAAGAAGACAGGCGTGCCTTCCGCCATGGGCGATCTCTTCGACGAAGAGGCTGTCATGGCTCTTCCGCCGGAAAGCTTGACCGGCGTCATCAAGACACCAATCCTTGCAGGCCCCGCAAGCTGAGCATAGCCCAAGGCAGGAAATACCGGGAGGCGATCGTCCATGCACGATCTCGATTTCGAACATGAACACGACAACATGTCGGAAAGCGAACGTCGGGAAATCGCCGACTGGCTTTGGAAACAGGAGACGGTGGAGCTGCTGACGGTCGGCATCGACATCGGCAGTTCCACCTCCCACCTGCTCTTTGCCCGCGTCGTGCTGCGCCGGGAGACGGAAGACCTTTCCAGCAGCTTCGTGGTGATCGATCGCCAGATCGTCTGGCGGTCTCCCATTCTGCTCACGCCCTTCCTGCCGGACGGCACGATCGACGTGCATGAGCTTCGCCACTTCTTCCTGCATTGTTATGAGGATGCGGGCTTCCGCCGTGGCGATGTCGACACCGGTGCGGTGATCCTGACCGGCGAGGCGATCAAGAAGAAGAACGCGCGGGCGATCGATGAGATATTCGCCAGTGAATCCGGCCGCTTCGTCTGCGCGACGGCGGGGCACAAGCTGGAATGCATGCTGGCGGCGCATGGCTCTGGCGCGACGGCGCTTTCCAAGAAGCGGGGCGCCTGCGGCCTGCATGTCGATATCGGCGGCGGCACGACGAAGCTCGCCCTCATCGACAACGGAGAGATCCTGAGTGTCGCCGCCTTCGCCGTCGGCGGCCGGCTTATTGCGCACGACAAGCACGGTGTCTGGTCGCGGCTTGACGATTCAGCCTGTATCGTCGCAGAAGAACTCGCGATCGGTACGGATCCGGAAGCGATGGCGGACCCGGCCAACCGCGCCGCAATTGCCCGGCGCCTTGCCGCGCTTGCCGTTGACGAGGTTGTCGGCGGGCCGTTGGACGAACTCGGCGAGCGTTTCCTGCTCACCGAACCGCTCGAACGTAAGGTGGAGCCGAGTTATCTCACCTTCTCCGGCGGCGTCTCCGAATATATCTTCGGCTATGAGGCGGCGGACCATGGAGACATCGCCCGGCTGCTTGCCGACGAGATCATCGCGCAATTGACGCCCCGCATCAGCATTCCCCTGGTCGATGCGGGCCAGCGCATCCGGGCGACGGTTATCGGCGCCTCGCAGTTTACCGTGCAGGTGAGCGGCAAGACGCTTTACATGAACGGCGCCGATATCCTGCCACGCCACAATATCCCGGTGGTCCATCTCGGCCGTGAATTGCCGGAGGCGATCGATGCGGATCAAATCGCCCTCGCATTCCGCCAGAGCGCCGACCGGCAGGACCGAGACGTGACGTCAACGGTTGCGCTTGCTTTTTCCTGGTCAGGGGCGCCGGAATATCCGCGATTGCTGGCGGTGGCCCAGGCGATCAAGGCGGTCGCGGCGCCGGATGGCCAGCGCGCAGAGCCTCTGGTTCTCATGATCGACGGGGATGTCGGGCAAACGATCGGGCGTATCCTAGACAAGGAACTCGGCATCAACAGCCATCTGGTCTCCATCGACGGGGTACGCCTCAAGGATCTCGATTTCGTCGATCTGGGCGAGTTCATCAATCCGCCGGGCGTCATTCCCGTTGTCATCAAGTCTCTGCTCTTCTCCTGAATTGCCGGAAGCACCAACCTGTGCGAATAGGTTGGTCATGGTCACGTCTTCCGATGCAACGCGGTCGAGCTTCGACGGGCTCGATCTGAACGATATCGTCATTTTCGCGCGCGTGGTGCAGCATGGCAGCTTCACCTCGGCCGCCAAACTGTTCGGCAAGTCGCCATCCTATATGAGCAAGCACGTCACGCAGCTCGAAAATGCGCTGAAGCTGACGCTGCTCAACCGCTCGACGCACAACGTTTTCCTGACGGATGCGGGCAGCGTCTTCTTTGATCACTGCGTGCGCATCCTGTCGGAAGTCGAGGCCGCAAAGGCCAATGCCAGCGGGCTCGGCAGCGAGCTCATCGGTACGCTTCGTGTTCATTCGACGCCCGGCGTCGGCCAAGCGCTGGTGGCGCCGGCCATCATCGATTTCAATATGTTATATCCGACTGTGAAAGTGGAACTGACGGTTTCCGCCAGCTCGGTTAACCTTATGGAGCGTGGCGTCGACGTCGTCATAGGCAGTCGCGACTTCGACGAGGATGTGTCTTTCCATACCGGTCTCTTCGAGCGCAAGCTCGGGCCGGTGCCCTATGTCATCTGCGCAGCGCCGGCTTATCTGGGAAAGCACCCGCACCCGGAAAAGCCGCAGGAATTGCGCGATCACAACTGCCTGATCCATACGACGCAGAAGCCCGACCCGCGGCAATGGAGCGCTCGGTTGGGCGAGGAGGAGGTGACCATCCCGGTGGACGGCGCCTTTCATTCCAATTTCGAAAGCGCGATCGTGCTGGCCGCCGTACGGGGTGCCGGCATCGCACGCTTGCCGTTCTATAGCGTCGCAGAGGAAATCCGCTCCGGTGCGCTCGTGTCTCTTTTCGACGGTGAGATCATTTCCCGGCGTGTCATCAAGGCCTTCTATCCGAAGAGCCGCTTCGTGCCGAAGAAGCTGCGGGCCTTTCTCGCCATCCTGGAAGCCCAGTTGAAGGACATGGCCGGATTGCGGCCGGGCAATCGGTGAACCAGGCGATCGGCGTGATCAATCATCGGAAAAACCGGCGGGCGTTGCCGTCGGCGCGGATCGATACAATATAGGGATCAAGTCAAACACAACCGGAGCCCATCGTGAAAAATCCCTATGAGGTTCTCGGCGTAGCGTCCACCGCGTCGGCAGCCGAGATACAGAGCGCCTACCGCAAGCTCGCAAAGAAACTGCACCCGGATCTCAACCCGGGCGATAGCTCCGCCGAGGACAAGTTCAAGGAGGTCGCGGCCGCCTATGATCTTCTCGGCGATCCGGACAAGCGCAAGCGCTTCGATGCCGGCGAGATCGACGCCTCCGGCGCCGAGCGTCCGCCGCGCCAGCATTTCTACCGGGACTATGCCGGAGCGGAGGCGGACCATCCCTATGCGGATGCCTCCGGTTTCGCCGATTTCATGGACAGCGACGACATCTTCGCAGACCTCCTGCGGCGAAGCCAGCGGGCGCAGGCCAACCGGCGCGGCCGGGATCTGCACTACCGGCTGGAAATCGACTTCGCCGAATCCGTTGCCGGCGCCAGCAAGCGCATCGTCCTGCCGGACGGCGGCACGCTGGATGTCAAGATCCCGCCGGGCCTCGTCAGCGGCCAGACGCTGCGCCTGAAGGGCAAGGGAGCGCCCGGCGGCGGCGGGGCAGGCGACGCCTTGATCGAGGTGGACGTCAGGCCCGATCCGCGTTTTGCCCGCGACGGCGACGACATCTCGATCGAGCTGCCCGTTTCGCTGAGCGAAGCGGTGCTCGGCGGGCGCATCCGCGTTCCCACGGCCACAGGCGCCGTCACGATGACCGTGCCGAAAGGATCCAATACCGGTACGACCTTGCGCCTCAAGGGCAAAGGCGCGCCAAAACGCGGCGGCGGCTTCGGCGACCAGTTCGTCAAGTTGAAGGTCGTCCTGCCAAGCCCGCCGGACCCCGAGCTGGAGGCTTTCGTCGCCGGCTGGGCAAAGGGCCAGGCATTCAATCCGCGTGAGGAGGGCTGATCATGGCGATGAGCAAAGAGGAATTTTTGAAATCCTCCGGCCTCAAGATCCAGGTCCTGGAGCTGTGGATCGAGCAGGAATGGCTGCTGCCGGAGCATACCCCGTCGGGCCCGAGCTTCAAGGATATCGACATCGCCCGCGCCCAGCTAATCCGCGAATTGCAGACCGGGATCGGGGCGAACGATGCCGGCATCGATGTGATCCTGCATCTCATGGATCAATTGCACGGCATGCGTCGGGCTCTCGCGGAGCTTCGCCGGGAGATGGGCGAGCAGCGGTAGGCAGAAGGCACCGCCCGGCAGGGCCGGACCGTCGTGCGGCAAGACCCGTTACGGGGGCCTCAGGATGAAGCCCCCGCGTGAGAGTCAGGCATCCTTGGCGCTTGCGGAAGCCTTGGTCGGTTTTGTCCTGGCGGCAGGCTTGTCCATGGGATCGGCCTTCTTCTTCGCCTTGGCCGATGCGGGCGCCTTCGCCTTGCCGGAGATTTCGATCAACGGCTTCTTGGCCGGCTTCGCATTGGTGTCCAGGGCCACCCGTTCGAACTCGTCGCGCTCGCGCACGGCCTGCTCCCAATGTTCGGCATCCAGTCCATGCGGGCGTCCGGCTTCTTCCCAGATCGTATAGGCCCGCTTGCTGATCCATTCCCTTCGCACGTCCGTCATTGCCAATCCCCGTTTCAAAGTGAGCTGATGTTGCGTCGTCACCCGCCGCTCAGAAGGGCGGACGGGCAGGGGCACGGTATTGCCGGGCGACCGGTAGGTCCCGACCGGTGGGCCCGGGTGATCCTTGCACCATACGCTCCGGGCCAGCGTCGCCGGAGCAGGTCTGCGTCATGCGATTCGCCTGGTCAGGATGCGCCCAAAGCGCCGGGGCATCAAGCATGAGCGGGTGCGACATGATGGCGTTTTGGATTTATTGGGAAAAAATCATCCCTTTCATGCGGCAAATCGGCGTAATTTTGGAAAAGTTTCATACTGGCGGGTGGACAGTGCCGATGCCGCCAACGTATTGTCTGGACGTAAGAATCTTCACGTTGAACGCGGAACCAGAGAGGCAGGGTATTTGACGGCATTCGGGAAGCAGCGTCGGCCGCACAGTCGGGCCTTTCGCCTTCTTCGCACTGCGCTTACCTGTCTTTTGCTGCTGATATCCACCGCCTCGATGCCGTCTGCATTCGATGCGGCGTCGAAAGTGCCGCGATACGGCGCCCAGAAGAGCGCAGGCCATCCGGCCGCTCCCGCCGACATGGAATACCGCAAGCGCGTTGCCGTCAGCAAGGCGACGCCTTTCGGTGCCGACGGCATGGATATCGCCTTCCTGCCGGACGAGACGATGCTGCGGCTCGAAGGGATTGCCGCCCTTCCGGCCGACGCCTCGTTCTTCCGGCCGAGCGGCAGGCGGGATACGGCGTGCCAGGCGCGTGCGCCTCCGTCCGGCTTCGCCTGAGGGCCGTCTCGATCGCTGCGCGATCCGGACAGTCCTTCCGATGCCGCCGGCCTGCCGGTATAAAGACGTTCTGACGTTCGAAAGCGATCGATCACAAGATGACGGGTGAACTGATTCTGGTCCTGCTGGTTTGCCTTCCCTTCGTGGGAAGCCTTGCCGCGACCATACTCCTGAGGACGGATTCTCGCGTTCTCGCGGCGCGCATGTCCGGGGGCGTCACCCTGGTCTGCCTCCTTCTGACCGCCGGGCTCTATCCCGCCGTGAAGGAGGGCGGCAAGGTTCGGCTCGACATCGAATGGCTGCCGCAGCTCGGGCTCAACTTCACGCTGCGCATGGATGGCTTTGCCTGGCTGTTCGCCATGCTCATCACGGGCATCGGCTGCCTCATCGTGCTCTATGCACGTTACTATATGTCAGAAGAGGACCCGGTCCCGCGCTTCTTCTCCTTCCTCCTTGCCTTCATGGGATCGATGCTCGGCATCGTGCTTTCCGGCAACATCATCCTGCTCTCGGTTTTCTGGGAGCTCACCAGCATCTTCTCCTTCCTGCTGATCAGCTACTGGCACCACAATGCCGCCGCCCGCGACGGCGCACGCATGGCGTTGACGATCACCGGCATCGGCGGCTTCTGCCTGCTTGCCGGCCTCCTCGTGCTCGGCCACATCGTCGGCAGCTACGATCTCGACGCGGTGCTGGCGGCCGGCGACCAGATCAAGGCCCACCCGCTCTATCTGACGGCGCTGGTGCTGATCCTCATCGGCGCGCTGACCAAGAGCGCCCAGGTGCCCTTCCATTTCTGGCTCCCGAGCGCCATGGCCGCGCCGACGCCGGTCTCGGCCTATCTGCACTCGGCGACCATGGTGAAGGCCGGCGTCTTCCTGCTCGTGCGCCTCTGGCCGGCGCTGTCCGGCACCTATGAATGGTTCATGCTGGTCGGCATCGCGGGCATTTGCACGCTTCTTCTCGGCGCCTACTTCGCCATGTTCCAGCAGGACCTGAAGGGGCTGCTCGCCTATTCGACGATCAGCCATCTCGGCCTCATCACCACTTTGCTCAGCCTCGGCAGTCCGGTGGCGGCGGTGGCGGCGATCTTCCACATGATGAATCATGCGACCTTCAAGGCCTCGCTCTTCATGGCCGCCGGCATCATCGACCACGAGACCGGCACGCGCGACATGCGACGATTAAGCGGGCTCTTCAAATACCTGCCGATCACCGGCACGCTCGCCATGGTGGCGAGCGCAGCCATGGCCGGCGTGCCGCTGCTCAACGGCTTCCTCTCCAAGGAGATGTTCTTTGCCGAGGCGGTGGAAACCCACGCCGATTCCGTGCTCGACCGGACGTTGCCCTATGTCGCGACGCTGGCCGGCGCGTTCTCGGTCGCCTATTCGATCCGCTTCATCCATATGGTCTTCTTCGGCCCCGAGCCGACCGACCTGCCGAAGCCGAAGCCCCACGAACCGCCCCACTGGATGCGGTTCCCCATCGAATTCCTGGTGTTCGCCTGCCTCGTCGTCGGCATCATTCCGAGCCTGTCGATCGGTCCCTTCCTCCATTCCGCCGTCATCTCGGTGCTGGGCGATCGCACGCCGGATTACAGCCTCGCCATCTGGCACGGCATCAACACGCCGCTCATCATGAGCATGATCGCCCTTGTCGGCGGGGCGGCGCTCTATGTGGCGCTGAAGGATTACCTTGCACGGTGCGATGACGGACCGCCGATCTTCCGCTATCTCGTCGGGCAGCGCATCTTCGAGCGCATCCTCGTGACCGTTTCGTGGAAATGGGCGCGCTGGCTGGAAAGCCGCCTCGGCACCCGCAATCTGCAGCCACAATTGCGGCTCGTCGCCGCCGCCGGCCTGCTTGCGGGCCTCGTGCCGCTCTACATGGCGGGCTTCGCCCCGGCGCCGCCGGTTTTCGGCAAGATCGATCCGATCTTCGCGGCGATCTGGTGCATCGGCGCCTTCTGCGCACTCGGCGCGGCCTATCAGGCGAAATATCACCGCCTGGCGGCGCTCGTGCTTCTCGGCGGCGCCGGCATCACCACCTGCATCACCTTCGTCTGGCTTTCCGCGCCGGACCTTGCCATCACCCAGCTCGTCGTGGAGATCGTCACCACGGTTCTCCTGCTGCTCGGGCTGCGCTGGCTGCCGAAGCGCTCGGAAAAGGTCGACAACGCGGTGTCGCTTTCCGCCCGCGGCCGCCGCTTCCGCGATTTCCTGCTGGCGGTTTCCTGCGGTTTCGGCATGTTCCTCTTTTCCTATGCGATCATGCGGCAACCGGTTCCCGATGCGATCGCCAGCTACTTCCTGGAAAAGGCCTATAGCGAAGGCGGCGGGCGCAACGTCGTCAATGTCATCCTCGTCGATTTCCGCGGCTTCGACACGATGGGCGAGATCGCGGTTCTCGCCATCGTGGCGCTGACGGTCTTCGCGCTGCTGCGCCGCTTCCGGCCCGCGTCGGACAGCATCGAGAAGCCCGAACAGCAACGCATCCAGGCGGCCTATGACGACGAAAGGCCCGAACGTTCCGCCGGCGATACGGTGCGCGACTACCTGCTCGTGCCCTCCGTCATCATGCAATGGATGTTCCCGGTGATCATCACCTTCGCGATCTATCTCTTCCTGCGCGGGCACGACCTGCCGGGCGGCGGTTTTGCCGGCGGGGTCACGATGGCGATCGCCTTCCTGCTGCAATATCTGGCGGGTGGCGTGCGCTGGGCGGAAGACCGGCTGCGCATCCTGCCGCTGCGCTGGATGGGAATCGGCCTGCTTCTGGCGGCGATGACGGGCATGGGAGCCTGGGTCTTCGGCTATCCCTTCCTGACGTCGCATTTCCAGTATGTCGAGGTGCCGTTCATCGGTAAGGTTCCGGCGGCAAGCGCCCTGTTCTTCGATCTCGGCGTCTTCACCCTCGTCGTCGGCGCCACGGTGCTGATCCTCATCGCGCTGGCCCACCAGTCCATCCGCGTCCACCGGGTTCGTAATCCCGAAGGCCCCAAGGCGGAGGAAGCCTGATGGAACTCGTTCTTTCGATCGGCATCGGCATCATGACGGGCTCGGGCGTCTGGCTCATCCTGCGTCCGCGCACCTATCAGGTCATCATCGGCCTTTCGCTGCTTTCCTATGCGGTGAACCTCTTCATCTTCGGCGTCGGCGGGGTGAAATCCGGCGCCGCGCCGCTGCTGGAGGACGGCGTGGACATTACGACCATGACCGATCCGGTGCCGCATGCGCTGGTGCTGACCGCCATCGTCATCGGCTTTGCGACGACGGCGCTCTTCCTCGTGGTCCTGCTCGCCGCGCGCGGCCTTACCGGCACGGACCATGTCGACGGCAGGGAGCAGCCGAAATGAACGGCTGGCAGCAACATCTCATCATCGCGCCGATCGTCATACCGCTCGTCGCCGGTGCGCTCCTTCTATTCTTCGACGAGCGTGAGCGCGTGCTGAAGGCGATGATCAGCGTGGTCTCGTGCCTGGCGCTGGCGGCCATCGCCATTACCCTGTTCCGCCTTGCCGCAGGCGGAAATGGCGAGGGCGGTTTTCCGGGCGTCTATCTCCTCGGCAACTGGCCGGCGCCCTTCGGCATCGTGCTGGTCGCCGATCGTCTTTCGGCGCTGATGCTGGTGCTGGCCTCGATCCTCGCCATTCCGACGCTGGTCTATGCGCTTGCGCGCTGGCACACGGCGGGTGCGCATTTCCACTCGCTGTTCCAGTTCCTGCTGATGGGGCTCAACGGCGCGTTCCTGACGGGCGACCTGTTCAACCTCTTCGTCTTCTTCGAGGTGATGCTCGCCGCCTCCTACGGCCTCCTGATGCATGGTTCGGGCTCCATGCGCGTCAAGGCGGGCCTGCACTATATCGCCGTCAACCTCGCCGCCGCGCTCTGCTTCCTGATCGGGGTGAGCGCGATCTACGGGTCGGCGGGAACGCTCAACATGGCCGACCTTGCCGTGCGGATCGGCGAGATCGAGGGCGAGAGGCGCATGCTGCTGGAGGCCGGCGCCGGTATTCTCGGCATCGTCTTCCTCATCAAGGCGGGCATGTGGCCGCTGAACTTCTGGCTGCCGGGTGCCTATAGCGCAGCGACGGCTCCGGTCGCCGGCATCTTCGCCATCATGAGCAAGGTCGGCATCTATGTCATCCTGCGCCTTTCGCTGCTCGTCTTCGGACAGGGGGAGTCGGCGGGGCTCGGGCTCAATGTCCTGCTCTATGGCGGGATGGCGACCATCGCCTTCGGCACGATCGGCGTGCTCGCCTCCCAGGCGCTCGGGCGGTTGGCGAGCTACAGCGTCCTCGTTTCCTCCGGCACGCTGCTGGCCGTGCTCGGCCTCAGCAACGGCGACGTGACGGCCGGCGCGCTCTTCTACATGGTCAGTTCCACCATGACCATCGCCGCCTTCTTCATGCTCATCGAACTGGTTGAGCGCGGCCAGGACGCCGGCGCCTCCGTTCTCGCGGTCACCATGGAAGCCTATGGCGATGCCGACGAGGAGGAGCAGGAGGTCGAGGTCGGCGTCACCATGCCCGGAACGATCGCGGTGCTCGGCGTGTGCTTCGCCGCATGCGGCATCCTGCTTTCCGGCCTGCCGCCGCTTTCCGGTTTCGTGGCGAAATTCGCCATGCTCTCCGGCATGATCGGCCTTGGCGGCGGGGCGGGGGCGCCGATCGCGCCTTCCGTCTGGTGGATCGTCGCGCTGCTCATCCTGTCGGGGCTTGCCGCGCTCATCTCCATGACGCGCGCCGGCATCCGCACCTTCTGGGCATCGATGGAAGGCACCGTGCCGCGGGTTCTCGTCATGGAGATGGCGCCCGTCATGTTGCTGATCGCCCTGACGCTGGTGCTGACCGTCAAGGCGGGTCCCGCAATGACCTATATGGAAGAGACCGTCCGCAGCCTGCAGCAGCCGGCATCCTATATCGATGCCGTCATCAACGCGCGTCGCGCCGGCACGGCCGAGCCCGGCGGGCCGGACGGCGGGGGAGGGATCTGACATGCTGCCCTATCCGCTTCTCAGCGCTTCGCTGGTCGTCATGTGGCTTGCCCTCAACGGCTTGACGCTCGGTCACTTCATTCTCGGCTGCATCGTCTCCGTCTTCGCCTCGTGGGGCATGGCGGCGCTGCGGCCGGCAAAGCCCCGCCTGCCGAAATGGTATCTCCTGCCGAAGCTGGTCGGCATCGTGCTCTACGATATCCTGCGGTCGAATCTCGCCGTCGCCTCGATCATCATCTCCGGCAGACGGCACAAGCCGAAGGCCGGCTTCATGACCGTGCCGATCGATCTGGACAACCCGACGGGGCTCGCCGTCCTCGCCGTCATCGTCACGAGCACGCCCGGCACGGCCTGGCTGGAATACAGCTCGGTGAGCCGGACGGTGCTCATCCATGTGCTCGACCTCGTCGACGAGGCGGAATGGCGCAGCCTGATCAAGAACCGCTACGAGGCGCTATTGATGGAGATTTTCGAATGAGCCACACGATCCTTGCCTGGTCGATCACCATCGCGGAAATTCTCCTGGTCATAGCCATGGCCCTCGCGGCGCTGCGCATGTTCCGCGGTTCCCGCGCGCAGGACCGCGTGCTGGCGCTCGACACGCTTTACGTCAACTCCATGCTGCTGCTCATGGTCTTCGGCATCGGCACGGGCAAGGTCATCTATTTCGAGGCCTCGCTCGTCATCGGCATGCTCGGATTCGTCGCAACGGTCGCGCTCGCCAAGTTCCTGATGCGCGGGGAGGTGATCGAATGAACCCTCTCGAACATGCAGCGGGGTTGCCGGACTGGGCGGCCCTCGTCGTCTCCTTCTTCCTTGTCGTCGGCGCGGGCCTCACACTGATCGGCACGGTGGGCTTTACCTATCTGCAGACGTTCTACGAGCGCATCCATGCGGTGACGCTCGGCACGAGTTGGGGCACCGGCGGCATCGTCATGGCCTCGATGATCTTCTTCACCGTGCTCAGTTCGCGCCCCGTCGTGCATGAAATCCTGATCGGCATCTTCGTGACCGTCACGACGCCGGTGACGCTGATGCTGTTGGCCCGCGCCGCCTTGCATCGCGATCGCTCGGAGGGCAACCCCGAAGTGCCCAGCGAGGAGGCCGTCGAGGCGAACGCGGTCGACGGGCCGCCCACCGTAAGCGAATAGGCAGTTCGCGACAATATTCTCCGCCTTTCCTGAGCCGGGCCGATCCTCGATCGGCCCGTTTTTGTTGCTGCGATCGCCTCGAAATGATTGCCGCTTGACAGCGCATGCTCGCCGCATAATGCTAAGATGTCAGACCAATTAGAGAAGCTGACGCAAACGGGGAACAGGCATGCCAGCCGAAGCAAGCGACAGGCCGTCGATCGAGCCGTTGCCGCCCATCGACCGGGCGCGACAGGTCACGGAGGCGCTCGCCTCCTATATCGACCGCGCCAGCCTTCGAGCGGGCGATCGCCTGCCGGCGGAGCGTGAACTGATGGCGGCGCTCGCCGTCGGCCGCTCGACGATCCGCGAGGCGATCCGCCATTTCCAGGCCCTCGGCGTCATCGAGAGCCGCAAGGGCAGCGGGACCTATTTGCTTAAACCGGTGACGACGGCGACCGTTCACATGCCGCTTTCCTTCGACGCGATGCACCTGCGCGACGTGCTGCTGCAGACGCTGGAGGTTCGCCGCGGCATCGAATGCGAGGCCGGCATGGTGGCCGCGCAGCGGCGCACGGCGCAGGACCTGGCGATCATCGAGGAGAGGCTCGACGAGATGGAGCGCGTGCACCTGGCCAAGGGCACATCCGGTCCGGAAGACCTCGCCTTCCATCTCGCCATCTACGATGCCACCCACAATCCGCTCTTCAAGCAGCTTCTCGAACAGATGCGCGGCGCCTTTGAACGGTTCTGGGAAAAGCCATTCGACCGGCCGGACTTCGCCCGTCGCTCCTTTCCGTTCCATCGCACGCTCTTCAATGCCATCGCCGCGCGGGATCCCGAGGCGGCGCGGGCCGAAACCCTGAAAATCCTCACCGTGGTCGAGGAAGACATCAAGGAAATGTCCCGATGATCAACGGAGCCGATCCGTTCGACTTTGCCTCCCTTGCCGTCGCCCATGACGAGGCGAATGCCTTCGAGGCGGTGGTGCCGCCCATCGTGCAGACCTCCCTTTTCACGTTCGGCAGCTATGACGAGATGGTCGCGGCCTATCGCGGCGAGATCGTGCGGCCGATCTATACGCGAGGCCTCAACCCGACGGTGCGCGCCTTCGAGGAGATGCTAGCTAAGCTGGAGGGCGGCGAGGACGCGCTGGGCTTTGCCAGCGGCATGGCGGCGATCTCCTCCACCGTGCTCTCCTTCGTCGAACCCGGCGACCGCATCGTCGCCGTGCGTCATTGCTATCCGGATGCCTTCCGCCTGTTCGGCACGCACCTGAAGCGCATGAAAGTCGAGGTGACCTATGTCGACGGGCGCGACGAGGAGGCGGTGGCCGGGGCGCTGCCGGGCGCAAAGCTGCTCTATCTCGAAAGCCCGACGAGCTGGGTGATGGAGGCGCACGATGTCGGTGCGCTTGCAGCGCTGGCGCGGCGCCACGGCGTTGTCAGCGTCATCGACAACAGCTGGGCGAGCCCCATCTTCCAGCGCCCGCTGACGCTCGGCGTCGATCTGGTGCTGCACTCCGCCTCGAAATATCTGAGCGGCCATAGCGATGTCGTCGCGGGCATCGTCACCGGCTCGAAAGAACTGATCGGCCGCATCCGCTCGGAGGCCTATCCCTATCTCGGCGGCAAGCTCTCGCCCTTCGATGCCTGGCTGCTGGTTCGCGGGCTTCGCACCCTGCCGATCCGCATGAAGGCGCATGAGGCATCGGCTCTGGAGATCGCGCGGCGGCTGCAGGCGCTCGACGTCGTCGACACGGTCTTCCACCCCGCGCTCGCCAACCGCCTGCCGCCGGGGCTCACCGGCACGTCCGGCCTCTTCTCCTTCACCTTCCGCAAGGGCATCGATATCCGTGCCTTCGCCGACCGTCTTGAGCTCTTCAAGCTCGGCGTTTCCTGGGGCGGGCATGAAAGCCTGATCGTGCCGGGCGAGGTGGTTCTTCAACAAAAAGCCCTACCGAATTCCGCGCATGCCTTCGGCATCGATGCGCGGTCCGTACGTCTCCATGTCGGCCTGGAGGGAACCGAGGCCCTGTGGAGGGATCTGGAAGCGGCGATCGCGGCCGCGACCGAAACCTGACGTCAAAAACCGCTTCAAACCAGAAAAGAGGGAACGACCATGAAGAAACTTTTGACCGCAGCCCTGTTCACCAGCCTGATGGCGACGAGTGCGCTCGCCGACACAACGCTGAAACTCGTCGAGGTGATCACCAGCCCCGAGCGCACGGAGACGCTGAAATCCATCGTCGGCAAGTTCGAGGCGGACAATCCGGGCACGAAGGTCGAGATCATCTCGCTGCCCTGGGGCGAAGCCTTCCAGAAATTCGCGACCATGGTTTCCGCCGGCGAAGTGCCGGACGTGATGGAAATGCCGGATACCTGGCTGTCGCTCTATGCCAATAACGGCATGCTGGAGAGCCTAGAACCCTATCTGGAAAAGTGGGAACATACGCCCGGCCTGACGGCCCGTGCGCTGGAGCTCGGCCGCGATGTCAAGAACACGGCCTATATGCTGCCCTACGGCTTCTATCTGCGCGCCATGTTCTACAACAAGAAACTGCTTGAAGAGGCAGGCGTCTCCGAGCCGCCGAAGACGCTGGACGAGTTCGCCGAGGCCTCGAAGAAGGTTTCCGCGCTGCCCGGCAAATACGGCTATTGCCTGCGCGGGGGACCGGGCGGTCTCAACGGCTGGGTGATGTTCGGCGCCTCCATGGCCGGCGACAACAAATTCTTCAACGAGGACGGCACCTCCACCTTCAACAGCGAAGGCTGGGTGAAGGGTCTCACCTTCCTGATCGATCTCTACAAGAACGGCTATGCGCCGAAGGACAGCGTCAACTGGGGCTTCAACGAGATCGTCGCCGGCTTTTATTCCGGCACCTGCGCCTTCCTCGATCAGGACCCGGACGCACTCATCGCCATCGCCGAGCGCATGAAGGCGGAAGACTACGGCATCATGACCATGCCGAAGGGACCGGACGGCAAGACCTTCCCGACCATCGGCTTTGCCGGCTGGTCGATGTTCGCCTCCAGCGCCAACAAGGATCTTTCCTGGAAGCTGATCGAGACCCTCGAAGGGCCGGAAGGCAATATCGAGTGGAACAAGCGCACGGGCGCGCTGCCGGTCCATACGTCCGCGGAAAAGGACCCGTTCTATTCGAGCGAGCAGTTCAAGGGCTGGTTCGCCGAGCTTGAGGACAAGGACGCCGTGCCGACCGTGATGCCGACGCATCTCGAGGAATTCGCCTTCTTCAAGGATTCGCTCGTCATCAAGACGTCGCAGGAAGCGCTTCTCGGCGACATCACGCCGGAGGAGCTGGCAAATCAATGGGCCGACTATCTGACGAAGGCGCAGCAGAAGTTCCTCGCCAAGAAATAGACCGGATGTCCGGGCGGAGCGGCAGGCTCCGCCCGGCGCCGTTCCGGGACGCCCCGCCACCTTCAACGGAAGCGAGACGATGACCATTGCCGCCCATCCGCAAGCCGTGCGGCCGCTCAGGAAGCGGCTCGCCGATGCCTCGGAGCCCTATCTCTACAGTGCCCCGGCGCTGATCCTCATCATCACCGTCATGCTGGTGCCGCTGGTACTCGGCATTTCCTACGCGTTCCGCGATATCCAGCTTTTGAACCCGTTTTCCGGCGGCGTCATCGGGCTCGATCATTTCCGAGCGCTGAGCCAGGACCAAGCCTTCCTGCGGGCGCTGCGCAACACGCTGTGGTGGACGGGCGCCTCCGTCTTCCTGCAATTCTTCTTCGGGCTCATCCTCGCCCTGCTTCTCGACAAGCCATTTGCCGGCAGGGGGCTTGCGCAGGCGCTGGTCTTCCTGCCCTGGGCGGTGCCGAGCTTCCTTGCCGGCCTCAACTGGGCCTGGCTCTTCAACCCGGTCATCGGTCCGCTTCCACACTGGATGTACGCCTTCGGCATCCTCGATGCTCCGAACAACATCCTGTCCGATCCGCAGCTTGCCATGTGGGGGCCGATCGTCGCGAATGTCTGGTGGGGCATCCCGTTCTTCGCCATCACCCTGCTTGCGGCCCTTCAGGCGATCCCGCGCGATCTCTACGAGGCCGCCAGCATCGACGGGGCAGGGCCGGTCCAGCGCTTCCTGTCCATCACGCTGCCGTTCCTTGCGCCCACCATCGCCATCACGATCCTGCTGCGCACCGTCTGGATCTCAAACTTCGCCGACCTCATCGTCGTCATGACCAATGGCGGACCGGCCGACCGCACGCAGATCGTCGCCAGCTACATCTTCACGCAGGCCTTCAAGCGGCTGGATTTCGGCTACGCCTCGGCGATCGCCCTCGTGCTGCTGATCCTGCTGCTCGTCTATTCGATGCTGATCGTGCTTTTGCGGCAGACGCTGCTCAACAAGGGGTAAGACATGCGGACCAGCAAGCTCCTTCTGACCGTCGCGCACCGGTTCGCCATCCTCGCCTATATCGTCGTCGCGCTCTTTCCGCTGTTCTGGCTGCTGAAGGTCTCGGTGACGCCGAACGACCTGCTCTACAGCGAGGGCGTGCGCATGTGGCCATCGCGCGCCACTTTCGAGCACTACACCTTCGTCATTGCCCACAGCGCCTTTCCGACCTTCTTCAAGAACAGCCTGATCGTCGCCGGCTCGACGGCCGTCGCCGTCACCATCCTCGCCTCGCTCGCCGGCTATGCGCTGTCACGCTTCCGCTTCCGCGCGAAATACTGGATCGTCGCGCTGATGCTGATCACGCAGATGTTCCCGCTGGTCATGCTCGTCGCGCCGATCTTCAAGATGCTCTCGCCGCTCGGCCTCACCAACAGCCTCACCGGTCTCGTCATCGTCTACACCGCCTTCAACGTGCCCTTCGCCACCTTCCTCATGCAGTCCTTCTTCGACGGCATCCCGAAGGATCTGGAGGAGGCGGCGATGATCGACGGCGCGACGCAGTTCGTCGCCTTCCGGCAGATCATCCTGCCGCTGACGCTGCCCGGGATCGCTGCGACGCTCGGCTTCGTCTTCACCGCTGCCTGGAGCGAACTGCTCTTCGCGTTGATGCTGATCTCCGGCAACGACGCGGCAACCTTCCCGGTCGGCCTCCTCACGTTCGTGTCGAAATTCTCCGTCGATTTCGGGCAGATGATGGCGGCGGGCATTCTGGCGCTCATTCCCGCTTGCCTCTTCTTCCTCCTCATCCAGCGCTACCTCGTGCAGGGCCTGACGGCCGGCGCGGTCAAAGGCTGAAAGGACATTCCATGGCTTCCATCGATATCCAGAGCATCCGCAAGTCCTTCGGCACCTTTCCCGTCCTGCACGGCGTCGACCTCGCCATCCGGGACGGCGAGTTCATCGTGCTTGTCGGCCCCTCCGGCTGCGGGAAGTCGACGCTGCTGCGCATGATCGCCGGCCTTGAGGACGTGACCGCCGGAGAGATCCGCATCGACGGCAAGCGCGTCAACGATCTCGCCCCGAAGGATCGCGACATTGCCATGGTGTTCCAGTCCTATGCGCTCTATCCCCATATGAGCGTCGCCGACAATATGAGCTACAGCCTGCGTCTTCGCCGCGCCGCCAGGGAGAAGATCGTCAGCGCCGTCGGCGGCGCGGCCGCAAAACTCGGCCTCGAACCCCTGCTGGAACGCCGCCCGCGCGCGCTCTCGGGCGGCCAGCGCCAGCGCGTCGCCATGGGGCGAGCCATCGTGCGCCAGCCGAAGGCCTTTCTCTTCGACGAGCCGCTGTCCAATCTCGATGCCCGCCTGCGCGAACAAATGCGCGCCGAAATCAAGAAGCTGCACGGAGATCTTCGCGCAACCTCCATCTACGTCACCCACGACCAGATCGAAGCGATGACGCTGGCCGACCGGATCGTCGCCATGCATGCCGGCGTCGTCCAGCAGGTCGGCACGCCGCTCGATCTCTATGACCGGCCGGCCAATCTTTTCGTCGCCGGTTTCATCGGTTCGCCAGGCATGAATTTCTTCGAAGGGCGCTATGCCGCTTCCGGCGGGGAGGCGGCGCTGCACCTTTCGAATGGCACGATCCTGCCGCTCGGACGGCGCGACGGCATCGCAGCAGGCGCGCCTACCACACTCGGCATTCGTCCCGAACATGTCGTGCTCGATCCGCGCGGCGCACTTGAGGCAAGGGTCGACCTCATCGAGCCGACGGGCTTCGGTATCATCATGCATGTGACTATTCACGACGTGCCGCTGAAGATCTTCACGCTCGACCGCGCGATGCTGGATCCCGGCCCCGCTGTCCGCGTCGACCTGCCGCAGGAGCGCCTGCACCTGTTCGACGGGGAGGGGAAGCGGTTGGATTGAAACGGAATTTGAACAGGTTTTCGCCCGCGTCCAAAGACATTGTTAACCTTCATTTCCTAACCATCTACGCATCCCTATCGGCAATGATCGTCGAGTTTGCAGGTTCATGCGTATTTCAAGAACAAACTTCTATCCCATCCTCGAAACCGAAGGGGAAAACGACGAGCAAGCGTCGTATTACTCCCATGAAAACAATGGTTTGCCGGAGGTCTCTCCGCAGATCGAGACCTGGCACGCCGAAGGGGAGCCGGTCGCCAACGACGCGGACTATCGCCCGCGCTTCCGCTCGCCCGCGCTGAGAAGCTACGATCCCGGCCAGTATGCCGACGGAAGCTGGGAAAGCCACTTCTACATGGCCCCGAATGTCCGCTTCACACGCACGCCGGACAAGATCGCGGCCAGGATCGAGGACGCCATCCGTGACGAGGCGCAGCCGGCCGAGCCAGTCGTCGAACCGAGCGTGGAAAAGGAACAGCCCGTCTCGCCGCCGCAACTTACCCAGGCCGAGCTTCTCCAGCGCCTGCGCGAGGCACTGGACGATCGCCGCCGTCGCTTCGAGGAACAGCAGGCGGCGGCCGAACCCGCCCCGCCGCTGGTCCAGGCCGTCGTGGCCGCCGGCACGACCGGTGCGCCTGCCGATGCGGAGGTCGTCTTCAAGCCCGCCGCGCCGCTTTCCCTGCCCGCGACCGTTATGGCGCCCATGCCCAGGACGCAGGCCGTCAAGCCCGCGGTGAAGTCGGATGCGCGCGCGGCGATCAGCCGATTTGCCCATCTCTCCGACCATGCCTTCTGGGAAACCCTCGTCCCGGACGAGGCCGTGTACGAAGTCCGGCCGGCGCCGGCCGTCACCGTGGTGCGGATGCCTGCACCGGTGCCGACACCTGCCGCTGTCGCCGTTGCTCCGACTGCACTATCCGCGGAAAGGCGCGAGGAGCCCGCCTCCATTGCCTCGCTTTTCCGCGTCGTCGAGTGCCGACCGCCGGTCGCCCGGCAGGTTGCCGCCGAAGCCGTTGCCGCTCTGCCGGAGGCGAAGGTCGAGCCGGCCGGCGCCATGCCGCCTGTCGAGACCGGGCCGGAGGCCGTCTCCGCCATTGTGGAGACGAAGCCCGTATCGGTCCCCGCTGCTGCGGCGTCCGTTATCGAGCCGGTGCGCGAGACGCCGTCCTCGGTTCTTTCCCGTTCCAAGCCGTTCCAGGTGACGCTCGCCGCGCCCACCGGCGACGCTTACGAATATCCGCCGCGCGAACTCTTGCAGGAGCCGCCGCGCACGGTCGGCTTCGTGCTGACGCAGGAGCAGCTCGAGCAGAATGCCGGGCTCCTCGAAAGCGTGCTGGAGGATTTCGGCGTGCGCGGCGAGATCATCCATGTCCGCCCCGGGCCCGTCGTCACGCTCTATGAATTCGAGCCGGCCCCGGGCGTCAAATCCTCCCGCGTCATCGGCCTTGCCGACGATATCGCCCGTTCGATGTCGGCGCTGTCGGCCCGTGTCGCGGTGGTGCCCGGCCGCAACGTCATCGGCATCGAACTGCCGAACGCCAACCGCGAGACCGTCTATTTCCGCGAGATGATCGAGAGCCAGGACTTCGCCAGGAGCGGCTTCAAGCTGCCGATCTGCCTCGGCAAGACCATCGGCGGCGAGCCCGTCGTCGCGGAGCTGGCGAAGATGCCTCACCTGCTCGTCGCCGGCACCACCGGCTCGGGCAAGTCCGTCGCCATCAACACAATGATCCTGTCGCTGCTCTACCGCTTCCGCCCGGAAGAGTGCCGCCTGATCATGGTCGACCCGAAGATGCTGGAACTGTCTATCTACGACGGCATCCCGCACCTGCTGACCCCCGTCGTCACCGATCCCAAGAAGGCCGTGATGGCGTTGAAATGGGCGGTGCGCGAGATGGAGGACCGCTACAGGAAGATGTCGCGCCTCGGCGTTCGCAATATCGACGGCTACAACAACCGCGTCGCCGCCGCGCGCGACAAAGGAGAGACGATCTCGATCAGCGTCCAGACCGGCTTCGACAAGGGAACCGGCGAGGCGATCCACGAGGAGCAGGAACTCGCCCTCGACCCGATGCCCTATATCGTCGTCATCGTCGACGAGATGGCCGACCTGATGATGGTGGCCGGCAAGGAGATCGAAGGCGCGATCCAGCGGCTCGCCCAGATGGCGCGCGCGGCCGGCATCCACCTGATCATGGCGACGCAGCGCCCCTCGGTCGACGTCATCACCGGCACGATCAAGGCGAACTTCCCGACCCGCATCTCCTTCCAGGTGACCTCGAAGATCGACAGCCGTACCATCCTCGGCGAGCAGGGCGCAGAACAGCTCCTCGGCCAGGGCGACATGCTGCACATGGCCGGTGGCGGGCGCATCATGCGTGTCCATGGCCCCTTCGTTTCCGATGAGGAAGTCGAGAAAGTCGTCATGCACCTCAAGGCGCAGGGCCGTCCGGAATATCTGGAGACCGTGACCGCCGAGGAGGAGGAAGAGGAAGAGGACAAGCCGGCCGCCGGCGCGGTGTTCGACAAGGGCGACATCGCTGCCGAGGATGGCGACGATCTTTACGAGAAGGCCGTCAAGGTGGTGATGCGCGATCGCAAGTGCTCCACCTCCTATATCCAGCGGCGCCTTGCCATCGGCTACAACCGTGCCGCGTCCCTCGTCGAGCGGATGGAGAAGGAAGGCCTAGTGGGTCCCGCCAACCATGTCGGCAAGCGCGAGATCGTCAGCGCCGAGCGGAGCAGTTATCCCGCGCCCGAGGCCGGCGACGACGACTGACATATTCCCGGCGGCGATTGCCCTGCCGCCGGGCAATTGTTCTACTTGTTTGATTGAAATGGATTTTCTCGGTCCGGCTCGCCTTCGCGGGCCGGATTTTCATTGTGCCTGCGGGAAATTCACGCCCGCCGCGCCATTTAATCGATTTGGCTTGTGACGGCGTCTTCCGGCCCTGTTGCATATGGCGGACGATGTGTGAATAGTGCCCGCCAACCCGATAAATCTGCATTCAAAGGAGGATGGGAATGGCATTGATCACCATGCGGCAATTGCTCGATCACGCAGCGGAGAACGACTACGCACTGCCCGCATTCAACGTCAACAACCTGGAATATATCCAGGCCGTCATGCGCGCGGCTGATGCGACCGATTCCCCGGTGATCCTGCAGGCCAGCCGCGGTGCGCGTGCCTATGCCGGCGATGCATTCCTGCGTCACCTCATTCTCGGTGCGGTCGAGGAATACCCGCATATCCCGGTCTGCCTCCATCTCGACCACGGCGACCAGCCGTCCACCTGCATCTCGGCCATCACCAACGGCTTCACCTCCGTCATGATGGACGGTTCGTTGCTCGCCGACGGCAAGACAGTCGCCAGCTATGAGTACAATGTCGACGTAACGGCGGAGGTCGTGAAGATCGCCCATGCGGCCGGCGTTTCGGTCGAAGGCGAGCTTGGCTGTCTCGGCAACCTGGAAACGGGCGCCGGCGACAAGGAAGACGGGCATGGCTTCGAGGGCAAGCTGACCCGCGAGGAACTGCTGACCGACCCGGACCAGGCGCTCGACTTCGTCTCCAAGACGGGCGTCGACGCGCTCGCCGTTGCCATTGGCACCAGCCACGGCGCCTACAAGTTCACCCGTGCGCCGGACGGCGACATCCTGTCGATTGAGACCATCGCCAGGATCAACAGGAAGCTGCCGAACACGCATCTCGTCATGCACGGATCCTCCTCGGTGCCGCAGGATCTGCAGGACCTCTTCACCGCCTATGGCGGCGAGATGAAGCAGACCTGGGGCGTGCCGGTGGCCGAGATCCAGAAGGCGATCCCGCTTGGCGTGCGCAAGGTCAATATCGACACGGACCTGCGCCTTGCCATGACCGGCACGATCCGCAAGAACTTCAAGGAAAAGCCGGACAATTTCGACCCGCGCAACTATCTGAAGCCCGCCACCGCCCGCATGCAGGAAGTCTGCCGCGAGCGTTTCGAAGCGTTCCGCACCGCAGGCAAGGCCTCCAGCATCCGGGTAAAGCGCCTGCCCGATATGGCGAAGTTCTACGCCGCCAAGTAATCCGGTTCGCCTGAAATGCCGGAGCGTGCCGCGATCGCCCCTCTCCCCGCAAGCAGGGGGAGGGGACGTGGCCCACGAACCGTTGACGATTTGGGTAACCAGCACGGCATATCCCCTTCGTCCCGCTTGCGGGGAGAAGGTGGCCGGCAGGCCGGATGAGGGGTCGAAACCCCTATGCGATCACTCCGGCCGGCAGCATGCATCTTTCCTGCCGATAGCGGCAGGAAGCCGTTGCGGGCTTGTCTGCCGCCTCGTAGAAGATGGCGACCCACACGCCGGAAGACGCGAGGACAGACAGCATGAGTGTGAATCAGGCCCTGACGATTGCGGATCTCAAGGAGAAAGCCCGCCGTCGCGTGCCGAAGATGTTCTTCGACTATGCCGATTCCGGCGCCTGGACCGAGGGCACCTACCGGGCCAACGAAGAGGATTTCCACAGGATCAAGCTGCGCCAGCGCGTGCTCGTCGACATGACGAACCGCTCGCTTGCAAGCGAGATGATCGGCGAGCAGGTCTCCATGCCCGTCGCCCTCGCTCCGACCGGCATGACGGGCATGCAGCATGCCGACGGCGAGATGATCGCCGCGCAGGTGGCCGAGGAATTCGGCATTCCCTTCACGCTCTCGACCATGAGCATCTGCTCCATCGAGGATGTGCGCTCCGTCACGTCGAAGCCCTTCTGGTTCCAGCTCTATGTGATGCGGGACAAGGATTTCGTCCACAACCTCATCGATCGTGCGAAAGCCGCCGGCTGCTCGGCGCTGGTGCTGACGCTCGACCTGCAGATCCTCGGCCAGCGCCACAAGGACCTGCGAAACGGCCTTTCCGCCCCGCCGCGCTTCACCCCGAAGCATATCTGGCAGATGGCGACGCGGCCCTTCTGGTGCCTCGACATGCTCGGCACGAAGCGCCGCAGCTTCGGCAATATCGTCGGCCACGCCAAGGGCGTGACGGACCTCTCCTCGCTCGCCTCCTGGACAGCGGAGCAGTTCGACCCGAAGCTGTCCTGGAAGGATATCGAATGGATCCGCGAGCGCTGGGGCGGCAAGCTGATCCTCAAGGGCATCCTCGATGAAGAGGACGCGCGCCTGTCGCTCGACAGCGGCGCCGACGCGATCATCGTCTCCAACCATGGCGGTCGGCAGCTCGACGGCGCGGCATCGGCGATCAGCATGCTGCCGCGTATCGTCGACGCTGTCGGCGACCGGATGGAGGTTCATCTCGACGGCGGCATCCGCTCGGGACAGGATGTGCTGAAGGCACTCTGCTACGGCGCCAAGGGCACCTATATCGGGCGGCCTTTTCTTTACGGCCTCGGCGCCGGCGGCAAGGCGGGCGTGCGTCGGGCACTCGACATCATCCGCCGGGAACTCGACACGACCATGGCCCTTTGCGGCGAGCGCGATGTGAAGAACCTGTCGCGCCGTAACCTGCACCGGGACATGTGAAAGCCGCCCGGCGGAAGCCTAGAGAGTCCCGACGATGCGCAGCCATTCGCGGACGGACGCGGCGGCCTGCTTTTCCGCCGAGCCCGGCAGGAGCGGCCCGCGCGCGCCCATTTCGCGCACCTCGCTCGGGCTCATCCCGAATTGCTGGCGAAAGGCGCGGGACAGGGTGGAGATGTCGGAAAATCCACAGGCATAGGCGATGTCCCCGACCGGCCGCTTGCGATCGTCCGCCAGCATGGCGAAGGCCGTGCGAAGCCGGCGGCTGCGAATATAGTCCGTGACGCCGCCGGTCGGTTCGAAAAGCCGGTAAAGCGAGGCGCGCGCCAGGCCGAACATCTTGCCAAGATGCTCAGGCCCAAGCTCCGGCAGGGCGATATGCTGGTCGATATAGCGGCGAATCTCCATCAAGGCGGTGCCGCGCACGGCCGCGGCCGGCGGTCCGCGATCGGCGATCTGCGGGGCCACGAGATTGGCGATCAGATTGGCCGTGGCGGTGACGATGGCGGGTGCTTCCGCCTGGGAGATATCCTGCAATCCCGCAAAGAGCGTCCGCAGGTGGCTGCCGATGAGCCGCGCGGCGCTGGTCGTGCGCTTGAGGAGCAGGCCGTGCAGGGCATCGTTGTGCGTATCGGAACGGAAGAGCAGGTGGCGCGGCAGGACCAGCGTGAGATTGCGGCAGTGGTGCGTCTCGGCCGCCATGGGACGCGCGAGGTCGAAAATCGAAACGTCGCCCGCCTCCACCGTCAGGGTCCTGCCGTCGATCACGCGCACATCGCCGCCCTCGAGCGTCACCTGGATGAAAATGAGGTCCAGGCCGCTACGCGCTATGTGGTCCGGATCGCGACGGAAACTGTAGGTCGTGCCCACCATGTCCGCGGCGAAGAAAAGGGCCGGTCCCATGAAATAGGTGGAAAGGCCGGCGCGAAAGGCCTCGGGTCGCTCGGGTGTCGCCAGCGTGGTGCGGAAGATGGGGTCGAGCGTCTCGGCGAAGAGCCGGCTGGTCCGGCGGCAATCCGCGCCGGCTTCGGCAAGAACGGAGTTGGAGGGCAGCTTTGCGACGGGGCTCATTCTTTCTCGCGGCGGTTGATCGAGGGCATCGCCTATCAAGGCACGGTGTGACGGAAGGTTCCCTTGCTTCCCCGAAGCCCGGGATTTCAGTCTTGGCGCCGCGTCTCATTCTTTTGGCCTCCCGTCTCAGAATGCCCGTCGATATCGGTGCTGCGATTGACAGGTCTCCACGCCGCAACCCCATGGACAAGATGGGGTTAATTCCGGTTTCGGCTGCGGCCGGTCCGGCGTGGGACATGCAGGCATGGATCAGATTTGCGTTGACGACAGTTCGATGGCCTTTCGGGTGCCGCCGTCGGCATTTCTGGACGCGCCGGCATTCGACGCAGCGCGGGACCGGCTGATCGCCGGCAAGCTTGCGGTGTATGACGGCGCACACCTCCTCAACAGGCTGATTCTGGAAGAGGGCCGCTATATCTCCTATCTGGCGGCGCTGGCGCTTCATGCGGGGCAGGACATGGCGCGGCCCACCACATGGCTGACGCTCGGTCGTCTCCAGCGCGAGGTGGTGAAGATCGGCGTCGCGAGCCGCAACCGGGTGGAGGCGCAGGTTTCCTGTCTGCGCAAATACGGGTTGCTCACCCAGCAGGTCCAAGCCTCCGATCGACGCGTCCGCCTGCTTGTGCCGGGCGCTGCGCTGCTGGCTCGGGATGCGGCGATCCTGGGCGTGCTTGTCGATGGCCTTGCGGATTTCGGGTTTTCGCCGGCGAGGGGGCAACAGGGGCCGATCGGCGCGGAGCTGCATCGTGCCATGCGGCGGGCGACGCTGCCGCATCTGGCGGGTCTCGTCCGTCGCCATTTACCGCTGGCCCCCTTCTTCGCGCACGATTGCGGCTACCTCATCCTGTTGCTCCTGTTGCGCGATGCACGGCAAAATGCAGATGGTGTCGTTGCGATCGGTCATCAGCGGCTGGCGATAAAGACCGGTGTTTCGCGCACCCATGTCCGGCGGATCGTCGAGGCCGCCTGCGATGCGGGTCTTCTTGCGGCGAGGGGGCGCGGCGGCCACGACATCCGGTTGACCGATGCAATGTGGCATGCGGCGGACCGCTGGTTCGCCGACCTGCTTTCCTTGACCGATCTTCTGCTTCGCAATGGGTTGCAGGCCCTTGCGGCGGAGCGCGAAGGGGACGCCATTGATCCGGGCTGAAGGCGTGCCGGCAGGTCTCAGCCGGCAGAGCCCGCCGCGGCAAGAACGATCGCCAAGCCGATATGCGTCAGGTGATGCAATGTCTGATCGGCGCCGAGAAGCCACCAGAAGCCCGTTTTCTGCGGCGTGAGGTTGCTGCGCCGGGTGATGTGGCTTTTCGTGCGGTCGATGATGCCGTGCACGAGGGTGTCGACAAGTCCGAGCCAGGCGAGCGACGGGGCCACGGCAAGGAAAAGCAGGGCGGTGATGGCGCCATGCAGGCCGGCATGGAGCGCAAGCGGCAGGAACCAGCCATGCAGCCGTTCCTTGCGCGTCGCCATCCAGCCGGTCTGGAAAAGGAAATCCGCCAGAAGGTGTTTCAGGACGAAAGCCGCCATGGCGGCGGCGATCCACACGGTGGAGATCTGGTCCGGTATGTCGATCATTCCGCTCCCGTCTGCCCCTGGCGGGGGTAGTCCCGGACGCCGCGCGTGCGAGTGGCCGCACGGGGCGCTCCATCTTCTTCATCGAGAGCATCTCGTCTGCGAAGAGGCGGTTCCACCCGCTCGCGGGATGCTCTAGCGACCGCCTGCCTCGATGATGCCCTTTGTCAGACTGCCCGTCGCCGGATAGAGCGGGATGAGGCAGGCCTGGAGCGCATGATAGAGGTCGCCCTTGCCGGCGAACAGGGTGTAGCTCGGCGCGAGGTCCTCGGTCAGCTCTTCATGCCATCCGCCGCGATCCTGATCAAGGAAATGACGGGAGATCGCATCCCAGATCTTGCGGTACCATGTCTCGTGGAATTCGCTCGGCAGATGCTCGCACAGGAAGGTTGCCGCGCCGACGCCCTCGGCCATCGGCCACCAGAGCTTGTGGCGCTTGGCCGGCTCGTCGCTCCAGTCGAGCGTGTAGAAGAAGCCGCCCTTTTCCTTGTCCCAGCCGAGCGCAACGGCCTGCGCGAAAAGCGCCTTGGCGGCGTCCAACATCCAGGCATGCTGCTTTCCGCCGAGCGCATGGAGCTGGAGGATGAGGCGCGCCCATTCCAGCCAGTGGCCGGGCGTGGTGCCGGAGGGGCGGAACATCTCGTTGCCGTGATAGTCCTTGTCGAGTACCCAGTTCTCGTCGAAATGCTCGGGCACGCGGAACCCGTTCTCGCCCGCGCGGCGGCGGATGACGAGATCGGCGATGCTGGTCGCCTTGTCGAGATAGGATCGCTCGCCGGTCGCCTCATAGGCGGCCATCAGGGCTTCCGTTAGATGCATGTTGGAATTCTGGCCGCGATAGCCGGGAATCTCCGTCCAGTCGGCCTCGAATTCCTCGGTGATCGCGCCGTGCCTGTCTTCCCAGAAATGCTTTTCCAGGACGTCGGTGACATCGGCGATCATGCGGTCGGCATCGGGATGGCCGGCGACCTTGGCGCTGGAGGCGGCAAGCAGCACGAAGGCATGGCCGTAGCCCTGCTTGGTGGCGTCGAGCAGGCCGGCATTGTCGAGCGACCAGTGATAGCCGCCGCGCTCGGCGTCACGATGCTTTTCCCAGAGATATTTCATGCCATGGTCGACGAAATCATCCGAACCGGGCCGGCCGAGCAGGCTGCCGATGGCGAAGCAATGCACCATGCGGGCCGTGGAATGAATGCCACGCACGGGATTTCCGGGATTGATCGGCCGGCCCTCGACATCGAGTTCGTGGAAGCCGCCAAGCGGGTTGAAAGACCTGTTCTGGAAGAAGTCGAAGAGGCGGTTCGCTTCGCGCCAAAGCCATTGGCGGTGATAGTCGCGCTTTCGCCAAGCCATGGCGAGATGTCCCTTTGCGCCCATGATGCGTTCTCCTTTTTGATCGGTCCGCATTGCGTTGCCCTTTGCCGGGGCCTGCCGGAGCGCGGGGGATTGTCGCCGCTGCGTGAGGACACGCCCGGCCTGCAACGCTCTCGATGACGGCTGGCCTCCCACAGGTGGGCGGGGAGTTATGGCCCAGAACGGAACGGGTCGCAACCCGCGAGGGAATGCGCCGGCTCTGATGAGGGCTGGCGAGCTTGCAGCGTCAGGTCCCGTACCGGTCGCGGGGAGGCGTTTTTCGCATCGCGCGCCCCCGTATTGACACAATCGTGAAAGCCGAATTCATCAGTGTGGCGAAATTGAGAAAAAATACCCTACCAATCTTATAGGGATAATATATAAATAGGTATCAGAAGAACGGGCAGGATGACTCCCGCCCGGAAGAGGCCGAGCAATCGGCCCTCAACAAGGGATGATGGCGATGAGCAACGCGAAACTCGGCGGCCGTTCCACGCATGGATCGCTCGGCGTTATCGGCAATCGCAGACAACGCCGTGCAGAGCGGCAATTTCTCCTGAGCAACATCGTGATAGCCGGCGCTTTTCTCTTCGTCGGCGCCGTGGTTTTCGGCCTCGTGGGCTGAGTTTCCAAACTTCCCTGTCGCCGCCACTTGTCCGGCGGCGCGGTGGTCGGCCGGTTCGCTAGAATTTTAGCTTTCATCTCAACCGGCCGCTGAACTTCGATCGCTATCTTTCATCCACATGAGTTGAAGAGGGCGATATGAACTGGCAGTTTTTCACCGCAACCGCGGCGACCGTGGCCGCAATGTACAAGCACCGTTTGCCGGCAGGGATCGAACCGGATGTCTTTGTCGCAGCCTGCCCGCACGGGTTGTCGATGGAGCTGCGGCCGATCAATCCCGGCTGGGTGATCGACGGCAATCCGGTGGCACGCGCCGCAGTTCATTCCAACACGGCCGACAAATGCGCCTCCACGGCGGTCTGGGACTGCACGGCCGGGCAGTTCCGCTGGTTCTTCGGATGGGACGAGATCGTGGTCATCCTGGAAGGCGAGGTCCATGTGACTGCAGCGGACGGCAGCTCGCGTACCTTGAAAAAGGGCGACCTTGCCTATTTCAAGGGCGGAACCTGGGCGACCTGGCGCATCGACAGCTATGTGAAGAAAATCGCGGTGACACGCAAACCCTTTCCGCTCGCCCTGTCGCTCTACTACCGCATCGTCGGCCGGCTGCGGGAGGCGAGCCGCTTTCTGCGGCCTGCGGCACCGAGAGCGTTCTAGCCTCGGCTTGCATCCGGTAAGGCGAGGGCGCCGATGGTGTCGAGATAGCGCGTCCGCGCATGGGCGGGCGTGAAATTGTGATCGGCATCCGGGACCATCGAAAGGCGCACATTCGGAAATCTCCGCAGCCCTTTCGCGTCCTTGCCGAAAAAGAGCGCGAATTCCTCCAGTCCAAGCTCGCCGGCGCTGTAGAGGAAGTGGATGCGGACGCCGCGATCCCGAAGCGTGCGAAGGTCCGAGAACACCGCCCGCTCCCGCGCGGAGACGCCGCCGAGGGCGGCGGCGAGCGGCCGGACGCCGCGGGCGATCAGCCGGCGCAAGACCTCGGCCGTTTTCCGCGCGACATTGATCTCCCCCTTGAGGATACGCGTCAGCGTCTCCTTCTGCGCTAGGCGCCGGCCGTAGTGCTCAAGGGGCTGGATCGGGTTTTCCAGCGCCTCGTCGACGGATTGTCCGTCCTTCCAGCGAAAGACGATGGGATTGACCGCCACGACGCCGATAATCCGTGGATCGGCCACCGCGGATTGGAGCCCGAGATAGGCGCCGCTGCACCGCCCGGCCGCCACCATGGAGGTCGCGCCGTGTTGCTGCAGGAAGTCGGCGGCCTCCCGCACATCCTCCACCTGAACCGGATCGTAGAGTACCTGCCCGGCAAAACCGGCCGCCGGGGGGCTGTCGGCGGCATTGGCGCAATCGAAGCGCAGCGAGGTGACGCCTTGCCGGGCAAGGGACCGCGCAAGCCCGACGGTCGACCGCCCCCAGCCGGCGAGGCGGTCATACCCGGAAGACAGAAGCAGCACCGCCGGCGCATCGCCCTCAGCCGGCTCGACCGGTGCGCAGAGAATGCCGAACATCCTTTCGCCGCGGCCGAGCCGCAACGGGGTCTCGATATAGCCCGCGCCGCGGTGGCTGGACGGATGGCCGGGCTTCGCGGGTGGAACCACGGCGGGATCGCGCGGAGCCAGCCCCGTGGCCCAGGAGACAAGGCGTGACACGACGGCGTCGGGCACGACGGCGAGCGTCGGGTTGGAGGTCAGTTTCTCGTAGCCCTCGAAAGGCGCCTCCATGACGATCGCGCCCAGTGTCCGCAGATGGGCGGCGAAGGCGGCGTCCGCCGGATTGTCGGCGCGGGAAAAGACCGCGATGTCGGTCGCAGGGGATGTGCCCGTTTTCATCAGGTCGATGGCGCGCAGGCCGTCCGCGATCTCCTGCGGCAGGGCAAGCCCCGCCATCTCGATCGTCGCTCCCGATTCCTTCGTCAGACCGAGCCGGTCGTCGATCATGCGGGAAAAGACGGAGAGCTCGCGAAGATGCAGGCGGCCCGAGACGACCGGCGCGAGGAAAGCCATTCCCGCAAGGTTTGACAGCCGCTCCGCCGCGGCGCCTGCCACGGCCGCGCCGATCCCCTGGGCGACGATGACGAGGCGCGCGCAGCCCGATCGCCGCTCCAGAAGGCGGGCGGCGGCGAGCAGGGCGTCCACCCAGGTCCCGATGCCCGGCCGAAAGGCGATCTCGTCGAGCGCGTCGCCCGTTCCCGGATAGTCGAAGCGCAGGCTCGCAATCCCCTCATCGGCAAGCCGCTCGCAAAGGATGCGGCGGAACTTGCGCGTGCACATCTCTTCAAGCCCCCAGGGGCTGGCGAACAATACGGCGAACGGCCGGGGATCGCCCTTGGCGGAGGTGAAGAGGCCGACCGTTCCGTCGAACGTAACGGGCTCGGCGGCCGGATACTCGCCGGCATCACGACCGGGATCCGCTTTGCGCTGTACGTCTTCCATCAGGATCTCCTGTGAATGCCCGAGACGGGACGGCCTCAAGGGCCGTCAACCGGTTGAAGGATTGTCTGGACGCCACCCGGCCCGACCCGTCCGCGCCAGGCGAGGCGAGGAGCCGGGACCTTCACGCCGAAGCGCGGCGCGACCCATCCGCCTTCGCCAGGCGTCTCGCCGCCGCTGCGCACGGCGATCGCGCCCCGCGGGAAGTGGATTTCGAGCTGTGCGCGCCCGTCTTTGGAAAGCGACGCCACCGTTCCGGCGATGTCGACGGAAAAGCCCGGCGCGACCTGGAAAACCAGCTCCGCCTCATGTTCTCCGCCTTCAAGGCAGTCGGTCACGAGGATTTTCTCGCCGGACCGCCGAAGGGAGCGGCGATGAACGACGCCGAAGCGCCGCAGATAACCGTCATGCTCGCCGGTCACCGACCAGTCGGGCGGGGCGCTTGCCTCGACCAGGCGTGCCGCTGCCTTGTGCGACCAGTTGAACGGACCGGACATCACGCTCTGGTCGTTCCCGGCAATATTCAGCGTGTTGTGTGCCGGCGTCGAGCGGAACCAGCTTCGCCAGACGCCGCCCGAACCGTAGAGCCAGGTTCCCGGATCCACGAGAACCGGCATCCCGTCGAGATGCAGCGTCAGGCAGAGGGCGTCGGCATGGCCGTGCGCGGCAATGGCGAGATAGCCGAGGGGGCCGTGATCGAAGGTGACCTCCGCCAGGCGCCCGGCGAGTTTTCCGCGCCAGACGGAAAGGCCCCCTTCCTTGAAGACGCGTAGGCCGTCGGGGCGGGTGATCGCGCCCTGTTGTCCGCCGACGATCAGGGATCGGAAGTCGCCGTCTCCTGCACGGTCCGGGTGGAGGAAGCCGCGAATGGCGGCGGCGACCGAGGCGGCATAGTCCGGCTCCTCGCCGAGCGTCACGACGTGCCCCTCGTCGTCGTCGCCGAAGCCCGCGCCTTCGGGCAGCCATTCGATGAAGTCCGCGAAGGCGGCGAGCCGTTCCTCGGCGGCTTGCGTGAACGGTTGGCCGCCGCAGCGTGCGGCCGTCATGCAAAGGAGGATGAATTCGGCGCTGAAGGCGCCATAGGTCGGGCTTTGCTCCGCCGGGCAGCCGTCCGGCAGGATCTGCTTCAAGGTCTCCTCGGCGAGGCGGGCCTGTATCTGCCGGGTCGGCCGCCCGAGCGCAAGGCCGAGCAGATATTCGCCGGCCAGCTCCGCGACGAGATGGTTGTTGGCGGAGGAAAAGCGCGACGGAAAGCGCGGCAGCCAATAGGCGCTTGCCGACAGGATCTCGCCGATGCGCCGGCGGCACTCCCCGCTCATCCGCTCGCCGACGAGGTCATGGGTGAGGATCAGGCTGATCGCCCGCAAGGCCACCTCGATGCCCGACGCCCAGCCGACCCCGCGAAAGGGCGGATTGGCCGCATGCCAGCTCTCGACGGCAGCCTCGATCGCGGCAAGCGAACGGGGATCGTCGGTCAGGACGGCATCGGCGGCAAGGACGGGAAGCTGCTGGAGCCGGCCGATCTCCCAGACATATTTGATGTCGCCCCGCTGGCGATCATGCCGATAGTCGAGGTCGAAGGTGTAGGTCTCGCGCCCGGGCCAGGACGTGCCGCTGACGGGATCGAGCCGCCAAAGACTTGCGGGATAGAGTGCGGCCGGCGGCCGGCGGGGCCAGGTCACTCCGAGGGCCGAAAAATGTCCCGCGAGCGCCTGCTCGGCGCTCTCCCGGATCATCTGCCGCTGCCGCGGCGCGGCACCGGCGATCCGTGCCTTGAGATCGGAGAAGACCGGAAGCAGCTTGCCGGCCGGATAGCGGGGCCAACCGTTGCCGTAACGGCGCGATACCGTCTTGCGGCCGGCCTCGCCGACCCGATGCAGGATCTCGGCGGGTTCCATGCTGCGCAGCCGATTGATATACCACCTGAGCTTCATGGGACTCCGTGCCGCTTCGCCGTTTACCATCCCGGCAAGCTTCCCGGGTTGGCGGTTCTGTTTTCCCACGCATGGGTTAACATCCCTTTCAAGCCAAGGAGCTGCCCCGCATGAGATTGATCGCCGCGCTGCTTGCCGTCCTGATGACGGCTACGGTTCTCCAGGCCGCGCCATTGCAGCTTCGCCGCGGCGTCAGCCTGCACGGATGGCTGAACTGGTCGCCTCTCGGCGCGGACGGCCGCTATCGCTGGCCGCCCTACCGTACCGTCGAGCAATGGCTCGGATCCGACCGGCCGCTCACGGATTGGCCGGATGGGAACGAGTTCAAGCGTATCCGTGCGCTCGGCTTCGACTTCGTCCGCCTGACGGTCGATCCGGGGCCGATTCTCGACAATGACGGCGCGCGCCGGACAAAGGTGCTGGAAATCCTTTCCGCCGCCGTCCGGCGATTGACGGCTGCGGATCTCAAGGTCGTCTTCAATCTCCACGGCGTCAGCCAGGTGCCGGCCTACGGCATGGAGATGATCTACGGCGGAGCGGACAGCGGAGGCGTGGTCCGCTACCGCGCCATGGTGAAGCAGGTCGCGGCCATGCTGGCGAGGATCGGCCCGGACAAGGTCGCGCTCGAACCCTATAACGAGCCTGCCTACTACCCCTGCGATGCGAGCGGTACGGAGGACTGGCAGCAGATCATGGCTGACACGGTGGCCGATATCCGCTCCGTCAGCACGGAACTCGCCATCGTCGCGACGGGGGCCTGCGGCGGCAGCGTAACCGGCCTTTCGGATATCGATCCGGCCTTCGACGACGCGAATATCTATTACAGCTTCCACATGTACGATCCGCATGCCTTCACCCATCAGCGATCGGACGAGCCGGACGGTTTCTTCTCCGGCCTTCCCTTTCCGGCAAGCAACGGCTCGCCCGAAAAGACCATCCGCGATCTGAGGGAGCGTATGGCGATGGCGGGGCTGAGCCGGCTCAAGGAAATCGCGAATGTGGCGCGGGCACAGGACCGGATCGACGAATACTTCAAGGAGAACTGGGACGATGCCGCGCTTGAGGCGCGTATCGGAGAGGCCATGGAATGGGCTCGGCAGCATGCGATCCCGCCGTCACGACTGTTCATGGGCGAATTCGGCGTCATCCGCATGTCGCTCGACGGCCGTTCCGGCGCTTATGATGCCGACAGGCTTCGCTATCTGCAGACGGCCCGCCGGACCGCTGAGAGGAACGGGATCGCCTGGGCCATCTGGGAATATTCCAACCCCTACGGCATGACGGTCATCGAACCGCAGGGGCCGGCTGTTCCCGACGAACAGTTGCTGCAGGCGCTCGGCCTGTCTCAGTAACGGGCGATATCCAGCCGCTGGTCGATGAAGGCGCGCTTGCCACCCCGGCCGGTAACGAGCCGGGAAACCTCCTCCGGCCGGAAGGCGAGGCGGCCGCGGCATCGCTGCGTGACGAAGCCGCGCAGCCGTTCGATATCCGCCAGCGAGCCGTCCCTGTCGAGGATATAGCGGATGACGACGTCGCCGGGCGTGTCCTGATAGAACTGGACTTCCGCTATCCCCTCGAAAAATGCGGGGTCTTCCGGGGTGAGATCCGTCGCCACGATCCGTTGCCTGTCGAAGGAGATCAGGAAGTCCGGCTTGCGGCGCGGGGCAAGACCTCGAATGCGAAGCCGCTCGCCGTTTTCGGGTGTCGGCGGTTCGACGAGCCGGCCGAAATCGCCCGTATCGTAGCGGATGAAGGGCATGCCCGTCGAAAGGAAGCCGGTGCCGACGATGCGGCCCTCGCGCCCCGGCTCGGTGACGGGTTCGCCCTTCTCGTCGAGCAGCTCCGTGAGGCCGTAGAGCGGATTGAATTCATAAAGCCCGTCTTCACCCGGTATCTCGGCGGCGAAAGCCATCTTCTCGCTCAGGCCGTAGAAGACGCCGAATTTCACGTCGCCGAGAACGCTGCGCATCAGGGTGCGCTGATGATCGTAAATGGGTTCGGAAATCGGCAGGATTCCCCTTATGCCGGCGCGCGGGGTCCGCTTTATCTGCCGCATGCGGCGGCAGAAAAGTTCGATCGCCGAGGGGTAGCCATAAAGGAATTGGATACCCCTGCGGTCGATCTCATCGAGATAGATCGCCGCGTCGGCCGCGCTCATCGGAAAGACCGCCAGTTTCAGTTCGCGGAGCGCCGGGTCCCAGTCGTGAAGGCTCGCGCCGTCATGCAGGTGAAAACCGCGCAGGCTGGCCCGCGCGTCGCTCTCGCCGAAGCCTGCTTTGGACCAGGCGTCATAGACGAAGGCCATTTCCCGCGCGCTCCGGTCCTTGTCGAGGAAGAAGGCGAAGGGGGGCGTCGCATTGGAGCCGGCGGTTTCCGCCCGGTTCACCTGCCAGCGCGGCA
>Ga0182742_1000343_pt1 | contig 79362 bp, 73 predicted proteins | sample eDN5th37CBELigMG_FD_128880 | JGI IMG/M metagenome (GOLD analysis project Ga0182742, IMG submission 128880) | Enriched Miracle-Growth compost microbial communities from Emeryville, California, USA - eDNA 5th pass 37_C BE-Lig MG (version 2)... ...
CCAGGAGATGATCTACCGTGTCGCTGCGAACCACGGTGGTGTCTCGGTCTTCGCCGGGGTCGGCGAGCGCACCCGTGAGGGCAACGACCTCATCCACGAGATGGAGGACGCGGGCGTCTTCGACAAGACGGCCCTCGTCTTCGGTCAGATGGACGAGCCGCCCGGGACGCGACTGCGCGTCGCGCTGAGCGCGCTGACGATGGCGGAGTACTTCCGCGACGTGCAGAAGCAGGACGTCCTCCTGTTCATCGACAACATCTTCCGGTTCACGCAGGCCGGCTCCGAGGTCTCGACGCTGCTCGGCCGCATGCCGAGCGCGGTCGGCTACCAGCCGAACCTCGCGGACGAGATGGGCATCCTCCAGGAGCGCATCACCTCGACCCGTGGCCACTCGATCACCTCGCTGCAGGCGATCTACGTCCCCGCGGACGACTACACCGACCCGGCCCCGGCGACGACCTTCGCCCACCTCGACGCGACGACCGAGCTGTCCCGTGAGATCGCCTCGCTCGGCCTCTACCCGGCGGTCGACCCGCTGACCTCCACCTCCCGGATCATGGACCCGCGCTACCTGGGCGAGGACCACTACCGGGTCGCGGTCGCGGTGAAGGCGATCCTGCAGAAGAACAAGGAGCTGCAGGAGATCATCGCGATCCTCGGTGTCGACGAGCTCTCCGAGGAGGACAAGATCACGGTCGCCCGCGCGCGCCGGATCCAGCGCTTCCTCTCGCAGAACACGTACATGGCGACGAAGTTCACCGGTGTCGAGGGCTCGACGGTGCCGCTGAAGGACACGATCGAGTCCTTCGACGCGATCGTGCGTGGTGACTTCGACCACGTGGCCGAGCAGGCGTTCTTCAATGTCGGCGGCATCGACATGGTCGAGGAGAACTGGGCGCGGATCCAGAAGGAGAACGGCTGATCATGGCCGCCTCGCTCAGGGTCAGCATCGTCTCCGCGGACGCGGAGATCTGGACGGGCCAGGCCACCCAGGTCTCGGCCCGCACGGTCGTCGGCGAGATCGGGATCCTCGCGGGTCACGAGCCGATGCTCGCGATCCTCGCCCCCGGCGCGGTCCGGGTGACGACCGAGGCTGGCGAGCGGGTCGAGATCAAGGCGGACGACGGCTTCCTCTCGGTCGAGCACGACACGATCACGATCGTCGCGCGCCAGGCCGCCCTGGTCTGAGCGAGTGCGGCTGCTGCTGCCGCCGTCGCGGACCGTGCGCGGCCCGGCGGAGGAATTCGCGCCGCTGGACCGCTACACCGGCACCCTGTACAAGGCGCTCGGAGTCGATGGCATGCATGCGGCGCAGCGCGCCTACGCGGAGGCCGCGATCCTGATCCACACGGCCGAGTCGGGCCTGCGCGGCGCGGACGGCTCCGTCCCGCCGCCGCTCGTGGAGCTCGTCGCGGTCGACGAGGCCGTCGTCGACCTGCGCTCGAAGGAGTACGTTCGCCGCGATCCGCTGCCGCCTGGAGGCTGGAGCGTCCGGGTCGTCTCAGCGGGTGCGGATGGTCGTCGCCTCGCGATCTCCCACTGGAACAAGCACCACAAGGGCGTTTTCGTCGGCGCGCTCATCGCCGATATGCCCTCGATCCGGACGATCGAGGATCTGCTGCGCTGGGCCGCGGCGAACGATCACCAGCTCGAGCCCATCGCCGACGGCGAGCTCGACCTCGTCGTCTAGCCACCGGGCGCCGCGGCGTCTAGCCCGCTTGCCAGCAGCCCTCGACGTGGTCGTCGACGAGGCCGGCGGCCTGCATGAGCGCGTACATCGTCGTCGGGCCGACGAAGCGGAATCCGGTGCGCTTCAGCGCCGTCGACAGGGCCCTGGACTCCGGCGTCGTCGCGGGGACGTCGTCGAGCGAGCGCGGTCGGGGCCGCCATCCGGTCGGGGCGTGTGACCAGACCAGGCGATCGAGTGCGCCGTCGCCGTCCGCGGCCTGCATCGCGAGCAGGGCCCGCGCATTCGTCACGGTCGCCTCGATCTTGGCTCGATTCCGGATGATGCCGGTGTCCTGCAGGCGTGCCTCGATCTCGGCTGGTCCATAGGCCGCGACGCGCGTCGGGTCGAAGCCGTCGAAGGCCCAGCGGAACGCGGGACGGCGCCTGAGGATCGTGATCCAGGACAGTCCCGCCTGGAATCCCTCGAGACAGAGCTTCTCGAAGAGTGGACCATCGCCATGCAGTGGGTGGCCCCACTCCTCGTCGTGATAGCGGACATACTCGGGGTCGTTGCCCGCCCAGGCGCAGCGTGCGCGGCCGTCCGCGCCGACGAGGACGCTCATCGGTACGGGATCCCCTCGAGGTCAAGGAGGAGCTGCTTGGTCGGGATGCCGTCGCCGCCGCTGTAGCCGGTGATGCGGCCGTCGGCGGCGAGCACGCGATGGCAGGGGATGATGATCGTGATCGGGTTCGCCCCGACGGCGGTGCCGATTGCCCGGCTCGCGGTCGCCGCGTAGCCGAGGTCGGCGCCGAGCCGCGAGTAGGTCACGGCGGTGCCATAGGGGATCGCGGCGATCCGCTGCCAGACGGCCTGCCGGAACGGTGTGCCGACGGGGGAGTCGACGATGATGCGGTGCATGTCACGACGGTAGCGCGCGCCTAGATTGGAGGTCATGTCCTCGAACGGCATCCGCGCGATCCTCGGCTTCCTCGCCATCGCATTCGGCCTGTCCTGGCTCGTGGCGCTGCCGCTCTGGCTGAGCGGCGAGGGACTGGCGACCTGGGGTGGGCTCGGCGTCCCGATCCTCGGTGCCGTGATGATGTGCACGCCGGCCATCGCCGCGCTCGTCGCGTGCCTCGCGATCGAGCGCCCGGTCCGGGGCACGCGGCTGCACACCCTCGGCATCTCCTCTGGGGTCTCCGCGCGTCGCGTCATCGGCTACCTCGCACTCGGCATCGTCGTGCCCGTCGCGCTCATCCTCGTCGCACTCCCGATCGGCGCGGCGCTCGGGGTGTACCCGGCAGACTTCGCCGGGCTCAGCGGCTTCCGCGCGCTCGTCGACGCGCAGCTGTCCGCGGCCGACGTCGGCGAGCTGCCGATCCCGTTTGAGGTGCTCGTCGCGCTGCAGTTCGTGCAGGTGTTCCTCGGCGTCGGCATCACCCTCATCCCGGCCCTCGGCGAGGAGCTCGGCTGGCGGGGCTGGCTGCTGCCGAAGCTGCTGCGGCTCGGCACCGTGCCGGCCATCCTCGTCTCCGGCGTCATCTGGGGGCTCTGGCACGCGCCGCTCATCCTGCTCGGCTACAACTACCCGACGGCGCCCGGCTGGCTCGGTCTGCTGTGCATGATCGGGATGTGCATCGTCGTCGGCGGCGTCTTCGGCTGGCTCCGGATCCGTGGCGGCTCCGTGTGGCCCGCGGCAGTGGCGCACGCCGCGTTCAACGCGGCCGCAGGCTTTTACCTTGTGTTCGCGGCCGAGGGCGCCACGGTCGACACCACGAGTGCGACCATCCTCGGCTGGTCAGGCTGGATCGTGCCGCTCCTGCTCGTCATCGTGCTCGTCGCGACCGGGGGCTTCCGCACCCCGCCCGCGCGCACGCCGCGGCGCCAGCTACCCGAGCCCGCCGTCACGCCGTAGCCGACCCACGCATTCCTCCATGCCGGTGGTGGATCCGCCTGAGGCGAACGCGCCCCCGCGATGGTTGACCTCGTGCAAGGATCATTCCTCGTGAAGCTCCTGCGCCTCGTCGGGCGATTCCTTGGCCCGTACCGCTGGCTCGTGGTCGCCGTCATCGCCTTCCAGCTCGTGCAGACGACGGCGAACCTGCTGCTGCCGAGCCTCAACGCCGACATCATCGACAACGGCATCGCCAAGGGTGACATCGGGCGGATCCTCACGACCGGCGGCATCATGCTCATCGGCGCACTCGTGCAGGTGGCGGCCACCATCGGCGCCGTGTGGTTCGGCGCGATGGCGGCGATGCGGCTCGGGCGGGACATGCGCGAGCAGATCTTCACCCGCGTCGCCGAATTCTCCGAGCGGGAGGTCGGCCAGTTCGGCGCGCCGAGCCTCATCACCCGCACGACGAACGACGTGCAGCAGGTGCAGATGCTCATCTTCATGGCGCTCGCCCTCATGGTCTCCGCACCGATCATGGCGATCGGCGGCATCTTCATGGCGCTCCAGCAGGACATCGGGCTGTCGTGGCTCATGGCGATCGCGATCCCCGTCCTGCTCCTGGTCATCACCCTCATCGTCCTGCGCATGGTGCCGCTGTTCCGCTCGATGCAGGCGCGCATCGACACCGTCAACCGGGTGCTGCGCGAGCAGCTCACCGGCATCCGGGTGATCCGCGCATTCGTCCGGGAGCGGCACGAGACCGATCGCTTCGCGGTCGCGAACGCGGAGCTCACCGACACGGCGCTGCGCGCCGGCCGCCTCTTCGCCCTCGTCTTCCCCCTCGTCATGCTCGTCATGAATGCGGCGTCCGTCGCCGTCTTCTGGTTCGGTGCCGAGGGGGTCGAGTCCGGTGCGACCCAGGTCGGCGCGCTCACCGCATTCCTCCAGTACCTCATCCAGATCCTCATGGCCGTGATGATGGCCGTCATGATGTCGATGATGGTGCCGCGTGCCGCAGTCTCGGCCGAGCGGATCGGCGAGGTCCTCGAGACCCCGAGCAGCGTCGTCGTGCCGCTGCGCCCGGTGACGCCGGAGCGGACCGAGGGGGTCGTCGAGTTCCGCGACGTCGAGTTCCGCTACCCGGGCGCCGCCGAGCCCGTGCTCTCCGGCATCTCGTTCACCGCCCGCCCCGGCGCGACGACCGCGATCATCGGGAGCACCGGCTCCGGCAAGTCGACGCTCGTCGGCCTCATCCCACGGCTCTTCGATGTGACCGGGGGGGCGGTCCTCATCGACGGTGTCGACGTCCGGGAGCTCGAGCCGGACCTGCTGTGGGGGCGCGTCGGCCTCGTCCCGCAGCGCGCATACCTCTTCTCGGGCACCGTTGCCAGTAACCTGCGATTCGGCAGCCCTGAGGCAAGCGACGAGGAGCTGTGGGCGGCACTGCGCACCGCGCAGGCGGAGGACTTCGTACGCGCGATGCCCGACGGGCTCGACGCGCCGATCGCGCAGGGCGGGACGAATGTGTCCGGCGGCCAGCGACAACGCCTCGCCATCGCGCGCGCCCTCGTGAAACGGGCCCCTGTCATGGTCTTCGACGACTCGTTCAGCGCGCTCGACACCACGACCGACGCGCGGCTGCGCGCCGCGCTCGACCGAGCGGCCGCTGACGCCACGCGCATCGTCGTCGCGCAGCGGGTGTCCACCATCGTCGACGCGGACGAGATCCTCGTCCTCGAGGAGGGCCGGATCGTCGGCCGCGGGCGGCACGAGGCGCTGCTGGAGACGAGCGAGACCTACCGTGAGATCGTCGAGAGCCAGCTCCGCGCGGACGAGGCCGCGGCATGAGCGAGCAGCAGCCTCCAGTGTCGGAGCAACCGCAGCCCGTCGACGGGACGGCCGCTGCCGCGCAGCCGACGAGCCCCGCGCCCGGCGCGAATCGCACCATCCAGGAGGGGCGCCGCGGTGCCCCGCACGGGCCCATGGGGGCGATGGGGATGCCGGCGGAGAAGGCGATGGCGTTTTGGCCCTCCGCACGACGCCTCCTGGGCCGGTTGCGCCCCTATCGTCTCCTCCTCGGCGTCACGATCGTGCTCGCCGCGGTGAGCACGGCACTCATGGTGACCGGGCCGAAGCTGCTCGGTGAGGCGACGAACGTCATCTTCTCCGGCGTGATCTCGAAGGGCATCCCCGCGGGGATGACGAAGGACGAGGTCATCGCCGCGATGCGGGCGAATGGCCAGGACCAGCAGGCCGACATGATCTCCACGATGGTGATCACCCCGGGTCAGGGCATCGACTTCGAGGCGCTGCACACCTGGCTGCTCGTCGCCCTCGCCGTCTACGTCATCGGCTCGCTGCTCGGCTGGATCCAGGCGCTCATCCTCAACCGCGTCGTGCAGCGCGTCGCCTACGGCCTCCGCGAGGAGGTCGAGCTCAAGCTCCACAAACTGCCGCTGAAGTACTTCGACGGGATGGCGCGCGGCGAGCTGCTCAGCCGCGTGACCAACGACGTCGACAATGTGCAGCAGAGCCTCAACCAGACGCTGTCGCAGATCCTCAATTCGCTGCTCATGGTCGTCGGTGTCGTCATCATGATGTGCACGATCTCCTGGCAGCTCGCGATCATCGCCCTCGTGACGGTGCCGCTGACGGCGGTCGTCGCCGGGCTCATCGCCAAGCGCTCCCAGCCGCTCTTCGTCGAGCAGTGGACGCGCACCGGTCGACTGAATGCGCAGGTCGAGGAGGGCTACACCGGCCACGCGCTCGTCAAGACCTTCGGCCGGCAGCGTGAGGTCGTCGAGCGATTCCGCGAGGAGAACGAGGCGATGTACCGGGCGAGCTTCGGCGCCCAGTTCGTGTCGGGCATCATCATGCCCGCGACGATGTTCATCAGCAATCTCGTGTACGTCGTCATCGCGGTTGTCGGCGGCGTCTTCGTCGCGGGCGGGACCATGTCGCTCGGCGGCGTCCAAGCATTCATCCAGTACTCGCGGCAGCTCGGCCAGCCGCTGTCGCAGCTCGGCTCCATGGTCAACCTGCTGCAGTCCGGGGTCGCCTCGGCGGAGCGGGTCTTCGACCTGCTCGACGCGGCGGAGCAGCGGCCGGACCCGGTGAGCCCCAAGTCGCCACCCGCCGATGCGGCCGAGCTCGCCTTCGACGACGTCGACTTCGACTACGAGGCGGACAAGCCACTCATCCGCGACCTGACGCTCGCGGCAGCCCCCGGCAGCACGGTCGCGATCGTCGGTCCGACCGGCGCCGGGAAGTCGACGCTTGTCAACCTGCTCATGCGCTTCTACGAGGTCGACGACGGCCGGATCCTGCTCGGCGGGGTCGATGTCGCCGACATGACGCGCGACGATCTGCGTGGGCGCACCGGCATGGTGCTGCAGGACACGTGGCTGTTCACCGGCACGATCCGGGAGAACATCCGCTATGGCCGACCCGACGCGAGCGACGAGGAGGTCGTCGAGGCGGCGAGAGCGGCGTACGTCGACCACTTCGTCGCGGCGCTGCCGGACGGCTATGACACGGTCCTCGCGGACGAGGGGGACAACGTCTCAGCGGGCCAGAAGCAGCTCATCACCATCGCCCGGGCGGTCCTCGCCGACCCGAGGATCCTCATCCTCGACGAGGCGACGAGCTCGGTCGACACGCGGACCGAGCTGCTCATCCAGCGGGCGATGGCGGAACTGCGGGTCGACCGGACGAGTTTCGTCATCGCGCACCGGCTCTCGACGATTCGTGACGCGCACCTCATCCTGGTCATGGAGGACGGCCGCATCGTCGAGCAGGGCGACCACGACTCGCTCGTCGCGGCGGACGGCGCCTACGCCCGCCTCTACCGATCCCAGTTCGAGCGGGCGGCGACGGAGTAGGGCCGCCGACCGGAGTGGTCGACGGCCCTTGCTGCGGGTCGGGCGGGTCAGTCCTGGAGGACGACCTGCAGGTCGAAGTCGAGGGTGATCTCGTCGCCGAGCATGAGCCCGCCGGCCTCGAGCGGCGCGTTCCAGGCGACGCCGAAGTCGAGGCGGTTGAGCTTGCCGCGCACGGTCGCCGCCGCGTGGAGCGCGCCGTCGCCGCCGCGGTTCATGCCGCCGAACTCGCCTCTCAGGATGACCTCCTTCGTCACGCCGCGCAGCGTGAGGTCGCCGGTCACCGTGAACTCCTCCGGGGTGCCGGTGATCGACCGGGACACGTAGGTCGCGGTCGGGTGCTCCTCGATGAGAAAGAAGTCGTTCGTCTTGAGGTGGCCGTCGCGCATCTCGTTGTTCGTGTCGATCGAGGCCATGTCGATCGTCGCCGTGATCGTCGAGTCCGCGAGCCGCTCCGTGGCCTCGATCGTGACATCGAAGCTGCGGAAGAAGCCGCGAACCTTCGAGATCGCGAGGTGGCGGACGGTGAACGAGAGCTCCGAGTGGGCAGGGTCGAGCTTCCAGGTGCCGACGGTGGACTCGGTGTGGAGAGGAGTGGCAATGGTCATGTGAGGGGACAAGTCCATGCGTTCGCAAGTTATTCCCGATTGGGAGGAATGCGCGGGCACCTTTGGTCGCGCACAGCACCCCGCCCGTCGGGCATAGCCTGGCCGTATGCGTTTTGGACTGTTCATCCCCCAGGGCTGGCGACTCACCTTCGTCGACATCGACCCCGCTGAGCAGTGGCCGCTCATGCGGCGACTCGTCCAGCAGGCGGATCAGGAGGCGTGGGAATCGATCTGGGTCTTCGACCACTTCCACACCGTCCCGCAGCCGACGACCGAGGCGACGCACGAGGCGTGGACGCTCATGTCCGCATTCGCCGCGGTGACGGACCGGGTGCGTATCGGCCAGATGTGCACCTGCATGTCGTACCGCAACCCCGCCTACCTCGCGAAGGTCGCCGCGACGGTCGACCACGTCTCCGCCGGTCGCCTCGAGATGGGCATCGGCGGGGGCTGGTACGAGCACGAGTTCCGGGCGTACGGCTATGGCTTCCCGAGCATCAAGGAGCGGCTCGGCCGCCTCCGCGAGGGGGTGGAGATCTTCCGCCAGGCCTGGACGAACGGGGTGGCAACGCTCGACGGCCAGTACTACCAGGTCGACGGTGCGATCTGCCGCCCGCTGCCGCTGCAGGACGGCGGCATCCCGATCTGGGTGGCGGGTGGCGGGGAGCGGGTGACGCTGCGGATCGCGGCGCAGTACGCCGACTACACGAACTACAACGGGCTCGACCTCGACGTCTGGGCGCAGAAGACCGCGCTGCTCAAGGCGCACTGCGACGACCTCGGCCGAGATTTCGGCGCGATCACGAAGTCCGCGAACGCGCACATCATCATCGGCGACACGGAGGCGGAGGTGGCCGAGCGGATCGACTTCGTCGAGGCGAAGACCGCGAAGGTCATCGGCGCCGAGGCCGCCGCGAAGCACGTGCGGGACTATCGCGACGGCACGCAGCTCGTCGGCACACTCGAGCAGGTCGCCGAGCGGGTCGCCGCGATGCGTGCCGCGGGCGTCGAGTACCTCATCGCCCTCTCGCCCGAGCAGGCGTGGGACCGGACTACGGTCGAGCGCTTCGAGCGGGAGATCATGCCCGCGTTCCGCTGAACCGGGGCGAGCGCCCCATCCGCGAGGAATGTGGTCGGCACGCGCCAGTAGAATTGACCCTCGCGCGCCCGCGCGGAGCCGTCCGTCAGCGTGTGTCAGCTAAGGAGCCCGGTGACGCAGATCGTCAGCCAGAAGCGCACCCGCCGATTCGTGGTGGGGGCGTCGGCGGCGCTCGAGCTGCGCTGGGCGGGGGCCAGTGACATCGGGCAGAAACGCGCGATCAACGAAGACAGCCTGGTCGCTCTCCCGGGCCTCATTGCGGTGGCCGACGGCCTCGGTGGGCACTCCGCGGGTGACGTCGCGAGCTCCGCCGCCGCGCATCGACTCGCCGCGGTGGCGAAGGCTCGCGCGAAGTCGGACTGGGTGCAGGACCCCGCCGAGATCGTCCGGGCCTTCGCGGAGGCCTCGGACGAGATCCTGCTCGGCAGCGCCGGGACGGCCTCCGGCAGCGGCACGACCGTCTCCGGGTTCGCCGTCGTCGCGCGCGAGGGGCGGGCGATGCTGTTCGTTTTCAACATCGGGGACTCCCGCGTGTACCGCTGGCGGGGCGGCGAGCTGACCCAGCTGACGGTCGACCACTCGTACGTGCAGGAACTCGTCGACGCCGGGCAGCTCCCGGCGGAGCTCGCCGAATTGCACCCCGACGCGAACATCATCACCCGTGCCCTCGGCTTCGGTGAGGTGCCGCCGCACGACAGCTGGTTCGTCGAGCCGGCCACCGGCGACCGCTACCTCGTGTGCACCGATGGGCTGACCCGCGAGGTGTCCACCGGGCGGATCGCCGAGCTGCTCGCCGCGGGCGACGAGCCGCAGCCCACCGCGGCAGCGCTCATCGCCGCCGCGAACGAGGCGGGTGGTCGGGACAACATCACGGTCGCCGTCGTCGACGTCCTCGCGGCGCCCGGGCCTGCCGCTGATTAGCCGAGGACTTCCTCCAACTCCACGGCATCGAGCCCGAGCGCGGCGGCGACCGGCGCGTTGACGACGTGGCCCGCGTGCGTGTTGAGCCCGAGCGCGAGGGCCCGGTCGGCGCGCATCGCGTCGCGCCAGCCGCGGGAGGCGAGTGCGCGGACGTACGGGAGCGTCGCATTCGTCAGACCGAAGGTCGAGGTGACGGGGACCGCGCCTGGCATGTTTGTCACGCAGTAGAAGAGCGAGTCGGCGACGGTGAACGTCGGCGCCTCGTGCGTCGTCGGGCGCGAGGGCGCGAAGCAGCCACCCTGGTCGATCGCGATGTCGACGAGCACGCTGCCGGGCTTCATGTGCTCGATGTGCTCCTGCGTCACGAGTTTCGGGGCTCGGGCGCCCGGGATGAGCACCGAGCCGATGACGAGGTCGGCGTCGAGCACCGCGCGCTCGATCTCGTAGGCGTTCGAGGCAAGCGTCTGCACGCGCCCGTGGTGGATGGTGTCGATCTCCCGCAGTCGAGCGAGATTCGTGTCGAGGACGGTGACCCGCGCGCCGAGGCCGAGGGCGACGTCCATGGCGGAGGAGCCGGCGACCCCCGCGCCGATGATGACGAGATGGGCGGCGTGGGTGCCAGGCACCCCGGGCACGAGCAGGCCGGGGCCGCCCGCCGGCAGCAGCATCGCGTGCGCGCCGACAATGGGGGCGAGGCGTCCGGCGACCTCCGACATGGGTGCGAGCAGCGGCAGGGAGCGGTCGGGCAGTTGCACGGTCTCGTAGGCGATCGCCGTGACCCCGGTATCGAGGAGCGTGCGGGTGAGGTCTGGCTCGGCGGCCAGGTGGAGGAAGGTGAAGAGCTGCAGGCCCTCCCGCAGCAGCGCGTACTCCGCCACGATCGGCTCCTTCACCTTGAGCACGAGTTCGGCCTCGCCCCAGATCGTCGCGGCGGTTGGCGCGATGCGGGCACCAGCGGCGACATATGCCTCGTCAGGAATGCGGGAGGCAACCCCGGCGCCGCGCTCCACGAGGACCTCGTGCCCGGCGCGGACGAGGTCCTGCGCCCCCGCGTGGGTCAGAGCGACCCGGTGCTCGCCGTCTTTGATCTCCTTGGGGACTCCGATGCGCATGGCAGACACGCTAGCCCGTGGTGTGACCCTCGCGGCAGCGACCACGGCGTCCCGCTCACGGCAGCGCGCGGACGGCGGTGGGCGCCGAATGACACGGCGCGCTCATGCTGGGTCCGGGTCCCGCAGTGGCGAGGAGGGGATGTTCCGGTACTCGGCGAGGGGGTGGGCGAGGATACCGTCACGCACGTGAGCGGCCTCTCGAAGGCGGCGCGCATCCAGATCGTCGGCGCCATCCAGGACGTCGTCGAGATAGTCTCGGACGGCCGCGCTGTGGGCCGCGACGAGACGCCCCCGTCGGGTGAGCACGCCGGCGGCATCGAAGACCGCCAGCAGCATGCCGTGCACGCGACCCGCGTCGGCCCTCAGCGATGGCTGGAAATATGGCAGGTGGAGAGCGACTGCGCCGTACCGGGCGTAGAAGCGCAGACGCGCCTCCGGATCACCATGTGTCGGATGCCCGGGATGCACATCCGGACGCTCGAACTCGGCCAGGATCACCGAGGCACCCCGTGCCCAGCGGGCGATCACCACATCGAGCAAGCCCGAGCCGACCCCCTTGCCGCGTAGCGTCGGATCAACTGCGAGGTACTGCAACAGCACGGCATGGCGGAAATGCTCGATCACCGCGATCCCGAGCAGCCTGCCGTCGCCGTCGCGCGCGAGGACCGCGTCAGCCCGGTCTGGGAACTGGCCGACGAATTCGTCTTACGGGATGAGCTCGGCCGCCGGGAATGACGGAACGATCAGATCCCGGTACGCATCGCGCAGTGCCGCGGTAGTCGCGCTGGAGTCGTAGGCGATCATTGCTGTCTCGCGGACCGACGCGGTCGGGGAGGCCGCGGTCGATGCGACAACGCGAGCATCACGGATGCGATCACGACCGCGACCAACAGGATGGCCACGACGAACCACCAAGTGATATCACCGTTGAGATCGAATCCTTCTTGGATCACCGAGACCAAACCCGAGATGCCGATCACGGCGAGGATCACGCCGAGAACGCCTTCGAGACGTTCCGTGCGCCGCTCGCGCTCGACAAGCCTGTCGTCCAGGATGCGTTCGATCCGCCGATGGCACACCGCAAGCAGCGGCTGCAGGCGTGAGCCCAGCACGTCGCGCACGGCGCGCTCGAAGCCTCCGCGGAGCAGCGCGTAGCGGCTCGATTCCAATACCGTGTCGAGGTCCACGCGCAGCGCGGGCGAGGAGACGATCGCGGGTGACTCGACGAACAGCATGATGGCGTGCTTGGACTGCACGAAGGACTGCAGCTCGAGCTCGGACCGCTCGATCACGCGCACGATCTCGCCGAGCTCGCCAGCGAGGGCCTCTTGCGACGTGTGATCCTTGTTCGAGCTCGCGGCATCCGTCTCCTCGAGCAGTTGTCCGACGTCGGCGAGCAGGCCTGCGATGCGCTCGGCATGATCACGAACCTTGCTGTGCCATGCCTGATACATGCCGTGCAAGGTGTGCGCGAAGGTGATAAAGCTCTCGAGCTCACTGATCGCATACTCGGGGGAGCGGAAGCTGGCGAGCAGCGTGACGTTCGAATTCGCGGTGAGCACCTCGTCATTGAGATGCAGCAATCCGAAGCGCGGCACCTCGTCGACGTTGTACATGGCCCAGTCGGCCACCCCTGAGGCCCCGGCGGGGACCGGATGCAGCAACGGCTGCGCACCCCACAGTGAGGTGATCTCACGCGCGGAGACCAATGGCGTGCGGGTGCCAGCAATGTCGCGCGACGCCCGCTCGACGGTGACGAGCACCCCGAATGAGCCCGATCGCGCCGAGAGGGGATCGCTGGCGCTGCCGGAGCTGCGTGGCCCTCGCTCATCATCATCGGCACGGCCCTCCCGCAGGAGCATCCGAATATCGTCGAGGATGGCGCCCACAATGTCGGCCAACCGGGACAGTCGTGCATGCGCATTCGATCGCGGGTGCAACCGCAGCACTGCGGGAATCTCGGTGAGGTCGCCGAAGACGGGGGTGGCGAGGTTGACGATCTGGGCGACCTCGAAGGCGGCGGCGTTCTCCAGTTCGATGTCGAACAGCACGGCGTGGTTGCCCAGCTCGGACAATTGGACCTGGGTGCGAATCGTCAGCGCCTCGGCCTCAGGATGCTGGTCGCGGAGCAGAAGGTCTTCCAACTGGATTGTCGAGCCCCGGTATCGGCGGCCCAGACTGTCTGAGCCCTGCCAGACGTCGCTGAGCGTCAGGCGGCGCAGCACGTTGGTGACAGCCAGCGGTCCGAGACGGCCTCCGCTCTGGCTCCTGTCGGCGACGCGCGCGCACAGCCCCTCGAGATCGGCATCGGGGCTCTCGGAGCCCGACTGGAGTATCCCGAACCCGTAGACGATACGTACTCGACCCTCGTCGACATGCAACCAGGGTTCGTCCTGGGCGTCGCTGACGGTTTGCAGTGAGGCCAGATGTCCGCGCAGCTCGCTCGCGTCGTTCGGGCGAAAGCCTCCGTCGTCGATGAGTGCGGTGATTCGGGTGATCTCGGCGCTGAAGTCGCCGTCGCGGCGAGCGAGCAGATCGGACGTGGCGCGCGCAATCTCGTGGATCGCCTGGTAATAGCGATGCTCAGACCTGGTCTCTGCGATCAGACGTGCGCGTCCTGGATGCGCAGCGAGTGCCTCAGCTGCCCGACAGACGGGTCCGATCGCTGAGACGGCGTCATCGGTCACGGTGACCACGGCTCTGAGGTTCCCGGTGAGCAGGGCGGCCTCCACATTGAACTCGTGGTTCATGAACTGCAGGAGGTCCCAGGCGACCGCATCCGCGCCGACGGGCGACCACGTCTGTCCAGCATCGACCGCGACATTCACCGCGTCGCGAATCAGCCGATGATCCCAGTTCAGTTCCCAGGCCTCATTCACCAAGTTGCGGAGGAACATCGCCAACACGACGCTGCCCATCGGAATAGCGGATGCCGCGCGAACGGCAGCTGGCAGCAGCTCGCTGAGCATGGCGTTGTGCTGGGCATGGCCGTCGTCGACCCCGTCAGCCACAGCTGTCTGCCACCAGTCAAGACTGAGCACTTCTCGGATGCGTGTCTGCTGGTCTGCGGTCAGCGCGCGCGCATCTCCCTGCCGGCGCTGCTGCGTGAACGCCGCTGCCAGCCATGCCTGCGCATCATCGGCAACGTCGTTCGCCAATGCGAACACCGTCTCCGCGGTGACGTCCTGCTGTTGTCCCACCCTGGCCCCCCGAGACTGCGCGCTCTTTTGGTCTCGGCGTCAATTGTGGCTGAGAGCCAGTATCAGCACCAGTCCAAGCACCCCGAGTCAGCCTGCGCTCGCAACGGGACTCCACGGGTGTCACCACGCGCATTCGTGCCTGGGGGACGGTCCACGGGTGGAGACTTGGGTACGTGGACCACCATTACGCCGTCGAGCTCGAGTGGCTCGGCAATCTCGGCACCGGCACGTCGGACTACCGTGCCTATTCGCGGAGGAATGCGCTGACCGCGCCCGGCAAACTGCACGACATCGCCGGGAGTGCGGATCGCACGTTTCACGGCGATGCCGAGCGGTGGAATCCGGAGGAGCTCCTCCTCGCGGCCCTCAGCCAATGCCACATGCTGTCCTACCTGCATGTCGCCGTCCAGCACGGCATCGTGGTCTCGGCGTACCGGGACGCACCGGTCGGCGTCCTGACGCAGGAGGGGCAGGGCGGTCGCTTCACCTCGGCGACGCTACGGCCCGTCGTCACGATCTCGGTGGGGGACCCCGCGATCGCGGACGAACTCCATGCCGAAGCGAGTCGGCTGTGCTTCATCGCGAACTCGGTCGCGTTTCCCGTCCGGCACGAGGCGACGACGCTCACAGCTTGACCATGGGTGGCGCCCGTAGGCTCACGGGGTGCAACGCAAGCCCGCCTCACTGACCGCAGCGGTCCTCACCGCTGGTGCCCTCGTCCTCGGCCTCGCCGCCTGCGCTCCGCAGGGCGACGGCCCCTCGGGTGCGCACTGCACGCCCGCCGGCCCGGTGTCCGATGGCATCCAGGTGACGGGGGAGTTCGGCGGCGAGCTGCGTCTCGACCTCGGCGACCCGATCAGCGTGACCGACATTCAGCGCAGCGTCGCCATCCAGGGGACCGGTGACGGCGCCGAGGCAGGCCAGACGGTCAACGCCTACTACACCGTCTTCGACGGGACGAGCGGGGAGGTGCTCGAGCGCGGCAGTGACGTCGCGGACGGCGCTGTGCCGTTCCTCAACGACGAGTCGCTGTACTCCGCGGGTGTCGTCGCGGCGCTCACCTGCTCGACCGACGGCTCCCGTGTCGTCGCCGCCATGCCCGCGGGCGAGGCCTTCGGGGAGAACGCGACGGCGCTCGGCCTCACTGCCGAGAGCCCTATCGTGCTCGTCCTCGATGTCGAGACCGTCGAGGACACCGTCGCCCCGGAGGCGACCGAGGCGCCCGAGGCCGAGGTCGTCGAGCGTGACGCTGCCCTCACGGCCCCGGCGGTCGATCTGAGCGGTGCTGTGCCCGTCGTGACGCTCCCCGAGGCCGCGCCGCCGAGCGATTTCCAGCTCGAGGTGCTTGAGACCGGTGACGGCGAGGTCGTGCCCGCGGGGGCGACGGTCACGGTCGATTACCACGGCGTCTCGTGGGACACCGGTGAGGTCTTCGACTCCTCGTATGCCCGCGGCGCCGCCGCGACCTTCTCCACGGACGGGGTCATCCAGGGCTTCCGTGACGCGCTCGTCGGCCAGCAGGTCGGCGCGACCGTCATCGCGACGATCCCGCCGGACCTCGCCTACGGCACTGACCCGACTGGGCATCGCCTCGGCGGTCAGACGCTCGTCTTCGTCGTCCACATCGAGTCGATCGGCTGAGCCCGCGCGCTGCGCACCGGGCGGACGCCTCGTCGGGTGCGCTGCGCGCGGCGGTAGCCTGTGGGGATGCGGCGGGTACTGCTCCTCGGGTCGACCGGTTCGATCGGGACGCAGGCGCTCGACGTCATCCGCGCGAACCCGGACCGGTTCCAGGTCGTCGGCCTGGTCGCCGGGACGAATGCGGCGCTGCTGCACGACCAGGCCGGTGAGTTCGGCGTGCCTGCGAGCGCGACGGGCCTTGGCGCGGACGCCGCGGTCCCGCTCATCGAGTCGATCGAGGCCGACGTCATCCTCAACGGCATCACCGGGGCAGTGGGCCTGGTGCCGACGCTCGCCGCTCTCCGGACTCCCGCATTCCTCGCCCTCGCCAATAAGGAGTCGCTCGTCATCGGCGGTGAGCTGGTCACGGCGGCGGCCGCCCCGGGTCAGCTCGTCGCGGTCGACTCAGAGCACTCCGCGATCGCACAGGCGCTGCGCGCCGGCGCCGCGAGCGAGGTGCGGCGTCTTGTGCTCACCGCGAGCGGCGGCCCGTTTCGCGGGCGCTCCCGCGACGAGCTCCAGCACGTCACCCCCGCCGAGGCGCTTGCGCACCCGACGTGGGACATGGGCCGCATGGTGACGACGAATTCGGCGACGCTCGTCAACAAGGGGCTCGAGGTCATCGAGGCACACCACCTCTTTGGGGTGCCTGTCGAGCGGATCGACGTCGTCGTGCACCCGCAGTCGATCGTCCACTCGATGGTCGAGTTCGTCGATGGCTCGACGATCGCACAGGCCTCACCGCCCGACATGCGGCTGCCGATCTCGCTCGGGCTTGGCTGGCCGGAGCGGGTCGCGGGCGTTGGCATGCCGCTCGACTGGTCGACCGCGAGCACATGGACCTTCGAGCCGCTCGATGATGCGGCCTTTCCCGCGGTCGCGCTTGCGAAACGCGTCGGCGAGGTCGGCGGCACCTCGCCCGCGGTCTTCAACGCGGCGAACGAGGTCGCCGTCGAGGCCTTCCACACCGGGGTGATCGGCTTCGCCGATATCGTCGACCTCGTCGCGGAGGTCGTCGCCGACCACCGTCCGGAGCCCGGCCCCCTCAGCGTCGAGCTCGTGCTCGCGGCGCACACCTGGGCACGGGCGGCGGCGGCGCGACGCGTCGGTCGCGGAAGTGGCGGGTGATTGCCCCTGCGGCGGGCAATTGCCGCCCGTAGACCCGCCACTGGGTGAATCACCCGCGCCACTCGCGCGCCCAGCTGGTTGCGTGCCCAGCCGGGGCGTGCGGCGGGCCGCACCACGCGCATTCGTCAATGCACTGCGTCAGCCAGTCCCGAACACGAGTGGCAGGACGAGGACGACCACCGCGGCCCAGATCGAATACGCGGGGAGCGTGCTCATCAACCACCGCTCGAGGGCGGCGATCGGCGTGCGGCCGCCGAGCTGGAGCGCGCTGAGGGCGGCCGCGACGGCGAGGACCACGACGAGCAGGAGGTTGAGCCCGAGCGCCGCGACGCGGTTTGCGGTCCAGCCGTAGTCGCCGACCCGGTCGATGAGGTCGAGGAGCAGCATGGTGTCGAGCACAAGCGCGCCGAAGATCGCGAGCAACCCCGCGATGTCGAAGAAGCCGGTCGCGCGACCGGTGCCTCGCGCCGAGAGGTTATAGAGCACGAGCCCGAGCACGAGGACCAGGAGGACGTCGAAGACGATCATGAACTCCCGATCGAAGCCGCGCTGGGCGCCGCCGACCAGGTAGAGCGCCGCCGCGCCGAGGCAGACGAGCGCGACAAGCGGGAGGAAGATGCGCGCGAGCACCGGCGCGAGGTTCTCGATGATCGACTGTTTCGCCGTGACGAGCCACGCGGAAACGGGCACGGCGACGACCGCGCACGATCCGAGGCCCACCTGTGCGAGCCAGGGGAGCGCGGCAGGGGCGAGCGGGGCCACGATCGCCGAGGTCAGGCCAAAGAGGACGCCCCCGCCGAGCGCGAGGAGCGTGAAGTAAATCGCAAGCTCACCGGTGAAGCGGACGAAATCCATGCGGCGCGGCACATCACGCCAGGCCGCGCCGACATCGGCGAGGCCGACACTGAGCCAAGCGGCGATGGGCGCGTGCAAGGCGACAAGCGCGAACCACTCCCCGCCGGCGATGCGCGGCCCGAGCGGCCCGAGCGCGAGCCCGATGGTGAGGAGGAGGATCGGCGTCAGGGCAAGGAGCACGCGGCGGCGGCCACTCGCCTCGTCGCGACGCCGGACGAGCAGCCAGATGGTGAGTGCGGCGACAGGCATCAGCGTGAGGAGACCGTAGGCGGCGGGCGTGCCCGGGCCCGTGGTCGCGCCCGGCCAGCCGATCACCGACCCCAGGAGGAGTTGGAAGCTGGCCGCGGCAACGAGTCCGATGCCGAGCGCCCACCACAGGCCCGTGAGCGCCGAGCGCGAGTCCGGCGTCGTGGGCGCCGGGAGCACGAGCTGCTTCCAGAGCCGTGCGCTGTTGGTTCTGGCGAATTCCGCGGAGATCGCATCGATCGCGCCGAGTCGACGGATGGCGATGAGGAAGGCCTCGTCCTCGTCGAGCCCGGCGGCCAGCAGGACCGCGGCCTCGTCGCGGAGATGGCCCTCGAGCTCTTCGGCTTCCTCGGCGGTGATCGCTGTGGGCACTCGCAGCTGTGCGCGCCACTCGGCGATCCGCGTTTCGAGCACGGCGCTCATGGCGTCACCCCGAGCACCGGCTGACCGCCGCTTCGCTGCCAGAGCCGGTCGAGCGTCGCGGTCACCGTCGACCACTGCGCGCGCTGCTGTGCGATCGCCCGTGTGCCAGCCCGCGTGATCGAGTAGTACTTGCGGCGCCGCCCCTCGGGTGAGCGGCCCCACTCGGCGGTGAGGAGTCCGAGTTCCTCGAGACGATGGAGCAGCGGGTAGAGCATGCCGTCGCTCCACTCGAGCTCGCCCGCGGAAAGTTCGCGCACGCGCGCGAGGATCGCGTAGCCGTAGCTCGGGGAGTCGGCGACGATCGAGAGCACGAGCGGTGTCGCGACGGCGGCGACGAGGTCTTTGTCGATACGCATCGGTGTCCTCCTCCGGTGCGAACACTATACCTAGCACTGCTAGGCAAGAGCTGTCAGGTATGGGACCGGATCCGCTGCGCCGCTCCGAGCGACCCGAGGGCCGCCTGTCAGGCACACCTCGCTAGCCTGATCCGGTGACCGTGGAGAACGTCCTGCTCTACATCGCCGGGGTGCTCGTCATCGCGCTCGGCCTCGCGCTCTCCATCGCGCTCCACGAACTCGGTCACCTGTGGCCCGCGAAGCGATTCGGCGTCTATGTGCCGAAGTACATGATCGGCTTCGGCCCGACGATCTGGTCGATGCGGCGCGGGGAGACCGAGTACGGCGTCAAGGCGCTGCCGCTCGGCGGTTTCGTCGCACTCTCGGGGATGTACCCGCCGGCGGACGACGGCGTCATGCGGGACTCGACCACGTCATTCTTCGACACCGCCGTCCAGGAGGCGGATCCCTCCGAGGACCCGAAGCGCGCCTTCTACCTGCTGCCCGCCTGGAAGCGGATCATCGTCATGCTCGGCGGCCCCGCGATGAACCTCGTGCTCGCACTCATCGCCTACGCGGTCCTCCTGTGCGGCATCGGCATCCCGCAGCTGTCGACGACGATCGGATCGGTGACCGAGTGCGTCGTCCCGGCCTCCGTGTCCCAGCAGGAATGCGGTCCTGACGATCCGCTCGCTCCCGCGGCCGCCGCGGGGATCCTGCCCGGTGACCGCCTGCTGGCGATCGACGGCGAGGAGGTGACCGACTGGGTCGCCTCGACCGAGACGATCCGGGCGAACCCCGACCGCGCGCTCCGCATCCTCGTCGAGCGGGACGGCGCCGAGGTCGAACTGGTCGCGACCCCGATGCTTTCGCAGCGGTACGCGCTCGACGCTGATGGTCAGGTCGTGCTCGACGAGGCGGGGGAGCCGACCTACGTCGACGTCGGCTTCCTCGGGATCGGGCCCGCGACCGAGACCGTGCCCCAGCCGATCACGGCGGTGCTGCCGGCGGTGGGGGACAACATCGCGCGCGTGGTCGACATCATCTGGCAGCTGCCGGTGAAGATCTGGGAGGTCGGCACCGTGCTCGTCACCCCGGACGCGGAGCGGGATCCGAACGGTCCGCTGTCGGTCGTCGGCGTCGGCCGTCTCGCGGGGGAGATTGCGAGCATCGACACGGTGCCGTTCCTCGACAAGGTCGCGTCGATGATCGGCGTCTTCGCCTCACTCAACATCGCGCTCTTTGTCTTCAACCTCATCCCGCTGCTGCCGCTCGACGGCGGGCACGTGCTCGGCGCGATCTGGGAGTCGGTGCGCCGCGGCTGGGCGAAACTGCGCGGCGCCCCCGACCCCGGTCCCGTCGACATCTCGAAGGCGGCCCCCATCACGCTCGCGGTGATCGCCCTGCTCGGCGTCATGTCCCTCGTGCTCTTCGCCGCCGACATCTTCAAGCCCATCACCCTCCTCTGACCCCGCGCTATCCAGGCCAGTCACACCGAATGCAAGTGTGCCCCCCGGCCCAGCCCGCTCCGCGGGATGCATGCGGTGCTACGCCTGATAGCGCCTCGGCGCACCCGAACCGCAAAAGGGGGCGGTGGCCGAAGCCACCGCCCCCTTCAGGGTGCTACGTCTCAGACGGTCGCGCCCTCGTTCGACCGGTACGAGGTACGGGCCTTCGAGGTGAGCGGAGCCGGCTCCACGGTGACGCGGATGCGGACCTGCTTGTGCGCCTCGACCTGCGCCTTGCCCGACGCGGGCTGCTCGCCCCACACGACGTAGAGCTCGGTGCCCGGGGTCGCGTACTTCGCCTCGACCGAGCCGAGCGACAGGATCGCGCGCTCGTTCGCCGAGTAGCCGGTCCACTGCGAGCGGCCGACGAGCGTGCCGTCCTCCGTCTCGATGCGGTCGGTGTGGAAGGTGTCGTAGAGCGACATCGGCAGGTTGATGAACTTCGCGCCCTCACCGGCCGGGTCGAACAGCGACGAGGCGTACGCCTTGCCGGAGTCCTCGCGGTTCCACACGAAGGTGACCTTCGTGCGGGCCTCCGACTCGCCCGACTCGATCATCTTCTGGAGCGCGTCCTTGCCGATGAAGTCGTGGTCGAAGTTGATGATCCGGCCGTAGTCGGTCTCGAACGGGGTGAAGTAGTAGTCCGCGATGTTCTCCGAGTAGAAGGAGCCACCGAGCGGGCTGGTCACCTCGTAGGCGTTCTCGCCGAGCCACTTGCGGTAGTCCGCGAGCGACGGGTCGTCGTAGATCGCCGGGATCGGGCGGGGGAGCCAGCCGGACTCGAGCGCGTTCGTGTGGTACGCGCGGCCACCGACCTGGATGAGGTCGTGCTTCTTGCCGGCCTCGAGGATCGCGTTGTAGACCGCGTCGTTGTCCTCCCACGGGCCCCAGAACTCGAAGCCCGGCTCGCCGGCCATGCCGTGACGGACGGCGCGGACGTGCTTGCCCGCGATCTCGAAGTGCGCCATGTGGAAGAACTTGAGCTTCGGGAGCTCGGTGAGGCCGGTCGCTTCCTTCCAGACCTCGAGCGCGCCCGGGCCCTGGACCTGGTAGCGGTACACGACCGGGTCGCCCTTGCGGTAGAAGGAGTTGTCGTCACGCCAGATGCGCACGTCGTAGCCGCCGGTGACGGCGTGGTAGTGCAGCCAGTTGATCGACGGCGGGATGCCGACGGCCTGGTACTCGTCCTCGTCGAGCTTGAAGAGGATGTTGTCGCCGATGATGTGACCGCTCGGGCTCACCGCGATGTACTGCTTCGCGACGTCGACCGGCCAGTCCTCGACGCTGTTGATCGCCGTGTCGCGGATCAGCTTGAGCGCGTCGGGGCCCTTGATGTTGAGGTCCGCCATGTGGTGCGACTGGTTGAAGAGCACCGCGTTGGTGCGCCACGCCATCTGCTCGTCGCGCCAGTTCGTGAACTCGGGGACGACGTGCGGGACGACCGCGGGAGCGGTCTTCGACTCCCAGAGCAGCGGCATGACGCCACCGGCCTCCTGAATCGCCTCTTCGAGGTTCTTCGCCATTGTTCGATTCCTCCATTGAATCTGCGGGGCCACTCCGGCCCGCTCACTAGTGTCGAGGCTACCTGCAATAATGGAAAGCACGTTTTTGCGGTTTCATACCTAAGGGGAACTCTCGTGAGTGCACCGTTCACGCTGCGTCAGCTCGAGTATTTTGATGCGATCGCGAATGAGGGCTCGCTTGCCGCTGCAGCGGCCCGGTGCCGCGTCAGTCCCTCCGCGCTCGGGCTGGCGATCGATGAGCTTGAGCGCCACCTCTCCCTCCAGCTCGTCGTGCGTCGAAAAGGCAAAGGCGTCGTGCTCACCCCGGCCGGCACGCGCGTGCTGCAGCGCGCCCGCTGGCTGCTCAGCGGCGCGGAGAGCCTCGCCGATGAGGCGCGACAAGCCTCGCAGGGCGTCAGCGGCCGCCTCGACATCGGGGTCTACTCGACGCTCGCGCCATTCGTCCTGCCGGGCATCCTCGAGCGCTTCCGCCAGCGACACCACGAGCTCGAAATCGACTTCGTCGAGGGCTCCGCCATCGCGCTGCGCGACGCGCTCCTGCAGGGCCGTGTCGACGTCGCCCTCATGTACCAGGTGGATGTGCCGAGCCAGCTCGCTTTTGACGAGGTCCACGCCTATCAACCGCACGTGCTGCTGCCGGTGGGGCACCGCTTTGCGGGCAAGACGGAGATCTCCCTCGGCGAGCTCGTGACCGAGCCGCTCGTCATGCTGGACATGCCGCCGGCCCGGCAGAACACCGAGCAGATCTTCCGTAGCCTCGACCTGCGCCCCTGGGTCGCCCACCACGCGAGCAGTTACGAACTCGCGCGCTGCCTTGTCGGACGCGGCCTCGGGTACTCCGTCATGTTCCAACGGCCGAGGACGAACACGACCTACGACGGCCACGAGATCGTCCCGCTCGACATCGTCGACCGGATCCAGCCGACTGTCGTCGGGCTCGCACGGCCCGCAGGCGCTCCCGTCACGGCACGGCACCGCGCGCTGCTGGACTTCCTGCGTCGCCAGGCGGTCGAGGCCGGAGGTCCGGTCCACCAGGTGAACTAGAATCGCCGACACGGCAGGGAAGGAGTGGATGATGCCCGAGATCCTCTCCGCGGCGCAGCCCCGAGACGGGGTCGGCGTCGCGAGCGCGAACTCGCTCGCCGAATGGCGTGCCGTCGCCGGCAACCGCTTCGTCCCGCTCAAGCTGCTCGCGAGCCACGACTTCAAGGGATCGATCCGGTGGCGCTACGTCGAGGACGTCTGCATCAGCGAGATCATCGCGAGCCCGCACACGGTGCAGCGCACCCCGGCGCTCATCTCCGACCAAGACCCGACGCACTACAAGGTGAGCCTGCAACTCGAAGGCGCCGGCCTCGTCGCGCAGGACGGTCGGCAGACCGTGCTCGAGCCCGGTGACCTCGCCATTTACGACACGAGCCGGCCGTACACGCTCGAATTCACCGCCGACACCCGCAGCCTCGTGATGGCCTTCCCGCAGGACGTCTTCGAGGTGCCGGCGAGTCTCATCCCCGAGATCACGGCGGTGCGCCTGGCGGGCGATAGCGGACCGGGGGCCGTCATCTCCCCATTCATGCGGCATCTCGCGGAGAATCTCGACACGCTGTCGGGGGTGACCGGCGCGCGCATCCTGCGCAGTTCCCTCGATCTGCTCACCGCGCTCGTGTACGCGCAGCTGTCGGATCAGCGCAACCACTGGGGCGACGCGCGCCGCGAGGAGAGCCGGGCGATCAAGCTGTACATCGAGGCACACCTGCACGACCCCGACCTCACGGTCGAGACGATCGCGAAGGCGCACTTCATCTCGGTCCGCTACCTGCAGTACCTCTTCCGCGCGGACGGGCTGACGGTCTCCGGCTACGTGCGGGCGCGGCGGCTCGAGCACTGCCGCCTCGACCTGAGTGACCCGGCTCAGGCCGGACTGTCCGTGCTCCAGGTCGCGCAGCGATGGGGCTTCCCTGACGCCAGCTACTTCTCAAAGGTGTTCAAGGCGCGATATGGCGTCGCGCCGCGAGAGTTCCGCAGCGGGCATCTCCTCGCCAGCTGAGCGATACCCCGGGCGCGGACCCTGCCGGACAGCACCGTCCCGCTTCCCGCGCCAGCGCCAAAGTGCGCCGCATCGGTACTGCCATGCGCAGTTTCACAAGTTCCGCCCGGATCGCTGGGCGAGACTGGAGGCAGGCCCGGCGTGTCCGCGGGGCATCACGATGTCTGCGTGCGCAGGCCTCGACTCGACTGGAGGAAGATCGATGGTGATCAGGGACGACGCCTACGTCGCTGGACTTAATCAGCGCCGCGCCATGTTTGGCCCGGCCGGTGCCGAGAAGGTTGTCGACGTGACGACGGATCTCAACGACAAGCTCGAAGACTTCGTCACGCGCGAGACCTTCGGCGACCTCTGGCAGCGTCCCGGCCTCTCGCTGAAGGACCGCAGCAAGGTCACCTTCGCGATGCTCGTCGCCACCGGTCGCGCGCACGAGCTGCGGGTGCACGCGCGCGGCGCCATCGCCAACGGCGTCAGCCCCATCGAACTGCGCGAGATCGTCCTGCACGCCCTCCACTACTGCGGCATCCCCGCGGCCGTCGGCGGCACGCAGGGCTTGAAGGAGGTCTTCGCGGACCTCGGCATCGGGCCGGACCTCGACGGTGAAGCCGAGCGCAGCCGCGCTGCCAAGACCAAGAAGTCAGAGAAGAAGTCGGACAAGAAGTCCGACAAGAAGAAGTCGAAGAAGTAGGAGCCCCGGATGAGCCAGCAGCCTCTCGTCGGATTCGTCGGTCTCGGCGTCATGGGGATCCCCATGTCGTCGAACCTCATCAAGGGCGGCTACGACGTCCTCCTCTATGACGCGGCCGACGGCGTCGCCGCCGCGCACGCCGCCAAGGTCGGGGGCACCCCGGTCGCGACCGCAGCCGAGCTCGCCAAGGCGTCGATCATCGTGACGATGCTGCCGACGAGCGCCATCGTCCGCTCCGTCTTCGTCGCCGAGGACGGCTCGCTCAAGATCCCGTTGGAGCCGGGCACCGTCATCATCGACATGAGCTCGTCCGACCCGACGGAGACCATCGAGACCGGTCGGCTCCTCGCCGCGCACGGCGTGCACCTCGTCGACGCCCCGGTGTCCGGCGGCCAGCCGCGCGCCGTCGACGCGACGCTGACGATCATGCTCGGCGCCGACGACGAAGACGCCGCGCAGCGGGCGATCCCGGTCATCGAGACGATGAGCCAGGGCATCTACCGCACCGGCAAGCTCGGCACGGGCGACGCGATGAAGGCGCTCAACAACTTCGTCGCGGGCGCCGCATTCGCCGCGACCTCGGAGGCGCTCATCGCCGGTGAGCGTGCCGGTCTCGACCGCGCGCTCATGGTCGAGATCATCAACACCTCGACCGGGCAGACCTTCTCCTCGCTCAACGTCTTCGGCCCGCACGTCGTCGGCGAGCAGTGGGCGTCCGGCTTCGCGCTCCCGCTCATCACGAAGGACCTCAGGATCGCGCGGGACCTCACCCGGTCCCTCGGGCTCACCGCCCCCATCGTCGAGACCGCGACCGCCCAGTGGGAGGTCGCCCTCGATGCGCTTGGCAACGTCGATCACTCCCGCGCCTACCAGGCGTGGGACACGAAGTAGCCTCGAACCAGAAGTCGTCACAGGATCGAAGGAGATCAGATCAATCATGGCGAAGCAGAAGAACCAGCTGCTCGAGGACATCTCGGCATCCCCGAAGTCGAAGAAGTCCCGCGCGGTCCCGGACGCCGCGACCGGCAAGACCTTCGCGTATGTGAAGGAGAGCAGCGTTGACGACCTGAACAAGGCTGTCAAGAAGGCCCGGAAGGCGCAGGTCTCCTGGGCTGCGCTCAGCCACGCGCAGCGCTCCGCACTGCTCAACAAGGCGGCGGACGAGGTCGAGGCTCACGTGGAGGAGCTCGCTCGCATCATCGCGCAGGAGCAGGGCAAGCCGCTCAGCGGCATGGGCGCCCGTTTTGAGGCGATGGGCTGCGCGGTGTGGATCCGCACGGCGGCGGACACGGTACTCGAGCCTGAGGTCGTCTTCGAGGCCGAGGGCACCAAGTCCGAGGTGCATTACGCGCCACTCGGCGTGGTCGGTGCGATCAGCCCGTGGAACTGGCCGGCGCTCATCGCGATCTGGCAGATCGCGCCGGCGCTGCGGATGGGCAACACGGTCGTGGCGAAGCCGAGCGAGTACACCCCGCTCAGCGTCCTCGCCGTGATCGAGCTCATGAACCGCCACCTGCCGAAGGACGTACTCATCGGCATCTCCGGCGGCCGCGAGGTCGGTGCCGCGCTGTCCGGTCACAAGCACATCGCGAAGCTCATGTTCACGGGCTCGACGGCCACCGGCCGCGAGATCGTCAAGGCCTCGGCGAACAATCTTGCCCGGATCACGCTCGAGCTCGGCGGCAACGACCCGGGCATCGTCCTGCCGGGCGCCGATGTCAAGGCGCTCGCCCCCGGGATCTTTGGCGGCGCATTCATCAATACGGGGCAGACCTGCGCGGCACTCAAGCGGCTCTACGTCCACGAGTCGGTGCATGACGACCTCGTCAAGGAGCTCAAGAAGCTCGCCGAGAACGCGGTCGTCGGACCCGGCCTCGACGAGGACAGCGAGTTCGGACCGCTCACGACGAAGCAGCAGTTCGACATCGTCTCGAAGCTCGTCAAGGATGCGAAGAAGCGTGGCGCGAAGATCGTGACCGGCGGCAAGCCGCTGCCCGCGCTCGGCCCGCACTTCTACCAGCTCACTCTCGTGTCGAACATCAAGGACGGTGCGCCGCTCGTCGACGAGGAGCAGTTCGGTCCCGTGCTGCCGATCATCAAGTACCGCGACATCGAGGACGTCATCGAGCGCGCGAACGGGCTTGACGCGGCACTCGGCGCCTCCGTGTGGGGCGATCAGGAGCGGGCGCTCCAGGTCGCGCATCGCATCGAGTCCGGCACGGTCTGGATCAACCAGCACGGCACGCTCAACCCGATGGTCCCCTTCGGCGGGATCAAGGGCTCCGGGTATGGCCAGGAGTTCGGCGTGGTCGGCCTCAAGTCCGTCGCCGCGCCGAAGGTCATTACCGTCTGACCGCCCCGTCGCCGCAGCGGCCGCATCGCCCTCACCGGTGGTGCGGCCGCTGTCGCATTCGGGAGGAATGCGGGGACGCCCCTTGGCACCACGATTCAACTGATGAGCCACGGAGGAAATACCCGGGTGCCCGCGGCCTTTCCGTCTCGCGGAGCCTGAGAGGATGGGGGAGCGCCCGGGCAGTGTGGTCCGGCGCGGGAAGGCGTGTCATGAAGCTGGGAACGATCGAGCACGAGGGTGCACCTGCGGCGGTCGTCGCACTGTCCGAGGACGAGGCCGCGCTGCTGGCGGCGCCGTACCGGGACCTCGACGCACTCATCGAGGCGACGCCTGCCGACCGGGATGCCGCGGTGCAAGCCGCGATCGAGCACGGCTCGCGCATCAAGGTCAGTGACATCGCCTGGCTGCCGCCGGTGCGCCGACCCGGCAAGGTGCTCTGCGTCGCGCTCAACAACTCCGCGAACCCGGACCGCATCATGCGCGGCCCCGACACCCCGGCGATGTTCGTCAAGAACTCCTCGTCGCTCATCGGCTCTGGCCGCTCGATCATCACGAAGTCGAAGTACGGCCGGGTCCACCCCGAACCCGAGCTCGTCGCCGTCATCGGCAAGGGCGGTGCGGACATCGCGGTCGAGGACGCCTACGACCACGTCTTCGGCTACACGATCATCAACGACCTCACCTCGCCGACGATGCGCGACGCCGACACCTTCCACTACCGGGCGATCCACCCGGACCCGGAGTCGCCCGACGGCATCCGCTACGTCGACAGTTGGGTCTCGTACCCGGGCCGCTACAAGGGCTCCGACACCTTTGGTCCGATCGGTCCGTGGGTCGTGACGACTGACGACATCCCCGACCCGCACACGCTGCAGATCACCTGCTCGCACAACGGCAATCTCATCACCGACGACAACACCGCGAACCTGCGCTTCAGCGTCGCCGAGGTCATCTCGTTCGCCTCCGGGTACATGACGCTCGAGGCGGGCGACCTCATCTCGATGGGCACGGCGCTGAAGAAGTCGGCGAAGGGCGGCGCGGTGCAAAACGTCGACCTGACGAAGCTCGGCGGCGTCATCGAGGTGTCGATCGAGCGGATCGGCACGCTGTCGAACCCGGTCGAGCAGCGAGCCTGACGTGCTGACGCTGTCGGTGGCAGACCGCCTCGAACTGCAGGAGCTCAACGCGAGATTCGCGCTCGCGGTCGACCGCCACGACTACGACGCACTCCGCGAGGTCTTCGTCCCCGAGGCCCACTACGTCAGCACGAACGGCACCGACGTGCACGGGCTCGAGGAGCTCATCGCCTGGTTCACATCCCGCGTCACCCCCGGCGTGCACCGGGTGACCCGCCACGGGCTGAGCAATCTGCTGCTGACGCCGGAGTCGCATTCCTCTGCGACCGGGATCAGCACCTGGCACACCTTCGCGTCGAACGAGACCGGGCCGGCGACGGTCCCTGTCTTCCAGGTCGCCGACTTCGCCGACCGCTATGTGCGTCAGGGCGGGCGCTGGTGGATCCTCGAGCGGATCACCAGCCCCGTCTTCCGAGACGAATCACTCGCGCCCGCGCCGCGCTGAGCGCGCGACGAGCCACCCAGAAGGAGCATCATGAGAGACAACGACAGGGGCATGGACCTCGCCCACCTCGGCCACCACGGCATCCTCACGCCGACGCCGGCGGAGACCCTCGACTATTTCGTCAACCTGATGGGCATGGACATCGTGCACGAGGCCGGCGACAGCGTGTACCTCCGGAGCTTCGGCGACTACGAGACCTGGGGGCTCAAGATCACGGCCGCCGAGGAGGCCGGTCTCGAGTACGTCTCGTGGCGGACGAAGAGCTCCGCGGCGCTCGCGCGGCGCGTCGAGTGGCTCGAGGCGAACGGCCACGCCGGTCACTGGGTCGAGGATGAGTGGGCGTCGGGCCCGATGTACGAGTTTCTCGACCCGGACGGGCACCGCTTCCGGCTGTACTGGGAGACTGAGAAGTACGTCGCGCCCGAGGGCAAGAAGCCGGCGATCCCGACCAACTTCCAGCGCTACGTCGGCCGGGGGGCGAACGTCCGCCACGTCGACCACGTCAATCTGCTCGCGAGGGACGTCAAAGCGGCCCGGCAGTTCTGGGAGGACGGCTTCAACCTCCGCAGCTACGAGATCATCCTGCAGCCCGATGGCGTGGGGGAGGTCGGCGCGTGGATGAGCTCGACGATCCAGGGCCACGAGCTCATCTACACGCAGGACAACTCGAAGACCGGCAGCGGCCGCCTCCACCACTTCGCCTACCTCGTCGACAACCGCGAGGAGGTGCTGCGGGCCGCAGACATCATGTCGGACGCCCAGGTGTACATCGAGGTCGGACCATCGAAGCACACCGCGATCCAGGGCTTCTACCTGTACACGCGCGAGCCCGGCGGCAACCGCATCGAGGTCGCGCACATGGGCTACCTGTGGTTCGACCCCTCGAGCGAGCCGTACGTGTGGACGATGGCGGAGTGGCAGACGAAGCCGGGCTGGGGCCTCAAGACCCCGCCGGAGTTCAACCTGTACGGCACGCCGGACGTCGAGTGACGGACCTCGAGTGATCGGGAGGAATGGGCGTGTCACCTGATCCGGGGACGCCCCGCTTCGTCGCGAGGCCGCGCGCCGAGCTCGAGCCGGACCAGCAGGCGCTGTATGACCTCATCGCAAGTGGGCCACGCGCGGCCCAGCGCGGGAGTTCGCCGTTCCTCGGTCCCGCCGGGGAGCTGCTCGGTCCATTCGGTCTGATGACGATCGCCCCCGCGGTCGGTGAGGCGGTGCAGGCGGTCGGCGCGGCGATCCGGTATCGGACGGGGCTGAGCGACCTCGTGCGGGAGGCGGCGATCCTGCTCGTGGCGGCCGCGAAGGACAGCGGCTTCGAGTGGATCGCGCACGTGCGGCTCGCGGCGCAGGCAGGGCTCGATGAGGAGCAGCTCGCAGCGCTGCGTCGTTTCGAGATCCCCGAAGGCCTGGCGGCGGCGGACACGCTCGCACTGCGGGCCGTCCGGGCCATGCTGGTGGATGGCGGGCTCAGCGATGCGCTGCACCGGCGGGCGGTCACTGAGCTCGGGGAGCGGGCCGTCGCCGAGCTCGTGTGGCTCGTCGGCTACTACTCGGCGCTCGCGCTCGCCCTCGCGGTGTACACGCCGCATGACAGACTGACGATGCTCCCGGCGACGACGCCCGGGGCCCAGGAAGGGGAATGATGGCGATCGACAAGACGGTCGCGACCGCGGCGGAGGCGGTCGCCGATATCCCGGACGGTGCCTCAATCGCCGTCGGTGGCTTCGGTCTGTCCGGCGCGCCGATGGCGCTCATCGAGGCGGTCCTCGCACAGGGTGCGAGTGAGCTCGACATCGTGTCGAACAACTGCGGCGTCGACGACTGGGGGCTCGGCCTGCTGCTCGCCGCCGGCCGCATTCGGCGTATGACGTCCTCGTACGTGGGGGAGAACAAGGAATTCGAGCGGCGCTACCTCACGGGCGGTCTCGACCTCGTCCTGACCCCGCAGGGCACGCTTGCGGAGAAGCTGCGGGCCGGTGGCGCAGGCATTGCCGCGTTCTACACCCGCACGGGCGTCGGCACGCAGGTGGCCGAAGGCGGGCTGCCGGTGCGCCACGCGCCCGATGGCTCGGTGGCGCTCGCCTCGCCGGCGAAGGAGGTCCGTGAGTTCGGCGGCGCCGAGTACGTCCTCGAGGAGTCGATCACGACGGATTACGCGCTGCTCCACGCCAAGCTCGCCGACCGGCACGGCAACCTCGTCTTCAACAAGGCGACCCGCCAGTTCGCACCGCTCGCCGCACAGGCCGGTCGGACCGTGATCGTCCAGGTGGAGCGCCTCGTCGAGCCCGGCGAGATCGACCCGGATCAGGTGCACCTGCCTGGTGTCTACGTCCACCGCGTCCTCGAGGTCGGTCCCGACATCGAGAAGCGGATCGAGCGGCGGACCGTCCGCCAGGGAGGTGCCTGATGGCCCTGAGCCGTGAGGAGATGGCCGCGCGCGCGGCCCGCGAGCTGCCCGACGGCGCCTACGTCAACCTCGGCATCGGGCTGCCGACGCTCATCCCGAACTACCTGCCGGAGGGGGTCACCGTCGTGCTCCAGTCGGAGAACGGCATCCTCGGCGTCGGCCCCTACCCGACCGAGGACGCCGTCGACCCGGACCTCATCAATGCGGGGAAGGAGACGGTCACGGTCCTGCCGGGCGCCGCATTCTTCGACTCCGCGACGAGCTTCGGCATGATTCGCGGCGGCAAGATCGACGCGGCCGTCCTCGGCGCGATGCAGGTCTCGGCCGCTGGCGACCTCGCCAACTGGATGATCCCGGGGAAGATGGTCAAAGGCCCCGGCGGCGCGATGGACCTCGTGCACGGCGCGCGGAAGGTCATCGTCCTCATGGAGCACGTCGCGAAGGACGGCAGCGCCAAGATCGTCGAGGAATGCTCACTCCCGCTGACCGGCAAGCGCGTCGTCGACCGCATCATCACCGACCTCGCGGTCATCGACGTGACCCCGGCGGGCCTTGTCCTGCGTGAGCTCGCCCCCGGCGTGACCTGGGACGAGGTCGTCGCGGCGACCGAGCCGCCGCTCAGCGACGGGCGGTAGGGCGCGGTCGAACTGGCCGGCGCGCAGGCGCGCCCCGGTCAGGCCTGCGCGACGGCGTCGATCTCGACGAGCATCGCGGGGTTCGCGAGCCCGGCCACGAGCAGGAGGGTGCTCGGCGGGTATCCGTCTGCGCAGTGCGGCCGGAGCACCCGCTCCAGCGTCGCCTCGAACTCGGCGATGTGCGCCCGGTCCGTGAGGTAAATGGTGAGCTTGAGCACCCGGCTGAGATCGGAGCCCTGGGAGTCGAGGGCGAGCCGGATGTTCTCCAGCGCCTGCTCCACCTGCGCGGTGATCCCCGGCGGGATCGTCCCCGCGCGGTCCCGCCCGGTCTGTCCCGCGAGGTGGATGAGGTCGCCCGCACGGCTCACGTGGGAGTAGGACGCAACCGGTGGGCCGAGGGTCGTCGGATTGCGGTAGATCGGCGTGGGCGACATGTCGTCATTCTGACCTCGGGCCTGGCCGCGGTCAATCCGACGTGGCGCACGTGGCTGGCGCATTCAGACTGAGGTCATCGCCCCGGCTTAGACTCGAGCCGTGGCAGCCGTCAATCTTGGGAACCCCCGCGTCAAGCCCGCGCCAGAGGTCCTGAGTCCCCGTCGGAAGACCCGCCAGATCAAAGTCGGCAAGGTCCTCGTCGGCGGCGACGCCCCCATCTCCGTGCAGTCGATGACGACGACGAAGACGACGGACATCAACAGCACGCTGCAGCAGATCGCGGAGCTGACGGCGACCGGCTGCGACATCGTGCGGGTCGCGGTGCCGACGCACGAGGACGCGGAAGTCCTCCACATCATCGCGAAGAAGTCGCAGATCCCCGTCATCGCCGACATCCACTTCCAGCCGAAGTACGTCTTCCAGGCGATCGACGCCGGCTGCGCCGCGGTGCGGGTCAACCCCGGCAATATCAAGCAGTTCGACGACCGGGTCGGCGAGATCGCCGCGGCGGCGAAGGCAGCCGGTGTCAGCATTCGTATCGGCGTCAACGCCGGCTCGCTCGACCGGCGGCTCCTCGAGAAGTACGGCAAGGCGACGCCGGAGGCGCTGGTCGAGTCCGCCGTCTGGGAGGCCTCGCTCTTCGAGGAGCACGATTTCCACGACTTCAAGATCTCGGTGAAGCACAACGACCCCGTCGTCATGGTCAAGGCCTACCGGCTGCTCGCCGAGCGCGGCGACTGGCCGCTCCACCTCGGCGTGACCGAGGCGGGACCCGCGTTCCAGGGCACGATCAAGTCGGCCACCGCATTCGGCATCCTCCTGTCGGAGGGCATCGGCGACACGATCCGCGTCTCGCTGAGCGCACCGCCCGCGGAGGAGGTCAAGGTCGGTCTGCAGATCCTGCAGTCGCTGGGTCTGCGTGAGCGCAAGCTGGAGATCGTCTCCTGCCCCTCGTGTGGCCGCGCCCAGGTCGATGTGTACAAGCTCGCCGACGAGGTCACCGAGGGGCTCAAGGGCGTCACGGTGCCGCTGCGCGTCGCCGTCATGGGCTGCGTCGTCAACGGTCCGGGGGAGGCGCGCGAGGCTGACCTCGGGGTGGCCTCCGGCAACGGCAAGGGCCAGATCTTCGTCAAGGGCGAGGTCATCAAGACGGTCCCCGAGTCCGAGATCGTCGCGACGCTCATCGCCGAGGCGCAGCGCATCGCCGCCGAGTCGGGTGCGGATGCCCCCGTCGGCGAGCCCACCGTCGTCACCGGCTGACCGCGGAGTCCCCCGACTCCTCGCCACCGGCGCTGGCTGTGCCCGTTTTCACTCGGTGTGCCCGAAAAATCGGGCACACCGAGTGAAAACGGGCACAGCGAGGAGTGCGAGGCGGGTGCCGGAGTGGGCGGAACTACGATTGGGGGGTGCTTACCCGCCTCTCCCAGCTCTTCGTCCGCACCCTCCGCGAGGACCCCGCCGACGCCGAGGTTGACAGCCACAAGCTCCTCGTCCGCGCCGGCTACATCCGACGGCAGGCCCCGGGCGTCTTCGCCTGGCTGCCGCTCGGCCTCAGAGTCCGGCGCCGCATCGAGCAGGTGATCCGCGAGGAGATGGCCGCCGCGGGCGCACAGGAGGTGCACTTTCCGGCGCTGTTGCCGCGCGAGCCCTACGAGGCGACCGGGCGTTGGGCCGAGTATGGCGAGACGCTCTTCCGGCTCAAGGACCGCAAGGAGGCGGACTATCTGCTCGCGCCGACGCACGAGGAGGTCTTCACCCTGCTCGTGAAAGACCTCTACGGCAGCTACAAGGACCTGCCGCTGACGATCTACCAGATCCAGGACAAGTATCGCGACGAGGCTCGCCCGCGCGCGGGGCTCCTGCGCGGCCGCGAGTTCTCGATGAAGGACGCGTACTCCTTCGACATCGACGACGCGGGACTCGACGTGAGCTACCAGGCGCAGCGTGACGCCTACGAGCGCATCTTCCGCCGCCTCGGGCTCGAGTACGTCATCGTCAGCGCGCACGCGGGCGCGATGGGCGGCTCGCGGTCCGAGGAGTTCCTGCTGCCGACACCCATCGGCGAGGACAGCTTTGTGCGCTCCGAGGCTGGCTACGCGGCAAATGTCGAGGCCTTCCGGGGACTCGCTCCGACCCCGCGCCCCCTCGAGGGCCTGCCGGCGGCCGTCGTGCGCGACACCCCCGACGCCCCGACGATCGACGCTCTCGTCGAGCTATCGAATGCGGTGCACCCGCGATCGGATGGGCGGGCGTGGTCCGCGGCCGACACGCTCAAGCACGTCGTGCTCGCCCTCGTCACGCCGACCGGTCAGCGCGAGCTCGTCGTCGTCGGCCTGCCGGGCGACCGCGAGGTCGATCTCAAACGGGCGGAAGCCGCATTCAGCCCGCACGAGGTCGAGGCCGCGACGGAGGCGGACTTCGCCGCACACCCGGGCCTCATCAAGGGATACATCGGCCCGTGGCGCGCGGACGGCCAAGTCCTCGGGGCCGCCTCGGTGACGGGCATCCGCTACCTCCTCGACCCGCGGGTCGTCATCGGCTCCGAGTGGGTGGCCGGAGCGAACGAGCCGGGTCGTCACGCCTTCCACCTCGTGGCGGGGCGCGATTTCGTCGCGGACGGCACCGTTGAGATCGGGGAGGTCCGCGACGGGGATCTCGCCCACGACGGGACGCCCGTGCAGATCGCGCGGGGCATGGAGATCGGGCATGTCTTCCAGCTCGGTCGTAAGTATGCCGAGGCGCTCGGGCTCAGGGTCCTCGACCAGGACGGCAAGCTCGTGACGGTGACGATGGGCTCGTACGGGATCGGCGTCACCCGCATTCTTGCCGCGATCGCGGAGACGACTCATGACGACAAGGGACTGCTGTGGCCGCAGGCGGTCGCGCCATTCGACGTGCAGGTCGTGCTCGCCGGGCGGGACGAGCCGATGGTCGCGGCGGCGGAGGCCCTCGCGACGCAGCTGAGCGAGCGGGGGCTCGAGGTCCTGCTCGACGACCGCGGTGAGCGTCCAGGCGTGAAGTTCGCCGATGCGGAGCTCATCGGGGTGCCGTTCATCGTCGTCGTCGGCAAGGGCGTCGCGGACGGCGTCGTCGAGGTGTGGGACCGGCGTTCGGGCGATCGCGAACGGGTCGAGATCGCCGCCGCGCTCGATGCGGTGCTCCGGCTGCGCGACTGAGCGCGGCCGGAGCACAAAGGTCAGCTCAGCACCGTCTGGCGGTGCACTGCGGCGCGAGCGTCCCGAGCGTGCCGTCGAGGCGCGTCCGGATTTCGTCGCGGATCTGCGCGGTCTCGCCGAAGCGGTCGAAGAATGCGAGTTTGCCGCCGTAGGCGTCCGCCGGGATTTCGCCGTCGGTGTGCACATACGCCGCGAACGATTCGGCGAAATCCTCCGTGATGTTGAGCGCTGCATATTCCGAGACGAATGCGCCGGGTCGCGACGCATACAGCCGCCGGGCTTCGTCGACGCTCGCGTTCGCCACGTCTGGCGCCTCGCCCCCGTAGTCGGCCCAGAACGCCCGGAAGAACGCGTCGAGGTAGCCACCGGGCAGTGCGCAGCCCTCCGGCAGGATCAGCGTCGTACACCCGTCGGCGAGCTGCACGACCTGCCCCTCGCGGAACTCGATGAGGTGACCGTACTCGTGGATGAGCGCGGCGATGAGCGCGGTGTGATCCTCGGCCTTCGCGAGGTTGACCCCGAGGATCCACCCGTCGTGGGCCTGCTGGTGCGCGACGACCCAGGCGATGCGCTCCGAGTCGGGGTCGATGCCGACCTTGTAGGTCGTGATGGCGGCGACGGCTCGCTCCGGTGTCATGATCCGGGTCATGAGGTCCCAGATCTCTTCGCGGAGCCCGCCCGGTGGTGGGAGGAGGGTGGCATCGGGCTGGACGAAGTACGCTTCGAGCGCCCCGAGCTCCGCATCGACCTCGAGCGGGACGACGCCACGGCCGCCGAGGTGGTCGGTGGGGTCGAGGCGCAGCTGCGCCCCCGTCTCGGGCGTGGGGCTCCCCGCGTCGAGCGCGGCGACCCCGAGCGCGATGCCGCCACCGATGATGATCGCTCCGACGATCACGCCGACGCCGATCACGAACGATCCGCGCATGCCGCAACACTATCCCCGCCGACCGGGTAGCCTGAATTGCCGATCAGGCTGTCCGGACGAATGGATATCCGGGCACTGGATCGTGTGCGACCAACTGAACAGCAGGAGACTCCAATGGACATCGAGATTCGCAATCTGCGCGACGTCGCCGCGGAGCGGGAGATCCCGTTCGAGGAGCTCGTGCGCATCGTCGAGCAGGCCATCCTCTCGGCCTACCTCCGGCACACCGAGCAGACCGACCACCGTCACGGCGCCGAGGAGCGGGCGCGCGTCGAGATCGACCCCCGCACCGGCCACGTCACGATCAGCACGCCTGAGCACGGCGAGCCGACCGAGGAGCACCCGGAGGGCGAGATCCTCGGCTGGGTGCCGCAGGAGCACGCGGAGGAGTTCGGCCGCATCGCTGCCGCGGCCGCGCGCCAGGTCATCCTGCAGCGCATGCGCGACCTCGGCGACGAGCGGGTGCTCGGTGAGTTCAAGGGCAAAGAGGGCGACATCGTCGCGGGCGAGATCCAGCAGGGGCCGAACCCCCGCATGGTGCACGTGCGCCTCGGCCAGGTCGAGGGCATCCTCCCGCCCGAGGAGCAGGTCGCGGGGGAGGACTACAGCCACGGCAAGCGACTCCGCGCATTCGTCACGAATGCGTCCCGCGGTCCGAAGGGCCCATCCATCACGCTGTCCCGCACGCATCCGGGTCTGGTCCGGAAACTGTTCGCCCTCGAGGTGCCGGAGATCGCACAGGGCCTCGTCGAGATCACCTCGATCGCCCGGGAGGCTGGCCACCGCACGAAGATCGCGGTCCGGGCGACGCAGCCCGGCATCAACGCGAAGGGTGCCTGCATCGGCGAGCTCGGCGCCCGCGTCCGCGCGGTGCAGGAGGAGCTCGGGGCGGAGAAGATCGACATCGTCGACTACTCCTCCGATCTCGCCGAGTTCGTCGCGAACGCGCTCAGCCCCGCGAAGGTGAGTGACGCCTTCGTCATCGATGAGGCGACGAAGGCCGTCCGGGCGCTCGTGCCGGACTACCAGCTGTCGCTCGCGATCGGCAAGGAGGGGCAGAATGCGCGCCTCGCCGCGAAGCTGACCGGTGCGAAGATCGACATCCAGCCCGACTCGGTCATGGAGTCCTGAGGCGGCGGGGAACCTCGGCCAGGCGCATCCCATGCCTCCGATCCGCACCTGCGTCGGCTGCCGCCGGACCGGTGCGCGCACCGAACTGGTCCGCTACGTCGTGCGTGACGGCGTGATCGCCCGGGACGAAACGAAGTCGGCCACTGGCCGTGGCGCCTGGCTCCACGACGAGCCGACCTGCCGGGAGCGTGCGACCAAGCGGCGGGCGCTTGCGCGGGCGCTGCGGCTGCCGGGCTGAGGTGCCGGGCATGGTCAGCGGAGCGTCGGGGACGGGGACTACAATGAGTTGTCCCTTCCCGGCGCGGCTGTGCGCCAGAACAGGCAGAAACCATCATGGACAACTGATGAGCGGCTCGAAATGAGACCCATCGAATAACGGCTTGCCCCTGTCTCGGGTGAGCCCCCGAACAGGAGAATTGTGGCAAAGCAACGAGTCCACGAGGTCGCCGCCGAACTCGGCGTCGAGACGAAGGTCGCACTCGAGTACCTCGAGAAGGTCGGTGAGACCGTCCGCGGCCCGGCATCGACGATCGTGCCGCCAGTCGTGCGGCGGCTCAGGGCCGCGCTCGAGCAGGACGGCAAGCTCGGCTCGGCGAAGGCCGCAGCGGACGCCAAGGCGAAGACGAAGGCCCCGGCGGCACCAAAGCCGGCCGCACCGAAGCCTGCGGCTCCGAAACCAGCGGAGCAGCCGCCCGCCGTCGAGGACGAGGCGATCCAGCACGTGCCGACGGTCGCCGAGCGGCAGGCCGCACAGCAGGCGGCGCAAGAAGCGGCCAAGGCGGGCGGCGACGGCCCCGCTGCCGGCGCTCCACGTCCGGGCGCGCCGCGTCCCGGCGCCCCACGCCCTGGCAACAACCCCTTCGCGTCGTCGCAGGGCATGCAGCGCCCCGGCACGCCTCGTCCGGGCAACAACCCGTACTCCTCGGCGCAGGGCATGCCGCGACCGGGTGGCGGTGCGGGTATTCCGCGGCCGCAGCCGAGTTCGTTCCGGCCGGGACAGCCCGGCCAGGCCCGTCCGGGTCGTCCCGGTGGGCCGGGTCGTCCTGGCGGCGCCGGTGCCGGGGCCGGTCGTCCGGGTGCTCCCGGTCGTCCCGGGTTCGGTGGCGGTCCCGGTGGCGGCGGTCCCCGTCCCGGTGGCGGCGGTCGCGGTCGCGGTGGCACGGCCGGTGCCTTCGGTCGCGGTGGCGGCAAGTCGAGGCAGCGGAAGTCGAGACGGACGAAGCGGGCCGAGTTCGAGATGCGGGAGGCCCCGTCGCTTGGTGGCGTCGCGCTGCCGCGCGGCAATGGCCAGTCGATCCGGATGCGCCGCGGCGCCTCGATCTCGGACCTCGCCGACAAGCTTGAAGCCCTGACCGGGCTCACGGTGCAGCCCGGCTCGCTCGTGACCGCGCTGTTCCACCTCGGCCAGATGGCGACGGCGACGGAGTCGCTCGACGACGCCACGTTCGAGATCCTCGCTGAGGAGCTCGGCTACCAGATCGAGATCGTCTCGCCCGAGGACGAGGACAAGGAGCTCCTCGCGGAGTTCGACCTCGATCTGGAGGGCGAGCTCGAGGATGAGGACGATGACGAGCTGCTCCCGCGGCCGCCGGTCGTCACGGTCATGGGGCACGTCGATCACGGCAAGACGCGGCTGCTCGACGCGATCCGCGACGCCAACATCGCCGCGGGCGAGGCGGGCGGCATCACCCAGCACATCGGTGCCTATCAGGTGCACAAGGTGCACGACGGGGTGGAGCGCTACATTACCTTCATCGACACCCCGGGTCACGAGGCGTTCACGGCGATGCGTGCCCGTGGTGCGCAGGTCACCGACGTCGCGATCCTCGTCGTCGCGGCCGATGACGGGATCATGCCGCAGACGGTTGAGGCACTCAACCACGCCCAGGCGGCGGGCGTGCCGATCGTCGTCGCGGTGAACAAGATCGACAAGGAGGACGCGAACCCGCAGAAGGTGCGGCAGCAGCTCACCGAGTTCGGTCTGGTCGCCGAGGAGTATGGCGGTGACACGATGTTCATGGACGTCTCGGCGCTCAAGGGCATCGGCATCGACGAACTGCTCGATGCGGTGCTCCTGACGGCCGACGCGGGACTCGACCTGCGGGCGAACCCCGACAAGGACGCCCGCGGTGTCGCGATCGAGGCGAAGCTCACGCGGGGGCAGGGCTCGGTCGCGACCGTCCTCATCCAGTCGGGCACGCTCAAGGTCGGCGATCCGATCGTCGCGGGCACGGCCTATGGCCGCGTTCGGGCGATGCACGATGAGAACGGCGAGCCGGTCTCGGAGGCGGGCCCGTCCCGTCCGGTCCAGGTCCAGGGCCTGTCGAGCGTCCCGCGCGCTGGCGACACGTTCATCGTCACCGACGATGACCGCATGGCTCGCCAGATCGCCGAAAAGCGTGAAGCGGTCGAGCGCAATGCCCAGCTCGCGAAGGGCCGCAAGCGGATCTCCCTCGAGGACTTCCACGACGCGGTCGGCAAGGGCAAGATCGACACGCTCAACCTCATCATCAAGGGTGACGTCTCCGGTGCCGTCGAGGCACTCGAGGAGTCGCTGCTCAAGATCGAGATCGACGACTCGGTGCAGCTGCGCATCCTCCACCGTGGTGTTGGTGCGATCAGCGAGTCGGACATCGACCTCGCGACGATCGACGACGCGATCGTGCTCGGCTTCAACGTCCGCCCGGACGTCAAGGCTCGCGAGCGCGCCGCGCGCGAGGGCGTGGATGTCCGCTTCTACTCGGTCATCTACTCGGCGATCGATGACATCGAGAGCGCGCTGACGGGCATGCTCAAGCCCGAGTACGAGGAGGTCCAGTCGGGTGTCGCGGAGGTCCGCGAGATCTTCCGGTCCTCAAAGGTCGGCAACATCGCCGGTGTGCTCGTGCGCTCCGGGACGATCACGAGGAATGCGAAGGCTCGCGTCATTCGCGATGGTGTCGTCGTCGGCGACGGCCTCGCGATCGATTCGCTGCGTCGCTTCAAGGATGACGTCACCGAGGTCCGCGAGGGCTTCGAGTGCGGTATCGGCCTCGGCAAGTTCAACGACATCCAGGTCGGCGACGAGATCGAGACGATCGAGCTGCGCGAGAAGCCGCGCGGGTGATGCCGCTGCGGTCCGCCAGGTGGCGGACCGCAGCACCGCATTCGTCGGATCGGAGGGAAACATGGCCAGTCCAGAGCGGGTCGCCAAGATGGCCGACCGCATCCGGGAGCTCGTGGCACGTCGGCTCGAGCGGGGACTCAAGGATCCCCGGATCGGCTTCGTGACGATCACCGATGTGCGTGTGACGGGTGATCTCCAGCACGCCTCGGTGTTTTATACCGTGTACGGCAGTCAGGAGGAGCGCGACGAGACGGCGGCGGGGCTCAAGGCTGCGACCGGCCTGCTGCGCTCGGAGGTCGGCAAGCAGCTCGGCGTCCGTCTCACCCCGACGCTCGAATTCATCCCTGACGCGATCCCGGAGAATGCGGCGGCGATCAGCGCGGCGCTGTCCGAGGCCGCCGCGCGCGACGCCGAGGTGCGGCGACTAGCCGCCGAGGCGACGTACGCCGGCGATGAGGATCCGTACGTCAAGCCCCGCGAGCTCCTCGACGAGGACGAGGACGACGAGTAGGCGTCCTCGGCCGGGCCACGCTTGGTCTTTCCCGTCGCATCAGGGGAGCGCGTAGCCGCCAGGAATGCGGACGGCGAGTCCGTCGGTCAGGAGCCCGGTGAGGGCCCGCTCGAGCTGTCCGGCGTCGGTCGCGACCGCATCGAGCTCCTCGCGCGCGACGCCGCCCGGGGCTGCGCGGAGCGCGGCCATGACGCGGCCGCGCACCTGCCGGTCGCTGCCCTCGAATCTCGGCTGCGGCCGTGTCGGCGCCTCGGCCGCGGGATAGCCGGCCGCACGCCATGCGCAGAGCGCTGCGACGGGGCAAGCGTCACAGTCCGGCGTGCGGGCGGTGCACACGAGCGCGCCGAGCTCCATTGCGGCCGCGTTGAAGGTGCGCGCCGCCGGCCCCGAGGCGGGGAGCACGGTGGCCATGAGCTCGTGGTCTCGCCGGGTGTTCGGAGTCAGGCCGGCGACCCCCAGCATCGTGCGTGCCAGGACGCGCCGCACATTCGTATCGACGACTGGGGTGCGGATGCCATGGGCGAATGCGGCGACCGCCCCCGCCGTGTACGGCCCGATCCCCGGCAGGGCGAGGAGGGCATCGAGGTCGGCCGGGACCTTGCCGTCGTGTCGCTCGGCGATGATGGCGGCCGCCCGGTGCAGCGCGAGCGCGCGTCGCGGGTAGCCGAGCCGGTCCCAGGCGCGCAGCACCTCGGCCTGGCTCGCGGCGGCGAGGTCGGCGGGCGTCGGCCAGCGCGCGATCCAGTCGAACCACGCGGTGGCGGCCCGCTCGATCTGGGTCTGCTGCGACATGACCTCGATGAGGAGGATGCCCCAGGCGGTCGTGTCGGGCTCCCGCCAGGGGAAGGGCCGCGCGTGCCGCCGGTACCAGGCGTTGATTCGCCGCGCGAGCCGGGGGGCCGTGGAGCTCATCGCTGCGGGACCCGGGCGAGGACCTCCTCGGGCGCCTTGAATCGCCCCTCGTCCTCGACCTCGTGCACGAGCTCGACGAGCGCGGCGTTGATGGGCGCGGCGAGCCCGTGCTCGCGGGCGATTCGGACGACGGCGCCGTTGAGGAAGTCGATCTCAGTGCGCCGCCCCCGCCGGATCGACTGCAGCGTCGACGCGGGGTTGGGGACGTCGCCCATGCCGTGGGCGATCGTGCGCGGGACGCGGTCGACGAGCCACAGCGGGGCGTGCGCGAGGCAGCCGACGAGGGGACCGGGGAGACGCAAGAAGGGATCGAATCGCGCCCCCACCCGCCGCGCGATGCGCACCGTCTCCCGGAGTGACGCCGACATGATGCGCCGCAGCCCCGGGTGGGCGACGACCTGCTGCACGGACAGGTCGGTGATGGCGGGGAGGGCGTTGACGTGGTTGATGAGGAGTTTCGTCCACTGGGCGCGGGCGAGGTCGGTCGTGGCGAGGATGTCGATCGCGGGGCTGAGGGCGGCGACGACCTCGGCGAGTCGATCGGGGCTGCAGCCGGGACCTGCGCCGAGGACGGTGGGCTGCGCATTCGTCACGGTCACGATGCCGGGCTCGAGGTAGGACGCGGCGAATCGGGCGAGCGCCCCGATGAGCGGCGAGCGCGGGAGGATGCGCTCGGCGACGGCGAGCCCGCCGAGGCCGTTCTGCGCGACGATGACGGTCACGCCGTCGAGGAGTTCGCGGTGCGCCTCGAGCGCCCCCTCGGCATCCTGCGCCTTGGTGGTGACGAATGCGAGGTCCGGCCGCGTCGTGAGCGTCGCCCCCGCCGGGACCCGCGCGAGGTGCTCACCGAAACCGCCGGTGAGCCGTAGCCCCCGCCGCTGGATCGCCGCGAGCTGCTCGCCGCGGGCGGCGACCTCGACATCGTGGCCCGCGCGGTCGAGGAGCGCGGCGATCGCACCGCCGACAGCTCCTGCACCGATGATCCCGACCCGCACGTTATCCACAGTAGGTGAGCGCGGGCTCGCGGCGCAGTGGGCGAGGTGACAGGGTGCCGGCATGCACCTCAAGCTCACTGTGCTCGGCGACACCGGTCCCGGCGTCGACCTGTCGGTGACGGCGGACCCGGAGGCGACGGTGGGGGAGCTCGCCGAGGAGCTTGCCGCGTACCTCGGGGCGGCGCCCGCGGGACCCCTCGGGTCCGGTCTCGTGCGGACGCTTCGGCGACTCGACGCCGGAGCGCCGCCAGGAGTGCGGTCCGGGGACGGTTGGCGGCTGCTGCCCGCGGCGGCGCGACTCGCCGATGGTCCCCTCGCCAGCGGGGCGACGGTTGCCCTCGGGACCGGGCCGCTGCGCGATCCGGCCGCGCCGACCGTCGCGGAGCTTGCGGTGGTGCGCGGAGCCGGCGCCGGCACTCGGCGGGAGCTGGCGGCGGGTACCTGGGTGCTCGGCCGGGACCCGCGCTGCGATGTCGTGCTCGCGGACCCCATGGTCTCGGCGCGGCACGCGCGGCTGCACGTCGGCGAGCGGCTCGAGCTCGTCGACCTTGGTTCAGCGAACGGGACCATCGTCGACGGCCGTGCTGTCGGCCGGGCCACGCTCCGGTCCGACCAGAGCGTCGTGCTCGGCGGGACCGTGCTACGGGTGCGCCCCCGCGGTCACTCGTCGACCCCGCGGACGCCAGACACCTCCCGGGTCATCCGCTCGCCCCGCGTCGAGCCCCGATTTGCGGGGGAGCGGCTCATCGCTCCGTCCCCACCGGAGCCCGCCGAGGCGGAGCGTGTTCCGTGGCTGTTCGCGTTGACCCCACTGGTGATCGCGGTCAGTCTCGCCGTCGCGCTCGGCCGCCCCCTCGCCCTGCTCATCGGTCTGGTGTCGCCGGTCCTGTTGCTCGGCGGCTGGCTCACGCAGCGGGCGAGGCGACGGCACCGTGCACGCGTCGCGCGGGACGAATTCCTCGCGGAGCAGGCGGCGCATGCCGCAGCACTCGAGCGGGCGATCGCCGCGGAGCGCACCGCGCGACACACCGAGGCGCCGACCGCACGGGAGGTCCTCGTGGCCGTCCATGCCCGCTCGCCGCTGCTGTGGACCAGGCGGCCGGAGCACGAGGGCTTCCTCGCGGTGCGACTGGGCACGGCGAGACTGCCGTCCCGCACGACGATCGATGCAGCCGACGGGCCGACCAGGCGTCGCGAGTCCCGTCCCGAGCTGGCGGACCTCCCCGTCGTCGCGCAGCTCCGCGAGGCGGGGGCGCTCGGGATCGCGGGGCCGCCGGCGCGGGCGGGGCCGGTGCTCGACGGCATCCTCATCCAGCTCCTCGGCCTCAACTCGCCGAGCGAGGTCGTCCTCGCGGCGCTTGTCCCGGATGACTGGGCTGGACGAATGCGGTGGCTCGGCTGGGTCCCGCACGCCTCCTCGCCCGCGTCGCCGCTCGGCGAACTGCCCCACCTCGCCGCGGGGCCGACGCGGGCGACCGAGCTGCTCGGGCGCCTCGAGGGTCTCGTGCGCGACCGCGTGGCGGTCGCGGCGTCCGGGGCGACGTCCTCCCTGCCGGCCGTCGTGGTGCTGTTCGACCACGACGCACCGGTGCCGCTCGAGCGGTGCATCGCCCTCAGCGAAGCCGGACCCGCGGTCGGGGTGCACCCGATCTGGCTAGCGCCGTCGCACGAGCGCCTCCCGGCCGCCTGCCGGATCTCGGTCGAGGTCATGGGGTCGGCGGCCGGTCGGGGGATGGGGACGCTGCGCTTCGTACGGCAGGGCCTCGAGCTTGTCGGGGCCCGACTCGAGGAGGTCGGCCCGGACGACGCCTTGGGCTTCGCTCGGGCTCTCGCTCCGCTCGTGGACGCGGCGGCGCCTCCCGCTGCGGCAGATTTGCCGCGGGAGGTCTCGCTGGGCACGCTGCTTGGCGACGAGCTCCTCGACGACCCCGCCGCGGTGCTGCAGCGGTGGTGGGAGCACGACCGATCCGGCGCTCGCGGCCTGCCCGCGATCATCGGTGTCGGCCTGGACGGGCCGGTGCGCCTGGACCTGCGGGCGCAGGGCCCGCACGCGCTCGTTGCCGGGACCACGGGCGCCGGCAAGAGCGAGCTGCTCCGCGCCTGGGTGCTCGGGCTCGCCGTCGAGCACCCGCCCGATCGGCTCACCCTCCTCTTCGTCGACTACAAGGGCGGCACGGCCTTCGCCGACTGCGTCCGGCTCCCGCACTGCGTCGGCCTCGTCACTGATCTCGGGCCGCGCGAGGCTCGGCGGGCGCTCGTGAGCCTGCGCGCGGAGCTGCGCCGCCGGGAGCGAATATTCGCGCGCCTCGGGGCGAAGGAGCTTGTCGACCTGCAGGCCCGTGGCGACCTGGAGGCGCCGCCCGCGCTCGTCATCGTCGTCGACGAGTTCGCGGCGCTCGCGCGGGAGATCCCCGAGTTCGTCGACGGCGTGCTCGATCTCGCCCAGCGCGGGCGCGCGCTCGGCATGCACCTCGTGCTTGCGACGCAGCGCCCGGGCGGTGTCGTCACCGACGGGGTGCGGGCGAATGCGAGCCTGAGGATCGCGCTGCGCACAGCCGAGGTGCCCGACAGCCTCGATGTGCTCGGGGTGCCGGACGCGGCGCGGCTCTCGGCGGCGACGCCCGGGCGGGCGCTGCTGCGGTCGGGGGCTGGGCCCGTCGAGGTCGTCCAGACCGCGTACACGGGCGGTCACAGCTCTTCGGCGGCGCCACGGGTGCGGCTGGCGCCGCTCGGCTTTGCCGAGTCCGAGCCCGCGTCCGAGCCCGTCGGGCTCGGACCGTCGGCCGTATCGGACGCGGTGGGGCCGAGCGATCTGATCCGACTCGTCGCGACGATTGACGCGGCGGCGGGCCGGACGGGTGCGGCCGCGCCGCGACGTCCGTGGCTTCCGGAGCTGCCGGACCGGGTCGAGCTGACGGAGGTCCTCACCGGCGACGACACCCGCATTCCGCTCGGGGTCAGCGACGTGCCGGAGGAGCAGACGCAGCGCCTTGCCGTGTACCGCCCGGACCGTGATGGGCATCTCGCGGTGCTCGGCGCGAGTGGGTCCGGCAAGTCCGCGACGCTTCGCGCCCTCGCGCTCGCGGTGGCGGTGACGCCGCACGGCGGTCCGGTGCACGTGTATGGCATCGACTGCGCCTCGGGAGGGCTGCGCGGACTCGAGGCCCTGCCGCACGTCGGCTCGATCGTGCCGGGCGACGACTTCGAGCGCGTGGAGCGGCTGCTGCGCCGACTCAGCAGCGAGTTGACCCGGCGGGTGCGGGACTGGGCGAGTACCGGGGTCGAGGCGCTGCCAGCGCGGCGCACGGCGGCCGGTGGCGCGGACCTCCCGCGGCTCCTGCTCCTCGTGGACGGCTTCCCGGCCTTCCGGGAAGCGTGGGAGTCGCGACCGGGTCGGGCGGCGGCGTATGACGTGTTCCGCGAGATCCTCGCCAGTGGTCGCTCGCTCGGGATCCATGTCGCGCTCACCGCCGATCGGGCGGCTGCGCTGCCGAGCGGCGTGGCGGCGGCGGTGCAGCGTCGCGTGCAGCTGCGGCCCGCGGACGACACCGGGTCCGCCCTCGCGACGGCACCGCCTGGCCGGGCCGTCGTCGACGGGCTCGAAACCCAGATCGGCTGGCTCGGCGCCGCGGCGGCGGCCGACTCGGTTGAGCCGGGTGCGGGCGGCTCCCCGGCGTCGGCGTCGCAGGCGATCGCGGCGTATGCCGCCCGGCACCGCGGTCGCATCCCGCGTGCCGAGCCGGTGCGGGCGTTGCCACGGGACCTTGACCCGGTCGAGCTGCCCGATGCCGTTGCTGGCGATCCGGTCCTCGGTCTCGCGGCGGAGACGCTCGAACCGCTCGGGTTCGCCGCGGACGGCGTGCTGCTGGTCGCGGGGCCGCCGGGCAGTGGTCGCACGAATGCACTGGCCTGGTCGGCAGTAGCGCTCCGACGAGCGGTGCCGACGCTGACCATCGTGCATCTGGGTCCCGTGGGCTCCGTGCTCGCTGGGCACCACGCCGTCCACCGCTCGGCGCTTGGGGCGGGTCCCGTCGAGGCGGCCGTTCGCGAGCTGCTGGCGACGCCGGAGGCGACGTGCGCGATCATCCTGGAGTCGGTGGCGAGTTTCCTCAGCACCCCGGCCGAACCGATGCTGCTCGCGCTGCTCCGGCAGCAGCGCGGTGCGGGTGGGTGTGTCATCGCCGAGGAGCAGGTCGTCGGCTGGGCGGGCGCCGCCCCCCTGCTGCTCGAGCTGCGGTCGGCACGGCGCGGCCTTGTGCTGCAGCCGGAGCCCGGCGATGTGGAGTCACTGCTCCGGGTCGCGCTCCCGAGGACATCGGGGGAGCCCGTCCCGCCCGGTTGCGGACTGTTCGTCGAGGCAGGTCGCGCCCGCCTCGTACAACTTCCTCACATGCGCCGCGGATCGCCGGCCGTCCACGGCTCGCCCGGGGTCGTCGCCGCGGAGCTCGTGGTCGCAGTACCGTGACCACGATCGCCGCCGCCGCGGCGGTCAGGCACCCACAATAAGGAGGCATCCATGGTTGATCTCGATGTCAGCTACGACCAGATGCGGGCGGCGGCGGGCCGACTGCGGATCGGGCAGGAGGAGCTCGCGGCCACGCTGCAGCAGCTCCGAGCACACGTCGGCCTCCTCGTCGCCGATGGCTTCACGACGACCGCGGCGTCCGCCGCATTCCAACTCGCGTATGAGCAGTTCACCCAGGGCGCGCTGCAGGCGGTGTCGGGTATCGACGCCATGGCGCTGTTCCTCGAGCAAGCGGCCGCGACGCTCGCCGAGGTCGACGGCCGGCTCGCCGCACAGTTCGCCGGCTGAGTCGGATGCGAGATCTGCGGCTGACGGCTGCGGCGCTCGAGCACACCGCGGCCGGGCTCGAGCGCGCGCACGCCGAGCTTGTCCTGGTGCGCCCCGCGCTCCACGAGGCGGCGGGGCTGACTGGGCACGCCCGGCTGAGCTGGCGGCTGGACGAGGTCGCCAACGACCTCGACCTCCGGCTCCGGGCCGCCGCCGAGCTCCTCGCCGGGCTCGCGACTGCCGGGCCAGTGATCCGAGACTCCTTCGCAGCCGTCGATGCGCGCCTCGATGGCGTGGCGAGCCGCGGGGTGGAGCCCGGTGCTCGAGGGTGACCCCGCAGGCTTGGCGCGGTGTGCGGCGACCCAGCGAGGCGCGGCGGGCACGGTCCTCGCCGCGGCCGCCGAATTGCGCGGCGATTCGCCGGCCACCATCTCCCACGCGGTCGACGCGTTGCGCCTGGCCCAGCACCGGGCAGCCGCGAGCCTGGAGACGCTGCGCGCGCTGCTGCTGGCGACGGCCGCGATCCTCGAGGACTATGCGGCGGCGCTCGAGACGGCACAGGGGCTCGCGGCCGATGCTGACGAGCAGGTCCGCCGGATCGACACGGCGCGCGAGGAGGGGGTCGAGCGCCTCGAGACGGCCCTGCGTCGACGCGCGCTCCTGGCCGGTGCCGACCCGGTCACGGCCGCCGGGCTGGAGCAGGAGGCCGCCGAGGAGCAGGTCCGGCTCGCCCGGCTGGATCGCCAGCGCCTCGATGCGGTGGCGCAGCACGAGCGCGCGGCGCACGATCGGGACGTCGCGGCGGAGGCCGCTGCCACCCGCTTCGCGGCGCTCGGGACATCACCGGATGCCGCGCAGCTCGCCCGGCCGTCTGATGCCGCCGACGCGGTGCACCCAGCTCCCGCCGGCACCTGGCTTCGCACCGTCCTCGACCTCCGGGAGCGTGCCGTCGAGCACCTCTTCGGCAGCCTCTGGGAGTCGCTCCTTTCTGCCGGCGCGTTCACCGTTGGTGGGCAGGTGGCACGGGTGGCATCACGGCCGTTCGAGCTCGCGGTCCTGGCGGCGGGTGCGGGCGTCGCCGCCGCATTCGTCCGGGAGTCCATTGCCGCCGATCTCCGCGCGCCGACGCCCACCGTGCGACCGGTGCGCGCCCCGGCGTCCGCGACACCACGCACCGTTGCGGAGGCGTTCGTCGAGGCGGCCGAGGTCGATGCGCTCGGACGCGACGCGCGGACTGTCGTCAAGATCACCCAGCTGTATGGCTCGGACGGCACCACCCGGTGGCGCGTCGTGCTGCCGAGCACACAGGAGTGGGTGTCCCTCGGCGGCGACCGTGGTGCCACCAACGACCTCGACGCGAACCTCGCCCTCCTGCTCGCCCCGGAGCATCGCACGCAGGTTGAGCGCGGCGTATTCGAGGCGATGCGGCAGGCCGGCATCGCACCGGAGGACCCGGTGCTCCTCGTCGGCTTCAGCCAGGGCGGCATCATCTCGGCGCACCTCGCCGCACACCGCGACGAGCAACACTGGGCCGGGGTCATCGCGGCGGGCGCCCCGATCGACGCGATGCCGATCAGGCCCGGAGTGCCGGTCGTGTCGGTCGAGCACTTCGGCGATCCCGTCCCGCGCCTGGAACCCGGCCTCGCCCCGGACCGGGCAGCGAGAGACAACTGGACCACGATTCGGGCCGCGTCCAGCGCCACGAGCGACGGGCTCGTCGGCATCCACAGCGCTGTCGAGTACGACGCGACGCTGCGTCGGCACGGGGGTGACGTCGCTTCGCGACATCCGCAGTTGCAGGCCTTCTTTGCGGCCGACGAGCGCACGAGGACGCGATACTACGCCTGGCAGGAATGAGGTGGTGCCGTGGTTGACGCAGCTTCCGCGGCTAGCCTGGCACGGTGGATGAGGGCAGCGTGATCGGCGGCGGGGTGGTCCTGCTTGACAAACCGGCGGGGATCACGAGCCATGATGCCGTCGCGCGACTTCGGCGAGCGCTTGGGACCAAGAAGGTCGGGCACGCGGGCACGCTCGACCCGATGGCCACCGGCCTGCTCGTCCTCGGGGTGGGGCCCGCGACTCGGCTCCTCACCCACCTGGTCGGGCTCGACAAGGTGTATGCGGCGACGATCCGGCTCGGTGCGACGACAACGAGCGACGATGCGGACGGAGACCTCCTTGTCACGAAGGATGCCTCCGGCGTCGAGGACGCCGCGATCACTGCCGGCATTGCGGCGCTGACCGGCGAGATCTCGCAGCGCCCGAGCGCCGTCAGCGCGATCAAGGTCGACGGGGTGCGCGCCCACGAGCGCGTACGGGCGGGGGAGCACGTCGTGCTGAAGGCCCGCCCCGTCACGATCCATGCGTTCGTGCCGCTGGCGTTGCGTCGGGAAGCCGACCGCATCGACCTCGATGTGCGCGTGCACTGCTCCTCTGGCACCTATGTCCGCGCGCTCGCGCGGGACCTCGGGGAGGACCTCGGTGTCGGCGGCCACCTCACACGGTTGCGCCGCACCGCGATCGGGCCGTTCCAGGTGGCGGACGCGCAACCGGTGCCGGAGTGGCGAGCACGGGACGCGGCCGACGGGAGCAGCCCCCGCATTCATCTCCGGACTCCCGCTGAGGTCGCCGAGCGACTTTTCCCCTCGGTGCGACTCGACGGGCAGCAGGCCGCGGACCTCGCGAACGGGAAGCGGCTCGAGCTCGACACCCCTGACGCCCCGACCGTCGCGGCGCTCGCACCGGATGGCCGCCTCGTCGGGCTCGTCGCGATCGAGCGGGGGCGGACGCGGGTCCTCACCAATTTCCCGGTGCCGAGCCAGCGCGCCGGATCAGGGCAGGATGGTGTCTCGTGATCGAATGGTTCACCTGGGCGCAGATCATCCTGGGCCTCATCGTCGGCCTCACCTGCATCGGGTTCGCGATCGCCCGGCAGGGGCCCAACGATCTCATGGTCGGCGGCCTCGCCCTGATGGAGCTCGTCCTCATCGCGCAGGTCGTCGTCGCCATCGTCGCGCCGAATGTCGGCAACCACCCCAGTGGCAGCCTGCTCGAATTCTGGATGTACCTCGGGACTGCGCTCGTCATCCCACCCGCCGCGATCGTCTGGGCCCTCATCGAGCGCAGTCGCTGGGCCTCGCTCATCCTCGCCGTCGCGGCCATGGCGATCGCGGTCATGGTGCTGCGGATGCACACCATCTGGGTCGTTCAGCTCGCGTGAGCCGAATACGCTTGGCGTCGTGACCGAGACTTTGCCCGCGCCGGCCGGGACGGCCCGGCGGATGACCGGTGCCGCCCGCATCCTCGTCGTCGTCTACGGGATCCTCGCGCTCGCCGCGACCGGGCGCTCGGTCTACCAGCTCATCGAGAAGTTCGACGAGGCGCCCGTCGCCTACTCGCTGTCCGTCGTCGCGGGCGTCGTCTACATCGTCGCGACCATTGCGCTCGCGGTCGGCACACCCGGCTGGCGCCGCGTCGCCTGGGTCGCCGTCGGCTTCGAGCTCCTCGGGGTGCTGACCGTCGGCACCATGAGCGCGACGCTCCCCGCGCTGTTCCCCCACGACTCGGTGTGGTCCTGGTTCGGATCCGGCTACCTCTTCGTCCCGCTCGTGCTGCCCGTGCTCGGCCTGCTGTACCTGTGGCGCACGCGACCGACGGCGACGCGGGAGGGCCGATGAGGGTCATCGAGGAACCATTCCCGGAGCACATCTCCGAGGGCTCGGTCGTGACGATCGGCAAGTACGACGGTGTGCACATCGGGCATCGAGCCGTGCTCGGCGCGACCGCGCGCCGCGCCACTGAGCTCGGGCTCGAGTCCATCGTCGTCACCTTCCATCGCAACCCGCACGAGGTGGTTCGTCCCTACTCGGCGCCGCAGCGGATCCTCAGCCTGGCCGGTCGGCTCGAGCGCATCGCCCAGACCGGCATCGACACCGCCGTCGTCATCCGCTTCGACGAGGCGCGATCCGAGGAGACGGCGGAGGACTTCGTACGAGAGCTGCTGGTCGGCCGACTCGCGGCGCGGGTGATCACCGTCGGCAGCGACTTCCGGTTTGGGCGCCGCGGGGACGGCGATGTGGCGCTGTTGCGCGAGCTCGGCCCCCGGTACGGCTTCGAGGTCGTCGAGTTTGACCTCGTCGGTACCGTCGGCGAGGCAAAGGTGTCGTCCACCCGCATTCGTGAGCTGGTCCTCGAGGGCGACGTGGCCCATGCCGGCGAGCTGCTCGGCGCACCGGTGTCCGTCACGGGCGTCGTCGTGCATGGCTCGGCGCGGGGCCGCGAGCTCGGCGTCCCGACGGCGAATCTCGAGCTCGGTGAATTCGACCTGGTGCCCGCCGATGGCGTCTACGCGGGCTGGGCGGTCGTCGATGGGGCGCGGTACGCAGCCGCGATCTCGGTCAGTGACAATCCGACCTTCGACGATGTCCCGGATCGCCGGGTCGAGGCGCACCTGCTCGATGTTGCCCTCGACCTCTACGGGCACCGGATCACGGTCGAGTTCGTCGCGCGGCTGCGGGGGATCGAGCGATTCGATGGCGTCGAGGCGCTCATGGCGGCGATGCAGGACGACCTCACTCAGACCCGGGCGGTGCTGGATCAATGACGCGCCGTCGTAGGCTCGTGGCGTGACTGCCGCCGACGTCCTCGCACGCCTGACCGCCGCCCTCCCGACGGGCGCCGTGATCACCGATCGGGGGGTCGTCACCGAGCACTCCCAGGACCAGAGCCAGGAGCCGTGGTCACCGGACGCGCTCGCGCTCGTCAAGGTGCGGAGTGCGGAGGAGGTCTCGCGCGTCCTCGTCATCGCGAACGAGACGCGCACCCCGGTCGTGCCGCAGGGTTCGCGCAGCTCCGTCACCGGCGCCTCGAATGCGATCGACGGTGCCATCCTCCTCGACCTCTCGGGGATGCGCCGCATCGAGATCATTGACGAGCTCGAGCGCATCGCCGTCGTGCAGCCCGGTGTCCTCATCGAGGAACTGCAGCACAAGGTGGCGGCCCGCGGGCTCTTCTACCCGCCGGACCCCGGCTCGGTCGAGATCGCCTCGATCGGCGGCTCGGTCGCGACGAATGCGGGGGGCATGCGCTGCATCAAGTACGGTGTCACGCGCGATTCGGTCCGCTCGCTCGAGATCGTGCTCGCGGATGGGTCGATCATGACGACCCGCGCCCGCACGGCGAAGGACGTCTCGGGGCTCGACATCACCGACCTCATCATCGGCTCGGAGGGCACGCTCGCCGTCGTCACCGAGGTGACACTGGCGCTCCGCCCCGCGCCGGGCCCGGCCCTCGCGGTGACGGCGACATTCGCGAGCGTCGGGGACGCCCTCGACGCCGCCAACGCGGTCGCAGCGGGGGAGCGCCTGCCGTCGACCCTCGAGATCATCGACGGGCTCGCGATCAAGGCGCTCCGCGAGTTCTCCGCCGAGGTCGATCTCCCGGCCGATGCCGAGGCCTGGCTCGTCGCGGTGACTGATGAGCACGTCGGCGCGGAGCAGGATCTCGACCGCTTCGAGGCGGCGTTCCGCGCCAACGGCGCGCTCACCGTCGAGCGCTCCTCGACACCGGAGGGCACCGAACGACTGCTGAAGGCCCGGCGGCTCCTCAACCCGGCGACGAATGCATACCGCCCCGGCCACCTGCACTCCGACGCCGCGATCCCGCGGTCGCTGCTGCGGGAGTTCGGTGAGCAGGTGCTCGCCTTCGCGGCGGAGCAGGGCATCGAGGTCTCACTGAGCGGCCACGTGGGGGACGGCAACCTGCACCCAGTGGTCTTCTACCAGCCCGGCGAGGAGGAGCAGGCCGGGCGCGTGCTCGACTTCATGCTCGAGCTCGCGGCCGAGTTCGAGGGCACGGTCACGGGTGAGCACGGCGTCGGCATCGAGAAGCTGGCGGCCGTCCGCAGCCAGTTCGACCCACGTCGGCTCGAACTGCAGCGCGCGCTCAAGGCCGCCTTCGACCCGAACGGCATCCTCAACCCCGGCCGCAAGTTCTGAGCTGTTCCCCGGCGCGCCGCCGATCAGAGGCGGGCGAGGAATGCGCGGTAGAACGCGATCCCGGCGAGCCAGGAATCCACGCGGATGCGTTCGTCGACGGCGTGGAGGGCGGCGCGTTCCGCCTCCGACAGGTCGAACGGCGTGAAGCGGTAGACCGCCTCGGTGAGGCTCGTGAACGACCTCGAGTCGGTCGCACCGGTCTGACCGTACGGGGCCGGCACGACGTCGGGGAAGATGTCGGCGATCGTCGCGACGAGGCGTTCCCAGCCGGGCCCGTCGGTGGGCGAGATAGGGGCCGGCTCCCAGCCGGAGATGAGCTCGACGTCGACACCGCGGTCCCCGGTCGCCGCGCGGAGCCGCTCGAGCGTGCCGGCGAGCGTCTCGCCGGCGAGGACCCGCGCATTCATGACCGCCTCGGCGCGCTCGGGCACCGCGTTGAGCGCGTGGCCGCCCGAGATCTGCGTCGCGACGACGGTCGTCCGCGTCATCGCGGCGCCTTCGGGCTTCGACTGCAGGGCCCGCACGAGCAGCGGTCCGCTCCACGCGACACCGCGGTAGAGCCAGGGCAGGAGCCCGCGGCCGCCGCGCCCCGCGGCGCGGAACATACCGCGCGTCGCCGCGGTGAGCCTGGCCGGGAAGGGCCCGCGGTCGATCCGGGCGATCGCCGTCGACAGCCGGAGAATCGCCGAGTTCGCCGGTGGGGCGGAGGAGTGCCCGCCCTGCGTCGTGACGCTGAGCCGGAAGTTCGCGACCCCCTTCTCCGTGATGCCGATCGCCGCGAGCCGCGCATCGACCCCGGGGAGGAATCCGCCGACGATCGCGCCGCCCTCGTCGAGAACAAGCTCCGGCCGCACACCGCGCTCCGCGAGCAGTGCCGCGGCCGCGGCGGCACCGGTCCCATTCGTCTCCTCGTCATGTCCGAAGACGAACCACACATCGCGCGTCGGCCGGAAGCCATCGGCGGCGAGGTGGTCGGCGGCCTCGAGGATCGCGACGAGTGAGCCCTTGTCGTCGATCGTGCCGCGGCCCCAGATGACCCGGTCGCCGTCATGGTCGACGAGCTCGGCATCGAACGCGGGGTGTCGCCAGTCCTCGAGCCGACCGGGGGCGACGACGTCCTGGTGGGCCATGAGGATCACGGGCGGGAGCGCGGGATCGACACCGGGCCAGCGCCACAGCATCGTGTGCCCGGCGACGAGCTCTCGCTCGACGCTCGCGTGCACGGTCGGGTAGGCCTCGGCGACCGCGTCCCGGAAGGCCTCGAAGGCCGCCCAGTTCGTCGATCCGACGTCGGCGAGGGAAACGGTAGGAATGCGCAGGAGCGCCCGGAATCGTTCGACCGCGGCATCGTTGCTCACCTTCCCGAGCGTAGTGGGCTAAGATGGCCCGTAGCGCGCCGACCGCGCGACCACCGGGAGTTCGCACTCGGGTCTGGTCCGAGGCCGCACGCAGTTCGAGGCCAGGTCGGCCCGATCGCATCACCCGCACCAGCACCGCCGCGTCAGCGGCACGGAGACGAGTAGTGGCACCCACAGCCGAAGCAACGGCGAAGTCCCGCGCACACGCGCCCCGTCGGCGCGCCCGCCCCGGCGACGAGACCGGCGTCATCCCGATCCTGGCGCGCGCGGCTCGCGAGGTCGAGTCCGCCGTGCAGAAGGGCCCGCTCAAGCCGGCGAGCCGCACCCGGTTCCAGGTCGCCGCGCTGCTGCTCCGGGAGGAGAAGGAGCGAGTCAAGCACGACGAGCACCTCACCGAGGCCGACCGTCAGAGCGAGCAGAAGCGGCTCGACGGACTTGCGGGCATCCTCGCGAAGACCGCGGCACGAGACCCGAGCCTCATGGGACTCCTCGAGGCCGACGCGCCGACCACACCCGCCGCGAAGGCGCTGCGGCGCCAGATGCTCATCGATGCCGGCATCGAACTCGCCCCCGAGGAGCTGCTCATCGTCGAGGAGCCGAAGCAGGTCGAGGCCCAGACCACCAAGCAGGTGCTGCCCGCCTCCGTTCGCCAGATGCAGATGGCGAATCCGTTCCTCGCCCCCGATCTCGACGCGCTGCAGCCGCAGCGCACCACGACCGGTCGGCTGCTGAACTGGGAGCTCGTCGAGCCGCTCTTCCGCTCGTTCGAATCCGGTGCGGGCGGTGTCGCGGCGTCGATGGAGCTCCCGGCGCCCGGATCGCTGAAGGCGGCGGGTGATCTCGAGCTCATGCCGCACCAGTCACAGTTCGTCGAGAGCGCTCGGCAGGGGCACCGCACCTTCCTCCTCGCCGATGAGCCGGGACTCGGGAAGACCGCGCAGGCGCTACTCGCCGCGCAGGCCACCGGTGCCTTCCCGCTGCTCGCCGTCGTCCCGAACGTCGTCAAGACGAACTGGGCGCGCGAGGTCGCTCGTTGGATCCCGAATCGACGCGTGTCCGTCGTGCACGGCGACGGCGACGACGTTGACGCCTTCGCCGATGTCATCGTCGTCAACTATGAGGTGCTCGACCGGCACGTCGGCTGGCTCGGCAGGTTCGGCTTCAAGGGCATGGTCGTCGACGAGGCGCATTTCATCAAGAACCTGAAGTCGGAGCGCTCGAAGCACGTGCTCGCGCTGTCTCGCAATATCCGCGCGGCGCACCCGCGGGCGCTCTTCGTCGCCCTCACCGGCACGCCCCTCATCAACACGATCGAGGACTTCCGTGCGATCTGGCTGTACCTCGGCTGGCTCATCGAGGACGGCCGCGGCAACCAGAAGCCGTCGCCGCAGCTGCTGAGCGAACTCGAGGCGACAGGGCTGACTCCGCTCGACCCCGGGTTCTTCGCCGCGGCGCGGCAGGCGGTCATTGATCTCGGCATCGTCCGGCGACGCAAGGTGGACGTCGCCGCCGACATCCCCGCGCGGCGCATCGCCGACATCCCGGTCGAGCTCGACGACGAGCTGGGCGGCTCGATCCGCGCCGCCGAGCAGGCGCTCACCACGCGGCTCCTCGACCGCTATGCGCGGCTCGTCGCGCTCCGGCCAGATGCCGCCCGCGAGGATCTCATTCGGGTCGTCGCGCACGCCGAGCTCGAGGAGTCGAAGGGGGCCACGGGCGGCGACAATGTCTTCACGATGGTCCGACGCATCGGGCAGGGCAAGGCGAGTCTCGCCGCCGACTACACGGCCAACCTGGCCCGCTCCGTCGGCAAGGTCGTGTTCTTCGCCAAGCACATCGACGTCATGGACACCGTGGAAGACCAGCTCGCCCGCCTGGGCGTGCGCTCGGTGTCGATCCGCGGTGACCAGAGCGCCAAGGCACGCCAGGAGGCCATCGATTCGTTCACCAACGACCCGGCGGTCGAGGTCGTCGTCTGCTCGCTGCTCGCCGCCGGCGTCGGGCTCAACCTGCAGGCGGCGTCGAACGTCGTCCTCGCGGAGCTGTCCTGGACGTCGGCGGAGCAGACGCAGGCGATCGACCGGGTGCACCGGATCGGGCAGGACATGCCTGTCACCGCCTGGCGGATCATCGCGGCCCACACCGTCGACGCCCGCATCGCTGACCTCATCGGCGAGAAGGCCGGGCTCGCCGCGCGCGCGCTCGATGGCGCCGACGACGAGGTCCAGGCCGAGACGAACATCCAGCTCGAGGCGATCGCCGGGCTGCTGCGCGACGCGCTCGCCTGAGCGGAGACGGTCCGCCGTCCCCGAGTTCGCCGCTCCGCTAGGCTCGCGGCGTGGTGCTCGATGCGACGCCCCGACGGCAGGGGGACCCGTCCGATCTCCGGGGGATGACGGCTGCGGAGGCGATGCAGCGCGACCGCGAGCTCGAGGGGATCGACTGGTCCCACATTCCTCCCGACATCCAGCGGTGGAGCATCGACGCGCCGAGCGGGCGGCTCGCGGGGATCCAGGCCGGTGCGCCGGGGTCGCCGCGCATCCTGCTCGTGCCGGGGGTGACGGGCTCGAAGGAGGACTTCCTGCTCATGCTGCCGCTGCTGGCCAGCGCGGGCTATCTCGTCGAGAGCTACGACCTCGCGGGCCACTACGACTCGATCGATGCGGGGCCGGAGCGGCTCGACCCGCCGCGGCGACACTACGATCACGACCTCTTCGTCGACGACCTGCTCGCCGTCATCGACCACGGCGAGGGCCCCGTCCACCTGCTTGGCTACTCGTTCGCCGGCACTGTCGCGCAGCTCGTCGCGGTGCGCCACCCGGAGCGCATCGCCTCGCTGACTTTGCTGTCATGCCCGCCGGTCGCGGGGCAGACCTTCCGCGCGACGAAGAGCGCACTTGGGCCACTGTCCCGGGTGGTCGGCGGACGGCAGGGCGCCGGGCTCATGCTCTGGGGCATCCGGCAGAACTTCAACCGGACGCCGCAGCACCGCTACGACTTCGTCATGGCACGAATGCCGCGGTTGCGTCGCGTGGCAATCGATGACGTCATCGGGCTCATGCGTCGCACGCCCGATCTCGCCTCCGAGCTCGCGGCGCTCCGGTTGCCGAAGCTCGTCGCGTACGGTGCGCACGACCTCTGGCCGGCCGGCGCGCACGAGCGCTTCGCGCGGGACATCGGCGCGAGGGTCGTCCGCTATGACGAGGCGGGGCACAGCCCGTGCGAGGAGACGCCGCACCAGCTCAGCCGCGACCTGCTCCAGCTGATCGAGGGCACTCAGGCCGAGGTGTAGCTCGCGCCGGGCTCCTCGTCGGCGAGTCGGCTCGCGACCCACTCGCGTCGGCGGTCGAGGTAATTCTGCTCCGAGCCGTTGAGCGCGAGCGTGACGAGCGCCATCCGGACCCGGCGGCCGAGTCCGCGCCAGGTGTCGAAGGGCCGCGCCGAGACGCCGACGACGAGGCTCCGGTCGAAGCGCACCCCCATGCCGGGCTCGAGATTGATCGTGAGGTCGAGGTCGTCGTGGACGTCGGCGCGATCGACGTGGGCGCGTTGCCGCAGCGTCGGCCAGATGCTCGCCCGCAGTGCGAGGTTCGAGCCGAAGAGCACGTCGTGGGCGAAGAGTCGGCCGAGGATCGCGGGATACAGGTCGAGGTAGCAGTGAGTGGCGATCCAGTGGATGACGGCGTTGCGTCCGTAGAACCGCCCCGGCCCGCTCAGCGCGTCGAGCCCGGGTGCGGCCTCGAAGGCCGCGACGACGCGGGCGACCCAGTCGGCTGGTGGCACGGAGTCCGCGTCGAGGCGCAGCAACAGCTCATAGGATGCCGCATTGAACCCGGCGGCGGTCGCGAGCGGGATGCCGCGGCGCGGCTGTGTGACGACTCGAGCACCGTGCCGGAGGGCGACCTCGACGGTGTTGTCGGTCGAACCGTTGTCGACGACGATGAGCTCGTCGGGCGCGTGGGTCTGCCGGTCGAGGGCCGTCAGGCACTGCTCGAGCATCTCCGCGTCGTTGAGCGAAGGCACGATGACCGAGGTGCGCAGTGACATCGGCATCAGGCTACCCTGGCGACGTGTCGCAATCACGGCGTTCGCGGCGCGTCCCGGGCCAGTTCCTCCTCGCGACGATCGGCATCCCGATCGCCTCCCTCGGGGTGCTGTACGTGCTCGGACTCTGGTTCGACCTGCTCGGCCCTGGTGACGCCTTGCTCGGGATGGCGCTCGCGCTCCTGCCGTTCGCGATCGTCGTCGCCGGGGTGCGGTGGGTGGATCGCTGGGAGCGGGAGCCACGCTGGGCGGTCGCCTTTGCCCTGCTGTGGGGCGCGGGCTTCTGCGCGATCATCGGCATCTCGGTCGACTTCGGTGCCACCGGACCGGGCAGTCAGCTCACGGTCGCGGTGGTGCAGGCGCCGATCGTCGAGGAGGTCGCGAAGGCGCTCGTGCTCCTCATCCTCGTCGTCGTCGCCCGGCGGCAGGTCGACGGGCCGGTCGACGGCATTGTCTACGCGGCCTGGACGGCGGCGGGGTTCGCATTCATCGAGAACGTCCTGTACTTCGGCGCCGAGTTCGCCACCGGCGGCGATGTCCCCGGCCTGTTCCTCGTGCGCGGCCTCATGTCGCCATTCGCCCACCTCATGTTCAGCGCCTGCGTCGGCATCGCCGTCGGTGCGGCCGTGCGTCGCGGGCGCAGCTTCCCTGGCGTGGCGCTGGCCTGGCTGCTCGGGCTCGTGCCCGCGATCGGGCTGCACCTGCTGTGGAACGTCGCACTGGTGGTCGTCTCGGATTTCCTGGTCTATTACCTCCTCGTCCAGCTGCCGCTGTTTGCCGGCATGGTGTGGGCGGTGTCGTGGTTCCGCCGCGAGGAGCGACGGATCACGGCGGCGCGGCTGAGCGAGTTCGCCGCGGCGGGCTACTTGCACCTGAGCGAGGTCGACACCCTGGCGACCCGCGAGGGACGTCGCCGCGCCCGCCAGTGGGCGAGCGACTCGGGCCGCGGTGCCGAGATGCATGCGTACATCCGGACCGCGACGCGACTCGCCTTCGCCGGGCAGCGCTCCCGCACCGGCGGTGGCGCGGAGGAGGTCGAGCAGGCGCTCGTGGCGTTCGAGGCGGCTCGGGCCGAGATCCGGCGCTGAGGCCGCGGCCCCGGCGGCCGGCGTCGCAGCGGACGGACTACACTGGACAGTCCGCAATTTCCAGGTGGGAGAGCGATGACGTCGGCTGAAGTGGCTCGTGAGCGCGAGTATGTGCACGGTCTGTATGCGCGCCTCGATGGCATTCGCGACGCGGTGCAGCGCGAGCTCGAGGCCGTGCGCGGCGTTGGCGGCGACGGGGGCACACACCAGTCACGGACCGAGCGGGACGCATTCGCCCGGATCTATGAGGACCGGATCGCCCAGCTGCGGGAGATCGACGAGCGGCTCGCGTTCGGTCGGCTCGAGCTGCAGCCGGTCGACGGCGAGGAGGTGCTCCACTACATCGGTCGGATCGGGCTGCGCGACGAGGAGCAGCAGCCGTTGCTGCTGGACTGGCGGGTGCCGCAGGCGTCCGCGTTCTACCAGGCGACCGCCGCGGCCCCGCTCGGGGCCAGGGCGCGACGCCACCTGCATTCGCGCGGTCGCGACGTCATCGGGATCGACGACGAGGTCTTCGACTCGGCGCTGCTCGCGGAGGATCGCGCTGAGCTGCAGGGTGAGGCGGCGCTCATGGCCGCGCTCACGATGGAGCGCACCGGGCGCATGCAGGACATTGTCGCGACCATCCAGGCGGAGCAGGACCGGATCATTCGTGCCGACCTGCACGGGGCCCTCGTCGTGCAGGGCGGCCCGGGCACCGGCAAGACCGCGGTCGCGCTGCACCGCGCGGCCTACCTGCTCTACTCGCATCGGGAGCGGCTCGCCTCCGCGGGTGTGCTCATCGTCGGGCCGTCCCAGTCGTTCCTCGAGTACATCGAGGCGGTGCTGCCGTCGCTCGGCGAGACGGGGGTGGTGACGGCGTCGCTCGGCTCGCTGTTCCCCGGGGTCGAGGCGACGACCGAGGATCAGCCGGCGGCCGCGGCGCTCAAGGGCAGTCTCGAGATGGCGAAGCTGCTGCGGCGCGCGGTGAAGTCGCGCCAGGTGGCGCCAACGGCCGACACCGATGTCGAGGTCGACGGTGAGCGGATCCGCGTGCCCGCGTCGCTCGTGCGCGACGCGATGCGACGCGCCTGGGATTCGCACCGGCCCCACAACGTCGCGAGGGTCACCTTCAACCGGGTCGCGATCACCGCGATCGCCGAGCTGCTCGCCGAGGAGCTGCGGCAGCGGGGCCGCGCGATCGACGACAGCGACCTCGCGCTGCTGCGCGAGGATGTGCGCACCGCGTACGACGTCAAGGTGCTGCTCAACACCGCGTGGCTGCCGCTCACCCCGCAGAAGCTGGTCGAGGACCTCTTTGCCCGGCCGAACTGGTTCGCGACGCTGACCCCGCGGTGGACGCCCGAGCAGCGGGCACTGCTGCGCCGCGATCGCGGGGCCGCATTCACCATCTCGGATGTGCCGCTCCTCGACGAGGCCGCGGAGTTGCTCGGCGAGGACCCCGTCGCGGACACGACGGGGCGGGAGCGCGAGCGCCAGTTCAAGCGGGATCTGGAGAATGCGCAGGCCGCGATCCGCAATATGCAGGTCGAGGGGCTCGTCGACGCCCGGCAGCTCGCCGAGTCGTTTGCGGATGGTGCGATGACCCGGGCGAGCGCCGCGGAGCTCGCCGTCAGCGATCGGACCTGGACGTTCGGCCACATTGTCGTCGACGAGGCGCAGGAGCTCTCGCCGATGCAATGGCGGCTCCTCGTGCGCAAGAATCCGCTGAAGTCGTTCACGATCGTCGGTGACGTCGCGCAGCTGTCGTCTGCGGCGGGCACGGGGGACTGGGAGCGGGCGCTGCGGCCGGTGTTTCGGGACGCCTGGCGTGTCGAGCACCTCACGGTCAACTACCGGACGCCAGCGCAGATCGCGGCCGCGGCGGAGGCGATGGCGGCGGCGAACGGGGTGCCGGTCACGCCGACGAAGTCGGTGCGGGAGGGTGACTGGCCGGTCGAGGTCGATCGGGTTGCTTCGGAAGACGGCCTTGCCGACGCGATCACCGCGGCCGTGCGCCGGGTCCGCGCCGATGCGGCCGATGCGGCCTCGGTCGCGGTCATCGCGACGCCGGCGACGATCGACCTCGTGGCGGCGCAGCTCACCGCGACGCTCGGCGCCGAGGTCCTCGGGCGCGGGAGCGCGGGGCTCCGCCGACCGGTCGCGCTGCTGAGCCCGCAGGACGCGAAGGGGCTCGAGTTCGACATCGTCATCGTCGTCGAGCCGGCCGACATCATCGCCGATGCGCCGCGCGGCGCGGGGGCGCTGTATGTCGCGATGACCCGGCCGACGCAGCGCCTCGTGCTCGTCGCGGCGGGGCCGCTGCCGCGCGGCATCGACTACTTCTGAGGCGCGGTCGGCGCAGTCCTCGACCTCGATGCGCTGCGTCCGGGCGGTGTGCCCCGCCCAGTAGCCTTGGCGCATGCGATGGAGCTGGCCGTTTCTCATCTATCCGCCGGTCGTGCTCCTCCATCTGGGGCTGCTCGCGGTGGGTGCCTCGGGCGCGCCCGTCACGAAGGCGCTGCTCATGCCGGCGCTGCTGCTGGCGGTCGTGCTCACCGTCGGCGTCACGGCCCGACCCGAGCTCTTCCGCGCGGATGCGACGGGGGCCGCGCGCGGGCGCGTCCTCGCCGTGGCGCTCCTGCTCGCGCTCGGCATCGTGGCGTCCTGGTTCGGTGACATCCTGCTCGGCCCCTACTTCGTCGTGGGGCTCGCGAGCTTCGGGGTCGCGCACCTGCTGTTCATCGCGGCGTTCAATGGTCCGGCCGCCGCCCGGCGGCTCCCGGGGTGGACGCTCGCCTACGTGCCGCTCCTCGCACTCGCGCTCGTGCTCCTCTGGCCGCACCTCGGTGAGCTTCGTGTCGTGGTGGCCGGCTACGGCATCGTCCTCGCACTCACGGCGATGACCGCGGCGCGGGTGAGCGGGCTGACGGCGCTCGGCGGTGGGTTGTTCCTCGCCAGCGACACGCTCCTGGCCTTCCGGCTCTTCCAACCCGGCTTTGTCGAGGCGTTCCCCGACCCGTGGCAGGACCTGCTCATCATGGTGCTGTACTGCGCGGGCGAGGGACTCATTGCCCTCGGCGTGCTGCGCCGCCTCGCGGATCGGTCGGCGGCGCCAGCGGTGTAGACTGCTTCGGTTGCCGTGTACCGGCCGCGGATCAAGAGCGCCTGAGCATGCCGGCTCAGGCACCGCGCAGCGAGAGGAAGGGGAGCCGCCCTATGGCTCTGGACGCCGACATCAAGAAGGCCATCATCGACGAGTACGCCACCCACCCGGGCGACACCGGCTCCCCCGAGGTGCAGGTCGCGTTGCTGTCGAAGCGCATCAAGGACCTCACCGAGCACCTCAAGTCGCACAAGCACGACCACCACTCCCGTCGTGGCCTGCTGCTGCTCGTCGGTCAGCGTCGCCGCCTCCTCGGGTACCTCCAGGACATCGACATCACGCGCTACCGCACGCTCATCGAGCGCCTGGGCCTGCGCCGCTGAGCCCAGCCGCCCGCGAGGCTGTCGCGAAGGCCGTCACCTAAGCGGGTGGCGGCCTTCGGCATCTCCGCGATGTCGGTGCCCGGGGTTAGCATCCTCGCGTGCGGAAGTTTTGGCCCCTCGGGGCCTTCCTCGTCATCGTGGTGATCCATCACGTCCTCCTTGGGGTGCAGGCCTACTCGCTGGTGACGAAGGGGCTGCTCATGGGCACCCTCCTGCTCGGGGTGCTCACGGTCGGTCTGGTGACCGACCGTGAGCTGTTGGCGACGCGGCGCGTGCGCTACGCATTCGTCCTGCTGTGCGGTGGGATCGCGCTGTCGCTCGCGGGTGACCTCGGGATCGTCGTGTCGCTCGAGTTCGGCATGATCTGGTTCGTGCTCGCGCTCGCGGTGTATATCGGGATGCTCGTGGGGCCCGCGCGGGCACGGTCGCTGTCTTGGTGGGCGATCCCGTACGGGCTGTGCTACTCGCCGATCATCGCGCTCCTGTGGGTGCACCTCGGCGCGCGGGGCCCGCTCATCGCCTTCTACGGCCTGCTGCTGATGCTGTTGGCCGTGGTGGCGACGATGGTCGGGCGCGTCGCGGCGCTGGGGGGCTTGGTGTTCCTCGTGGCGGAGGGGCTGCTCGGCTTCCGGCTGTTTTGGCCGGAGGTGCTCGCCGGGTTCCCCGACCCGTGGCAGGACGTCGCGATCAGTCTGCTGTACTGCGCGGGCCAAGGACTGCTCGCGTTCGGCGTGCTGCTGCGGCTGAGCGACGAGCCCCGGCTCGCGACCGAGCGTGCCAGCCGGGTGGTGGTGCCGGTGCCGAGCTGAGGGGGTGGGAATAGTTGCGCGCTCCCCGCGTTGCACTCGACAGATCAATGCAAATGCATGAATGCGGGGGGCCGCAGTCAATCACGAAAGGAATGGCGATGCTCGCCACCGACACCAACCAGAGCCCGGTCCAGTTCGGCATCTTCTCCGTCTCCGACGTGACGAGGGACCCCGTCGCCGGTACGACGGTGAGCGAGGCGCAGCGCATCAAGGATTGGGTGCGGATCGCCGTCCACGCCGAGGAGGTCGGCCTCGACGTCGTCGCGATCGGCGAGCACCACAACCCGCCATTCTTCTCATCCTCGCCGACGACGACCCTCGCGTACGTCGCGGCGCAGACCAAGCGGATCCTGCTGTCGACCGCGACGACGCTCATTACGACGAACGACCCCGTCAAGATCGCCGAAGACTTCGCGATGCTGCAGCACCTCGCCGACGGCCGCGTCGACCTCATGCTCGGCCGTGGCAACACCGGCCCGGTCTATCCGTGGTTCGGTCAGGACATCCGCGAGGGCATCCCGCTGGCGATCGAGCACTACAACCTGCTCCACCGGCTCTGGACCGAGGAGTTCGTCGACTGGTCCGGCAAGTTCCGCACTCCACTGCAGGGTTTCCAGTCGACGCCGCGACCGCTCGATGGCGTCGCCCCCTTCGTCTGGCACGGCTCCATCCGCTCGCCGGAGATCGCCGAGCAGGCCGCCTACTACGGCGACGGCTTCTTTGCGAACAACATCTTCTGGCCGAAGGAGCACTACATGCGCCTCATCGGCTACTATCGCCAGCGCTTCGAGCACTACGGGCACGGCACCGCCGCCCAGGCGATCGTCGGCCTCGGCGGGCAGTTCTTCGCACGCAAGAACTCGCAGGATGCGGTCAATGAGTTCCGCCCCTACTTCGACAATGCGCCGGTCTACGGTCACGGGCCCTCGCTCGAGGAGTTCACCGCGCAGACGCCGCTGACGGTCGGCTCCCCGCAGGAGGTCATCGACCGCTACGCGGGAATGCGAGAATCCTTCGGCGACTATCAGCGCCAGCTCTTCCTCATCGACCACGCGGGCCTGCCGCTGGGGACCGTGCTCGAGCAACTCGACATCCTTGGTGGTGAGATCGTGCCGGCGCTCCGTCGCGAGTTCGCGACGGATCGTCCCGCGGAGGTGCCCGCTGGGCCGACGCATGCGGCGCGGGTCGCGGCGGACGCCCGCGGCGAGCTCCCCGTGGCGGGTGGCCGCGTCGAGGAGCCGGTCGCCGGCGCGGCCTTCGGACTCGGCGCTCGCTGAGTCGGGGAAGGCGGCGTGGCTGGCCAGGCCCGGCCGCTCTTCACGTACCTGCACGCCGCGCCGCTGTCGACCGGTGTCTTCGCCGCGAGCAGCGACTGGGGCGGGGCCCCGAGCGGCGGCGCGCAGCGCGCCATCGATGCGGCGAGGGGCCTGCACGAGCGCATCGAGCGTGCGGGCCATGAGCTCGCCGCCGCGGTCATCGCCTCGACACGGCAGTCCGGTCCGACGGACCCGTTTGCCCTCCCGGTCGGCTTCTCGGCGGTGGGCGCCTATGGCGAGACGAGGTAGGTCAGCTCCATCGCGGCGATCTTGACGGGGGACGCCGCGACGGCGCTCAGTCGCTCGTCGGAGACCGACCAGCGCTCGTCGAGCTCCCGGAACTCCTCGAGCGGCAGCTCGGCAGAGACCATCCACACCCAGCGGTCGCGCTCCGGGGTGAAGTAGCCGAACTCGATCGTGAAGCCGAACTCGATGCGCCGGGCGCACATGACGTCGCGCCAGTAGGGCACCCAGATGTCGGCCTCCGCCGGGTCGAGGGTGTACTGGCGGAGCTGATAGGACCTCATCCCGCCAGCCTACGACCGCGGGAGCACCGCGGCGACGAGTCGGGCCGGCAGCCCGGGCTCGACAGGCCCTCGGGTGATGACCCGCAGCACGACGACGCCGACGAGCGCGTCGACGACGAGTTTCGGGGAGGTGTCCGGCGGGAGGTCACCGGCGGCGATCGCGCGCCCCAGCCGGCCGGTCAGCGTATCGCCCGCGGCGAGCACCTCGCCGAGGCCCCGTCCGATGCTCTCGTCGACGGCGGCCGCGGCGGCGAGGGAGCGGAAGAGCGTCGCCGTCTCGGGCGCCGCGACGTGCTCGAGCACGGTCTCGAGCCAGTCGGCGAGGTCGGCGCGGAGGTCCCCGGTGTCGGGTGGGAGGAACTCGGCCGGCAGCAGTCGGCCCTCGAAGAGGCAGTTGGCGACGAGCGCGGCCTTCGACCCCCACCAGCGGTAGATCGTCTGTTTGCCGACCCCCGCGTCAGCGGCGATGCCCTCGATCGTGAGGTCCTCGTACCCTCGCTCGGCGACGAGCCGCGCGGTCGACTCGAGGATGGCGACCCGGGCGGCCTCGCTGCGCGCGGGGCCTCGTCGTGGAGCGGTCATACACAGAGTCTATTCAGGAATGCGAGACGGACCGTTGCGTATTATGGTCCGGCCACGACGCCGTCACCCGGAAGGACCCACACGTATGGCCAAGCTCCTCCAGCGGCTCGGAACCTGGTCTGCCGCTCACCCCTGGCGGGTGGTCGTCGGCTGGCTCGTCGTGCTGCTGGTCGCCGGTGGCGGCTTTCTCATCGGGTTCACCGGCCTCCAGAACACGCTCGACATTCCCGACCTGCCCTCCAGCGACGTGCTCAAGGAGCTCGAGTCCGAGCTGCCGGACTTCGCCGGCGCGAGCGGCACCATCGTCTTCCAGCGCGAGGACGGGACGGCGCTCGACCCACAGCAGCGTGCGGCCATCTCGGAGCTCGTGGCCAGCGCCGCCGATCTGCCGGATGTCGCGCTCGCGGCCGACCCCTTCGCCGCCGAGCAGGAGCGGGCCGCGCAGCTCACCGAGCTGGAGGACGGCAGCACGCAGCTCGCGGCTGGCCAGGCACAGCTCGACGCCGGGCAGGCGCAGCTCGACGCCGGCCGAGCCCAGCTCGAGGCGGCCCTCGCGCAGGCGCAAGCGGTCGGGAGTCCGGCGGTGGACGCCATCACCGCGCAGCTCACCCAGCTCGACGCGGAGCAGGCACGGATCGATGCCGAGCAGGCACGGCTCGACGCCTCGACCGCGCAGCTCGCCGACGGCACCCGACTCCTCGACCTCGCGGCGCCCATTCATCTCGTCAGCGACGACGGCTCGACGGCGATCGCGACCATCGCATTCACCGAGCCGAGGCTCGACCTCGCCGAGTCGTCGAAGGCGGCGGTCATCGAGCACTTCACCGAGGCGCCGCTCGCGGGTATCGAGGTCGCCGTCTCGACCGAGATCGCGCAGGGCATCCCGCAATTCCTCGGGGTCGGTGAGCTGGTGGGTCTCCTCATCGCCGCGCTCGTGCTCGGGGTCATGCTGCGCACGCTCGTCGGCTCGCTCATCCCGCTCGCGATCGCGGTGACGGGGGTCGCGGCGTCGATGCTCGCGGCCATGGCCTTCGCCGGGATCGTCCCGATGGCGAGCGTCACGCCGGTGCTCGGGGTCATGCTCGGGCTCGCCGTCGGCATCGACTACTCGCTGTTCATCATCAACCGGCACCGCAAGCAGCTGCTCGCCGGGACGGGGCTGCGCGAATCGATCGGGCTGGCCAACGGCACAGCCGGCAACGCGGTCGTCTTCGCCGGGTCGACCGTCGTCGTCGCGCTCCTCGCGCTGAACGTCACCGGCATCCCGTTCCTCGGGGTCATGGGCAATGTCGCTGCCGTGTCGATCCTCGTCGCGGTGCTCGTCGCGATCACCCTGACCCCGGCACTCCTCGGATTCGCCGGAATGCGGGTGCTGAGCCGTCGACAGCGCGAGCGACTGGTCTCGGCTCCGGCGGCGCCGGGCACCATCGCGGCGGGACTTCCCTCGACCGCGAGCAACCCGACCGCCCAGCGACCGATGCCCTGGTGGCGCGCGATCGTCACGGTCATCGCGACCATCGCCGTCCTCGCCGTCGTCGCGCTCCCCGCCCTCCAGATGCGGGTCGGCCTGCCCGGCGGCGAGTCCGAGCCCGTCGGCTCCCTCGCACAGCGCGCGTACACGATCACCGAGGCCGAGTTCGGTGCCGGGACGAATGGCCCCCTCCTCGTCGCGGCGACGTTCCCGGAGGCGCTCGAGGGCCCCGCGCTCGTGACAAGGCAGCTGGCGATCGCCGAGCGCATCGCCGAGATCGACGCGGTGCACGCGATCGCGCCCGTCGCGACGAATGCGGCGGGCACGGTCACCGCATTCCAGGTCATCCCGGAGGAGGGGCCCGACGCGGAATCGACGGCGGACCTCGTCGTCGCACTGCGCGACCTCGACCTCGCCGATGGCACGACGCTCGGCGTCACCGGGCAGTCGGCGATGAATATCGACGTGTCCGATCGGCTCCTCGACGCCCTCCCGATCTACCTCGCGGTCGTCATCGGGCTCTCGCTCCTCATCATGATCGTCGTCTTCCGCTCACTGCTCGTGCCCCTCATCGCGACCGGCGGGTTCATCCTGTCGCTGTTCGCGACCTACGGCGCGACCGTCGCGGTCTTCCAGCTCGGCTGGGCCGCGGAGCTGTTTGCGGTCGAGCACGTCGGGCCGATCCTCAACTTCCTGCCCATCATCCTCATCGGCATCTTGTTTGGCCTCGCGATGGACTATCAGCTCTTCCTCGCGACCGGGATGCGCGAGGCCTACGTCCACGGGACGCCCGCGCGGCTCGCCGTCACCCGGGGGTTCCGTGCCGGCCGGAGTGTCGTCGTCGCCGCGGGGCTCATCATGGTGTCGATCTTCGGTGGCTTCATCTTCGCCGAGTCCGGCATGATCCGCAGTCTCGGCTTCGGCCTCGCGATCGGCATCCTCTTCGACGCCTTCATCGTGCGGCTGCTGCTCATGCCCGCGCTCATGCACTTCGTCGGCAGGGGGGCGTGGTGGCTGCCCCGGTGGCTCGACCGGGTGCTGCCCGACGTGGATGTCGAGGGTGCGTCGCTTGAGCGCGGGGAGGCCGCCGCGGGGCGGGAGGCGAAGGCCGCGTCGGCCTAGCCGGACTTGCGGCGGAACTCTCGTTTGCCGCCCGCCTTGCCGTGGGCGGCGTGGACGCCACCGGTGCTGCCTGGCGCGACGGGACCACTGCCGCCGCCCTGCTGCTTGCGAGCGAGCGCCTCGCGGAATTTGGCCTTCGTCTCGGCCGCCTTCGCGTCGTCGCTCGGCGGGGTGGACTGCTGCTCAGACATGCCGTCAGTGTAGACTTGCCACCGCAACAACAGGGGCAGCAGCGGAAACGAAGCTGGTCCACGGTGGTAGCTCCCCGAGCCGCAAGGAATCGGTGGGTTTCGACTGTTGGCCAGAGCCGATCCGGGTCGCCACTGTGACAGGGATCCCTTCCTGCCCGCTCCTGCACCAGTTGCGTCGTGGTTCCGCCGCGCCATCGCGGGCGACGGTCCCACGCATTCGTGATGAATGCGCGCCCGGATGGCGCGCCAGATGAAAGGTGGGCAACCCGTGGAGGGTCCCGAAATCAAGTTCGCCGAAGCCGTCATCGACAACGGACGCTTCGGCAAGCGCGTCGTGCGGTTTGAGACCGGCCGACTCGCGCAGCAGGCGCAGGGCGCGGTCGCCGCGTACCTCGACGAGGAGACGATGCTCCTCTCCGCCACGAGCATCAGCAAGAACCCGCGGGAGGGCTTCGACTTCTTCCCGCTCACCGTCGACGTCGAGGAGCGCTCCTACGCGGCCGGCAAGATCCCCGGCTCGTTCTTCCGCCGTGAGGGCCGCCCGTCGACCGAGGCGATCCTTGTCTGCCGCCTCATCGACCGGCCGCTGCGCCCGTCCTTCGCCGATGGCGTCCGCCACGAGGTCCAGATCGTCGTCACGGTGCTGAGCATCGCCCCGGACGAGTTCTACGACGCGCTCGCGATCAACGCGGCGAGCGCCTCGACGCAGATCTCCGGTATCAAGTTCTCCGGCCCCATCGCCGGTGTGCGCCTGGCGCTCATCGACGGCCAGTGGGTCGCCTTCCCGAAGCACTCGCAACTCGCCGACGCGGTCTTTGACCTCACGGTGGCCGGCCGGGTGCTGCCGAACGGCGAGGTCGCGATCATGATGGTCGAGGCCGAGGCGACCGAGACGTCGTGGGAGCTCATCCGCGCCGGGGCGGCGAAGCCGGACGAGGCCGTCGTCGCCGAGGGTCTCGAGGCCTCGAAGCCGTTCATCAAGGCGCTCGTCGAGGCGCAGGCCCAGCTCGCCGCGCAATCGGCGAAGGAGGTCGTCGACCGTCCGCTCTTCGCCGACTACTCTGCCGAGGTCTACGACGCCATCTCCGCGCTCGCGCACGACGAGCTCGTCGACGTGTATCGGATCGCCGGCAAGGTCGAGCGCCAGGACGCCGACGACGCGCTTAAGGCGCGCGTCAAGGAGACCGTGCAGGCGAAGGTCGACGCCGGTGAGCTGCCCGCCGAGGCCATTGGCCAGCTGTCGGCCGCGTACAAGGCGGTCGCGAAGCGGGTCATGCGCGCGCGGGTGCTGACCGAGGGCGTCCGGATCGACGGCCGCCGTGCGGAGGACATCCGTGCGCTCGACGCGGAGGTCCAGGTCATCCCGCGGGTGCACGGCTCGGCGATCTTCCAGCGTGGTGAGACCCAGATCCTCGGCGTCACGACGCTGAACATGCTCAAGATGGAGCAGCAGATCGACTCGCTCTCGCCGGTGACGCACAAGCGCTACCTGCACCACTACAACTTCCCGCCCTACTCGACCGGTGAGACCGGTCGCGTCGGCAGCCCGAAGCGTCGCGAGATCGGGCACGGCTTCCTCGCCGAGCGCGCCCTCGTGCCGGTGCTGCCGAGCCGCGAGGAGTTCCCCTACGCGATCCGTCAGGTGTCGGAGGCGCTCAGCTCCAACGGCTCGACCTCGATGGGCTCCGTCTGCGCGTCGACCCTCTCGCTGCTCAACGCCGGTGTGCCGCTGCGGGCGCCGGTCGCGGGCATCGCGATGGGTCTCATCACCGACGAGATCGACGGTGAGACCCGCTACGCGACGCTCACCGACATCCTCGGCGCGGAGGACGCGCTCGGCGACATGGACTTCAAGGTTGCCGGGACCAGCGAGTTCATCACCGCGCTCCAGCTCGACACGAAGCTCGACGGCATCCCGTCCGAGGTGCTCGCGGGTGCGCTCAAGCAGGCGAAGGGCGCGCGACTGCGCATCCTCGCGACGATGAATGAGGCGATCGACGCACCGGATGAGATGGCCCCGACGGCGCCGCGCGTCATCTCGGTGCAGATCCCGATGGACAAGATCGGCGAGCTCATCGGCCCGAAGGGCAAGACGATCAACGGCATCCAGGACGAGACCGGGGCGCAGATCTCGATCGAGGACGACGGCACCGTGTACATCGGCGCGGTCGACGGCCCCTCCGCGGAGGCGGCACGGGCCGCGGTCAATGCGATCGCGAACCCGCAGATGCCGGAGGTCGGCGAGCGCTACCTCGGCACGGTCGTCAAGCTCGCGACGTTCGGCGCCTTCGTCTCGCTCACCCCGGGCAAGGACGGGCTGCTGCACGTGTCGGAGGTCCGCAAGCTCGCGGGCGGCAAGCGCGTCGACGACCTCGAGGAGGTCCTCTCGGTCGGGCAGAAGCTCCAGGTCGAGATCACCAAGGTCGACGACCGCGGCAAGCTCTCGCTCGCCCTCGTGCAGGACGAGGACGCCGACGAGGCGTGATGACGCGCGGGTAACGATCCGCAAACGGTCCGCAGGGGCTCCATCGGCCGCGGACACCCGGGCAGTACTCTTCCCAGAACGAAGGGAGCCCGAGTGTCCGCGGTCGAACCCGTTGTGCGCCCTGCTACCGGGCCACAAGCGCGCGTGCTCCCCGTCGTGAACCGGACGATCGGCGACTCCGACCTCTCGGTGCCGCCCATCGCGCTCGGCGCGAAGGTGTTCGGCTGGCTCGTCGACGACGGCGAGGCCAAGCGCATGCTCGATATCTTCGTCGACGGCGGGGGCGCGCTCATCGACACGGCGGATTCCTACTCGGGTGGGCGCAGCGAAACGATCATCGGCTCCTGGCTCGCCACCCACGGTCACCGCGAGTCGGTGACGATCGCGACGAAGATCGGCAAGTCCATGGCCCACCCGGGGCTGTCGGCCCAGGCGATCGCCGGCGCGGTCGAGGACTCGCTGCGTCGGCTCCGCGTCGACACGATCGACCTGCTGTTCCTCCACATCGACGACCCCACGGTCCCGTTCGAGGAGACGCTGCTCGCCGTCGACCGGCTCATCCGCGAGGGCAAAGTCCGCTGGTTCGGCGGCTCTGATCATCGTGGGGAGCGCCTGCTCGAGGCACGCGTCGCCTGTGCGCTGATGGGCGTCGCGCCGCTCATCGCGGTGCAGCAGGACTACTCGCTCATGCACCGTGCGGCATATGAGCGAGACATGGCCCCGATCGCCGCATCACAGCACCTCGGTGTGCTGCCGCGGTTCGCGCTCGCTGCCGGATTCCTCTCCGGGGAGTACCGCAGCCGCGCCGACATCCGGGATGCCCAGCGCGCCGAGGAGCTCACGACGTACCTGCATCGGCGGGGCCTGCGCGTGCTCGGCACGCTCGAAGACGTCGCGGACGCGCAGGGCGTGTCGATGGCGACCGCCGCGATCGCCTGGCTGCTCACGAAGCCGGACGTGGTGGCACCGATCGTGTCACCGACGAAGCCGCAGCACGTCGCCGAGATGCTTGCGGCCCCCGCGATCGCGCTCACCCGGCAGCAGGTCGCCGACCTCGACGCCGCCTCCGCCTGATCCCGCGGGTAGGCTCGTGCGGTGCCTGCCGTGGAACTGCCGATCGATCTGCCGGAGCTGCGTGTCGAGACGGGCGGTGGGCAGGTCGCCCGCACACTGCACCCCTCGGGACTCCGAATTCTCAGTGAGCGCATGCCCGGCGCGGCATCCGTGACGATCGGCTTCTGGATCTCCGCCGGTTCCCGTGACGAGGCGGCGGGCGCGTACGGCTCGACGCACTTCCTCGAGCACCTGCTCTTCAAGGGGACCGCGGGCCGCTCCGCCCTCGATATCGCGGTCGCCTATGACTCGGTCGGCGGGGACCACAACGCGGCGACGGCGAAGGAATACACCTGCTACTACGCCCGCGTGCGGGATCGGGACCTGCCGATGGCCGTTGACGTGCTCGCCGACATGATCGCCGCCTCCCGGATCGACCCGGAAGAGTTCGAACTCGAGCGCGGCGTCATCCTCGAGGAGCTCGCCATGGCCGACGACGACCCGGCGGATGTCGCGGGGGAGCGATTCGCCGAGGCGGTCTTCGGCGACCACCCGCTCGGCCGGCCGATCGGCGGCAGCCCCGAGTCGATCCGCGCGGTGGATCGCGACCGGGTCTACGCGCACTACGAGGCCCACTATCGGCCGGACGAACTGGTCGTCGTCGCGGCCGGGGCGGTCGACCACGACTGGCTCGTTGACGCGCTCGTCACCTCGCTGGCGCGCTACGGCTGGGATCTCGACGCGAGCGGGGCCCCGCGGCCGCGCCGTGACACCGGTGCGGTGGCGCTCGTCCCAGCGGCGGCAGTGGTCGCGGTCGACCGCCCGCTCGAACAGGTCTCTGTCGAGATCGGCATGCCGGCGGATCGACTGACCAGTGGCGAGCGACCCGTCTACGCGGTCATGAATGCGGTGCTCGGCGGGGGCATGTCGTCGCGACTGTTCCAAGAGGTGCGCGAGAAGCGGGGGCTCGCCTACGGCATCTACAGCTCGTGGCACCCGTACTCGGACGCCGGCGAATTCGCCGTGTCGGCGTCGTGCACCCCCGGCAAGCTCGGGGAGCTACGGCGGGTCGTCGGTGCCGAGCTCGACCGGATCGCGAGCGAGCCGATCGCCGAGGAGGAGCGCGCCCGCGTCGTCGGCCAGCTGGTCGGTGGCTCGGCGCTCGGCCTCGAGAGCACGAGTGCCCGGATGAACCGCCTGGCCCGGTCGGAACTGCAGCTCGGCCGTTACCTCGACCTCGACTCGGCCACCGCGGAGATCGAGGCAGTGACGGCTGACCAGGTGCAGGCGCTGGCCGCCCGACTCGTCGCCGCGCCCCGCGTCGTCGTCGGCGTCGGCCCGGTCACCGAGGAGGACCTTGCCCGCTGACGCCCACCCGCCGCGCGTCGCCGCGCCGCTTTGGGGTGCCCAAGGGCGGGTGTTCCCGCGAAACATCCTGCCGGGCGCACCCCAAAGCGGCGGCGACATAGGGTGGGAGGCATGAGTTTCAGCGTCGCAATCGTCGGTGCGACGGGCCGCCTTGGGGCGGTCGTCGCGGAGGTGGTCGAGGCGATGCCGGAGGCCGAGCTCGTCGCCTCGCTCAGCAGCAAGGATCCGCTCGAGCGCGCATTCGTCGCCGATGTCGTCGTCGATGTCACGACACCCGCGGCGTCTTCCGAGATCGTCCTGGCCGCGATCGCGGCCGGTCGCCGCGTCCTCGTCGGCACGTCGGGCTGGTCCGAGGAGCGGATCGCGCGGTTGCGTACCGCAGTGCGGGAGCAGCCGGGCAGCGGTGCCGTCGTGATCCCGAACTTCTCCCTCGGCTCAGTACTCGGCACGGCGTTCAGCGCCATCGCTGCGCGGTACTTCGACTCAGCGGAGATCGTTGAGGCGCACCACGCCGGCAAGGTCGACTCGCCCTCGGGGACCGCGGTGCGCACAGCGGAGCTCATGGCCGCGCAGCGCGGCGAGCGGGGACCCTTCGCGGCACCCCACGTCGACCAGCGCGCGAGGGGTCAGGAGGCCGGCAGTGTCCCGATCCATTCGCTGCGGCTCGCGGGCGTTGTCGCTCGTCAGGATGTGATCTTCGGTGGCGCGGGGGAGACCCTGACGATCACGCACGACACGGTCTCGAGCTCGGCATATCAGCCCGGCATCCGGGCCGCGCTGCTGGCTGCAGCCGACGCCCGCGACGAGGTCGTCGTCGGGCTTGGTGCGGTCCTCGGCATCGACGAATCACTCGGACTGGCCTGAATGCGGGGGAGCGCCCGCCGCGCCGCGCGCCCGCGGCGGCACGCATGAGCACTCGCTGGTCGCTCGTCGGCGTCATCATCATGGCGGCGCTTACGGCGCTGTGGGTCGGTTTCACCGCGTGGTATGCGGTGATTCTGCTCCTCGACGCGCAGCCGCTCGCGAAGGCGATCGGCGCCGCACTGCTCATCCTGCCGCTTATCGCGGTGTGGTGGCTCGTCGTTGAGACCCGGTTCGTCGTCGGCGGGCAGCGGCTGCTGCGCAGCCTCGAGGCCGAGGGGGGCCTCCCGGTCGACGACCTCCCGCGGCTGCCGAGCGGTCGGATCGACCCCGCGGCGGGCAAGGCGGAGTTCCCGCGGTGGCAGGCCGAGGCCGAGGCGGCGCCGGAGGATTGGCGGGTCTGGGTGCGACTGTCGCTCGCGTACGACGCGGCGGGGGATCGACCCCGCGCTCGCGGTGCGATGCGCCGGGCGATCGGGCTCAGCCGACGGGGTTGAGCCCCATTCGCTCGCGGAGCGTGTCGCCCCGATACTCCGTCTGGAAGTAGCCGCGCTCCTGGAGCTCCGGCACGAGCAGGTCGAGGACGCGGTTCATCCCGACGGGCACCTGCGGGCAGTTGAGGTTGAAGCCGTCGCATGCGCGCGAGTCGAACCACTCGATCATCCGGTCGGCGATCTGCGAGGCGCTCCCCGCCATCCACTGGTGCCCGCCCGCGCGGGAGCTCTCCACGGCGAGCTCGCGGATGGTTCGACCCGGTGCGATCCTGCCGAGGGTGCGTCCCCAGGGCGTCTTCGACTGCTCCGGATCGCCAAGACGCTCTGCCGGGATCGGCTCGTCGTAGTCGATGCCGGTCGTGTCGACGTCGAGGAACCACTCGACCTGCTTGCGACCATTGATGGGGTCGACGTAGCTCCCGTAGTCCTCCGCGATCTCCAGGGCCTCGGCCTCGGTCTCGGCCACGATCGGCATGATTCCGGGGATGATTTTCACGCCCTCGGGATCTCGTCCACCGGCCTTGACCATGTCTTTATAGGTGGCGTAGAACTCGATGGCCTTCGCGTGGTCGGGCTGTCCGGTGTAGATGACATCGCCGACGGCGCTGCCCAGTCGCATGCCTGCCGGGGATTGGCCCGCTTGCACAAGCACCGGATGGCCTTGCGGTGTGCGGGGGAAGCTGAATGGGCCGCGGACGCTGTAGTACTTGCCGACATGGTCGATCTGGTGGAGTCGATCCGGCTCGACCCACAGGCCGCGCTCCCGGTCGACGATGATCGCGTCGGCGTCCCAGCTCAGCCAGAGCTTGCGGACCACGTCGACGAACTCGGTCGCACGCTCATAGCGGTCTTCGGCCTCGGGCATATCGGCCATGCCGAAGTTCTCGCCACCGGCAACGGAGGTGACAATGTTCCAGCCCGCCCGGCCACCGGAGAGGATGTCGATCTCGGCGTAGTGCCGGGCGAGGTTGTAGGGCTCGTTGAACGTCGTCGAGGCGGTGCCGATGAGCCCGATCTTGTCGGTGAAACCGATGAGCGCGCTCATGGCGACGATCGGGTCATAGCGCCCGGAGGCGCGTTGGCTGCCGAATTTCAGGGAGGAGACGTCGAGGCTGTCGGCGAAGAAGCAGGCGTGCAGCTTCGCGCGTTCCGCGGCCTGGGCCATCTCCTTGATCAGGCTGAGTTGGCCGACCTCCCAGGGGCGGCTGTCGGGGTGTTGCCAGACGCCGGCGTGATAGCCGAAGGGCAGCATGAACAGCGTGAGCGCCATCTGGCGCGTCGGGGTGCTGGCCACGCTCGTCTCCTGTCGATCCGCCCGCGTCAGTGGATGATCGTCGGCGCCTTGGCGCGGCCCGGCTCGATGATCCGCAGGCCCATGCGCTCGCGGAGGGTGTCCCCCCGGTAGTCCTCCTGGAAGTAGCCGCGTTCCTGGAGCTCGGGCACGAGGAGGTCGAGCATCTTGTGCATGCCGACCGGGATGTGCGGCGGGTTGAGGTTGAAGCCGTCGCAGGCCCGCGAGTCGAACCAGTCGATCATGAGATCCGCGACCGACTGGGCGGTGCCGGCCACCCACTGGTGTCCCGAGGCGCGGGACAGCTCGACGCCCATCTCGCGGATCGTCATCCGCAGCGCCATCGGCTTGTAGATCGTGTGCCAGCGCGAGTGGTGCTCATCGGAGTCGACGAGGCGCTCGGCGGGGACCCGCTCGTCCATGTCAAGGTCGCTCGTGTCGACGTACAGGACTCGCTCGACGGTTTTGCGTGCGTGCACCGGGTTGATGTAGGAGGCAAGCTCGGCGGCGATCTCGTCGGCCTCCGCCTGGGTCTCGCCGATGATCGGCATGATGCCGGGGAGGATCTTCACCAGCTCGGGGTCTCGTCCCTTCGCCTGGACCTTCGCCTTGAACGCGGCATACCAGGCCTGGGAATTCTCCTTCTCTGCCTGGGCGGTGTAGATGGCGTCGGCGACGGAGGAGCCGAGCCCGATCCCGTCCTCGGACTGTCCCGCCTGGATGAGCACCGGGTGGCCCTGCGGCGGCCGCGGCATGTTGAGCGGCCCCTGCACGTTGAAGAACTCGCCGACGTGGTTGATGTCATGCATCTTGTCGGGGTCGACCCACCAGCCCCCCTCACGGTCGCTGATGACGGCATCGGATTCCCAGGAGTCCCAGAGCTTCTTGACGACCTCGACGAATTCCGTCGCCCGGCGGTACCGGATGGCCGGATCGGGCATCCTCGCCAGACCGTAGTTCTGGTTGCCGAAGATCGAGGTGACGATGTTCCAACCAATGCGGCCGCTGCTCAGGGTGTCGAGGCCGGCGAGCTGGCGTGCGACGTTGTACGGCTCCTCGAAGGTCGTCGACATCGTGCCCATGAGCCCGACCTTCTCGCTGAGCGGGATCATCGCGCCCATGGAGGAGATCGGCTCGTTGATGCCGGTGGCGCGGTTGCCGCCGGTGCGCACGGAGGTCGCGTCCTGGGAGTCGGCGAAGAAGACGGCGTGGATCTTCGCGCGCTCGGCCGCCTGGACGATGTCGCGGGTGAACTCGAGGTGGCCGAGCTCCTCGGCGCGGCTCTCCGGGTGGCGCCACGCGTCGGTGTGGTAGCCGAACGGGAGGCAGAAGAGCGTCAGGGCCATCTTGCGATTGGGCGTGCTCGCCATCGAGTTCTCCTTAGGATTGGGGATCGATTCCGAACGTAGCCAGGCGGCTCCCGGCGACAAGGCGGGGCTTCCGCCGCGTGGAAGGCGGAACGCGTGGCTCGACTCAGGCCTGCGGGGGACGGCCGACGGCGAGCTGATCCATGCCGCCGCCGTCGACGTCGAGGTGTTGCGCCGTGATGTAGCCGCTCGCCTCATCGCTGAGGAATCGCACCGCATTCGCGATGTCCTCCGGGGTGCCCGCGCGGCCGACCGTCAGCCGTGCGGCCTGCCGCCGCAGCTTCTCCTCGCGGTCGCCGGTCGGGTCGCCGAGCATCATCCGGCTCGTGGCGACCATGCCGGGGCAGACGGCGTTGACCGTGATGCCCCAGCCGCCGACGTCCATCGCGAGGGAGCGGGTCATGCCGAGGATCCCGGCTTTCGCGGCGGCGTAGGCCGCCGACCGTCCGGCACGGTCGATCGCGGCCATCGAGGAGATGTTGACGATGCGGCCGTAGCGCCGGGGTCGCATCCTGGCGATCGCGGCCTGCGACATGAGGAAGCTCCCGGTGAGCGTCACGCGAAGCTGCTCGTTCCAGGCGTCGAGCGGCACCGCCTCGACGTCGGCACGGTCAGGGCCCTGCGGTGCGCCGGCGTTGTTGACGAGGACGTCGATTCGGCCGAATGCGTCGTCGATCGCCGCGTAGAGGTGC
>Ga0182742_1000344_pt1 | contig 79237 bp, 80 predicted proteins | sample eDN5th37CBELigMG_FD_128880 | JGI IMG/M metagenome (GOLD analysis project Ga0182742, IMG submission 128880) | Enriched Miracle-Growth compost microbial communities from Emeryville, California, USA - eDNA 5th pass 37_C BE-Lig MG (version 2)... ...
ACCTCAGCGAGCCTGCCGCCTGGCTCACCCGCATCGTTTCGCGCCTGTGCCTCGACGTAATGAAATCCGCCCGCTCCCGGCGCGAGACCTATCCCGGCACATGGCTGCCCGAACCGCTGATAGAGCCGGAGGACGACGAGTTGCGGGCGGACAATGTCACGCTCACGCTGATGGTGGCGCTGGAGCGTCTCTCACCGCTGGAGCGCGCGGCCTTCCTGCTCCACGACGTCTTCAACCAGCCGATGGAAGAGGTCGCGGCGACGCTGCAGCGGAGCCCGGCGGCCACCCGGCAGCTTGCCGCACGGGCGCGGGCGCATGTGCGGGTCGACCGGCCGCGCTACGACGTTGCGCGCGAGGACGGCGAGGCGCTGGTGCATGCCTTCTTCGAGGCCTGCCGCCTCGGCGATGCGACAGCGCTCGGCGCCATGCTGGCGGCCGATGTGACATTGCGCTCGGACGGTGGCGGAAAGGTGCTGTCCTTCCCCAATGCGATCCACGGCATAGACCGGCTTCTGCGCCTCTATCTCGGGCTTGCCCGCAAACTCGGATCGCGCATGGAATTCCTCGGCTACGTGACGATCGACGGCCTGCCGGGCTTTGTCAGCCGTCTCGACGGCCATCTGCAAACCTCCGCCCTGGAAATCTCCGAGGGGCGGATCAAGGCGATCTACATCACGCGCAACCCGCAGAAGCTGGCGGGCCTGACCGCGCCCTAAAACCCGAAGGATTGCTGCGCCGGTTCCGGCGCGGCGAAGGAAACGCCTTCCAGCGCCAGCATCTTCAGCTTGGAGGAGGCTCCGCCCGGGGCGGAGAAACCACCGACCTTGCCGCCGGCCGCAAGCACCCGGTGACAGGGAATGATGAGGGCGACGGGGTTTTTCGCCATCGCCTGCCCCACCTCGCGCGCGCCCTCCGGCCCGACACCGAGTTCGCGGGCAAGTGTGCCGTAGGTCGTCGTCTCGCCCCAATGGACGCAGCGGGCCGCGTCATAAATCGCCTTGAAGAGATCGCTCTGGCCGGCAAGGTCGAGCGGAACGTCGGTGAAATCGGCTTCCTCGCCGGCAAAGTAGCGCTTCGCGGCGGCAACGGCCGCGGCGATGGGGGCAGGCGGTTCGGCGACCTGCGCCTCCGGCAGGTGACGAAGGAGAAGCCGGCGCGTCGTCGCGGCATCCTCGCCCGGAAGCTGAAAGCGCACGACGCCCGCCTCGGTCCAGGCGATGCCGCAGGGGCCGCCCTCGGTCTCGAAGATCAGATAGTGATGGGTCTTGCCGGTCATGATCGGCTCCTGCTCCCGTTTCGTCACAAGATCAGGCTTTGCCCGGCCGCTTTCAACCCGTTTCTTGCGGGGACTTGCGCCCTCACCGGCCAATTCGCATAAACGCTTGCGACATAGCAGCAAGGAGACGACATGGAGCGTTCGGAGATCATCATCGGCGGCGACACGGCCGGCATTTCATGGCGCGTGCCGCTGTTCCGCTTCAGGGGAAGCGATGCCGGAGCGCCCTCGGTCCATATCCAGGCGGCGCTGCATGCCAACGAGCTGCCCGGCACCGCGCTTTTGCATTTCCTTCTCGAAAGGCTGCGCAAGGCGGAGGCGGAGGGCGCGATCCGCGGCGATATCACCGTCATCCCACAGGCCAATCCGATCGGCCTTGCCCAATCGCATTTCGGCGAGATGGAAGGTCGCTTCGATCTCGGCACACGCACCAATTTCAATCGCGACTTTCCGCTCGTGGCGCTCGGCGAACGGGACATGCTCCTTGCGGATATCGACCGCCGCAGCGCCGTCGACCAATTGAAGCGCCGGCTGCTGCATGAAGCGCTCGGCGCGGATCTGGTGCTGGACCTGCACTGCGACGACGAATCCGTGCAATATGCCTATATCGACGGGGCCTTCTGGCCGGAAGCGGCCGACCTTGCCGCCGCGCTCGACATGCGGGCCGTCTTCCTTTCCGACGGCGAGAGCACGGCCTTCGAGGAAGCTGTCGGCCACGCCTTCAAGCGTCGGGAGGGCGAGGTGGCCAAGTCCGTGCCGGGCCGTCTTTCGGTGACGGTCGAGTTGCGCGGCCGGCGCGACGTCTATCCGGACATGGCCGCGCGCGATGCGGAAGGCCTGTGGCGGTTCCTTGCCGGCCGCGGCATCGTCGCCGACCCCGCCTTCGCGGCAAAGGCCTATACCGGCCCGGCGGTGCCGCTCGACAATATCGACATGGTGCGCGCGCCGGAAGCCGGCACGATCCTCTTCCACCGCGATATCGGCGACGAGGTGAAGGCCGGCGACCTTCTGGCGACGCTCCTCCTGCGTCCCGGCGAGCCGGACGGCACGCTGCAGGTCACGGCCGGCCATGACGGGTTGATCGCGACGCGCAGCTCGGCCCGCCACGCCCGGCGTGGCGACGACCTGATGAAGATTGCCTGCCGCGAGCCGACGCGCAAGGATCGCAAGCCGGGCACGCTGGAGGACTGACCAGCCCCGGACGGAAAGAAACCTGCGCGCGACGGGCAATGCCCCTCGCAATCTTCCCGTCCAAAGCAATATATAGTTTCAAGCGCATCGGCCCCGTGGACCCCGCAAGGTTCGCGGGGCCATGCAAGACGACGACCGCCTTGGGATGATCCGCGCGCATCATGTTTGAGACGTTCTCCGCCTATTGGCCGCATATTCTCGTCGCCCTGTCGATCCTGCTCGGCGTGCCGGCGGCCATCCATGCCACGATGACGAAGGAAGAGGTCCGCGCCGCGATCGGCTGGGTCGGCGTCATCGTGCTTTCGCCGGTCGTCGGCCCGCTCATCTATGCCATCGTCGGGGTGAACCGGATCCGCCGCAAGACGCTCAACCTCAGCCGGGAGGGGCTGCTGGCCGCCGGCTGGCACCACATGGCCGAATACGACGTGACGAACGAGCAGATGCGGGAAACCTACGGCGAGGCGCTGGCGGCCATGCAACGCCTCGGCGACACGGTCGGGCGCTGCAAGCTTACCTCCGGCAACCGCATCACGCTGCTTTCCTCCGGCGACGAGGCCTATGCGGCCATGCTCGCGGCCATTGATGCGGCGAAGCGCTCCATCCTACTCGAAACCTATATTTTCGACCGGGATCCCGCAGGCGAGCGCTTCGTGGCGGCTCTGTCGGCGGCCGTTGCGCGCGGCGTCCAGGTGCGCGTGCTGATCGACGCGGTCGGCGCGCGCTATTCCATCCCCTCGATCGTTTCGGATCTCAAGCGGGCGAAGGTGCCGGCGGACGTGTTCAACGGCAATATCGTCATGGGCCTTCGCCTGCCCTATGCGAACCTGCGCACCCACCGCAAGATCCTCATCGTCGACGGCGGCGTCGCCTTTACCGGCGGGCTCAACATCCGCTCGGGCTTCTGCAACGAATTCCTGGGCGAGAGCGCAGCGCTCGACACGCATTTCCGGCTCACCGGGCCGGTGGTGAGCGACCTTTTCCGCATCGCCTATGAAGACTGGCGCTTTTCCGGCGGGGACGAGCTTTCCGGCGAGGCCTGGCAGATCGCTCCGCCGCCGGATGCGCCGGAAAGCGGCATATTCGCCCGCGTCGTCCCTTCCGGCCCGGACAAGAGCCTTGAAACCAACCACCGCGTGCTGATGGGCGCCTTCTCCATCGCCAAGCGGCACATCCACATCATGTCGCCCTATTTCCTGCCGGATCGTGAGCTGATCAGCGCCATCGTCACTGCGGCGCGCCGCGGGGTGGAGATCGACATCGTCGTGCCCTTCTCCAACAATCTCAAGCTCGTCGACCTTGCCATGACGGCGCAGTTCGACCAGCTCCTCAAGCATGGCTGCCGCATCTGGCGGGCCTCCGGCGCCTTCAACCATTCCAAACTGGCGGTCATCGACGGCGTCTGGTCCTATGTCGGCTCGTCGAATATCGATCCGCGCTCGCTGCGGCTGAATTTCGAGGTGGACATAGAGGTCGTGGATGCCGGCTTCGCCGCGCTGATCGGCCATCGCATCGCCGCAGCGCTCTCGCAGGCGAGACAGGTGAAGCTCGAGGAGCTGCGCGAGCGACCCTTCGTGCAGCGGCTCGTCGAGCGGATCACATGGCTTGGCTCACCTTATCTTTAGAGCCGAAGGTGCGCTCGCAGACGACCTTCAGGTCGATATGCGCCTTGATCGGCAGGTGATCCGAGGCGACGCGGGCAAGCGGCGTATCGTGCACCTCCACGGAAGTGACCAGATCGTGCGGATGGCCGAGCGCCCGGTCGAGCGCCAATACCGGAAAGCGCGAGGGAAAGCTCGGCACGGCACCGGAGGCGGGATCGAAGGTGGGCTGCAGCCGAGACAGCGAGGAGCGTCGTCCGACGCGCCATTCGTTGAGGTCGCCGACCAGCAGCGTCGGCATCTGCTCTTCCTGCGCCACGGAGGAAAGGATCGCCATCGCCTGCTGCTCGCGCGAGCGCTTCAGGAGGCCGAAATGGGCCGCGACGAGGCGAAGCTTGCCGGTCGGCAGGTCGAGCGTCACCACCAGCGCGCCGCGCGGCTCGACGCCCGGCAGCTTCAACTGCCGCACGCCGCCGACCGCGCCCTTGCGTATCATGATCATGTTGCCGTGCCAGCCGTGGCCGGTAGAGGAAAGCGCCGTGATCGGCACGGGCACGAGGCCGCATTCTCGCTCCAGCGTTCCAAGGTCCAGCAGGCCGGATCGCTCGCCGAAGCGCTTGTCCGCTTCCTGGATGGCGATCACGTCGGCATCGATCTCGGCGATCACGCTTGCCGTGCGCTCGGGATCGAAGCGACGGTCGACGCCCACGCATTTGTGCACGTTGTAGGATGCGATCACCGTGTCGCCCGGGCGATTGCTTTCCGCAGGCCTGTGGCCACGGCGATTGCGAATGGCCGAAAGCAGTGCGGCCGAGGTGATCTTGCCGTTCCTCTCCAATGAAACTTCCTCGTCGTCTTTGTTCATCATATGGGGTGCGGCTCCCTCTCGGCAACCGTTCTGCCGCAAGAAGGTTCCGGCAAAGGCGGGGCCGGCGGCCGGAAAGCCCGAAACACGGCCTTCCCATGCACCCTCTGCGGCAAAATGCCAAAAGCTCCGCGCGTCCTCATAAAATCCCGGTCGATTTCGGAAAGACTTTGCCCTACACCGTCCCTATACCCACCAGACAGGAACCCGGCCATGTTCGATGCCCTCGCCCCTCAGCCCGACGACCCGTTGCTCGCCCTCATCGGCCTCTACCGAGCCGACGAGCGCGCCGGTAAGGTCGACCTCGGGGTCGGCGTCTATCGCGACGAGACGGGCGCGACGCCGATCTTCCGGGCGGTGAAGGAGGCCGAGCGCCGCCTCGTCGAAACGCAGCCGACCAAGGCCTATGTCGGCCCGGAAGGCGACCCCGTCTTCCTCGAACGCCTCTGGGACCTGACGGCGGGAGAAGCCGGGCGCGGACGCGCCGTCGCCGGCCTGCAGACGCCGGGCGGTTCCGGCGCGCTGCGCATCGGCGGCGACCTTCTCGCGCGGCTCGGCGTGAAGCGCATCTGGCTCGGCATGCCGACCTGGCCGAACCATGCCAGCATCTTCCAGGCCGCGGGCCTCGAAATCGCCACCTATCCCTTCTTCGACATTCCCTCGCAGTCCGTGCTCTTCGAACGCATGGTGGAGGCGCTTTCGGGCGCGGCGCAGGGCGATGCGGTGCTGTTGCATGCAAGCTGCCACAACCCGACGGGCGCAAACCTTTCCGCCGAGCAGTGGCGCGCGATCACCGACCTCATCGCCGCACGCGGCCTGATGCCGCTCGTCGACATCGCCTATCAGGGCTATGGCCGCGGCCTCGACGAGGATGCGGCGGGCCTGCGCATGCTGCTCAGCGCCGTGCCGGAAATGCTGGTCGCGGTCTCCTGCTCGAAGTCGTTCGGGCTTTACCGCGAGCGCGCCGGAGCAATCTATGCCGCCTGCGGCAATGCCGGGGCCGTGCCGGCGCTGCGCAGCAATCTCGCAGCACTTGCCCGCGTCAACTATTCCATGCCGCCGGACCACGGCTCGGCCATCGTCAGCACGATCCTCGGCGACGAGGCGCTGAAGGCCGACTGGATGGCGGAGATCGAATCGATGCGCCAGCGCATCACCGCCATCCGCGAGCGGCTTGCCGCCGGCCTTTCCCGCCGCTGGCAGGTGCTGACGGCCATCCGCGAGCAGGAGGGCATGTTCTCGCTGCTGCCGCTGGAGGCGGCGGACGTCCTGAAGCTGCGCGGCGAACAGGCGATCTACATGCCGACCTCCGGCCGCATCAACATTGCCGGCCTGAAGACGGCGGAAGTCGATGCTGTCATCGAGAAATTCCTGAGCCTTTGACGAGGTGGGCGGTGAAAGCCGCCCGGCCGATTGCCATTCGGCTTGCGCCCAGCGGCGCAGGCGCATGAGGAGAAAAGCGTGACCGTCACGATCTACGGCATCAAGAACTGCGACACGATGAAGAAGGCGCGCGCCTGGCTCGACACCAGGGGCATCGCCTACCGCTTCCACGACTACAAGGCGGAAGGCATCGACGCGGCAAGCCTGAAGCGCTTCGTCGACGGGCTTGGCTGGGAAACCGTGCTCAACCGCGCCGGCACCACCTTCCGCGCCCTGCCGGATGCCGACAAGCAGGATCTTAACGCGGAAAAGGCGATCGGCCTGATGCTGGCGCAGCCATCGATGATCAAGCGCCCTATCCTCGATCGCGACGGTGCCCTCACGGCCGGGTTCAAGCCCGATATCTACGAGACGCTGTTCTAGACCCGGAATGTTTCACTCGGGAGCCAGTTCGTGCAGGCCGCCGACGCCGAGCAGGGTTTCGACCGCGTGGTGATCGGCGGAAAGCACTTCGGGCGTGCCGGTCCAGGCGATACGGCCGCGTTCGAGAATGATCACCTCGTCGGCAAAATCCAGCGCACTCTGGATGCGCTGCTCGACGAGGAGGATGGTCATCTCGCCCGAGGCTGCAAGCGCGGTGAAAGCGGCCATCAGCTCCTCGCAGATGACGGGAGCAAGTCCCTCCAGCGGCTCGTCGAGCAAAAGGACGGAGGGCTGGCCGAGAATGGTGCGCGCCGTCGTCAGCATCTGCTGCTCGCCGCCGGAAAGCTGCAAGCCGAGGTTCCTGCGCCGCTCCTTTAGGCGCGGGAACATCGCGTAGGCTTCGTCGATGGCCGAGCGGGGGCGGGATTTGAGGCCGACGAAGAGGTTCTCCTCCACCGTCAGCGTCGGGAACACGTCCCGCGATTGCGGCACATAGCCAAGCCCCCTGAGCGCCCGCGAGGCGCTGTCCATGCCCTCGATCGCCGTGCCGCCGAGGCGGATCTCTCCGCCGTAGCGTTTCGTCTGGCCGGCAAGCGTGGCAAGGAGCGTCGACTTGCCCATGCCGTTGCGGCCGAGCACGGCAAGGCGCCGGCCGGCACCGGCGGCAAGGCAAATGTCCTCGAGCACCCGCGTCGGGCCGTAGCCGGCGGAAAGGCCGGAGATTTCAAGCGATGCGGCGGGCATCGGCATAGCTCCCGAGATAGGCCTGGCGCACGCGCGCATCCTTCGTCACCGCATCCGGCGAACCGTCGAAGATGATCTCGCCTGCTGCCAGCACGACGACGCGCTTTGCGAAACGGAAGACGAGGTCCATGTCGTGCTCGATCATCAGCACGGCAAGGTCCGCCGGCAGATCCGCGATCGCCTGTTCGATGCGCGCCGTGTCGCTTTGCGGCACGCCGGCAGCCGGCTCGTCGAGCAGCAGCACCCTGGGCTTCAGGGCGAGCGCAAGCGCCAGTTCCAGAAGGCGCTGCTGGCCGTAGGCGATCTCGCTGACCCGATGACGGGACAAATGGGCAATGCCGAGGCGGGAGAGAAGCGCATGCACCTCGTCCACCACATCCGGCATGGCGCGATGGCTGGAAAACATCCTGCCCGACCGCCCCTCGCGCTGGAGGATGGCGAGCGCCACATGTTCCTCCGGCGTCATCTCGGAAAACAGGCGCGTCACCTGGAAGGAACGCACGAGGCCGCGGCGCACCCGCTCGGTCGGGCCAAGGCGGGTGACATCGGTGCCGGCGAGCAGGACGCTGCCGGAATTGGGCGGGATAGTACCGGTGACGAGATTGACGAAGGTCGTCTTGCCGGCCCCGTTGGGGCCGATCAGCGCCACCCGGTCGCCTGGCGCCAGGGCGAGCGAGACGTCGTTGGTGACGGCAAGTCCGCCGAAGGTCTTCTTGAGGTTCCGGACGTCGAAGATCGCGTTCATCGGCTCCTCCTTTCGCGGCGTTCGAACGCGGCAGCGAGCGTGCCGTAAAGCCCCTTCGGCGCGAAGAGCACGACGGCGATCAGCAGGACGCCGACAATGGTGAGCCAGTGAAACGGATTGGCCGCGGAGACGACATCCTCGAACCACATGAAGGCGAGCGTGCCGATCAGCGCGCCATAGAGCGAGCCGGTGCCGCCGAGAACGAGCATGACGAGCGCTTCGGCGGAGAGCGTAAAGGACAGACTGTCGAGGCCGACGACCTGGGTGGAGATGGCATTGAGCGCCCCGCCCGCACCGGCGACGGCACCGGAGATCGCATACATCCGGATCAGCGCGCCATGCACCGAGGCGCCCATGGCGCGCACGCGCATCGGATCCTGACGGATGCCCCGGCACAGCATGCCGAAGGGCGAGCGGACGATCTGGCGCAGCACGACGAAGGCGAGAACGAGCAGCACGATGCCGAAGACATAGGCCGTGCGGCCCCAGAGATCGAATTGCCAGAGGCCGAAGAGGGCATCGGGCGAGATGCCGGCAAGACCGTCGCTGCCGCCGGTCCAGCCGGAGGCCTTGTTGGCCGCCTCATGGGCAAGATGGATGATGGCGATGGAAAGAACGAGCTGCGGCAGGCCGTGGGCGCGCAACACGACAACCCCCGAAACGAGCCCGGCCACCGCGCCGGCGAGAATGCCGACCGCCAGCATGGCGACGGGGTCGGTGATGCCGAAATGCGCCGCCGCGATGCCCGCCCCATAGGCGCCGGCGCCGAACAGAGCGGCATGGCCGAGCGTCGCCACGCCGCAATAGCCGGTGACGAGGTCGAGCGAGAGAACCAGCAGCGCGATCGCCGTGATGCGGGTGAGAAGCGCGAGATTGTTCGGGAAGAGGAAATGGCCCGCCACCGCGAAGAGAAGGATGACAAGCACGCCGAGCGCATCGCGCGTCAACCGCGCGCGACGATCTCCGGCAGGGGAAACGCGGTCGGAATTTGCCAGGAACGCCATTACTTCGCCCTTCCGGCAAGGCCGCGCGGGAAGAGCCAGACGATCGCGATGACCGCGAGATAGAAGAAGAATTCGCCGAATTCCGGCATGAGATAACGCCCCGTCGTGTCGATGGCGCCGAGCAGAAGGCAGGCAGCCAGCGCGCCGGGAATGGAACCGGCCCCGCCGACGGAGACGACGACGAGGAAGGTCACCATATAGCGCAGCGCATAATAGGGCTCGATCGGCAGCAGTTCCGCGCCGACGACGCCGCCGAAGGCGGCAAGTCCCACCGCGACGGCAAAGCTGAGCGCATAGACGATCTCGGTCCTGACGCCGAGGGCAGCGGTCATCGCCGCATTGTCGACAGCCGCGCGCAGCTTCACGCCGAAGGCGGTGCGCTCGATCAGATACCAGAGGCCGAGCGCCACGGCAGCTCCGCAAGCGATGACGAAGAGCCGGTGGGCCGAGACGGTGCGGAAGCCGAGGCTGACCAGCTGGCGCAGCGCCTCGGGCGTCGGAATCACCTTCAGCGTCGGGCCGAAGACATAATTGGCGATGCCGATGACGCAGAAGGTGATGCCAATGGTCATCAGCACCTGCGCCAGTTCGGGCTGGCCGTAGATGCGACGGTAGAGGAAGCGCTCGATGGGGATGGCGATGAGGATCGTGCCGGCGACGGCAAGGAGAACGGCAAGCCCATAGGCGAGCCCGAGATCCCGCGCCGCATAGGAGGCGATATATCCGCCGATCATCGCGAAGGCGCCATGGGCCAGGTTGACGACCCGCATCAGCCCCATCGTCACGGAAAGGCCGATGGAAATGACGAAGAGCACCATGCCATAGGCGAGCGCATCGACGCCGATGCTGAAGACCGTTTGCATCAAACTATCCTGCAGTGGTGGAGGAACAGTCCCTCATACGGCCCGCCAGCCGCCTTTTCCCGGCAGGCGGGCGAAGGGATGTGCCGCACCATTTTCCTCAATTCCACACCGTGGTGCGGGGCACGCCCCTCCCCTCCTGTCCGCGGGGCAACCATTCAGCGAGCAGCAACCGTTGTCACTTCGCCGCCGCCAGGCCCGGATCGCCCTGCTTCTCGAAGGTCTGGACCTCCTTGTTGTAATAGGTGCCGTCCTCGGCCTTCGCCACCTCGCGCAGATAGATGTTCTGCGTGATATGGCGGCTTTCCGGGTCGATCGAGACCGGTCCGCGTGGGCTTTCCCAGGAAAGGCCCTTCACGGCGTCGACGGCTTTTTCTGCATCCTGCTCGCCGCCCGTCGCCTCGATCATCTTGTAGATGACATGCATGCCGTCGTAAGCGCCGACGGCAGGGAAGGAAAGCTCGGCGGGATTGCCGATCGCCTTGCCCGCCGCCTCGACGAACGTCCTGTTCTCGGCCGAATCGTGCGAGACGGCATAGTGGAAGGTGGTCATGAGGCCAAGCGCCGCCTCGCCGAGCGCCGGCAGGTCGGATTCCTGCGTGAGGTCGCCGGGTGCGAAGAACTTCATGCCCGCGCTCTTCAGGCCGTTCTCGTTGAACGCCTTGACGAAGCCGAGCGTCGTCGGGCCGGAGGGCAGGAAGGCGAAGACGCCCTCGGCGCCCGAATCCTTGATGCGCTGCATGATCGGCGAGAAGTCGTTGGTCTGGAGCGGCATGCGGATCGCCTCCACGATCTCGCCGCCCGCCGCCTCGAAGCCGGCCTTGAAGGCCGCTTCCGCATCGATGCCCGGGCCGTAGTCGCTGACGACCGAGATGACCTTCTTCGTACCGCCGTCGAAGGCGACCTTGGCGATCGGCGTCGAGGTCTGCCAGGTGGTGAACGAGGTGCGCACCACATAGGGGCTCTTGGTGACGATGGCGGAAGTGGCCGCATTCATCACCACCATCGGCACATTCGCCTGCTCCAGCAGCGGCGTCGCGGCCATGGCATCCGGCGTGAAATAGAAGCCGGCTAAATATTGCACGCCTTCCTTGACCACGAGTTCCTGCGACAGCGCCTTGGACTGTGCGGGATCGGCAGCGGGGATGTCGCGATAGATGATCTCGATCGTATCGTCGCCGACCGTATTGCCGTTCAGCGCCATATAGGCATCGATACCCGCCTTGAAATTCTTGCCCTGCAGCGCGAAAGGTCCCGAGAACGGTCCGAGGACGCCGACCTTGATCGTATCGGCATGGGCAACGCCGCCCATCAGCGCAGCCGCCAGCGCGGCGATCGCAAGCTTCGTCATGTTTTCCTCCCTGAAAAGCCCGGTCTTCTGCCGGAGCCCGGTTTGGCCGAGACTGGCTTTCGGCAGAGTGCCAGATGAAACGGTAATGTAAAATGAAAATAATCGGCCAGTTTCATAACGCAGGCATTATGTAACGTCGCTAGGCGGAGCCGAAGCGGCGAATGGCGGACAGCAATTGGCCGGCAAGCCGCAGCGCCGCACCGCAGGCGGTAACCATCTGCGGCAGGATGAGCCATTCCAGCGTCCAGGCCGCGCCGGAACGCTCCTGCTCGTGCACGACGGCCTGCGCCAGCCCGCCGAGCTGGGCGGCATTGAAGCGGGCCAGCGTGACGAGCATTTCAGCGGCAACGGGGTTCTGCTTGTGCGGCATGGCGGACGAGCCGCCGCCGCCTTCCAGCACGATCTCATCGCCGCGATCGGCCATCAGCGCGATATCCTGCCCGATCTTGCCGAGGCTGCCGGTGATCGCCGCAAGCAGGCCGGCAAGTCTCATGATACGGTCGCGCTGGCTATGCCATTGCGGCGTGTCGGCAAGGCCCAGTTCCCGGGCCAGCGCCGCACGCGCGGCAAACGCCTTGTCGCCCAGCTTTTCCATCGTACCGGCGGCGCCGCCGAACTGGACGGCAAGTCCTTCGCCGGCAAAGGTTCTCGCATCATCGGCGTGGCGCACAAGCGGCGCGCGCCAGGTCGCGATCCGGTCGGCGACCTTGATGGGGATTGCCGCCTGCATGCGCGTGCGGCCCATCAGGGCGCAATCGCCGAACCGGGCGGCAAGATGGTCGAGATGGCCGATCGCCGTTTCCAGCCGGCTTTCGAGGATCGGCAGCACACGGGCAAGGCGCAGCATCAGGCCGCTGTCGATGACGTCCTGGCTGGTCGCGCCGAAATGCACATGCCTTGCATGCGGCTCGCCCACGGCGGCGCGAAGCTGGCGCACGAGATCCGGTACCACCACGCCGTCGCGGGCCGTCGCCGCCCTGAGACTTGCCACATCCGGGGAAAAGCGATGCGCGGCCGCCGCGATCGCTTCCGCCGCCGCCGCCGGCACGATCTCCGCCTGTGCCTCGGCCTTTGCGAGCGCCACCTCGAAGGCGAGCATGGCCTCGAGCTCCGCCGCCGCGGAAAACAGCGCCGTCACCTCCTCGTCGCCAAGGAGACCGGAAAGATAGGGATGATCGAAGGGCGAAACGGTCATGGGTCGCTCTTTTCGGAAAGGCCGCGGCAGACGGGAGCCTAGCATATCCGCCTAGATATCGAAGAACACCGTTTCCTTCTCGCCCTGCAGATGGATATCGAAACGGTAGTTGCCGCCATCCGCAGCGGCGATCAATGTCGAGACGCGCATCCGATGCTCGATGCGGGCAAGCACCGGATCCTCGGCATTGGCCTTTTCCTCGTCACCGAAATACATCCGCGTGTTGAGGCCGAGATTGATGCCGCGGGCGACGATCCAGAAGGATATGTGCGGCGCCATTAGGCGGCCGTCGCGAAAGGGCACGCGGCCGGGCTTGATCGTCTCGAAACGGTATTCGCCCGTCTCCCCGTCGGTGGCGCAGCGGCCCCAGCCGGGGAAGTTGGGATCGGCGCTGCCGCGCAGTTCCGAGGGACTGTTGTAGAGGCCTGCGGCATCCGCCTGCCAGATCTCGATCAATGCGTCCTTCAGCGGCGTGCCGGTGCCGTCGAGCACGCGGCCGGTAATGGCGATGGGCATGCCGAGCGTCCTGTCATTGAGCATCGCCGCGCCGAGGTCGCTGTCGTAGACCCCGCCGATACCGCAGAAATTCGGCGTCAGGCCGATATGGACATAGGGACCTGCCGTCTGCGAGGGGCTTTCCTTGAGGCAGCCGAGCGACTGGACCATCAATTGCCCTCCATGCGGTTTTCGAACAGCGTCGAGCGGCGACCGCGCAGCACGATATCGAACTTGTAGGCGCGGGCATCCATGGGGATCGTGTTGCCCCAATCGAGCGCGGCGACGAGCTGCTCGATCGCCGCCTTGTCCGGGATCGTCTGGACGATGGGACATTTCCAGATCATCGGATCGCCCTCGAAATACATCTGCGTGATCAGCCGCTGGGCAAAGCCGTGGCCGAAGACGGAAAAATGGATATGCGCCGGGCGCCAGTCGTTGACGCCGTTCGGCCAGGGATAGGGACCGGGCTTGACCGTGCGGAAGGCATAGTGGCCGTCCTCGTCGGTGATGGTGCGCCCGCAGCCGCCGAAATTCGGATCGAGCGCTGCGAGATAGCTCTCCTTCTTGTGGCGATAGCGCCCGCCGGCATTGGCCTGCCAGAATTCCAGCAGCACGCCAGGCACCGGCCGGCCGCGCTCGTCGAGAACCCGGCCATGCACGATGATGCGCTCGCCGATGGCGCTTTCGCCGGGCCTTGCGAAATTGTAGATGAGATCGTTGTCGAGATCGCCCAGCATGGAATGGCCGAAGACCGGCCCGGTGATCTCGGAAATCGTACCGTCGAGCGACAGCAGCGCCTTTTGCGGCGAGCGCAGGACCGAGGTCTTGTAACCCGGCGCAAGGCCCGGCGGATGCCAGAGCCGGTCGCGGGAGAAGAAGGCGCCCGTTTCGGGCTTGCGGTTGGAGCGATCTGTCATGTCCGTCTCAGGCCGCCTTTTCCGCATCCATGGTCTCGAAGACCTGCTTGGCGACCTTGATCGCCCGGTTGGCCGCCGGCACGCCGGCATAGATCGCCACATGCAGGAGCGCCTCGGCGATATCCTCGCGGCTTGCGCCCGTATTGGCGGTGGCGCGCACATGCATCGCCACCTCCTCGTCATGGCCGAGCGCGGCGAGCAGCGCGATCGTCACCATGGAGCGCTCCCGCGTCGTCCAGCCGGGCCGTGCCCAGACCGTGCCCCAGGCGCTTTCCGTGATCAGCTCCTGGAACGGTTCGTCGAAGGCCGTGGCCGTGGCGGAAGCCCGGTCGACATGGCTGTCGCCGAGCACCGCCCGGCGGACCGACATGCCCTGACGGTAACGGTCGGAAAAGGTATGCGCATCAGCCATGGGGCGTTTCTCCGGCAGGCAGGGTGGCGATGAAGGCGCGGATCATCTCTGCGAGGATTTCCGGCTGCTCGACGCAGGGAATGTGCCCGGCCCCCTTGATGATCTCGAAGCGGGCACCGGCGATCAGCCTTGCCATGGCGAGCACGACATCCGGCGGCGTAGAGCCGTCCTCGTCGCCGACGATGCAGAGCGTCGGGACGGAAATGCGCTTCGCCGTGTCCGTCAGGTCCGCATCGCGCAGCGCCGCGCACGTCGCGGCATAGCCGACGGCGGACTGGCGTGTCAGCATGTTGCGGTAGCCGCGATAGGCGGCGTTTTCCGGGCGCCGGAAGGCGGGCGTGAACCAACGTTCCATGATCCCGTCGGCAAGGCTCTCTATGCCCTTCGCCTCGACGCTTTCGATGCGGGCGTTCCACATTTCTTCCGTACCGATCTTGTGCGCCGTATCGCAAAGCACGAGCGCGCGGACGAGATCCGGGCGCCTCGCCTGAAGCCCCTGCGCGATCATGCCGCCGACGGAAAGACCGCAGATCACCGCATCCTTCACATCCAGCCGGTCGAGCAGGGCGGCAAGATCGAGCACGTGGTCGTCAAGCGAATAGGGCACCTGGCCGAGATCGGAAAGGCCGTGGCCGCGCTTGTCATAGGCAAGGATCGGGAAGTCGCCGGCAAGGCGCACGATGACATCCCGCCATATGCGAAAATCGGTGCCGAGCGAATTTGCGAACACGATCACCGGCTGGCCCGCGGGGCCGCCGATCACCTGGTGGTGCAGGATGACATCGTTGACGGTTGCAAATTGCACTGTTCTTCCTCTCGTCGCGTAGATTGACCCCATGATATGGTTAGGTAAAATGATATTTCATGCCATTTCGTTAACTCAACGGTTATGAAAACCATGATCGACAGCCGCATCAAGTTCCGCCATCTGCAGACCTTTGTCGAGGTCGCGCGGCAGAAGAGCGTCATGAAGGCGGCAAGCCTGCTGCATGTCAGCCAGCCTGCGGTGACGAAGACCATCCGCGAATTGGAGGAGGTGCTGGGCGTTGCCGTCTTCGAGCGCGAGGGGCGAGGCATCAAGATCACCCGCTATGGCGAAGTCTTCCTCAAGCATGCCGGCGCGGCGCTGACGGCGCTGCGGCACGGTTTCGATTCCGTCTCCCAGACGCTTTCGGGCGATAGCCCGCCGATCCGCATCGGTGCGCTGCCCACCGTTTCCACCCGCATCATGCCGCAGGCGATGATGCTCTTCCTGAAGGAGGGGACCGGCGCACGGATCAAGATCGTCACCGGGGAAAATGCCGTACTTCTCGAACAGTTGCGCGTTGGAGATCTCGATCTCGTCGTCGGGCGCCTCGCCGCGCCGGAGAAGATGGCCGGCTTTTCCTTCGAGCATCTCTATTCGGAAAAGGTCGTCTTCTGCGTACGCGCCGGTCATCCGCTGCTTGCCGGAAGCACGGTCTTCGACAGCCTCGATGCCTATCCCGTGCTGATGCCGACGCGCGGCTCGATCATCCGCCCTTTCGTCGAGAGCTTCCTCATCGCCAACGGCATTGCCGGCCTGCCAAACCAGATCGAGACCGTCTCCGACGCTTTCGGCCGCGCATTCGTGCGCCAGAGCGATGCGATCTGGATCATTTCCGAAGGAGTCGTGGCGGCGGATATCATCGAGGGCAAGCTTGCCGCGCTGCCGATCGAGACCGCCGAGACGAAAGGCCCCGTCGGCCTTACCATGCGCGCCGATGCCGTGCCGTCCATGCCGCTCGCCATTCTCATGCAGACGATCCGCGAGGTGGCCGCCAGGGTCTCGCCTGCCGCTTGAGCCGCAGCGGCCTCTTGGCTAGGAAGGGCGATGGCCAGCGGACCCGATCTCTTTCGCGGCGCGATCCTCGCCGTCCATCCTCACCTTTCGAACGCGGATTTCCGCCTCCTGCCGGGCGGCTGGCATTCGCGCGCCATCGCGGCGGACGAGCGGCTCGTCTTCAAGTTTCCGCAGGGCGCGGAGGCGGAAGCGGCCTTGCGCCGCGAAGCGACCATCCTTGCCGCCGTGCGTCCGCACCTGACGATCCCGGTGCCGGATCTTCGCCTGCACGAGGGCCCGCCGCTTTTTTCCGAGCACGCGATCATTCCCGGCGAGCATCTGGAAACGGCCCATTACGAGGCGCTGCCGGAGGCGGCGCGGCAGGCGCTGGGCGAAAGGCTCGCCCGCTTTTATGCGGAGCTTCATGGCCTGGATCGCAGCGCGATGCAGACGGCCGGCGCACAGCCGGTGGAGCGCTGGCTCGATGCGGGCACGATCGCGGCAAGGGCCATGCCGCTTCTGCCCGCAGCGCTGCATGCCCTTGTGGAAGAGACGCTTGCCGGCTGGCGCAGCCTGACGCCCGATCCCCATGGCGAGATCTACGGTTTCTTCGACGGCCATGGCTGGAACATGGCCTTCGACCATGCGGCAGGCCATCTCAACGGCATCTATGATTTCGCCGATTCCGGTTTCGGCCCGCTGCATCAGGATTTCATATATTCGACCTTCGTCAGCCCGGACCTGACGGCCCGCATCGTCGGGAGCTATGAGCGGCTGACCGGCCGGGCGCTCGACCGCGCCCGTATCCGGCTTCTGACCGGCGTGCACCGCCTTTCGGAACTTGCCGCGCTTGCCGATGCGCCGGAACACCACGCGACGATGATCGCCTCCGTCACCGCATGGGCGGCCCGTCAATAGGGCAGGCCGACATAGTTTTCCGCCAGCACCGTTTCCGCCGCGCGTGAATGGGTGAGATAGTCGAGTTCGGCTTCCTGGATTTTCTGGTCGAAATCCCCCGTGCCCGGAAAGCGGTGCAGCATGGTGGTCACCCACCAGGAAAAACGCACGGCCTTCCAGACCCGGGCGAGCGCCCTTGCCGAATAGGCCTCGAGCCCCGCCGGCGAACGCTCCCGGTAGTGTTCCAGCAGGCCGGCGAAAAGGTAATGGACGTCGCTGGCGGCGAGATTGAGCCCCTTCGCCCCGGTCGGCGGCACGATATGGGCGGCATCGCCGACAAGGAACAGCCGGCCGAACCGCATCGGCTCGGCGACGAAGGAACGCAGCGGCGCGATCGACTTCTCGAAGCTCCGACCGGTGGTCATCGCCTCGGCGTGATGCGCCGGCAGCCGGCGGCGCAATTCGTCCCAGAAGCGCTCGTCGGACCAGTCCTCGATCCTCTCGTCCAGCGCACACTGGATGTAATAACGGCTGCGGGTATGAGAGCGCATGGAACAGAGCGCGAAACCGCGCGGATGGTTGGCATAGATCAGTTCGTCGCTGACCGGAGGCACATCGGCGAGAATGCCGAGCCAGCCGAAGGGATAGACCTTCTCGAACGCGCGGATCGCCCGTTCGGGCACCGCCTTGCGGCTTGCACCGTGGAAGCCGTCACAGCCGGCGACGAAGTCGCAGTCGATGCGATGCGTCACCCCGTCCTTCTCATAGGTGACGCGGGGCGTCTCGCCGTCAAAATTGTGCGGCGTCACATTCGCCGCCTCGTAGACGACGGGCCGGCCATCGATCTCCCGCCGCTCGATCAGGTCACGCGTCAATTCCGTCTGGCCGTAGACGAGCACCCGCTTGCCGCCGGTGAGATCGAAAAGATCGATGCGATGGTCGCGTCCGTCGAAGGCGAGCGAGAAGCCGTCATGGGGCAGGCCCTCCGCCCGCATACGGGCACCGACGCCGGCCGTTTCCAGAAGCCGTGCCGTACCCTCCTCCAGCACGCCGGCCCGCACACGGCCCAGGATATGATCGCGGCCGGAACGGTCGAGGATGACGGTCTCTATGCCCGCATTGGCGAGCAACTGGCCGAGCAGGAGACCCGAAGGCCCCGAGCCGATGATGGCGACCTGAACGCGCATGGAATTCTCCCGAAACTGGCATTCGGCAAATTGTCGGAAGGACGGCGGGGTCGGGCAATGGACGGAACGGCCACCTGATTGTACAAATCGAACATGAGGGGAGCCCCGACGCAATGACCATGATCGTTCCGACCTATGGCCTTTATGGCGAAGGAGCCGGCAATATGCCGGATTTCTGGTTGCATTGCGAAACGATCCCGTCCCGCAGCCGTCTTCATCGTTACGAGATCGGCCTGCACCGGCACGACAGCTTTTTCCAGATCCTGTACATTTCCGCCGGATCGGGCGACGCGCTGATCGGCAGCGGACGGCTCGCACTCACCCCGCCCACCATCGTCACCCTTCCGCCGAAAGCCACCCACGGCTTCCGCTTTTCGCGTGATGTCGACGGTCATGTCTTCACCCTGCTCGCCTCCCATCTCGGCCTTGCCGGCGAGGCCGCGCGCTTTGCGGCGGAGCCGCGCGTGACGCCGCTTCCGCCGGACGATACCGACAGTACCTTCATCGTCGCGACGCTCGACCGGCTCGCAGCCGAATGGTCGGCGCGCCGGAGCGGGCGCACCGGCCTGATGGAGGCCTATCTCGCCCTGGTGCTGACCCTTTCGGCGCGCTTTTGGAGCCGGGACAATCCGGTGGAGGATGGCGGGGCGACGCAGCGCATGGAGCGTCTCGACGGCCTTGTCCAGCAGCATTTCCGCACGCAGAAGCCGGCGAGCTTCTATGCCGGTGCCCTGGGCGTCTCACCGACCCACCTCAACCGCATCGTGAAGGCGGCGACGGGCCTGTCCATCCATGCCTATATCGCGCGAAAGCTGATCGACGAGGCGAAGCGAGAGCTGGTCTTCACCGAAATGCCCGCGCAGGAAATCGGCCTGCGGCTCGGCTTTGCCGATCCCGCTTACTTCTCCCGCTATTTCCTGCGTGAAACCGGCGAGACGCCGCGCGCCTTCCGGCTGCGCGAACGGGCGCGGCTGGCCGCTCAGACGAGCAGCGGTCTCAGCGCCGCCTGCACGTCCCGCATGGCCGGCAGATAGCGCTCCACCATGGCGCCGGTCTCGGCATGGGCCGCCGGCGCGCCGATATTGAGCGCGGCGACGACGCGGCCGCGGGCATTTTCCAACGGCACGGCAATGGAGCGCAGGCCGATCTCCAGTTCCTGGTCGATCAGGGCAAAGCCGCTGCGGCGCACCCGGGAAAGCTCGTCCATCAGCGCGTCGGGATCCGTCAGGGTGAAGGGCGTGTTCGCCTTGCGGTCGGAGGCTTCCACGATCGCCCGTGCCTCCGCCTCGGGCAGCGCCGCCAGCAGGACGCGGCCCATGGAGGCGCAATAGGCCGGCAGGCGGGAACCGGCCGTCAGGCTGATCGACATGACGCGCTTTTGCGCCGCTCGCGCCACATAGACGATCTCCGTGCCGTCCAGCACGGAAGCGGAAGCGCTCTGCTCCACCTTCTGCGAAAGCTGATCCAGATAGGGCTGCACCAGCCGCGGCAGCGGCGTTGCCGAAAGATAGGCATGGCCGAGCCGCAGGATCCTCGGCGTCAGTTCGAAGAATTTCCCGTCATAGGCGGCATAACCGAGTTCAGCGAGCGTCAACAGGCAGCGCCGCGCCGTCGCCCGGTCGAGACCGGTATGCCTGGAAACATCGGTGATAGTGAGGCGGGGCATCGCCTCGCCGAAGGCCTCGATCACCCTCAGCCCCTTGGCGAAACCGCCGATGAAATCCGTTTCCCGCATCCTCGCCTCCTGTCGCCGCATCGCCTTTCACGCGCCCATCGTCATCTCCTCGAATGCGGACGTCGAGTCGAACCCGACGCGAGAACGGCTGAGCGGCGGACCACTCTTCTTCTTGTGCGATAATTGAACAAAAGTCAAATAACGCACAAAAAGAATTGCCCATCGTGCCGCGCCGGCTTACCCCTGTTGCGGTCACGGGAGATTTTGCATGGACAAGACCATTGGCAGTCTGGCGGACGCGGTTCGCGCTGTCGGCGACGGGGCGACGGTGATGATCGGCGGCTTCGGCGGCTCGGGCGCGCCGATCGAGCTGATCCACGCGCTGATCGACAAGGGACCGAGGAACCTGACGGTCATCAACAACAATGCCGGCAACGGCCGTATCGGCATCGCCGCGATGATCGATGCGGGCATGGTTCGGAAGATGATCTGCTCCTTCCCGCGCTCGTCCGATCCGCGCGCATTCACGGAAAGATACCTTGCCGGCGAGATCGAGCTGGAGCTGGTGCCCCAGGGCACGCTGGCCGAGCGCATCCGGGCGGGCGGCGCGGGCATTCCCGCCTTCTACACGCCGACGAGCTACGGCACGGAACTGGCCGAGGGCAAGCCGGTCGCCGAATTCGACGGGCGGATGTATGTGCAGGAGCGCTGGCTAAAGGCGGATTTCGCGCTGATCAAGGCGCATGTCGGCGATACGCACGGCAATCTCACCTACAACAAGGCCGCTCGAAATTTCAGCCCGCTGATGTGCATGGCGGCGGAAACGACGATCGTGCAGGTGAGCCGGCTGGTGAAGCCGGGCGGAATCGACTCGGAACATGTCGTCACCCCCGGCATCTTCGTCGACCAGGTGGTCGAAGTCGCGGAGCCGAGGCAGGAAGAAGACCTTATCCGCGCAGGAGCGGCCTACGCATGATCATCGACACCCGTGAGGACATCAAGCTCTCGAACGCGCAGATCGCCTGGCGCGCGGCGCAGGACATCGCCGACGGCGCCTATGTCAACCTCGGCATCGGCTTTCCGGAAATGGTCGCGCGCTACCAGCCCGAGGGTCGAGAGGCGATCTTCCATACCGAAAACGGCATCCTGGATTTCGGCAAGGCCCCGCCAGCGGGCGAGGAGGACTGGGACCTGATCAATGCCGGCAAGAAGGCGGTGACGCTGAAGCCAGGCTCGGCCTTCTTCCATCATGCCGACAGCTTCGCCATGGTGCGCGGTGGCCATCTCGACGTCGCGATCCTCGGCGCCTATCAGGTGGCGGAGAACGGCGATCTCGCCAATTGGCGCGTCGGCTCGAAGGGCGTGCCCGCCGTCGGCGGGGCGATGGACCTCGTGCACGGTGCGAAATCCGTCGTCGTCATCACGGAGCATGTCACCAAGAACGGCGAGCCGAAGCTCGTCGAAAGATGCACTTTTCCGCTCACCGGCGTCGGCTGCATCACCCGCATCTATACCAGTCACGCCGTGATCGATGTCTTGGGTGGCCGCTTCGTGCTGCGCGAAAAGCTGCCCGGCATGACCTTCGACGAATTGCAGGCGATGACTGGCGCGAAGCTGCATGTCGAGGGCCCTATCGCCGATCTCGTCGTGCCGGAACTCTAAGGGAGAACGATGTCCGAAGCCTATATCTGCGACTATATCCGCACGCCCATCGGCCGCTTCGGCGGTTCGCTCTCCTCCGTCCGCGCCGACGACCTCGGCGCCATCCCGCTGAAGGCGCTGATGGCGCGGAATGCAGGCATCGACTGGGAAGCGGTGGACGACGTCGTCTTCGGCTGCGCCAACCAGGCAGGCGAGGACAACCGCAATGTGGCGCGCATGTCCTTGCTGCTGGCGGGCCTTCCCGTTTCCGTCTCGGGCACGACGATCAACCGTCTCTGCGGCTCCGGCATGGATGCCGTCATCGCCGCCGCCCGCGCCATCAAGGCGGGCGAGGCGGAACTTATCGTCGCCGGCGGCGTCGAAAGCATGAGCCGTGCACCCTTCGTCATGCCCAAGGCCGAGACCGCCTTTTCGCGCCACGCGGAAATCCATGACACGACGATCGGCTGGCGCTTCGTCAATACCGTGATGAGGACGCAGTACGGCGTCGACTCCATGCCGGAGACCGGCGAGAACGTCGCTGCGGATTTTCAGATTTCCCGCGCGGATCAGGATGCGTTCGCGCTGCGCTCGCAGACGAAGGCGGCGGCAGCCCAGGCGAGCGGGCGGCTTGCCCGGGAAATCACCCCCGTGACCATTGCCCAGAGGAAGGGCGATCCCATCGTCGTCGACAAGGACGAGCATCCGCGCGCGACCACGCTGGAAGCCCTCGCCAGACTGCCGACGCCCTTCAGGAACGAGGGCGGCACGGTGACGGCCGGCAACGCCTCCGGCGTCAATGACGGCGCGGCCGCGCTGATCGTCGCCTCGCAGGACGCCGCCCGCAAATACGGCCTGACGCCGGTCGCCCGCATTCTCGGCGGCGCCATGGCGGGCGTTCCGCCGCGCATCATGGGCATCGGGCCGGTCCATGCGACGCGTCGCCTCTGCGCCCGTCTCGGCCTCACACCCGCCGATTTCGACGTGATCGAACTCAACGAGGCCTTTGCCTCGCAGGGCCTTGCCACGCTGCGCGAACTCGGCATCGCCGACGATGCGGAACACGTCAATCCGAATGGCGGTGCGATCGCGCTCGGCCATCCGCTCGGCATGTCCGGCGCGCGCATCACCGGCACGGCGGCACTGGAGCTGCAGCTCACCGGGGCGAAGCGCTCGCTTTCCACCATGTGCATCGGCGTCGGCCAGGGGATCGCGGTGGCGCTGGAGCGGGTCTGACGCCGCGTCGGATCGTTCGCCGGGATTTCCTAGGCGTTGCCGATCAGCACGCCGGCCGCCAGAACCAGGCTGCCGCCGAGCACCACCTGCAGCACGGCGCGGAAAAACGGAGTTTCCATATAGCGGTTCTGGATGAAGGCGATCGCCCATAGTTCCACGAAAACCACGAAGACCGCGATGCTGGTCGCCAGCATGAAATTGGGAATGAGATAGGGCAGCGCATGGCCGAGGCCACCGACGGCCGTCATGATGCCGGAAGCAAGGCCGCGCTTGACGGGCGAGCCGCGGCCGGAGAGCTTGCCGTCGTCATGGGCGGCTTCCGTGAATCCCATGGAGATGCCGGCGCCGACCGAGGCCGAAAGACCGACGAGGAAGGTCTGCCAGGTATCCTGCGTGGCGAAGGCGGCGGCGAAGATCGGCGCGAGCGTGGAGACCGAACCGTCCATCAGCCCGGCAAGGCCCGGCTGCACGTAGGTCAGCACGAATTGCCGGCGCGCCGTCTGGTCCTCATCGGCCCGTACATTTTCTGGCGTGTGCTCTTCGCCGAGCCGCCGAGCAAGGGATTCATGGGATTTCTCCGCCAGCGCTAGGTCGCCGAGCAGCTTTCGCGTCGCCGCGTCCCCGGTGCGCGAGGCGGCGGCCAGATAGAAGCGGTGCGCGGCCTCTTCCATCGCCTCGGCCTGCGCACGAACGGTCTCGATCGACATGTTGCGGATCAGCCAGTCGGGCTTGCGCTCGGGAAAGTCGCGCACATATTCGCGCCGCACCAGCGGGATGCGCTCGCCGAAGCGCGCGACATGCCGGTCGATCAGCATCTGGCGATGGTGGCTCTCCTCCTCCGCCATGTCCTCGAAAACGCGCGCGGAATGGGGATAGCCATCGCGCAGCGCATCGGCATAGGCAAGATAGATGCGGCCGTCGTCTTCCTCCGAGGAAATGGCGAGGGCAAGGATTTCCTGTTCGCTGAGTGTTTCAAGACTGCGTTTTCCGGAGCGGAGAAGACGGGAGAGCATGGCGGTTTTCCAGTTTAGAATTATTCTAAATATAGGATATGACCGGATCTGGTCAACCTCGACAGGATGTCGCGCGTGAGGCTAGAGTGTTCGTGATGGAGACTGTGAAGGACGTATCGTGACCGCCGGACTGAAGCCGCTTTCCGCAAGCCGCGACACGTTGCTCGATCGTCTCGGCCGCCGCGTCGCCGACAGATTGCAGGCCCAGACCTCCGGCTACGAACCCTACACGCCTTCCGATCCCGAAACGCTGGCGCGCACGCTGCGGCCCGGCGACGTTCTCCTGGTGGAAGGCAACCAGAAGGTTTCCGCGGCGATAAAATATCTGACCCAGTCGACCTGGTCGCATGCCGCGCTCTTCGTCGGCGATCAGGTGCCGGTGACGCTGGACCAGGCGGCGCTGCCTGCAACGCAGCGCCCCCAGCTCATCGAGGTCAATCTCGGGGAAGGATGCGTGGCGGTACCGATCGCCAAATACCGCACCTACAATACGCGCGTCTGCCGTCCGGTGGGGCTGACGCCGGACGATCGCGACCGGCTCGTGAGCTTCATGGTCTCGCGCCTCGGCCTCAAATACGACCTGAAGAACATCACCGACATGCTGCGCTATTTTCTGCCGACGCCACCGGTTCCGGTGCGTTTGCGGCGCCGCATGATCGCCTTCGGCTCGGGTGATCCCACGCGGGCGATCTGCTCGACGCTGATCGCAAAGGCCTTCGAGACGATCCGCTATCCCATCCTGCCGGATGTCACCTACGCGCCCGGCCACGCGGCGGCGACCTCCCCCTATTCACGGGAAGAGGTTCTGCACATTCGCCATCATTCGCTCTATACGCCGCGGGATTTCGATCTCTCGCCCTATTTCGAAATCGTCAAACCGACGCTGAAATACGGCTTCGACTACAAGCGGCTGGAATGGGCGCCCGGCCGCGAAGGGCCGTAGGAGCGGCACTTCGGGGGACGTCGAGGGCCTTATCCCTTGAGCGGCGAGATCGCGATCTCGACCCGGCGGTTCTGCGCGCGACCGGCTTCCGTTGCATTGGAGGCGATCGGCCGCTCGAGGCCGTAGCCCATGGCCGACATGCGGCGCGGATCGACCCCGCGGCCGGCGAGATAATTGGCGACCGAATTGGCCCGGCGGTTGGACAGGTCCATGTTGTAGCCGGCATTGCCGACCGAATCGGTATGGCCGTCGACGTCGATCAGCGTCTTGTTGAACTTGCGCAGCACGACCGCGACGGAATCCAGCGTCGGATAGAAGGGCGGGATCACCTGGTCCTGGTCGGTGGCGAAGGTGACGTTCGACGGCATGTTGAGGATGATGCGATCGCCCATGCGGGTGACGGAAACGCCCGTGCCCTGGAGCTGGGCGCGCAGCTCGGCTTCCTGATTGTCCATGTAGTTGCCGATCGCGCCGCCGGCGAGCGCGCCGACACCGGCGCCGATCAGCGCGGCATTGCGGCGCTGCACCGGATTGTTGCCGATCAGCAGACCGGCGACCGCCCCCATGCCCGCGCCGATGGCAGCGCCCCCGGCAGTGTTCGAGACCTTCTGTTCGCCCGTATAAGGATCGGTCGTCGTGCAGGCGGAAAGATAGAGCGCCGCAACCGCGACAATCGCGCATTTCTTGTACATCTGGTGTCCCCGAGAATTTCAATGATTCTGCATCAACCTAGCGATTGCGGCAGGAACATGAAAGAGGCTAGGCCTGCCCGCCTGCGCTGGAGGTGACGCCCGCGCTTGCCGCCACCACAAGCCCGGTGCCGAGCATCTGAAGCGGCGTCATCGGCTGGGCGAGCACGAGAAAGCCGGCGAGCGCCCCCAGCGCGGGTTCAAGGCTCATCAGGATGCCGAAGGACGACAGCGGCATGCGGCGCAGCGCGATCATCTCCAGCGCATAGGGCAGCAGCGGCACGAGAAGCGCAAGGCCGAACATCATGCCGAGGCCTTCCGGGTTCATCGCCTCATGCACCCGCGGCAGGCCGAAGGGCGCGGCGACGAGCGCCGCGACGATCAGCGACATGGAAAGACCTTCCAGGCCGCGAAAGGCCGCTCCGGTCTTCTTCATCAGGATGATATAGACGCCCCAGCAGATGCCGGCGCCGGCGGCAAAAAGCATGCCGACCGGATCGCCCACCCAGCCGGCGCCGTCATGGGAAAGCAGGACGACGCCGACAAAGGCGGCAAGCGGCCAGATCAGCCGCCAGCCACCGCCGACGCCCCATGTGGCGACCGCAAGCGGCCCCATGAATTCGATCGCCACCGCAAGGCCGAGCGGAATGCGGTCGATGGCGGCGAAGAAACACAGCGTCATGACCGCCATGGTCGTGCCGAGCGCCACCGCGCTCTTCCACTGTTCCCGGCTGTAGGAGCGCATCGGCGGGCGCACGATCAGCCCCAGCACCGCCGCCGCGATCGCAAGGCGCAGGAAGGTCGTGGTGGACGGGCCGAAAGCGTCGATCGCCGTCGCGGAAAAGGCCGAGCCGAACTGGATGCTCGACATGGAACCGAAGCACAGCAGCACGCCCGTGAGGAGCCGCGCATTGCCCGAGCCCGAAAGCCCGCCGCCTGCCACCTGCTGATCCGCCATGCAACCTCCCGGTCTTCCGTCACGATGGCGATCCTGGCGGAAATTCAAAACCTGCACTGTTCCCTGCGCGCCATGCGATCGTGCGCACGGCACTCTAGGAAAGACCCCGCCGCACCACAAATGGATAATGGTGACATTCGCTTCAGGGAAATTGATGCTCGCCTCAGCCGGCGATGCCCCGCAGGGTGTTGGCGACGTTGAGGCCGATTTCCGGCACGCCGTAGCCGCCCTCCATGACGGTGAGCACCGGCACGCCGCTTGCCGCGACCGCCCTGCCCATCGCGATGTAGTCCGGCGATGTGAGCTTGAAGAAGGAGATCGGGTCCTTCTCGAACGTATCGACGCCGAGCGAGAGCACGATCACTTCCGCGCCGAAGGCGGAGATGCGCTTCAGCGCATCGTGAAGGGCCGCCTCCCAGACCGAATAGGGTGTGCCGGGCGGCATCGGATAGTTCTGAGTCGTGCCTTCGCCGGCCCCCTTGCCGGTCTCTTCCGCATAGCCGAGGAAATGCGGGAAGGCTTCCGCCGGATCGCCGTGCAGCGAGGCGAAATAGACGTCGCCGCGCTCGTAGAAGATATCCTGCGTGCCATTGCCGTGGTGGAAGTCGACGTCGAGGATGGCGACCTTTTTCGCGCCCTTGTCGAGGAGGCGCTGAGCGGCGACGGCGGCATTGTTGATGAAGCAGTAGCCACCGAAGGAATCGATGCCGGCATGATGGCCCGGCGGGCGGCAGAGCGCGAAGGCGGCCCCTGCACCGCCCGCCACGATATCGGCCGCCGTCAGCGCCGTCCGCATCGAGGAGACCGCGGCTTCCCAGGTGCCGTGCGAGATGGCCGTCTCGGACGCGTTGCAATAATAGCCGAGAAGCCCGTCGATCTGGGTCGGGATGCGCGGCGAGGTGCGTCGTACGGGAAAGGATGTGGCGATGGCCTCGCCCCTATAGCCTGCCGCCTTCCATCGATCCCAGGCGGTTTCGAGGAAGGAGAGGAAGCCGGCATCATGCACCTTCAGCGCGGTTTCCAGCCCGTGATCGTCCGGAGCGGCGATGTCGTTGAAGCCGGCATCCTTGACGGCCGCCAGAATCCATTCCGCCCGGAACGGCGCCTCGAAAGGCGGCACCAGCTCGCCGCCGTAAAGCTCGCTGCGGGCATTCCTGAGCTTGTGATCCTCGGAAAAGATGACGCGCATGAAGGGCTCCCCGTTTCGTTCGGCCGCGACGGTAGAGCATTTTCAAGGGAAGGGAAATCTCCCTTGGCGGCCAAGAAGGAGAGCGCCTGAAAACAGCGCTGGGGATGCCTTCGGCAATGCGCTGTCATCGGCGGGCAAAGGCATTACACTTTGTCCCATGAGCTTCTTTCCGGAAAATGATTCGCAGAGCAATCTTGCCGAATATTCGGTGTCGGAACTGTCCGGCTCCATCAAGCGCACCGTCGAGCAGGCCTTCGACCAGGTGCGGGTGCGCGGCGAGGTTTCCGGCTATCGCGGCCCGCATTCCTCGGGCCATGCCTATTTCTGCCTGAAGGACGACCGCGCACGCATCGACGCGGTGATCTGGAAGGGCAGCTTCTCGCGGCTGCGCTTCAAGCCGGAGGAGGGCATGGAGGTGATCGCCACCGGCAAGATCACCACCTTCCCCGGTTCCTCGAAATATCAGATCGTCATCGAGACGCTGGAGCCTGCCGGCGCCGGCGCGCTGATGGCGCTCTTGGAGGAGCGCCGCCGCAAGCTCGCCGCCGAAGGGCTTTTCGATGCCGGGCGCAAGCGGCAACTGCCCTTCCTTCCGAAGGTGATCGGCGTCGTGACCTCGCCCACCGGCGCGGTCATCCGCGATATCCTGCACCGCATCGCCGACCGCTTTCCCGTCCATGTCGTCGTCTGGCCGGTCAAGGTGCAGGGCGAAGGCTCCGGCCAGGAGGTCGCCGCCGCCATCGAAGGCTTCAACGGCTTCACGCCGGACGGACCGATCCCGCGGCCGGACGTGCTGATCGTCGCGCGCGGCGGCGGCAGCCTGGAGGACCTCTGGAGCTTCAACGACGAGATCGTGGTGCGCGCCGCCGCCGCATCCGGCATCCCGCTGATCTCCGCCGTCGGCCATGAGACGGACTGGACGCTGATCGACCACGCCGCCGACCGCAGGGCCCCGACCCCGACGGGCGCAGCCGAAATGGCCGTGCCGGTGAAAGCCGATCTCGACGCGGAGGTCGCCTCGCTCGCCGCCCGTCTGCGCGGCGCCATGGTCCGCCAGATGGACAATCGCCGCCAGGGCGTGCGGGCGCTCGCCCGCGCCCTCCCCTCGCTCGACCAGCTTCTCGCCCTGCCGCGCCGGCGTTTCGACGAGGCGGCGGCCGGCCTCGGTCGCGGCTTGCAGATGAACACGGTGGGCAAGCGCCGCGCCTTCGAGCGCACGGCGGCGCATTTGCGGCCCGACATGCTCCTGACCCGCATTTCGGAGCGCCGCCAGCGCGTCGCGGAGCGCCTTCAGCGGGCCGAACGCATCGTCGAGCGCCGGCTCGACCAGTTTCGCGCCCGACTTGCCGCGCTCGACGTGTCGCTGCGCGCGACGCCTGCCCGCATGGCCGCCGAGACCGGCCGGGCGCGCGATCGGCTGAACGGCCTTGCGCTGCGGGCCGAGAGCGCTCTTGCTGGCGACCTTTCCCGCCGCCGGGCGCTGCTTTCGGCACAGGACCGCATGCTGCAATCGCTTTCCTACCGCAATGTGCTGAAGCGGGGCTACGCGCTGGTGCGCGACGAGGAGGGGGCACCGGTGAAAGCAGCCGGCGAACTCGGCCCCGGCCGCGCCATCGCCATCGAATTCGCCGACGGCACGGTGGAGGCCGTCACCGGCTCGGGCGGCGGGACGCCGCCGCGCCGGAAGGCCGCGAAGACAGAGGCGGAAAAGCCGGCACCGCGCCAGGGCTCGCTATTTTAATCCGCACCTTCCATCGCGCGGCGACGGGCCGCCGTCAGCCCGCGGAAGACAGCGTGGGCAAGATCGGCATCGATCATCGCGGAAAGGCCGGCGGCGGTTGTGCCGCGATATTCCATGAAGAGCTCGACGATATCCGCCGGCGTGTCGCGCACGCTCGCCATCTGCGTGGCCGCGCCGAGGAACAGCTGGCGCACGGCAAGATCCGCCGTCTCCGGATCGATGCCCGCCTCGATCGCGTGGCGGATCATCGCATCCGCCACGAGCGCCGGAAAGGCGGCGCCCGAGCCGGTCAGCGCGGTGAAATAATCGAGCTCGTGTTCATCGGTGATGAAATGCGCCTTGCCCGAGGCGGCAAAGAAGCGCTGCGCGAATTCCGCTTCGGATTTGCGCACGTCGTCCGTCGCGAACCAGGGGGTGAAGGACAGCCGCTGCTCCGCACAGGCATTTGGCATCGCCCGCACGATGCGGTGCACGCCGAAGCGCTCGCCGATCTCCTCAACCGTCACTCCCGCCATGACGGAGATGACGAAGCGCCCGCGCAGATCCAGGTCGATATCGTCGAGATCGGACGGACGGACGGACAGGAGGATGGTGTCGCAGGCGTCCGCGAGGATCGAATTGTCCGTCGTCATATGCACGCCCGGCCAGGCCTCGAAGCCGGCAATATTGCCGGAGCGCGACGAAAGCACGAGATCGGACGGCTTGATGAGACGATCGGTCAGCACGGGCCGGAGCAGGGCTCCGGCCAGCCAACCGCCGCCGCCGATCACGCCGAGGTGGTTCATGCCCACTCGCCGCCGCGCATGACGGGCGAGCGACTTCCATCCGCGCGCACGCCGTCGATATCCACCTTGTCGGAGCCGATCATCCAGTCGATATGGATGAGGCTTTCATTGCCGCCCTTCTGGCGGATCTCATCCGGCGAAAGGTTCGCGCCATCGAGGAAGCACTTGGAATAGCACTGGCCGAGCGCGATGTGGCAGGAGGCGTTCTCGTCGAACAGCGTGTTGTAGAAGAGGATGCCGCTCGCCGAGATCGGCGAGGAATGCGGCACCAGCGCCACTTCGCCGAGCCGGCGCGCGCCCTCGTCCGTGTCGAGCACCTTGTTCAGCACCGCCTCGCCCTTCGAAGCCTTGGCCTCGACGATGCGGCCGCCCTCGAAACGCACCTGGATATTGTCGATCAGCATGCCCTGGTGGGAAAGCGGCTTCGTGGAGGAGACATGGCCGTCGACACGCAGCGCATGCGGCGTCGTGAAGACCTCCTCCGTCGGGATGTTCGGGTTGCAGGTGACGCCGTTCTTGGCGGTGGAGGCGCCGCCGTGCCATTCATGGCCGTCCGCAAGGCCGACCGTCAGGTCCGTGCCGGGCCCCGTGAAATGCAGCGCCGAAAAACGCTCGCCGTTCAGCCAGGCCGAACGCTTGGCAAGGTTCGCATTGTGCTGCGTCCAGGCGGCCACCGGATCGGCGACGTCGACGCGGGAGGCGGCGAAGATCGCATTGGCGAGCTTTTCGACAGCGACGTCCAGCGGGTCGTCCGGGAAGACCTGGCGCGCCCAGGAGGGATTCGGATAGGAGACGATGTTCCAGTTGATGTCGAAATTGGCGATCTTTTCCAGCGCCGGCTTGTAGGCCGTGGAATTGGCCTTGTTGGCGCGGGCGACCTTGCCCGGATCCTCGCCGGAGAGCAGCATGGGATTGTCGCCGGCAATGGCAAGGCGCGCGGCACCATTGGCATAGGCCTTGGCCATGCCCTGATAGAGCCAGTCGCTGGCGCGGTCGAAGCTTTCGTCCGGTGCGTGGCGGTAGCGGGCGAGCGTCGTCTCCTCGTCGGAATAGAACGTGCTGACGAGGCCTGCGCCGGCCATATAGGCGTGCTTGGTGATGAGGCGGACGAGCGGCAGCGCGGCGATCGGCGCCGTCATCACCAGATCCTGCCCCCTTTGGAGCTGAAGGCCGACGCGCACGGCTACTTCGGCGAGCTTGTCGAGTTTCTTCGGATCGACGGCGGAGGAGGCGTTCTCGGAAAGGGTCATGGTGGCATGCCTGTCTGTTTCATACGGATGAGGGAAACTTAGTGTGCCGGAAGGCCGATGAGAAGGCACAATCAGGCGACGACCGGCGCCGAAATCGCTTTCAGCGCGGCAAGCACGTCGCGCGGGGCAAGACGCACCTGCAATCCGCGCTGACCGCCGTTCATATAGACTGCTTCATGAACGAGCGCCGCCTCCTCGATCGCCGTCGGCACCTGCCGCTTCTGACCGAAGGGACTGATGCCGCCGACGACGAAACCGGTCAGCCGCTCGGCATCCGCCGGCTTCATCATGTGCGCGGACTTGCCCTTGAAGGCGCTCGCCAGTTTCTTCATGCTGACCTCGCGGTCCGACGGCACGATGACGCAGACCGGCTTGCCGTCCACCTCCGCCATCAGGGTTTTGAGGACGCGCGCGGGATCCTCACCCAGGGCTTCCGCGGCCTGGATGCCGACGCGGTCGGCATTCGGGTCGTAGTCGTAGGCGTGGACGGTGAAGGAGACGCCGGCTTTCGTGAGAGCCTGGGTGGCGCGGGTGGTCTTGGACATGGGCCTGCCGTCATCGAAGAAAAACCATCGATCCGCATGGGTGCAGGAGCGTGGGACACCTGTCAATGCGCAAGGCCACCAAAGACAGCGCCCTCCCGCGGCGGGATATCCGCCGCGGGATGAGATCATGGATCAGGCGCGCAGGGCGCCGCCCGTCGTCTTCACGACATTGCCGACGATCTTGGCGGTGAGCGCCTCGAAATCCTCGTCGGTGAGCGTCTTGTCGGTCGGCTGGATGACGACCTCGACGGCGATCGACTTCTTGCCCTCGCCGAGCGACGCGCCCTCGAAGACGTCGAAGACGTTGACGGCGGCGATCAGCTTGCGGTCGGCGCCCGTCGCCGCGCGCACGATAGCGCCCGCCTCCACCGTCTTGTCGACGACGAAGGCGAAGTCGCGCCTGACGGCCTGGAAGGGCGAAAGGTCGAGCGCCGGCTTGGTGCGCGTCGCCTTCTTCTTCGGCTCCGGCATGGCGTCGACGAAAATCTCGAAGCCGCAAAGGGCGCCGGAGACATCGAGCGCGCCGAGCGCCTTAGGATGGAACTCGCCGAAATGGCCGAGCACGATCTTCGGCCCCATCTTGATCGTGCCGGAACGGCCCGGATGATACCAGGCGGGCGCGCCGGGCTCGATCTGCACATTGCCCATCGGCAGGCCGCAGGCCTCGACCACGGCGAGCGCATCGGCCTTGGCGTCGTAGACGTCGACCGGCTTGCCGCCGCCCTTGGCGGCATTCGACCAGAGGCGGCCGGCGCCGGAAAGCGAGGCCGTGCCGCGACGCACGCCGCCGGCAACGCGGCGCTGGCCTTCCGGTCGGTCGCTCTCATAGGTGCCCGAGACTTCGAAGAGCGCGACATCGCCATAGCCCTTGTCGGCATTGCGCTGGGCGGCCGAAAGCAGGCCCGGCAGCAGCGAGGGCCGCATGTCGGACATGTCGGCGGCGATCGGGTTGGAGAGCGCCAGCGAGGCCGCGCCGCCGCCGAAGAGCTCGGCATGGGCCTTCGGGATGAAGGACCAGGTGACGGCTTCCAGCATGCCGCGCGATGCGAGCGCGCGCTTGGCAAGGCGCGTGCGGATCTGCAGCGTCGTCAGGATGCGGCCGTTCACCGTGCCGTGGCTTTCCAGCGGCGCCGGACGGATATTGTCGACGCCGTGGATGCGCATGACCTCTTCGACAAGGTCCGCCTTGCCGTCGACGTCCGGGCGCCAGGAGGGAACCGCGACCGAGACGCGCTCGCCGGCGCCCGTCACGGTGAAGCCAAGGCGGGTGAGAATGTTGGCGCTCTCGGCTTGCGAGACGTCGAGGCCGGTCAGGCGCCTGACTTCCGAGAACGGGAAATCGACGACCTTGGGCGTATGGCCCTTGTAGCCGACGACGTCGGTCTTCGCGGCGGTGCCGCCGCAGAGCTCCAGCACGAGTTCCGTGGCGCGTTCGAGGCCGGGAACCATGTATTCGGGGTCGACGCCGCGCTCGAAGCGGTAGCGCGCATCGGTGATGATGCCGTGCGAACGGCCGGTCTTGGCCACGTTCATCGGGTCCCAGAGAGCCGATTCGATCAGCACGTCGACCGTGTTCTCGTCGCAGCCGGAATGCTCGCCGCCCATGATGCCGCCGATCGATTCGACGCCGTTGTCGTCGGCGATGACGACGTTGGACGGGTTCAGCGTGTATTCGCGCGTGTCGAGCGCCAGCACCGTCTCGCCTTCCACAGCACGGCGAACGACAAGATTGCCCTTCACCTTGGCCGCGTCGAAGACGTGCAGCGGACGGCCCTGGTCGAAGGTCATGTAGTTGGTGATGTCGACGAGCGCGTTGATCGGGCGAAGGCCGATGGCGAGAAGCCGCTGCTGCATCCAGCGCGGGCTCGGGCCGTTCTTCACGCCGCGGACGAGCCGAAGCGCGAAGCCGGGGCAAAGATGATCGTCGCCGCCAAGCTCCAGCTTCACCTTGACCGGGGTTTCACCTTCCACCGTGAAGGAGGGTGCCTCCACGGTCTTCAGCGTGCCGAGACCGGCGGCGGCGAGATCGCGGGCGATGCCGAAAATGCTCGTGCAGTCCGGACGGTTCGGCGTCAGGTTGATCTCGATGACCGGGTCATCGAGGCCGGCATAGGCGGCATAGCTCGTGCCGACCGGCGCATCCTCGGACAAATCGATGATGCCGTCATGGTTGTCGGAGATTTCCAGTTCCTTCTCCGAGCACATCATGCCGTGGCTCTCGACGCCGCGGATATTGCCGACGGAAAGCGTGACGTCGATGCCGGGCACATAGGTGCCGGGCGCGGCGAAGGCGCCGACGAGGCCGGCGCGCGCATTCGGCGCGCCGCAGACGACCTGGATCGGATCGCCCTTGCCGGTATCGACCATCAGGACGCGCAGCTTGTCGGCATTCGGATGCTGTTCGGCGGAAACGACTTTGGCGATGACGAAGGGCTTGAAGGCCGCCTTGTCGTCGACGTCCTCCACTTCGAGGCCGATCGCCGTCAGCTTGTCGCAGATCTCGCCGAGCGTGGCGTCGGTTTCGAGATGATCCTTCAGCCAGGAGAGCGTGAATTTCATGAGATTTCTCCTTGGTGCCGGTTACGCGCTGAGGCCGCCGAACAGGGTCGGCATGTCGAGCGGGCGGAAGCCGTAATGGCTCAGCCAGCGGACGTCGGCGTTGAAGAAGTCGCGCAGGTCCGGCATGCCGTATTTCAGCATGGCGATGCGGTCGAGGCCCATGCCCCAGGCAAAGCCCTGGTATTCGTCGGGGTCCAGCCCGCCGGCGCGCAGCACGTTGGGGTGCACCATGCCGCAGCCGAGAATCTCCATCCAGTCCGTGCCCTCGCCGAACTTGACGATCGGGCCTGAAGAGCGGTCGCACTGGATGTCGACCTCGAAGGAGGGCTCGGTAAAGGGGAAGAAGGACGGGCGGAAGCGCATGGTAACGCTGTCGACCTCGAAGAAGGCCTTGCAGAATTCCTCCAGCACCCAGCGCATGTTGGCGACATTCGCCTTCCTGTCGACCACGAGGCCTTCGACCTGGTGGAACATCGGCGAGTGGGTGGCGTCCGAATCCTGCCGGTAGGTCTTGCCGGGAATGATGATGCGGATCGGCGGGGTCGAGGCTTCCATGGTGCGGATCTGCACGGGCGAGGTATGCGTGCGCAGCACCTTGCGATCGCCGTTCTCGTCCGCCGGGAAAAAGAACGTGTCGTGCATTTCGCGGGCCGGGTGGCCTTCCGGGAAGTTCAGCGCCGTGAAATTGTAGTAGTCCGTCTCGATATCGGGACCTTCGGCGATGGAAAAACCCATATCGGCGAAGATCGCGGTGATCTCATCGACGATCTGGCTGATCGGATGGATGCGGCCCCGTTCGGCGGGGGAAGACCGCACCGGCAGGCTGACATCCACCGTCTCGGCGGCAAGGCGCGCCTCGATGGCGGCATCGCGCAGCGCGGACTTGCGCGCGACGATCGCGTCGGTGACACGGGTCTTCAGCGCGTTGATCGCCGCACCGCGGGTCTGGCGCTCTTCCGGCGACATGGTGCCGAGCGTCTTGAGGAGTTCGGAGACGGAGCCTTTCTTACCGAGCGCGCCGAGGCGCACGGCTTCGATCGCCGCCTCGTCGTTGGCCGCGGCAACGGCGGAAAGGAGGCCATGTTCCAGTGTGTCGAGTTCAGTCATCTTTACCTGCTTTGCTTGCTTCGGCCGGGCGGGACGGCTTTAGAACCTGCGAGAGATAGCGGGTTGCGGCGAGGAAGCGTCGCAGATCACTACCCATGTGCACGCGCCCGATCAATCGGGCGAGCCACAAAAACTTGGCGAGAAACGCCACCATCGGGCGGAGCTCCGACCGGGCAGCAGCGGGGGCGCTCGCCTTCCAGGCGCAAAAGGCGCGGTCGGCTGTCGCCGCGCCTTCCACCGCGCGCGGAACGATCTGCAGGAAGAGCAGCCAGAGATCGCGCGCCTGCGCAACGGAAAGCGCCATCGCCGCCTCCGGCTCCTCCTCGAAATCCATGAAGCCGATGCGGTTTTCCTGAAGGAAGAAATCACGCGGATGCGGCCGGCCGTGGCAAAGCCCCTTGCCGTGCAGCGCGCCAAGCTCGGCGGCGCAGGTCACGAGCAGGCGGTCATGCGCGGCGGGATCGCTTTTCCTGAGCGCGCCGAGGCGCGCATCGACCGTCGGCCCCGCATCGGAGAGGACAAGCGCATTGCCGGACCGGTAGAGCACCGTCGGCACCGGCAGGCCCGCGGCGGCGAAGGCGGCGATGCGACGCACCTCGCGCTCGACCATGGCCGCAGCGTCAAGCCGCGGCGCGGCACGCAGGAAGGGCTGGCGGAAGAGCCCGGCAAGCAGGTTCTGCGCCCGCGTCCAGATGATCGGCAGCTCCGTGCCGTAGCGCTTCACCCAGACGCTGCCGAACGACATTTCGACGCGCTCGACCCGGCGCGCGCCACGGGCAAGCACGACGAGAAGCGTCTCGATGTCCTTGGCGGTCGCGTCGGGTATCGCGGAAAGATCGTTCAGCCTGCCATCCATCTCCAGTCCTTCGATGCGGCCGGTCCATAAGAAAAAACCCGCACCGGTACCCCGGCGCGGGTTTCACAACGAAACGACGTTTTGGTTGTGGAAGCGCCGGTCAGTTTACGGCAGCTTCGAACTCGTTCTTCGTGCCTGCATCCTTGAGGTATTCCAGCGCCTTCTTGGCGGCTGCGACGAGCGCGCCGAAAGCTGCGGTCTCATGGATCGCCATGTCGGACAGAACCTTGCGGTCGACTTCGATGCCGGCCTTGTTGAGGCCGTCGATGAAGCGGCCGTAGGTGAGGCCGTGCTCGCGGACGGCAGCGTTGATGCGCTGGATCCAGAGCGCGCGGAAATTGCGCTTGTTGACCTTGCGGTCGCGGTAGGCGAACTGCTTGGAACGATCAACCGCGGCCTTGGCGGCGCGGATGGTGTTCTTGCGGCGGCCGTAGAAGCCCTTGGCTGCCTTCAGCGTCTTCTTGTGCTTGGCGTGGGAGGTTACGCCGCGTTTTACACGTGCCATGTCATGATCTCCTTAACGTATCAAATTGCTCGAGAAGTCTCAGAGACCGTTCGGCAGGTAGTTCTTGATGACTTTCTTGCCATCGGGCTCGGCCAGCACCATGGTGCCGCGCGCGTCGCGAATGAACTTGTTGGTACGCTTGATCATGCCGTGGCGCTTGCCGGCAGCGGCAGCGACGACCTTGCCGGTCGCGGTGATCTTGAACCGCTTCTTGGCAGACGACTTCGTCTTCATCTTGGGCATTTTGCTACTCCATTCTTCTTGAATTCGAGACGGCTGACGAGGCGCGTCCCCAGCGTAAAGAACGGCCACGGCATGCCCTGCCGGACCGTTCGGACGGCGGCTTGTAACCGAAGCCGCCGAAAAGCGCAACCGGATTCCTGAAATCCGGCCGCCGAAACGGAAAAGCCGCCCCGAAGGGCGGCTTTGATCCGTTCGGCGCTGGCAAAGCTCAGCGCGGCGCGAGCACCATCATCATCTGGCGGCCTTCGAGCTTCGGCTCGGCTTCCACCTTGGCGATGGTCTGCGTGTCTTCCTTGACCTGCTGCAGGAGTTTCATGCCGAGTTCCTGGTGGGCCATTTCGCGGCCGCGGAACTTCAGCGTCACCTTGACCTTGTCGCCTTCGTCGAAGAAGCGGTTCATCGCCTTCATCTTCACCTCATAATCATGGGTGTCGATGTTCGGGCGCATCTTGATTTCCTTGATCTCGACGATCTTCTGCTTCTTGCGCGCTTCGGCCGCCTTCTTCTGGTTGGCGTATTTCAGCTTGCCGAGGTCCAGGATCTTGCAGACGGGCGGCTCGGAGTTCGGCGAGATCTCCACGAGATCGAGGCCGGCTTCTTCGGCCATGCGGAGCGCCTGATCGGTGGGAACGATACCGTGGTTCGTACCTTCGGCATCGATGAGCTGGACGCGGGGAATCCGGATTTCCTTGTTGGAACGCGGGCCGTCTTTGACGGGGGCTTCCGCTTTGAAGGGTCTGCGAATGGTCGTGTTCTCCTCGACTGTTTCGACTGGATATGCATGGATGCGTCGATCAGGCCGTTTGCCCGCCTGGCGGCGTTTTCCGGCAATGTGTTGATCACGCTTATGAAGTCAATAGCATGCCGCGTGAAAAAAATCACCACCTGTCCTTGCAGGTGCGAATCTGGTCTAGCTCTGCGCCGAAGACCCGCCGGCGAGCGCTTGCCGCGACCGGACGCAAGACAAGGAGATAGGCATGACGACGACGAACGACAATGGGTCCGCCGCGCAATTCATCCCGGTCGGCACCGGCGAGGGCGCCAGGAAGATCGCCCTGTCGCTCCAGCCGCCGGCCGCCGGCAACGGGCTGGCGCATTTCGTCTGGCTCGGCGGCTACCGCTCCGACATGACGGGCACCAAGGCTGCGGAGCTTGCCGGCCTTGCCGCGCGGCTCGGCACCGGCTGCGTGCGTTTCGACTATTCCGGCCACGGCGCGTCCGGCGGCGCTTTCGTCGACGGCACGATCTCGCGCTGGCTGGAAGAATCGCTCGCGGTGATCGACCATGCAGCCAAGACGCTCGGCACGCGCCGCATCGTTCTCGTCGGCTCGTCGATGGGCGGCTGGATCGCGCTGCGCGTCGTCGCGGAACTTGCCGGCCGGAGCGATCTCGATATCGCCGGGCTGGTGCTGATCGCTCCGGCGCCGGATTTCACCTCGGAACTGATCGAGCCGAACCTGACGGACGCCGAGCGTGCGGCGCTTGCCGAGCGGGGGCAGTTCGAGGAACCGACGCCCTACGGGCCGGAACCGAACATCTATACGCGCAAGCTCATCGAGGACGGCCGCGACAACCGGGTTCTCACCGGCGTCATCGAGACGGGATGCCCCGTCCATATCCTTCAGGGCATGGCCGACCCGGACGTGCCTCATGCCCATGCGGTGCGGCTGATGGAGCACCTTTCCGGCGACGACGTGGTGCTGACGATGATCCGCGACGGCGACCATCGCCTGTCCCGCCCGCAGGACATCGCCAAGATCCTCGAAGCGGCGGAGACCTTCGCCCGCGGTCAATGAGGCGGCGGTCCCGATTTTAACCATATTCGCGCATCGCGAATTCTCATGATTGACGACATGGCCTCCTCGCCGTTAACTCTTTGTTAACGATTAGGGGACGTTTCATGGCACGAATGATTGGTGCGAAGGCTGGGGCCGCGGCGATTGTCGCCCTCCTCATTTCTTCTTCCTCGGCTTTCACGGCACCGGCTTCGGCGCTTTCCATGCAGACCGGCGGCATCACGTCCCAGCCGATCGGCCATTACGAGTTCTGCCAGACCAATGCAGCCGAATGCCGCTCGGGCGCGCGCAACCCGGCGCCCGCCAAGGTGACCGATTTCGGCTGGTCGGTGGTCCGCCAGATCAATCTCGACATCAATCACGCCATCACGCCGATGACCGACAAGGACCTCTACGGCAAGGACGAGGTCTGGACCTATCCGGACGGTGCCGGCGATTGCGAGGACTTCGTGTTGCTCAAGCGCAAGCGGCTGATGGAAAAGGGTTTTGCCGCCAGCGATCTCCTCATCACCGTCGTGCGCAAGCCGGACGGCGAAGGCCATGCCGTGCTGACGCTGCGCACCACCCAGGGCGACTTCATCCTCGACAACCTCAACAATGAAGTGAAGCTCTGGACCGCGACGCCCTACCGCTACCTGAAGCGCCAGGCCTCCTTCCATGCCGGCCGCTGGGTCTCGATCGAAAACGGCGATGCCGTCATGGTTTCGTCGGTCGGCCAGTAAGACAGATTTCGCAGGGGGACTGCGAAGGCCGCGGAGCAATCCGCGGCTTTTGTCTTTCAAGCACGCCCCACGCCTCACGAAAATAAATTTCGGCCATGCCGCTCCGGCGACAATGCGACGCCGGGCGAATCGATATGGTGGCGCCGCTGGGCAAATCCGCAAGCGCGCGCGGCGGGCTTTGCATCCGCAAACGCATGAAAACAAAAAGGCCGGCGCGTTTCGCTTTTCAGGAAAGTGGATGCGTTCGGGAAGCGGAGGGCGGACGGATGACAGGTGAAGCACAGCGGGCATCCTCGCTTTTTTCCATCGCAGCCCTCGTCGTCTCGATGTTCCTCGTGGCCATCGGCAATGGCGTCATGCTTGCCTATGTGCCCTATGTCCTGTCGCATGCGGACGCACCTGCCTGGACACCGGGCGGGGCGGTGACGGCGATCGCCTTCGGCGGCCTGATCGGCTGCGTCATCGCCGGACCCGTGATCCGCCGCGTCGGTCATGCGCGCGCCTTTTCCTGCTCGATGGCGCTCGTCCTCATCGCCGCCTTCCTGGTGGCGCTCGGCCTCAACCCGCTCCTGTGGATCCTCGCCCGCGGCATCTACGGCGTGGCGGGCAATTCCAACTTCATCATCGCCCAGAGCTGGCTGAACCATGCGAGCGACAACCGCTGGCGCGGCAAGGCCATGTCCTTCTTCTACATGGCCTATGTGCTCGGGCTCGGCGTCGGCGCCTGGCTGTTCGGCCGGATGCCGGCCGAGGGCAACCTCGCCCCGCTCATCACGATTTTCGTCACCACCCTGGCACTGCTGCCGATCGGCCTGACGAGATTGCCGACGCCGCCGCCGCCCGCCCGCGTCAGCGTCGATTTCGCCATGGCCTGGCGCAACTCGCCGGTCGCGCTGATCGGCGTCCTCGCCTCCGGCGGGCTCTCCATGGTCGTGCAGGGCTTCACCCCCATCTATGCCGCCACCAACAATGTCAGCCAGCGCGACGTCGCGCTCCTGATGTTCGTCATGCAGTTCGGGCTGCTCTTCGTGCAATATCCGCTCGGCACGCTGTCCGACCGCATCGACCGGCGCATCGTGCTGATCGGCACATGCCTTCTCATCACCGGCACCGCCGTCGCCGCGCTCTTCGTCTCCTTCCAGGCCTTCGTCATCCTGATGCTCGTCTTCGCGCTGTGGGCCGGCGCGGTGGAAAGCGTCTATTCGATCGCCAATGCCCATGCCAACGACCGGACGGATCCGGAGGACTTCGTGCCGCTCGCCTCGACCCTCCTCGTCGCCTGGTCGGTTTCGGCAACGCTGGTGCCGCTCGCCATTACGGCGCTGACGCCGGCCTTCGGGCCGAAGACCTTCATCTACGCCGCGATGGCCGTCGCCGTTCTCTATGCCGCCTTCGTCGCCCACCGTCTGCGCCTGCGCGAGACGGTGCCGCCCGAGGCGCGGGAAAACTTCGAAATCCGCAGCGCGCAGGTGCCGAATGCCGGCGCGCTCGTCGAGGGCGAGAAAGCCCCGGAATAGCGGCGCTCCAGCGAAGGAAACGGTTCATTTACCGCTTTGCGCGAGTCGTGCCCGCTGCTATATGGCGCCCATGAGCACCAATTCTTCGACGTCCCTCGACCATATCCGCAACTTCTCGATCGTGGCCCATATCGACCACGGCAAATCGACGCTTGCCGACCGGCTGATCCAGTCGACCGGCGGCCTTGCCGATCGCGAGATGTCGGAACAGGTCCTCGACAACATGGAGATCGAGCGCGAACGCGGTATCACCATCAAGGCCCAGACCGTGCGCCTGCACTACAAGGCCAAGGACGGCGAGACCTATGTGCTGAACCTCATCGACACGCCCGGCCATGTCGACTTCGCCTATGAGGTCTCGCGCTCGCTGTCGGCCTGTGAAGGCTCCCTCCTCGTCGTCGACGCCAGTCAGGGCGTGGAAGCGCAGACGCTCGCCAATGTCTATCAGGCGATCGACAACAACCACGAGCTCGTCACCGTGCTCAACAAGATCGACCTGCCGGCGGCCGAGCCCGACCGCATCAAGGACCAGATCGAGGAAGTCATCGGCATCGACGCCTCCGACGCCGTGCTGATCTCCGCCAAGACCGGCCTCGGCATTCCGGATGTGCTGGAAGCCATTGTCAACCGCCTGCCCGCGCCGAAGAGCGAGGGCGGCGAGAAGGCGCCGCTGAAGGCGCTGCTCGTCGATAGCTGGTACGACACCTATCTCGGCGTCATGGTTCTCGTGCGCATCATCGAAGGCCGGCTTTCCAAGGGCCAGGTCATCCGCATGATGGGCACGGACGCCAAATATACCGTGGAGCGCGTCGGCGTTTTGACGCCGAAGATGGTGGCGATGGACAGCCTCGGCCCCGGCGAGATCGGCTTCATCACCGCCTCGATCAAGGAAGTGGCCGATACCCGCGTCGGCGATACGATCACCGAGGACAAGCGCCCGACCGCCAAGGCCCTGCCCGGCTTCAAGCCGGCCCAGCCGGTGGTGTTCTGCGGCCTCTTCCCGGTCGATGCCGCCGATTTCGAGGAGCTACGCTCGGCGATGGGCAAGCTGCGCCTCAACGACGCCTCGTTCTCCTTCGAGATGGAAAGCTCCGCCGCGCTCGGCTTCGGCTTCCGCTGCGGCTTCCTCGGGCTGCTGCATCTCGAAATCATCCAGGAGCGGCTTTCCCGCGAATTCGATCTCGACCTGATCGCGACGGCCCCCTCGGTCGTCTACCAGCTCACCATGACCGACGGCACGGAGAAGGAGCTGCACAACCCGGCCGACATGCCGGACGTGGTGAAGATCGCCGAATTCCGCGAGCCGTGGATCAAGGCGACGATCCTGACCCCCGACGAATATCTCGGCGGCATCCTGAAGCTCTGCCAGGACCGGCGCGGCATCCAGACGGAGCTGACGTATGTCGGCAACCGCGCCATGCTGACCTACGAACTGCCGCTCAACGAAGTGGTCTTCGACTTCTACGACCGGCTGAAGTCGATCTCCAAGGGCTATGCCTCCTTCGACTACAACCTTCACGGCTACCGCGAGAGCGACCTCGTAAAGATGTCGATCCTCGTCAATGCCGAGCCGGTCGACGCGCTCTCCATGCTGGTCCACCGCTCGGCGGCGGAAAAGCGCGGCCGCGTGATGTGCGAGAAGCTGAAGGACCTCATCCCGCAGCATATGTTCCAGATCCCGATCCAGGCCGCCATCGGCGGGCGCATCATCGCCCGCGAGACGGTCAGGGCGCTGCGCAAGGACGTGACCGCCAAGTGCTACGGGGGCGACGCCACCCGCAAGCGCAAGCTTCTGGAAAAGCAGAAGGAAGGCAAGAAGCGCATGCGCCAGTTCGGCAAGGTGGAGATTCCGCAGGAAGCCTTCATTGCCGCACTCAAGATGGGCGACGAATAACGAAAGGGAGGCATCGCCTCCTTTTCTCCTATGCGGGTCCGGCAAGGGGTCGGCGGGGCTCAGTGGCTCGGATGTAGCGCGTCGTTCAGATACATGCAGGTCAGCATGGCGAAGACATAGGCCTGGATGGCCGCCATCAGGAATTCCAGCGCCGTCAGCGCGACCGTCATGGCAAGCGGCAGGACGGCGCCGACAATGCCGAGCGTGCCGAGCGTACCCATCGAGGCAACGAAGCCGGCGAAGACCTTCAGCGTGATATGGCCGGCCAGCATGACCGCGAAGAGACGAACCGAATGGCTGACGGGCCGCGAGAGATAGGAGATGATCTCGATCGGCAGGATGATCGGCGTCAGGATCAGCGGCACGCCGGCCGGCACGAACAGCCGGAGGAAGCCAAGGCCGTGCGTGAAGAGCCCGTAAAGGGTGACCGTCGAGAAGACCAGCATGGCCAGCGCGAAGGTGACGACCAACTGGCTCGTCACCGTGAAGGCATAGGGGAACATGCCGACGAGGTTGGCGACGAGAATGAACATGAAGAGCGAGAAGACCAGCGGGAAGAAGCGCATGCCCTGCTTACCCGCATTGGCCTTCAACGTATCGGCGACGAATTCATGGACCATTTCGGCACTCGTCTGCCAGCGGCCGGGCACCAGCGCACGCCGGCGCGTGGAGACAATCAGGAACGCGCCCGCCGTGACGGCGGTCAGCACCATATAGGCGGAGGCATTGGTGAAGCTGAGATCGAGCCCGCCCACTTCCAGGGGGACGATGGGCTTGATCTCGAATTGCTCAATGGGTCCTGACATCGGATATCCTCGAAAAGGCTTCAGCACGCATGGCAAAGCCGCGCCGTGATCGCGCGCGGCGATGCACGGCACGGGCACCCCATGCGGCTGATCTTGGGAAGGGAGAGTGCGAAGGGTTCACGCCGGGTCATCCTATCTCGATTGCGAGATGAGGGGCCGTCCCCGGAACGAGCAAGGCGCAGGTCGTCCAGCGCAAGGGCGGTTTAGCCGCTGGGCCGCACTATGGCAAGGACACGGTTCGCCGAACCGTTCGGCGGCCCCATCCTCTCCGTCTCAGCGCGGCGGCAGCGTTGCTCATCGAAGGCCCCTAATCCTATAGGCGCCCGGCGCGCATCTCAAGGCCGGACGTTCATGCCTCTTCGTAAATGCCCTGTCCCGCCAGAAGAGCGGCATCCAGCCGACCGCCTTCCGGAAAGATCGACAGCGTCTCGGGCTTTTCGACGCCTTCCACCAGCCGATGACAGGTTTGCGCCGCGCCGAGCACGGTTGTGACCGGAATGACGCCGGCCCAGATCGGCAGGGCGAAGTCCTCCTCGTCGTCGCCGACACCCTTGGCGCGCACCTTGGCGACAGCTTCCTCGATCGGCATGGCGATGATGGTGGTCGCCTTGGCCTCCTGCGGGGTGATCGGGCGCAGAAGCGTGCTGCGGCCCGGATAGAAGCGATCGACCACGTCGCGCATCGCCTCGGCCTTCTCCTCCCCGTCCTCCACGAGCCGGGCCATGCCGAAGCACATGGCGGAGCGGTAGTTGGCCGAATGATTGAAGCCGGAACGGGCCAGCACAAGCCCGTCGAGATGGGCGACGGTCAGGCAGGCGGGCGTGCCGGCCTTCAGATGGCGCAGCATTCGGCTGGCCGAGGAACCGTGCCAGTAGAGCGTATCGCGGCGGCGCCAGAAGAGCGTCGGCGTCGCATAGGGCTGGCCGTCGATGACATAGGCGACATGACAGAGCATGGCCGCATCGAGGATGGCATGGACGCTTTCACGATCATAGCTGGCGCGCTCATGCATGCGCTTGACACGGTTGCGGGGGGTGACGGGATAGGTCTCGACAGTCATGGGCTTGCCTTTTGAAACGGGATGGCGCCATGCTGCTTCATGCCATTGGATCGAGAAAGCACCAATCCTGAGCGAAATTCAAGGACCAATCCTGCCGATTGGTCCGCGTTGATCCCGGTGCTGCCGGCGGCCGGCAGGCGTATCCCGGCGCTCTACCGGGAGCTGCGCCGGCTGATCGAGGAAGGGGGCATCCCGCCGGGCAGCAAGCTGCCGCCATCACGCGATCTCGCGCAGCGGCTGAAGATCTCGCGCGGCAGCGTTGTGGCCGCCTTCGAGATGCTGATCGCCGAAGGCTATGCAGTGGCGCGCACCGGCGCCGGCACTTTCGTGGCCGGTCGCGTGCCGATCGTAAAGCCGACAGAACCCGCTGAAAGGGAGAGCGCCGCGCCGAAAATGCCGCTGCCGGGCACGCTCGGCGTGGCGATGGCCGACGGGCGCACCCTGCAGATCTTCCGTACCCTGCTATCGCGACACCTCGCGCGGCCGGGACCGGAGCATTTCCACTATGGCGATCCGCGCGGCGGCGAGGCGCTTCGCCAGGCGATCGCCGCCTATCTGCGGCAGGCGCGCGGCGTGCGCTGCGAGGCGCGATCGATCATCATCACCACCGGCACGCAGCAGGGAATCGATCTCGTCGTGCGCAGCGTGCTTTCCCCGGGCGACCGGATGATGATCGAGGATCCGTGCTATCCAAGCGCCCGGGCGGCCTTTTCGGGCAACGGTCTCGATCTTTTCGGCCTTCCCGTCGATGCGCAGGGTGCGGATATCGCACATGCCGCACCGGGCGCCCGCGCCGTCTATGTCACGCCGTCGCACCAGTTTCCGCTCGGTGTCACCATGAGCATGCCCCGCCGCCTTGCCCTTATCGACTGGGCGCGGGAGACGGGCGGCTGGATCATCGAGGACGACTATGACAGCGAGTTCCGCTTCGCCGGTCCGCCGCTCGCGGCCATGCAGGGCATGGATGACAGCGGCAGGGTGATCTATCTCGGCACCTTCTCGAAGGTGCTGTTTCCAGGGCTGCGCCTCGGTTACGCCGTGCTTCCCGATCCCCTGCTCGACGCCGTCATCGCCCTGCGCGGGCGCAGCGACCGCAGCCCGCCGACGCTTGCGGAAGCGGCCCTGGCCGACCTCATCCGCGCCGGACATTTCGCCGCCCACCTTCGCCGCGCCCGGCGACAGGCGCAGGCGGCGCGCGATGCGCTGGTGGCAGGACTTGCGTGCACGGCCCTCACGGTGGGCGTGCCGGACCAGGGCCTGCATCTCACCGCCGGCCTTCCTCCCGGTCTCGCCGACACGGAGGCGGTGGAGCTTGCGCGCAAAGCCGGGCTCGGCGCGCGGGCGCTCTCGACCATGGCCGTCACCCATCCGCCGCGGCAAGGGCTCGTTATCGGCTTTTCCGGCTTCGCGCCGGATGTGCTGCGGGAGGCTGCCGCGCGGTTCGCCGCGATGCTTTGAGGATCAGGCTACCCGGCGGGACGTCGCAGCAGCGGCGATCGTCGCCACCCAGGCCCGCGCCATGGCAAGGCCGGCAGCCTCCGCACCGGGGCCATTTTCAGCGGCAAGCGCGGCGCGCTGCGCCAGCCAGCCGGGCGCGACGCCTTCGATGACGTCGGGAAAGATGCCAACCCATTCGTCGACGACGGAGCGGCTCGCCTCGAAATGGAATTGCGTGCCGTAGGTCGCGCGGCCGATGCGGAAGGCCTGGTTCTCGGCCACGCCGTTGGTGGCGAGCCGCACAGCACCTTCCGGCAGGGTGAAGGTATCGCTGTGCCACTGGAAGATCGGGAAGGTGCCGGTCGCGGCGGAAAGCACCGGATCGTTTTCCCCTTCGGCGGTCAGCGTCACGCTGCACCAACCGAATTCCGGCGCCGCGCCGATGAGGTTCTGCGCGCCGTAGGCGCGGGCGAGAAGCTGGCTGCCGAGACACACGCCGAGCACCGATCTGTCGGCCTCGCCGAAGCGGCGCATCAGCGCGGCAAGCGCCGGAAGATAGGCGTGGAGCGCATCATCCCGGGCATTCTGCGGGCCGCCCATGACCACGATGGCATCATGACCTTGCTCATCGGCCGGAAGGGTATCGCCGGCATGGGGGCGGCAGATGTCAAGCTCGGCGCCCGCCTCGGCAAGGGCGACTCCGATCTGTCCCAGAAGGGTCACCTTGTCATTTTCCACCACCAGCACGCGCATGCCCATCTCCCGCTTTCCGATGGGCGCGAGACAACCACGCCGCTCGCTTTCGTTCAAGCGTCTTTGCCCATTCAAGGGCGGATGATGCCCCCGCACATCAGGCAAGCTCCTTGAAGAGCACGTTCTGGTCGGGAAGATAGCGGGAAAACAGCGGCAGGCTGGCCCCGCCCACCGAGCGCGCGTGGCTGCCGACCGCCCCTTCGACGATCTCCGGCATGGTGACACCCTGAAGATCGAGCCGGGCGACGGCGGCCTGTGTGGCGGCGACCACGCGGGCGCGCACCCAGGCGGGAAAGCCGCCGTCGATGATGACGGCGGAAAAGTCGATGACGGAGGCGGAGGCGACCACGGCCTGGGCGAGCGCTGCGGCCATATCGTCGATCCAAAGCGCCAGCGGCGCGCCGAAATCAATCCAGCCGTCCGGTGAATACCAGAGGGGACGCGGATCGATCCCGTTCTCGCGCAGAAGGTTTTCGAGGCGGTAGATCGAGGCGATCTTGAGAAGCTGCACCGTCTCGCCGTCGCGGCCCTGCACGGGCAAGGGGCCGACGGCGCCGGCGGTGCCGGTGCGACCGGTGAAGAGCGCGGAGTTCAAAACGACGCCGCCGCCGATGAAGGAGCCGATGAAGAGATAGAGGAAATCGGGATATTGCGGGCCGAGACCGAAGACGAGTTCGGCCGCACAGGCGCTCGTCGCATCGTTCTGGAGGACGACCGGATAGGGCACGCGCTTGGCGATCTCGGCTTCGAGATCGACGCCGCGCCACTGATCCATCTCCGCCTGCGGCGCACCCACCTCGCGCGCCCAGCTCCACAGTTCGAAGGGCGCTGCAACGCCGAATCCGGCGATGCGGGCGCGCTCTTCCGGCGCGATCGTGGCTTCCAGCTCGGCAAGGCCCTCCTCGACGAAGGACAAGAGCGGGCCGGGCATCGGATGGGAATAGGTGCGGCGCACCTGCCGGCGGATACCGCCGACAAAGTCCATCATGACGAGATCGGCGCTGCGCCGCCCGATTTTCAGGCCATAGGAAAAGACGGCGTCGGGATTGAGCCGCATGGGCACGGAGGGCTGGCCGACCTTGCCGCGCATCGGCTCGCCGCGCATCAGCAGACCTTCGGCTTCCAGCGCCCGCATGATGACGGTGACGGTCTGGGCGGAAAGGCCGGACCGCCGGGCGATCTCGGCCTTCGACAGACTGCCGTGCCGTCGCACCAGCGACATGACCAAGCGCTCGTTATAGGCCCTGACGCGCACCTGGTTGGCCCCGCCGCTCGGATCGAGAATCCCGGCGGGGAGGGCGGGCGCCGCCGCGTCCTGTTTCATCATCGTCTCCTCCCGTACCGCAACGGCATCGGCGTTGCGGTCGTCCCGGCGCGGGTCTTCGCAACTCACGCGGTTTGCGGCCCTCTTATCGGGTGCCGCCCGGCTCTGCCACCGGAAACACGCAAGAACATGCCCTTGTCCGATTGGGGCAGCATGCCACAACGGATTAATAATTCAATTCGATTTATTTATTGACAGGTCTTTCTTTTAGTGGTCTCTTCATCAGCGGAAGCACGGTCGGCCGGTGGAGGAACCGCCAGGCCCCCTGCGACCGGATCGCTCCGGGAGAGGAGCGCATCCTTTTTCGTCCTTGGGAGGATTTTATGAAGAAGACGATGATTTCCGCCGCTCTCGGCGCGCTTGCGCTTGGCGTCGCCTTTTCCTCGCCGGCTTCCGCCGCCGACACGACCGCCTGCCTGATCACCAAGACCGATACCAACCCCTTCTTCGTCAAGATGAAGGAAGGCGCCACGGCAAAGGCCGCCGAGCTCGGCGTCACGCTGAAGTCCTATGCCGGCAAGATCGACGGCGATTCGGAAAGCCAGGTCGCCGCGATCGAGACCTGCATCGCCGACGGCGCGAAGGGTATCCTGATCGCCGCCTCCGACACCCAGGGCATCGTCCCGTCCGTGCAGAAGGCACGCGATGCGGGTCTTCTCGTCATCGCGCTCGACACGCCTCTGGAGCCGCTCGACAGCGCCGACATGACCTTTGCCACCGACAACCTGCTCGCCGGCGAACTGATCGGCAAATGGGCGGCCGCCACCCTCGGTGATGCCGCCAAGGACGCCAGGATCGCCTTCCTGAACCTCACCCCCTCGCAGCCGACGGTCGACGTGCTGCGCAACCAGGGCTTCATGAAGGGCTTCGGCATCGACGTGAAGGATATCAACAAGATCGGCGACGAGGACGATCCGCGCATCGTCGGCCACGACATCACCAACGGCAACGAGGAAGGCGGGCGCACCGCCATGGAAAACCTCCTTCAGAAGGACCCGACCATCAACGTCGTGCACACCATCAACGAACCGGCGGCCGCCGGCGCCTATGAAGCGCTCAAGGCCGTCGGCAAGGAGAAGGACGTGCTGATCGTTTCGGTCGACGGCGGCTGCCCGGGCGTGCAGAACGTCGCCGACGGTGTCATCGGCGCCACCTCGCAGCAGTATCCGCTGATGATGGCGGCACTCGGCGTCGAGGCGATCAAGAAATTCGCCGATACCGGCGAGAAGCCGAAGGCGACCGAAGGCAAGGACTTCTTCGACACGGGCGTGACGCTCGTTACCGACAAGCCGGCGACGGGCGTCGATTCCATCGACACCAAGGCCGGCAAGGACAAGTGCTGGGGCTGAGCCCCCGCGCCGGCCCGGCGTGACCGGGCCGGCTTTCCCGCAGGAGCGCAATTGCGTGAGCCAAACGGTTCCCGGCATCCTGCTTTGACATTCGCGACAAGACATGGGCACCTTTTGCGGGAAGGCGGCGGCAGGAGCCGGGAACGCCCGGGGGAAGGATCGCCCGAAGATGGCGGCAGGTGCGCAAGGCGCCCGACCGACGCGTCCATGCACCATTCATCCGGCACGCCGCGACGGCGGGCGCCGGAAGGGGAGGAACAGAATCATGAGTGAGACATCGATGGCCTCACAGCCAGCCCAGGGTTCGCAACCCTCGCAGGGTTCGCAGCCCTCGCAGGGTTCGCAACCCTCGCAGGAATTCGAGAAGGTGCTGACCGGCAGTTCGACCCAGGTCGCGTCCTTCGACAGCCACGACAAGACGCCCATCCAGAGATTCCAGCACTTCCTGCATGGCAGCCCTTCCGCGGTGCCGCTGATCGTGCTCGTGCTTTCGGTGGCGGTGTTCGGCGCCGTCCTCGGCGGAAAATTCTTCTCCGCGTTCACGATGACGCTCATCCTCCAGCAGGTGGCGATCGTCGGTATCGTCGGCGCGGCGCAGACGCTGGTGATCCTGACGGCCGGCATCGACCTTTCGGTCGGCGCGATCATGGTGCTGTCCTCCGTCGTCATGGGCCAGTTCACCTTCCGCTACGGCTTGCCGCCGGCGCTTTCCATTCTTTGCGGCCTCGCCTGCGGGGCGCTCTGCGGCTATATCAACGGGCTGCTCGTCGCCCGCATGCGGCTGCCGCCCTTCATCGTCACGCTCGGCATGTGGCAGATCATCCTTGCCTCGAATTTCCTTTATTCGGCCAACGAGACGATCCGCTCTCAGGACATTTCCTCGCAGGCGCCGCTGCTGCAGTTCTTCGGCAACAATGTGCGGTTCGGCGGCGCGGTCTTCACCTACGGCGTCATCGCCATGGTGCTGCTCGTCGCTCTGCTCTGGTACGTGCTGAACCAGACCGCCTGGGGCCGCCATGTCTATGCCGTCGGCGACGACCCGGACGCGGCCGAGCTTGCCGGCGTCAACGTCAAGCGCATGCTGATCTCGGTCTATACGCTTTCCGGCCTCATCTGCGCGCTGGCCGGATGGGCGCTCATCGGCCGCATCGGCTCCGTCTCGCCGACCGCCGGCCAGTTCGCCAATATCGAATCGATCACCGCCGTGGTGATCGGTGGCCTCTCGCTCTTCGGCGGGCGCGGCTCGATCCTCGGCATGATCTTCGGGGCGCTGATCGTCGGCGTCTTCTCGCTCGGCCTCCGCCTCATCGGCACGGACCCGCAATGGACCTATCTCCTGATCGGCGTCCTCATCATCTCGGCGGTCGCGATCGACCAGTGGATCAGAAAGGTAGCAGGCTGATGGCTCTCGAACCCATTCTCACCGCCCGTGGCCTGGTCAAGCGCTACGGCCGCGTCACAGCCCTCGACAATGCGGATTTCGACCTCTATCCCGGCGAGATCCTCGCCGTGATCGGCGACAACGGCGCGGGCAAGTCCTCGATGATCAAGGCGATCTCCGGCGCCATCACGCCGGACGAGGGCGAGATCAGGCTGGAGGGCCAGCCTGTGCATTTCCGCTCGCCGATCGAGGCGCAGAAGGCGGGCATCGAGACGGTCTACCAGAACCTTGCGCTTTCGCCGGCCCTTTCCATCGCCGACAACATGTTCCTCGGCCGCGAGATCCGCAAACCCGGCTTCATGGGCCAGTGGCTGCGCAAGCTCGATCGCTCGGCGATGGAGAAATTCGCCCGCGACAAGCTCTCCGAACTCGGGCTGATGACGATCCAGAACATCAACCAGGCGGTGGAGACCCTGTCCGGCGGGCAGCGCCAAGGGGTCGCCGTGGCGCGGGCCGCCGCCTTCGGTTCGAAAGTGATCATCCTCGACGAACCGACGGCGGCGCTCGGCGTCAAGGAGAGCCGGCGCGTGCTGGAGCTGATCCTGGACGTGCGCCGGCGCGGCATCCCCATCGTACTCATCTCGCACAACATGCCGCATGTCTTCGAGGTGGCGGACCGCATCCATATCCACCGGCTCGGCCGGCGGCTCACCGTCATCGATCCGAAGGACTACACGATGTCCGACGCGGTGGCTTTCATGACGGGCGCCAAACTGCCTTCGGAGGCCATCGCCGCATGATATCGCCCGCAACGATCGTCGATGCCCTCCAGCGGCGCGCCGGGAACGCGCGCCGCTTCCTCGTCGGACTCGCAGGCCCCCCCGCCGCGGGCAAGTCGACGCTGGCCGAGGCGCTGCGGGCGGGCCTGCTCGCGCGGGGCGAGACGGCCGAGATCCTGCCGATGGACGGCTTCCACATGGACAACGGCATCCTGGCCGAACGCGGCCTGCTGCCGCGCAAGGGCGTGCCGGAGAGCTTCGACGGGCGCGGCTTCGTCGATATCGTGACGGCGCTGCGGCAGGCCGAGGGCGAGGTGCTCGTTCCGGTCTTCGACCGTTCGCGGGAACTGGCCATCAACGCCGCCCGTGCCATTTCGAAGGAAACCCGCTTCGTTCTCGCCGAGGGCAACTATCTGCTCTTCAAGGACGCGCCCTGGGACCGGCTGGAGGGTCTTTTCGACTTCACCATCTTCGTCGGCCCGCCCTATGCGGTGCTGGAAGAGCGGCTGCGCCAGCGCTGGCTGGGCTACGCGCTGCCGGAAGACCAGATCCACTGGAAGCTCTACGGCAACGACCTGCCGAACGGCAGGCGCATCCTGGAAAACTCAAGGCCCGCCGATCTTCATATCGACCTGTTTTGAAGCGATTGTCCTTCGCTCTTGCGGATGCTATCGCAACCGCAAAGACCGGAGAGACGCCGATGACCACAGAACTCACAATCCGCCGGCCGGACGACTGGCACCTGCATCTGCGCGACGGCGCCATGCTGGAAGGCGTGATCGGCGACACCAGCCGCCATTTCGCCCGGGCGATCATCATGCCGAACCTCGTGCCGCCGGTCGTCACCACCACGGATGCGTCCGCCTATCGCGACCGCATTCTCGCAGCCCTGCCGACGGGCGACCGGTTCGAGCCGCTGATGACGCTCTACCTAACCGAGCACACCGACCCGGACGATGTGGAAGCCGGCTACAGGAGCGGCCTGATCCGCGCGGTGAAACTCTATCCCGCCGGCGCAACGACCAATTCCCATGGCGGCGTGCGCGACATCGAAAAGGCCATGCCCGTGCTGGAACGCATGGCGCAGATCGGCCTGACGCTCTGCGTGCACGGCGAGGTGACGACGCCGGAGGTCGACATTTTCGACCGCGAGGCCGTGTTCATCGAGACCGTGCTCGATCCGTTGCGCCGGCGCTTGCCGGAGCTTCGCGTCACCATGGAGCATGTGACGACGAAGAACGGCGCCGACTACATCATGTCGTCAGCGGCCAATCTTGCCGGCTCGATCACCACCCATCACCTGATCATCAACCGCAACGCCATCCTGGTCGGCGGCATCAAGCCGCATTATTACTGCCTGCCCGTCGCCAAGCGCGAGGAGCACAGGCTGGCACTGCGCAAGGCTGCGACATCCGGCGACCGGCGCTTCTTCCTCGGCACCGATTCGGCGCCGCATGTCGATCCGCTGAAGGAATGCGCCTGCGGCTGCGCCGGCATCTATACGTCGATCAACACGATGAGTTGCCTTGCCCATGTCTTCGAGGAGGACGGGGCGCTCGACAGGCTCGAAGCCTTCGCCTCGCTGAACGGCCCGGCCTGGTACGGCCTGCCCGCCAACGAGGAGACGATCCGCCTCGTCAGGCGCGCCGAGCCCGTATCCTTCCCTGCAAGGATCGAGACGGGCGCGGGACCGGTGACGGTGTTCGATCCGATGTTCCCGCTTCATTGGGATGTCGCCTGAACGATCCCGGAGAACCGGGCGGCGGCTTACAGCCCGGAAAGGATCAGATGAAGGGGCGCGCCCCTTCTCTCAGTCCTTCCCACCCGGAGACGGCGAGCAATCCTTCCGGGTCCAGAATCTCACAGCCCCGCTCCTGCCAGCGCATGAGCTTGCGGTCGGCGAGCTTGCGCAACGTCTTGTTCGTATGGACCAGCGAGAGGCCGAGCGTGTCGGCGACATGCTGCTGGGTGATGGGGATCAGGCGCCGTCCGCCGTTAAGGCCGGCCGCATGGGCGCGCTGGTGGATGAAGGAGAGCAGATAGGCCGTGCGCTCCAGCGCCGTGCGTCGCCCGACGCTGAGCAGGTGCTCATCGAGAATACATTCCTCATGCGCGGCGATCCAGGTGAGGTCATAGGCAAGGGCGGCGTGGCGCTCGAAGAGCCGCTCCAGCTTGGTGCGCTCGAAGACGCACAGCGTCACCGGCGTCAGCGCCTCGACGGAATGATCCATCTCGCCCATGAGGCTGCCCTGCAGGCCGATGAGATCACCCGGCAGCACGTAGTTCATGATTTGCCGCCGACCGTCCGGCAGGAGCTTGTAGCGAAAGGCCCAGCCGGTAAGGACCGTGAAGAGATGGGCGCTGTGCATGCCTTCAACGAGGATGGTCGCTCCGCGTTCGCTGGACAATTCGCCGCTCTTGAACTGCGACACGAAGTCCAGTTCCTTCGCGGTGAAATCGCGGAAAGCAGGAAGACTTCGCAAGGGGCATAGCTGGCAGGGCGTGCGCCATCTGTGCTGGTTGACCGCCGTACCGCTCGCCATCGTGCCTCCATCTCGCGAACCAACCGCATAGCGCTGGCCGTCAGAACGCGGCGGCGGCGCGGTTGTTCCCATGCGGATGCTATGTCTTTTTTAAATGACACTCCGGGAGGTCGCGCCCAAAGTCCGCACCCGAACCGCCCCGTTTCGGCGGGTCACATGGGTAAGGAGTGCGGCACCATGGAACAATCACTTCCGCACATCTTGATTGCCGAACGCGAATTCCTGATCGCGCTCGATGCGGAATACCTCATCAAGTCGGCGCTCGACTGCCGAACGACGCTCGTACGGCCGGAACAGCTCGACCAATGGGACTCGGCGGCGCTTGCGACCGTCGATCTTTGCCTGTTCGACATACCGCTCGACATCACGCCGAAGACGACGGCGCGCATCGAGCGGCTGATCGGCGCAAACGTCCCGCTCGTCTTCACGAGCCTCAGCGACGTTCCGCGCAGGAACGTGAAGGGCTTCGAAGCCATACCCCTCGTGCTGAAGCCCCATGACAGCGGCACGCTCGTACCGCTCGTCGCGGCGGGACTGCGGCAAAAGCCGCAGACCCCGGCACAAGCCGATCAGAACTGACGGCCGAGCCTTGCGTCGACCGAGTGGGCATTCGCCCCCCGGACGGCGAAGTAGAAGAGGATCAGCATCCAGAGGATCGACTTCTCCGCCCCCATCAGGCCTTCGCCCTGCACGATGCCATGGAAATAGACCGTCACGGCAAGCACGATCGTCGCGGCGAACGCCGCCGGGCGCGTGAGAAGGCCGATGGCGATGAGGATGCCGCCGAAGAATTCGGTGGCCGCCAGCAGCGGAGACCAGAAGGCGCCGGGGTAGAAGCCGAGGCTTTCGACCATGCCGCTCGCGCCGAAAGGATTGAGGATCTTGCCATAGCCGTGGACGGCGAGCAGCAGGCCGGCGGCAAGGCGCAGGATCGTCTCGGCGCTTTCGCCGAGTGCCGCATAAAGCCCGCCGAGCGACGGCAGGATGAGGCGGGTACGGGTGGAGGTACGCTCTGTCATGGGGTCTCCGTTGTTCACGATGCGCCACGTCTCCTTCAGGAAACGGGCGGTCGCAAGAACCTCGTCGACAAAACATGATGAACAGAGTTGACATTTCCGTGAGGCACCCGCGAGCCAATGCGTGCCAATGGCCCCGTGCTGCTATATGCTTCGGCGATCGATCAGGAGGTTGCCATGAGCGGGGAAAAGCCGCGTGTTTCCATTGTCTACTGTACCCAGTGTAACTGGCTCCTGCGCGCCAGCTGGATGGCGCAAGAGCTGCTCGCCACCTTTTCCGATTCGCTCGGCGAGGTGGCGCTCATTCCCGGCACCGGCGGCAATTTCGAGATTCGTGTCGGCGATGTGCTCGCCTGGGAGCGCAAGCGCGACGGCGGCTTTCCGGGGCCGAAGGAATTGAAGCAGCGGGTACGCGACATCATCGAGCCGGGCCGTGACCTCGGCCACACCGACCGGGCAGGCGCGGATACCATCGGCTGAAACGACGACGGCGGGCCGAGGCCCGCCGGTTTGCACTTGCGCTTTGACGCATTGCCGCAGGCGCACCGCGCCCTGGCCGGATCGCCCTAGCGATAGGGCGAATAGCACATGCGATAGACACCGCCGCCGGCATGATAGCGGTTGGTGTAGGGATCGTAGGTGCGATAGCGGCTGAGGCACCAGTTCACATGGGCGTTGCGTCCGCCGTAATAGCGCGGCTGCGCATAGCGAGGGCGCTCGTAGCGCGGACGATAGTAGCGGCGCTCATCGCCGTAATAGGGCCGGTAATGGCGGCGATAGTAACGGCGGTCGCAGCCATAGCCGTAGCAGAACTCGACCTGTGCCTTGGTGACGTCGCTTTTGGTGTCGACCTTCAAAGCCGGCACGGCGAGCGGAACGGCCTCGGCCGCCCCCATGGGCGCGATCGCGGAGGCGATTCCCATCGCGCAACCGAAAACGAGATTTCGAATCTTCGACATGTGATCCTCACTGTCCTGGCGGGATTTTTCCCTGTCACGTCCCTGCTTTGCATTACGTTCACGCATTTTGTTTTATTCATGTCGAATATCGGCTGCACCGCCGGATCGACGAGACGGGAGGGATGGCGATGAGCCTGAAATTCGGAACCAGCGGCCTGCGCGGTCTTTCGGCCGATCTGGAAGGTCCGGCAAGCGCCCTCTACGCCACCGCCTTCGCGCGCCATCTCCTGGCGTCCGGGCTGGCGGGAGAGGGTGACGAGGTCCTCGTCGGCCGCGATTTCCGCCCATCGAGCCCGGCCATCTCGGCCATCGCCATCGCAGCGCTGCGCAAAGCCGGCCTTTCGCCGCGCGATTGCGGCGCGCTGCCGACGCCGGCGCTTGCCCTGCTCGCCCTTTCCCGCAAGGCGGCCTGCCTGATGGTCACCGGCTCGCACATTCCCGCCGACCGCAACGGCATCAAATTCTACCGGCCGGACGGCGAGATCGACAAGGCGGACGAGGTCGCCATCACCGCCGCTGCCGACAGAATCCGCGCCGAAGGCCTCGTCCTCGACGGTGCCGGGGAGACCGCCGAGGACCTCCACGACGCCGCCCTTTCCCTTTATATGAGCCGCAACCGCACGCTTCTGCCCGAACGGGCGCTCTCCGGCCTCAGGATCGGCGTCTACCAGCATTCCACCGTGGCGCGCGACCTCTTCGTCACGGTGCTCGGCCATTACGGCGCCGATGTCGTCGCGCTCGGCCGCTCGGAAAGCTTCATTCCGGTGGATACGGAAGCCGTCTCCGGTGAGACCATCGCCCTGTTCAGGGACTGGACCGTGCAGCACGGGCTTGCCGCCATCGTCTCCGCCGACGGCGATGGCGACCGGCCACTCATCGCCGACGAGACCGGCACGCCCCTGCGGGGCGACCTTGTCGGCCTCATCGCCAGTTGCTTCCTCTGCGCGACGACGATCGCCACCCCCGTCACCTCGAATTCCGGCATAGAGGCCGCCGTCGCCGGCAAGGTGCTGCGCACGAAGGTCGGCTCCCCCTTCGTCATCGCCGCCATGAACGAGGCGGTCGCAGCCGGCGAAACCGCCGTCGCGGGCTTCGAGGCCAATGGCGGCACGCTGACGGCGACATCCTTCACCGTGAACGGCCATAGGCTCGCCGCGCTGCCGACGCGCGACAGCCTGCTGCCGGTGCTGGCCGTGCTGGCGCTGGCGGCGGGCGAGAAAGAGCCGCTTTCAATGCTTGCCTCCCGGTTCGCCCTTCCCGCGGCAGCGAGCGACCGGCTGGAAAATATCGCCGTCCAGACGAGTGCCGCCCTGATGGCGGAACTGCGTTCAGGCGCCGGCGCGCTGGCTGCCTTCCTCGCCCCGATCGGCGTGCCGGCCAGGGTGAGCGATATCGACGGGTTGCGCGTGACGCTGGAAAGCGGTGCCGTCATCCATTTCCGCCCCTCGGGAAACGCGCCGGAAATGCGCTGTTACGTCGAAGCGGCCGACGACGCAGCCGCCGCGCGCCTGCTTGAGGCGGGCCTGCAGCGCATCCACGAATGGGCACTCAACCGCTGAACGGCCTCCCCTCGCTCTCACCGCGAACCGCTACGAGCCCTGCATGCCGCGGCAGTTTTCGCCAAGCTGTTGCGAAAACTTCAAAAAGCCTGTTGACACCGGCGGGCGGGCCTTCTACATGGCTCTCCGTCGCCCAGATGGCGGAATTGGTAGACGCGCAGGTTTCAGGTACCTGTGCCGCGAGGCGTGGAGGTTCGAGTCCTCTTCTGGGCACCATTTCCCTGTTTCCCGACGTCCAAGGACGTCTGAGAAACCCCGAGATTCCCAAGGAATTTCGCGAGCAGGCGTCCATGGACGTTTGATGGTACCTTTTTGTATCCACGAAATTTTCCGGTATGATTGTCTGTGCGGGCTCTGCGCGACCTTCTCACGGAACACGGCAAGATGTCCCGATCCGGTGTGAACGGAAAAGCCAATTCGATTAAAGCACTTAACATTCGGCTTTCATCGAGCCGGGCAGGTATGAACGCCACTTCCATAGCGTCACATCCGGCCGTACTATCTGCAGAAATGGACCGGAGCAGCCAGGGCATTTCATTTCGAGACTCCGCAATTGACCGAGGCGTGCTTCAGGCTTCAAGGTTTCCAGGTCTATGGGGCTGTGGATGCCGCAGCCTTTGCATTGCAGGAAAAGAGAAACCTCATCCTCGATTGCGTCCGCTACGGTGAGATTCCACAGGCGCCTGGTTGGCACGCTATCGAGACCTCTCGGCGCTTCCTTGCTTCGATGCTCGCCCCATTGATTGGCGAGCTCATAGCCGTACCAGCAGTACCGTCTCGCCCATGCCGTCTCCGCAATAAGGGACGTCAAGTGCGTGGGCGCCTCATCGAGTATCTGGAATTTCGGGACGACGAGCTGTTTCATGATCCGATGAAGACGACCAGCCTTCAGGCGGCCGCCATGCGTCCCCCTGCCGCCGTCTTTCATATGGGCATCGGCGCGAATACGAAGCTGCCTGCTCTGGCCGACATATATTGGCGGGCCGTCGGGATGGTGGCGATAGCGATCGGGAAGAGTAGGGTCACGAATCGCATAAATTACATAGCCCCGGCCTTGAGCAAGCTTTCCGATCCTCTCGACTTCCGCTTTCACCCGGAGCGTGAATTCCCGAAGCTGTGGATCGCGTATGTAACGGGCACCTTTACTCATCGATTTACATGTCCGGATAGCGTGTGCGCGTGAGCATACGCTATTTTTGTGGCGGACGAAGGCGACATCGGGCCGTCGCCGAGGCTGACGGCCCGCATCGACATAAACCATTAACCACGCCGGGCCGCATCGATTGCGGCGACGTCGATCTTCTTCATCTTCATCATCGCCTCGAAGGCGCGCTTGGCTTCGTCGCCGCCGGCCGCCATCGCTTCGGTCAGCGTGCGCGGGGTGATCTGCCAGGAGATACCCCATTTGTCCTTGCACCAGCCGCACACGCTCTCCTGGCCGCCATTGCCGACGATGGCGTTCCAGTAGCGGTCCGTCTCCTCCTGGTCGTCCGTGGCGATCTGGAACGAGAAGGCTTCGCTATGCCTGAACTCCGTGCCGCCGTTGAGGCCGATGCAGGGAATGCCGGCGACCGTGAAGTCGACCGTCAACACATCACCGGCCTTGCCGGACGGAAAGTCGCTGGGCGCGCGATGAACCGCGCCCACGAAGCTGTCGGGAAACGTCTTTGCGTAGAAATTGGCCGCAGCCTCGGCGTCCTTGTCGTACCAGAGGCATATGGTGTTCTTGGCGATCGTCATTTGCTTGTCCTTTCCTTGCCGGCCGCAAGCCGCGGCTACTCGTTGATCTCGGGCACGACGAGCTTCGCGAGCTTATCCAGCGAGTCCTGCCAGCCGAGATAGCAGGCCTCGGCGGGAATGATATCCGGCACGCCCTGCTGCTCGATGTTCACTTCCGTGCCGACCGAGACGGTCTTCAGGTTTACCGTGACCGTCATCTCGCCCGGCAGGTTGGGGTCGTCGAAACTGTCGGTGTAGACGAGGCGCTCGCCCGGAACGAGTTCCAGATAGGTTCCGCCAAAGGAATGGCTCTCGCCCGTCGTAAAATTCCGGAACCACATCCGGTGACGGCCGCCGACCTTCGCATCCAGCTCGTGGACCGTGCAAAGGAAGCCGTAGGGCGGAAGCCAGCTTGCGATCGCGTCCGGCTCGAGGAAGGCGCGGTAGAGCTTCTCGGGCTTGACGGCGAGAACGCGGTGCAGGCGGATCGTGCTGGGCATGATGGTCTCCTGTGGTTCGGTTTCATCGGTTTGTTCGGTCGGGTGCCGGCTCTTCTGTGGGGCACCTTGCGGTCGGCCAATCGCCGTCCGATGCAGTTAAGACGAACGAGGCAAGCAGAATCCGACAGGACATCGGAATAAATCTGACGTCGGCCGGATTGCTTCGACGTGAGCGGAGAGGACGGCGGGGCGCCAAGTTTCCGCTGCGGATTTTCCGGGACGCTGAAACCCAGCCCGGACCGGATTTTTGTTGCCCGGGGCCCAGCGTTTTTGCCTGTTCCGTGGAAACAGAATCTTCCGCTTCCGCCCTTGCGTCCGCAGCCCGATCGGCACATAAGCCCTGCAGATAATCAAAATCGCCTTTACGATCAGGATCAGCGTGGCCCCATCTCCACACGATGCCCATAAAACGGGTGTTCTGTCCAAATTCCGGCTGTTTTCACCCATTCTGGCCGGCGCCACGCTCAAGGAACGGCTGATCGGCTGCGCGGGCGCCCTTGTCGGCATCTGCCTGACCGGCATTCTTTGCGGCCTCGTCGTGGGGCAGGGTCCGCAATTGCCGCTGATCGTCGCGCCGATCGGGGCCTCTGCCGTCCTGCTCTTCGCCGTGCCGGCAAGCCCCCTCGCCCAGCCCTGGTCCATCGTCGGCGGCAACACGATTTCCGCGCTTGTCGGCGTCACGGTCACCACCCTCGTTTCCGATCCGGCCTTCGCCATCGGCCTTGCGGTGGCGCTCGCCATCCTCGTCATGTCGCTGACCCGCTCGCTGCATCCGCCCGGCGGCGCGGCCGCACTGACGGCCGTGATCGGCGGGGCGGCAGTCAGCCGCGCCGGCTTCTGGTTCCCGCTCGTTCCCGTCGCGATCAACTCGCTGATCCTCGTGGCGGTCGGCATGATCTTCCACCGACTTGCAGGCCGGCAATATCCGCACCGCCAGGCGGTCACGCCCACCAATCCCCACAAGACCGCCGATCCGCCCGCCGCCTTCCGCGCCGGCTTCAACGACGAGGATATCGACGCGGCCATCAGCGATCTCAACGAGACGCTCGACATCAGCCGCGCCGACCTCGACACCCTGCTTCGCCAGGTCGAGCTGAAGGCGCTGCTGCGCCAGCGCGGCGAACTCACCGCCGCCGACATCATGTCCCGCGACGTGATCACCGTGCCGGCCGATGCCACGGCCGACACGGCCCGCGCGCTGCTGCTCGACCATGACATCCGCACGCTTCCCGTCACGGATGCCGCAGGGCTGCTCGTCGGCACGGTCGGGCTGCGCGAACTGGCCGCCATGGCGCCCAATGCGCAGCTGCCCGTTTCCCCGGCCGCGACCGCGCGCCCCGCCGACCCCGCCATCGGCCTGCTGCCGCGCCTGACGGACGGCACGATCCACGCAGTGGTCGTGCTCGACGAGGCAGGCCGGGTCGTCGGCATCATTTCCCAGACCGATCTTCTGGCCACGCTTGCCAAAAGCCTCTCTCAGACCGGCTGGACCGGCCTGATGGGGGGCGACGGACAGGGGATCTGAATGCCCCAATGATGCCACCGGCCGCCCGGCGTCCAAACCGGCGGCCTTCCAGAACCGAGACCGAGACGAAAGGAGAGTCGCCATGGCGACCGTCGATGAGAAGCTTGAACCGATCCTTGCCCAGGTGCTGCAGCGCAACCCCGCGGAGCCGGAGTTCCACCAGGCAGCACGCGAAGTGCTGGAGAGTCTCGGTCTCGTCGTCTCGAAACATCCCGACTATCTGACGGATGCGCTGATCGAGCGCATCTGCGAGCCGGAACGCCAGATCATCTTCCGCGTGCCGTGGGTCGACGACAGGGGCCAGGTGCAGATCAACCGCGGCTTCCGCGTGCAGTTCAATTCGGCGCTGGGTCCTTACAAGGGCGGCCTGCGCTTCCATCCCTCTGTCAATCTCGGCATCATCAAATTCCTCGGCTTCGAGCAGATTTTCAAGAATGCGCTGACGGGCCTGCCGATCGGCGGCGGCAAGGGCGGCTCGGACTTCGACCCGAAGGGTCGCTCGGAAGGCGAGATCATGCGCTTCTGCCAGTCCTTCATGACCGAACTCCACCGCCATCTCGGCGAGCACACGGACGTGCCGGCCGGCGATATCGGCGTCAGCGGGCGCGAGATCGGCTGGATGTTCGGCCAGTACAAGCGGCTGACGAACCGCTTCGAAGCCGGCGTCTTCACCGGCAAGGGGCTGAGCTACGGCGGCTCGCTGGTGCGCAAGGAAGCCACCGGCTACGGCACCGTCTACTTCACCCAGGCCATGCTCTCCACCAAGGGCACCAGCTTCGAAGGCAAGTCCGTCACAGTCTCGGGCTCGGGCAATGTGGCGATCTACGCCATGGAACAGGCGATCAACTACGGCGCCAAGGTCGTCGCCTGCTCCGATAGCAGCGGCTATATCGTCGACGAGGAGGGCATCGACCTCGACATCCTCAAGGAGGTCAAGGAAGTGCGCCGCGAGCGCATGGCGGAATATGCACGTCTCAAGAAGGGCGTGCATTTCATCGCGTCCGGCAAGGGCTCGATCTGGGACGTGCCCTGCCAGGTGGCGCTGCCCTGCGCCACGCAGAACGAGCTTTCCGGCAAGGATGCCAAGACGCTGATCAAGAACGGCGTCATCGCCGTCGCCGAGGGTGCGAACATGCCCTCGACGCCGGAAGCCGTGCGTACGCTTCAGGAAGCCGGCGTGCTGTTCGGCCCCGGCAAGGCCGCCAATGCCGGCGGCGTCGCCACCTCCGCGCTGGAAATGCAGCAGAACGCCAGCCGCGACAGCTGGAGCTTCGAGACGGCGCGCGAGCGGCTGGGCCAGATCATGCAGGGCATCCATGACCGCTGCGCGCTGACGGCGGAAGAGTACGGCGCCAAGGGCAATTACGTGCTCGGCGCCAACATTGCGGGCTTCATCCGCGTGGCGGAAGCCATGCGCGCGCAGGGCGTCATCTGATCGCTGTCCGCCTGTCTTCAGGCGGCCGACGGCCCCGGACCCGATCCGGGGCCGTTTTCGTTGGCCGCCGTGAACGCCCGACCGGCAAGGCCGCCGGCAATGAGCCGGAAAGGCGCACGGGCATCGGCCGAAGCATGGGACCCGGCATCCGTCTTTGCGGGCTGGAACAACACCTTTTCCAACACGATCCAGTCCCGCCGGCCTTCCGGCCGGTCGAAGGTCATCGCCTGGCCTTCGCGAAGACCGAGAAGCGCGAGCCCGTAGAAGGTGGTGATCGGCAGGAAGGCGCTGCCCGGCGCATAGATGCGCGGAAGGCAGATCGTGCGCGTGTCTGTAAGCCCGCTTGCGCAGCGGAACGACACGCGCGCATCGATCATCGCAAGATCGGCGGGGACGCGGCCACCCTCCGGAAGACGTTTCGCGGACAGTTTGCGTTCCAGGAGCGCAAGCCATTCCTGCGTCAGCGGCGGCCAGTCGCGCAGCATCTTTTCCAGCAGATAGCCGTCTCTTGCGGTGAGTATCGCGGGATCCTGTCCCATAGCATTCTCCATCCTGCCCGCCTGAAGAGCGGGACATTCGACATCCAACATGGAGACGCCCCCTGGCCGCGAATGCGGCGCAGGGGGTCAGGATCCTGCGACGAGGCAACCTCCGATGCGCCCGGCTTGGGAAAAGGACAGGAATTTCATGGCCGGCGAAGCCTCAGGAAGCCTGCGCCGCATCCGGCGCGGCCGCATGGACAGCGATAACGCTGAGACGCCGGGCCTTGCCGTCCCGCGCGGCCCATTCGATCGACTGGCCGGCCGACATGCCGAGAAGGGCCGCACCGACCGGCGTCAGCACGGAAATGCGCTGGCGGGAAATGTCGGCGTCCTTCGGGAAGACGAGCTCGGCGGTCTGCGGCGCCTCGTCATCGATGCTGAATTCGGCAATGGAGCCCATGCGCACGATGCCGGGCGCCATGCGCGCATCGTCCACCACCTTGGCGCGGTCGAGTTCGACCGCGAGCTGCTCGGCGGCATGGGGATCGCGCTCAGCCAGCATGTCGGCGAGATTCGACAGGCGGGCATGTTCCGAACGGGCGATGGTGATGGCGGGCGGGCGGCTGCCCTTGGTCTTGGCGGTCATGGGAACCTCACGAGAGGACGTCCACGGCCCTGCGGGCGCGCGGGAAAAATCAAAAAATCGGGGGGATCGTGTCGCGCTTTTCCGGTGCGGTTTTCGTAAAGTGACGAAGCCGCTATCGCCCCACGGCCGGGGCGCGACGCGACCAAGCCGAGGGGCTAGTGTCCTGCGAGAGGAAACAACCGTTTCAAAAACCGGGCTATGGATGGCATCGTCGTCATGGTGGCATGATGGCTTGAGGCCGCGGACAAAGTCAAGCCGGGCGCGACGCAACACCGCGCCCGCACTCCTTGCCGTTTGACAGAAACCAGTTCCAGGCAGATAGATCATCCATTCTTGCCGAAGCGCGTCGCGCACCTGCCCCCGCTCCGGTGACCGATCGGCCGCGCGCCCTTTCCGCAACCGCCCCAGCCGGAGCCACATCATGATCGAGGACCTCTTTGCCCGAAACCGGATATGGTCCGCCGAACGCAAGGCGGAAAAGGCGGATTATTTCGACCGCCTCGCCAATCTGCAGCAGCCGGAATATCTCTGGATCGGCTGTTCCGACAGCCGCGTGCCGGCCAATGTGATCGCCGGTCTCGAGCCGGGCGAGGTTTTCGTGCACCGCAATGTCGCCAATCTCATCCATCCGGCCGATCTCAACATGCTGTCGGTCGTGGAATTCGCGGTGCACCAGCTTGGCGTGAAGCACATCATCATCTGCGGGCATTATGGCTGCGGCGGCATCCGCGCCGCCGTCAGCGGCGAACGCTTCGGCCTGATCGATCACTGGCTGCAGCCGGTTCGGGACGTGGCGGACCAGCGGTTCGAATGCCGGGAATGCGGCTCCTGGAGCGACGCGGATCTCGACCGGCTGTGCGAGGCCTCCATCGCCGCGCAGGTGGAGCGCCTTGCCCGCACGCCCACCCTCCAGGCCGCCTGGCAGGCCGGCAGGTCCGTCGCCATCCACGGCTGGGTCTATGGCCTGAAGGACGGGCTGCTTTCCGATCTCGAATGCGCGATCCGCGGCAATGAGGGAGACAAGACCCATGTCGGTACAGATCAAACGCATCTATGACGAGGCCGATCCGGCCGATGGCGAGCGCATCCTCGTCGACCGGCTCTGGCCGCGTGGCCTTTCCAAGGAAAAGGCGCCGTTCGACAGCTGGATGAAGGAGGTCGCGCCCTCTGCCGCCTTGCGCAAATGGTTCGGCCACCGGCCGGAACGCTGGGCGGAATTCCAGGCGCGCTATCGCGAGGAACTGCAGGGCAACCCGGCGGTGGACGCCTTGCGCGAACGGATCGCCGACGGCCCGGTCACCCTCCTCTACGGCGCCCGCGACCGGTCCATCAACCAGGCGGTCGTGCTCGCCAAATTCCTTACCGAGACGTCTTGAGCCTGCCGGTCGCTTGACTGCAAATTTCTTGCCGGAAAGCAGCAATAGAATTCATTTGTCAGGCGGCGACAAGCCGGCCATTTTCCGCTCGTAACAGAGGAGCATGCGGCAATGTCCGAGCGAACGGCGATCGAAGTTCAACCGGAGACCGTTGCTGCGGCCCATGGCGTGGCGGCAGACCCTGCCTTCGGCGCGATCGCGCCGCCGCTTTATCTTTCCAGCACCTACCAGTTTTCCGACTATGACCGGCCGCGCGCCTATGACTACGGCCGGGTCGCCAACCCCACCCGCGACCTTCTTGGCGAGGCCATCGCCAGGCTGGAAGGCGGCGCCGGCGCGGTGCTGACACCGAGCGGCATGGCGGCCATCGACCTTCTTCTCAACCGGTTGCCGACGGGCAGCGTCGTGCTTGTCCCGCACGATTGCTACGGCGGCACGCTGCGGCTTCTCAAGGCCCGCGCGGCGCTCGGACAGCTCGCGCTGCGGCTGGTCGATCAATCGGATCTTGCCGCCTTCAGGGCGGCGCTGCAGAAGCATCCGGCGCTGGTTCTGATCGAAAGCCCGAGCAATCCGCTGATGCGCGTGGTCGATATCGCCGCCCTCTCGGCCCTTGCCAGAGTGGCCGGCGCGCGCGTTGCAGTCGACAACACCTTCCTTTCCCCGGCGCTGCAGAAGCCGCTGGCGCTCGGCGCCGACTATGTGCTGCATTCGACGACGAAATTCCTCAACGGCCATTCCGATGTCATCGCTGGCGCGGTGATCGCCGCCGATCCCGAGGAGGCGCGGGCGCTGAGGCATTGGGCCAATGTCACCGGAGCGATCGCCGCGCCCTTCGATTGCTGGCTGACGCTTCGCGGCCTTCGCACGCTCTTCGCCCGCATGGCCGGCCAGGAGCGCAATGCGATGGCGATCGCCGAGCGGCTTCGCAGCCATCCGGCCGTCGCGCGCGTCTATTATCCCGGCCTTGCCGATCATCCGGACCATGAGCTCGCCAGGCGCCAGCAGCAGGGCTTCGGGGCCATGATGAGCTTCGAACTTGCCGGCGGCGTGCCCGCCGTGCAACGCTTCGTCAAGGCGGTGCACATCTTCACGCTCGCCGAATCCCTCGGCGGCGTGGAGAGCCTCGTCGCGCATCCGGCGACCATGACCCATGTCGACATGGGCGCGGAAGCACGGGCCAAGGCCGGCATCGGCGACGGGGTCCTGCGGCTTTCCGTAGGGCTGGAGCATATCGACGACCTTCTCGGCGGCCTGGAGGCCGGCCTTTCAGCCTGCTGAGGAGACACGAAAGGGGAAAGCACGATGGCCGACGACGACACTCCCGCCACCTTCTCCTCACCTGCCTGTTTCCTGCACGAGGTCGACCCCGCCTATGCCGGACTTCCCGGCCTGCTCGACAAGCAGACCTGGACGGATGTGAACCGCTGGCGCAAGAGCGAGCGCGAACGGCTGATCGCCGAGCGGCTCGCCGTGCCGGCAGAAACGCGCGCCAGGCAGGGCGAAGCCATCGCGGCGACGGTTCTTGCCGAGATCGGCGATCTCCAGGGTCGCATCGTCAGCGCCTATTGGCCCTTTCGCGGCGAGCCGGACCTTCGGCCTCTGCTGTCCGCGGTCGTGGCGGGCGGCGGGCGCACGGCGCTGCCGGTCGTCATGGAAAAGGGGCGGCCGCTGGAATTCCATTTGTGGCAGGCGGGCGAACCGCTCACCCGGGGCATCTGGAACATTCCCGTGCCGGCAGAGCACCGCCCCGCCATGCCGGATATCGTGATCGCCCCGGTTGTCGGCTATGATCCGGCCTGCTACCGGCTCGGCTATGGCGGCGGCTTCTTCGACCGGACGCTGGCGGCCCTGCCGGCCCGCTCGCGTGTCATCGGCGTCGGCCACAGCGCGGCGAGGCTTGCGACGATCTATCCGCAACTGCACGACATCGCGATGGATGTGATCGTCACCGAGGCGGGCATCGTGCGGCCTCAGGCGGAGGTTTCCACCGTGCGCGTGTTGACGTAGAGCGCCCGGCCCGCGAACCAGCCGTTGACGGCAGCGCCGATGCCCAGCAGCACGAACAGAACGGCGCTCCAGGAGAAGCTGCCGGTCCAGCCGCGGATGAGCCCGACCAGCAGAGGGCCGATGGCGGCGAGCAGATAGCCGACGCATTGCGCCATGCCGGACAGATGCGCCGCCACATGGGGATCGGGCGTGCGCAGCACGATGACGGTAAGCGCCACGGCGATGAGGCCGCCCTGCCCGATACCCTGCAGCACCGCCCAGATCCAGACCGTCGAGAGCGGCGCGAAGAGCAAGCCGAGAAGCGCGATCGTGGCAAAGCCGCACAGCACGACATTGATCAGCCGCTGGTCCTTGCCGCGCACGGCAAGGTGCGGCGCGACGAGGCAGGCGGCGGCCTGCACCATGACGGAGACGGAAACCACAGCCCCCGCCGTCACCCCGTCCAGCCCGCGCTCGCGCAGGATCGGCACCAGCCAGCCGAAGACGCAGTAGGCGAGCGCCGATTGCAGGCCCATGAAGAGAGTCACCTGCCAGGCGAGCCTGTCGCGCCAGAGGCCTTCGACGCGGAAACCGGCGCGCTTGACCTGCGAGCGGGTGGCAAGGACCTGCGGCAGCCAGAGCAGGGCGACGACGACCGCCGGCAGCGCCCATATGGCGAGCGCGCCGTCGAGCGAGCCGCCGAGTGCATGCTCGATGGGCAGTGTCAGCCCGGCCGCGCTTGCCGCCCCGGCGCAAAGCGCCATCGTGTACCAGCCGGTCATCAGCGCGGCCCGGTCGGGGAAGTCGCGCTTGACGAGACCGGGCAGCAGCACGTTGCCGACGGCGATCGCGCCGCCCGCCAGCGCCGTGCCGAAAAACAGCAGCGGAATGGAGGAAAGGCCACGCAATGCCGTGCCGAGCGCCAGAAGGACGATGACGGCGAGGAGCGTGCGCTCCGTACCTATGCGCTGGGCAAGGCGCGGCGCGAGCGGCGAGAACAGGCCGAGGCACACGACGGGCAGCGTCGTCAGCAGGCTGGCGCCGGTGGCCGAAAGGCCGAGCACGTCGCGGATTTCCGGCAACAGCGCCGAGGCGCTGGAAAAGACCGGCCGCAGGTTGAAGGCGATGAGCACGAGGCTGACCCCGAGCAGCAGACGCGCGGCCGGGGTCGGCGGGCGGTGCGGTTCGGGGGCGGGCACGCTATCGGCTTCCGCGTCGATCATGTCGATGGCGCCGGGATCGTTCTGGGAAAGATAGGTCATGACATCAACAACCGGTCGAGAGCGGAAAGAACGGGCGCCATGAAGCGGCGCACGGCCGCTTCGGCGACATCCGGGTCGCCGCTTTCAATGGCATCGACGATCGCCGCATGGGCCGCCATGTCTGGCTCCGGCAGGTCTTGACCAAGCGAAGCCTCGATGGTTTCGGCGATCAACGTCGAGAAGAAATCATACATGCCTGTCAGCACGCTGTTTTGCGAGGCGGCGATCACCGCCTGGTGAAAGGCGAAATCGCGCGCAATGAAATCCGCCCGGTCGCCGCCCGAAGAATTGCCGCGCACCGCAAGCAGCCGGCGCAGCTCGGCGATCACCGCCGGGGACTGGCGGAGGGCGGCGAGGCGCGCGGCCTCCGCATCGAGCGCAAGGCGCGCCTCGAACTGGTCGCGCAGACCCGCCCGACGGGCCATGGTGAGCGGGCGCGCCGTATCCGCCGTCGACACCACATAGGTGCCGGACCCCTGCCTGGTCTCCAGATAGCCCTGCGCGACGAGGACGCGCACGGCCTCGCGCACCGTGCCGCGGCTGACGGAAAGCATGGCGCACAAGGCTGCCTCGTTGGGCAGCTTCGCACCAATCGCCCAGCGATGATCGAGGATTTCGTTGCGGATCGCCTCAACGGCGGTATCGGCGAGATTGGTCTTGCTGAGCGAGTGCATGATGGATTCGTAAAGTCATCAGATGATTTTACGAATAGAGACGGATTTGTCGGTCGTCAAAGGAAAATCGCCACGACCGCTTTCTTTTCCGCAAGCCCCCCCCCCGAGCGGGAAGGGCCTGCATAACGGCCCGGCCGGCCGAGGCGGCGCTACTGCTTGCGCGGCCAGGTGTCGGCGAGGCGATAGCCGGCCGGCCACGGATCGTCCGGGTCGAGCATGACCTGGCTCGTGCCGGTGACCCAGGCGCGGCCGGAGATTTCCGGCACGATGGCCGGGCGACCGCCCACGGCCGTTTCGCCGACGATGCGGCAATCGAAGCGCGAATCGAGGATCGAATAGCCGGAGAAGCTCTGGCCGATCCTGATCTGGCCACGGGCATGGAGCACCGCCATGCGGGCCGAGCAGCCCGTGCCGGTCGGCGAACGATCGAGCTTGGCCGGCTGGATGACCACGGTGTTGCGCCCATGCAGCGCGCCGTCGCGTTCCTCGACGGGAAGGGTGAGCTGGCAGAAGGAAATGTGGTTCCATTCCGGATTTTCCGGATGGGTGAAACCAAGCTGCTCATTGGCCGCCTTGGTGATGCGGATACCGGTCTCGGCCAGTTCCCGCGCCTCGTCCGGCGTTACGGCGAAGCCGAGCGCGCGGGCATCGGCCAGGACGAAGCTGTCGCCGCCATAGGCGGTGTCGACGGTGAGGGTGCCGAGGCCTTCCACTTCGAGCCGGGCGTCCAGCTTGTCGGCGAAGGAGGGCACATTGGTGACGGTGATACGCTCGGCCTTGCCGTTGCGGCAGACGGCGACGACATCGACCAGGCCGCCGGGGGCTTCCAGCACCAAGCGGGTTTCCGGCTCGACCATCGGCACGATGCCGCTGTCGAGCAGCACGGTGGAGACGCAGATCGAGTTGGAGCCGGACATGGGCGGCGTGTCCTCCGGCTCCATGACGATGAAGCCCATGTCGGCGCGCGGATCCTTCGGCGGCACCAGCAGGTTGATGTGGCGAAAGACGCCGCCGCGCGGCTCGTTCAGCACGAAGTTGCGCAGCGTCTTGTCCTCGGCGATGAAATTGCGCTGCTCCCAAAGCGTCTTGCCGGGCGGCGGGGCGACACCGCCGACGATGACATCCCCCACCTCGCCCTCGGCGTGGCAGGAGACGATATGGATGACCTTGCTGCTGCGCATGGCATGTTCTCCGATATTGGATTGCTTGCCGCCGCGGGGCGGTTATGCTTTCATAAAAAAATTGGATCCAATATACAATGCTCTTTCCTGCGGGCCGCCGAAGAGCGCTTGCGGTTGCTCCGCCGGCGGTTTCGACCTAAGAGCGATGCTCCATGAGAGCCCGGGATGGACGAGATGAAATTTGCTGCCGTCGACATCAGGCAGGCCGCGTCGGCGGCGGACATCGTCTATGAGGCCCTGCGCAAGGCGATCATCGACGGTGATCTTGCCGAAGGGGAGAACCTGCGTCAGGATCAGATCGCGCAGATGTTCAATGTCAGCCGCATCCCCGTGCGCGAGGCGCTGTCCCGGCTGGAGCAGCACGGCCTCATCACCGCCCAGCGCTACAAGGGCGCGGTCGTTGCCGGCCTGTCGATCGAGGAGATCGAGGAGATCTTCGAATTCCGCGCCCTGATCGAGGCCGAGGTGATGCGCCTTGCCGTGCCCAATCTCGACCGCGAGACGCTGGAGCGGGCGCGCGGCTATTGCGACGCATTCAACCGTGAGACCGATCCGCATCGCTGGGGCGAGGTCAACCGCAAGTTCCACTACAGTCTCTACGAGGCCTCGCGCCGCCCCTATTATCTGCAGAGCGTGCGCGCCTCGCTCGACCGGATCGACCGCTATCTGCGCGCCCAGCTCACCTTCACCAATGGCGTTCCGCGCGCCGGGCGGGAGCATGAGGCGATCCTTGCCGCCTGCGAGAACGGCGAGGCCGACCTCGCCTCCCGGCTCACGCGCGACCATATTCTCGATGCCGGGCGGTCACTGGTGGCGTTCCTGCGCAGCCAGCGCCCCTGAGGCGGCTTTCGGCAGTTCGTCCTGCCGGCGGCATTTCGCTGCTTGACGGCCGTTTCGCCAAAATGTCCATTCCAGGCGATTGATGACGCGCGCGGCGACCTGTATTTCTTTTGTCGACAAAAGGAGTTTCAATGACCGACAGCCAATCCCTGCCCGAACGCAAGCGCGGCTCCGGCGTGAAGATGGTCTACGACCTGCTGCGCGACGAGATTCTCGACCTGAAGCTGCCGCCCGGAAGCCCGGTGGACGAGGTGCAGCTCGCCGAACGGTTCAAGATGTCGCGCACGCCGATCCGCGAGGCACTGGTGCGGCTTGCCGGCGAGGGATTGATCGAGACCCTGCCGAACCGCTCGACCATGGTCTCGAATATCGACTTCCTCAATCTCCACACCTTCTTCGACGCGCTCGTGCTGATGTACCGGGTGACGACTCGTCTGGCCGCGCAGAACCATCGCCCCGAGGATCTCGAGGCCATCCGCAAGTACCATGCGGACTATGCGGCGGCGATGGCGGCGCGCGATGCCCTGACGATGATCGCCACCAATGCCGCCTTCCATGCCGCCATCGCCGAGTCCGGCCGCAATCCCTATTTCACCGGCCTGTTCCGCCGGCTGCTCGACGAGGGGCGGCGCATCCTTCAGCTCTACTACCAATCCTTTGAAGAGCAGTTCCCCCAGCGCTTCGTCGACGAGCATGCCGCGATCATCGCCGCCATCGAGACGCGCGACATCGAGGAGGCGGACCGGCTCGGCAAGGCCCATGCCGAGGCGATCGTCGCTCAGGTGCAAAAGCTGTTCAGCCGCAATGACAGGCTCGACATCCCGCTCTGACAAAACCTGTATTTTCTTTGTCGACAAATAAAATACAAGATGCTATACCCATGATCAGAGGAGGGGGAGGCCCAGTGCATCGTGCCGGCCGACCGTCCGAACCGCCAAAGGAGACCGACATGAAGGCCAAGATTTTTTCCGGTGTCATTCCTGCCCTGATGACGCCCTGCAAGGACGACCGCACCCCCGATTTCGACGCACTGGTGCGCAAGGGCAAGGAACTCATCGAAAAGGGCATGTCCGCCGTCGTCTATTGCGGCTCGATGGGTGACTGGCCGCTTCTGACCGATGAACAGCGCATGGAAGGCGTGGAGCGCCTGGTCAAGGCTGGCGTCCCGGTCATCGTCGGCACGGGTGCCGTCAACACCGCCTCGGCCGTCGCGCACGCCGCCCACGCCCAGAAGGTCGGCGCGCAGGGCCTTATGGTCATCCCGCGCGTCCTGTCGCGCGGTTCCGTCGTTGCTGCCCAGAGGAACCATTTCAAGGCGATCCTGTCGGCTGCCCCGGAAATCCCGGCCGTCATCTACAACAGCCCCTATTACGGCTTCGCCACCCGGGCGGACCTGTTCTTCGCGCTGCGTGCCGAGCATCCGAATCTCGTCGGGTTCAAGGAATTCGGCGGCGCCGCCGACATGCGCTATGCGGCCGAGAACATCACCAGCCGGGACGACGACGTCACGCTGATGATCGGCGTCGACACCTGCGTGTTCCACGGTTTCGTCAATTGCGGCGCAACCGGCGCCATCACCGGCATCGGCTGCGTGCTTCCGAAGGAAGTGCTGCATATGTGCGCGCTGTCGCGCGCCGCCGCAGCCGGCGATGCGGATGCTCGCCAGCGCGCTCTGGAGCTGGAGCAGGCGCTCGCTGTGCTCTCCTCCTTCGACGAAGGCCCGGATCTCGTGCTCTATTTCAAGCACATGATGGTGCTGAAGGGCGACAAGGAATACACGCTGCACTTCAACGAAACCGATGCCCTTTCCGACAGCCAGCGCGGCTATGTCGAAGCCCAGCTCAAGCTGTTCGACACCTGGTATGCCGAATGGAGCAAGCTGCCGGGCGCTGTCCAGAAGTACAAGGCATAAGCCGGCTTCCAACCGCATTCGTGTGACTTTTGCGCCGCCCGCAGCCAGCCGCTGCGGGCGGCGTTCGTTCTTGCTCCAGACGCGCGATTTTATGACTGTCGTGGCAATGGCAACGAGAGGTTCCTGAAAAATGCCTTCCCTGGACGTGCTGCTCGCCTTCGCCGTCACCACGGCGATTTTCGCCTTCATTCCCGGCCCCGCCATGCTCTACGCCGCCGCGCGAACGATGGCGGGCGGCCGTGCGGCGGGCCTGATGGCCGTCTTCGGCATCCATCTCGGCGCCTATGCCCATATCATCGCGGCCGCGGCCGGGCTTTCCGCATTGTTCCATGCGGTGCCGGTCGCCTATAGCGCTGTCAAGCTTGCGGGCGCGGCCTATCTCCTCTGGCTGGGAATTTCACTTCTCCGCTCGACGGATGCGTCGGAGGAAGAGGCGACGGGCAACGCACCGAAAAGCGGGCGACGGGCCTTCCTGCAGAGCGTCACCGTCGAAGTGCTCAATCCAAAGACGGCGATTTTCTTCCTCGCCTTCTTGCCGCAATTCGTAGAAAGCGGCGCCGGCCTGCCGATCTGGGCGCAACTCGCCATTCTCGGGACGATCGTGAATCTGATCTTCACCTTCGCCGATATCGTCACCGTTCTGTTGGCGGATGTCGTTCTTGCGCGGCTGAAACGGTCGAGCGGCGTGCAAAGGCTGGTGCGCCGGGCTGGCGGAACGGTCCTCATCGGCCTCGGCGCCCATCTTGCCCTGCAAAAGGGCTAGCATCGCGGCAATTCCTTGCCGCGATGCTGGATCACTATGCGATCGCGTCGAGGCCCTTATCCAGCAGGCGGTCGAGCTGTTCCATTTCGGCGGCGGTGAGCGTGATGCCTTCCGTCTCGGATTTCTCGCGGGCAAGGAAACGGCGCTGCGAGGGAAGACGGGCGCCCTGGCCGACGATGGCGTCGAAGAGGACTTCGGCGCGGGCGAAGGGATCGCCCGGGCGGCCGGCCGAGAAGGCTTGCGGCGACATGGCGATGATCAGTTCGCCGTGGAAGGGGGCGAGCGTGGTGGTGCCGAGATAGTCGAGCACTTCCGGGCTCGTCAGGTCGCCGATCATGATGCCGGCGAGCAACTCGATCATCGTGCCGATGGCCGAGCCCTTGTGCCCGCCGAAGGGCAGCATGGCACCGGCAAGAGCCGCCTCGGGATCAGTCGTCGGATTGCCGCCGGCGTCGATCGCCCAGCCTTCCGGCAGCGGCTTGCCGGCGCGGCGGTGCAATTCGATCTCGCCGCGGGCGGCGACGGAGGTCGCGAAGTCGAAGACATAGGGCGAGCCGTTCGGACGCGGCCAGCCGAAGGCGAAGGGGTTGGTGCCGAGCAGCGGCTTGTTGCCACCCGTCGGTGCGACCGTCGCATAGCTCGGGCACATGACGAGGCCGGCAAGGCCTTCATTCGTCACGGCTTCGACTTCCGGCCAGAGGGCGGAAAAATGGGTGCAGTCGTTGATGACGAGAGCGGCAAGGCCGAGCTTGCGGGCGCGCTCGGCAAGGGCGGGAAGGCCGGCCTCGAAGGCGGCATTGGCAAAGCCGCCATCGGCATTGACCTTGACGATGGCTGAACCGTCCGACGGCTGCAGGTCCGGCACGGCATCCGGCTTGACCTTGCCGGCCTTGACGGTGCGCAGCGCGCCTTCGATGCGGTAGATACCGTGCGACTTGCACGCGTCGCGCTCCCCGGCGACAATAACCCGGGCGATCGCCCCGGCCTGGACGGCATTGAGGCCGGCCCGCAGGAAAATGGCTTCGACACGCTCCTTGAGGGCGGCGATCGTCAAGGTGGAGGTTCCGGTCATTTTCGTCTCTCAACTGGGCGCCGTGCGGCGGTTGGCGATTGAAGATTTGCATACATAGAGTATACAAGATTTCGACAAGTGCAATTCGCCCTGATGGGCTCTATATGGGGCGAATCCCTATCGCGCCAGAAAGGTATGTCAAATGACTTTCACTCCCAACGGTAAACACCTCGTCGCAGGCGAATGGCTGGACGGCAACGGCACCTTCACCTCCTCGCCCGCCCATGGCCCGGCCCATGACTTCGCCGTCGGCACGGTCGAGCTGGTGAACCGTGCCGCGGAAGCGGCGGAAGAAGCCTTCCTCAGCTACGGCTATTCCTCCCGCGCCGAACGCGCCGCCTTCCTGCGCGCCATCGCCGACGAGATCGAAGCCCGCGCCGATGCGATCACCGAGATCGGTACACAGGAAACCGGCCTTCCCGTCGCACGCCTTCAGGGCGAGCGCGGCCGCACCACCGGCCAGCTCCGCCTGTTTGCCGATCATATCGAGAAAGGCGATTATCTCGACCGTCGCCGCGACGGCGCGCTTCCCGACCGCCAGCCGGCTCCCCGCCCGGAAATCCGTCTCATCCAGCGGCCGATCGGCCCCGTCGCCGTCTTCGGCGCCTCCAACTTCCCGCTCGCCTTCTCGACCGCCGGTGGCGACACGGCCGCCGCGCTTGCCGCCGGCTGCCCGGTCGTCGTCAAGGGTCACTCGGCCCACCCGGGCACGGGAGAGATCGTCGCCGAGGCCGTTCTGGCCGCCATCAAGAAGACCGGCGTTCATCCGGGCGTCTTCTCGCTCATCCAGGGCGGCAACCGCCAGGTGGGCGAAGCCGTCGTGCAGCATCCGCTGATCAAGGCCGTCGGCTTCACCGGCTCGCTGGCCGGCGGCCGCGCCCTCTTCAACCTGTGCGCCGCCCGGCCGGAACCGATTCCGTTCTTCGGCGAGCTCGGCTCCGTCAACCCGATGTTCCTGCTGCCGGAGGCCATGAAGGCCCGCGCCGAAGGCCTCGGCCAGGGCTGGGCGGGCTCCCTCACCATGGGTGCCGGCCAGTTCTGCACCAATCCTGGCATCGCCGTCGTCACGGACGGACCCGATGCCGCCCGCTTCACCGCCGCCGCCATCGAAGCGCTCGGCAAGGTCGGCGAGCAGACCATGCTGACGGACGGCATCGCGAAAGCCTACCACGACGGTCAGGCGCGCTTTGCAAGCCGCAACACCGTCAAGCCGCTCTTCACCACCGAATCCACAGGCCGCAACGCCCTGCCGAACCTCTTCGAGATCTCCGGCGAGCAGTTCCTTGCCGACCATGCCCTGTCCGAAGAGGTCTTCGGACCGCTCGGCCTCGTCGTGCGTGTCGGCTCGGTGGACGAGATGGAAAAGCTTGCCCGCAACTTCGAAGGCCAACTGACGGCCACCATCCATATGGATGAGGGCGACCTCGAAGACGCCAGACGGCTGCGCCCGATCCTGGAGCGCAAGGCCGGCCGCGTGCTCGTCAACGGCTTCCCGACCGGCGTTGAAGTGGTCGATTCCATGGTTCACGGCGGCCCCTATCCGGCCTCGACGAATTTCGGCGCGACGAGCGTCGGCACGATGTCGATTCGCCGCTTCCTGCGTCCGGTTTCCTACCAGAACATGCCGGAAGCGCTGCTTCCGGAGGATTTCCAGGGCTGACTAAAGCTCCGCTGCACAGACCGGCTCGTTCTCACGGATCGAGCCGGTCTGTTCAGATTTTTGCGCAGCGCTATATACTTTTTGTATTTTGTTTGTATTTTTGAATGGGTCGCGTTCCGCTGGGATGCCCCGCAACCCAGAAATTCCTCGCCGCCCGATTGAGGCCAAGATGAAGACAGAAATCGAGCCTGGCATCGTCGTCATCGGCGCCGGCGTGGTCGGCCTTTCGGCCGCCATCGCCGCGCAGGCCCGCGGCCTTCCCGTCACCGTGCTCGACCGCGAAGGCCCTGCTGCCGGCGCTTCCGCCGGCAATGCCGGCGCCTTCGCTTTCACCGACATCCTGCCGCTCGCCTCGCCCGGAATTTTGAAGAAAGCGCCGAAATGGCTGCTCGATCCGCTCGGACCGCTTTCCGTGCCGCCGTCCTATGCGCTGCGGATCGCGCCGTGGATGTTCCGTTTCTGGCGGGCCTGCTCGGCAAGCCGCGTCGCCCATTCGACCGCCGCGCAGACGGCGCTGATGGACCTTTCCCGGGCGGAGCTGGAGCCCTTCCTGGGCGAGACCGGCACGGTAGCCATGCTGCGCAAGGACGGCAATCTCCAGGTCTATGAAAGCCAGGGCGAGCTTGACGCTTCTCTTCCCGGCTGGGAGGCGCGCGCCCGGCACGGCATCGAGTTCCGCCATATGGACGCCGCCGAGATGGCGGAAATCCAGCCTGGCCTTGCCGCGCGCTTCACGCACGGCACCTTTACGCCCGGCTGGTACTCCATCGCCGATCCCAAGCTCTATACGCTGGCGCTCGCCGATCATTTCCGCGCCAGGGGCGGCATGATCGAGCACGCCGAAGTATCGGGCCTCACGCCCGTCGAGGGCGGCATGGAGATCGCCACCATCGACGGGCGCACCCGGCGCGTCGCGCATGTTGTTCTGGCCGCCGGCGCCTTCTCGCACCGGATCGCCCGCACGCTGGGCGAAAGCATCCCGCTCGAAACCGAGCGCGGCTACAACACGACCCTGCCGCCTGACGCCTTCGACCTGCGCATGCAGGTCACCTTTGGCGGCCACGGCTTCGTCGTCACCCGGCTTTCGACCGGCATCCGCGTCGGCGGCGCGGTGGAGCTCGGCGGATTGGAGCTGCCCCCGAACTTCCGCAGGTCACAGGCGATGCTGGAAAAGGCGCGGCAATTCCTGCCGGGCCTGAAGCCCGAGGGCGGCGTGCAGTGGATGGGCTTCCGCCCCTCGCTGCCGGACAGCCTGCCCGCCATCGGCCGCGCCCGCGCGACGGAAAGGGTCGTCTATGCCTTCGGTCATGGCCATCTGGGCCTTACGCAGTCCGCCGGCACCGCGCGGCTCATCGCCGAACTGCTGACCGATCGCAAGACGGCGATCGACATTTCCGCATTCTCGCCGCAGCGTTTCTAGGACAGTTCGGATAGGGCACGAAAGCGAAAAGGTTCTAAAACGGCGACAGCATAAGGCAGACCACTCGTTCTTCCCGTTTGCCGAAATCTGCCGGCAGGCGTTAGTGTCTGACCGGCAACGCCTCGCACAAGGATCCGCCCATGGCCAAGCTCTCCGCCCGCAGCGTCCTTTCCGGTGCCGCCTGCGGGCCGATCATCGCGGCGGGGGAGGCGCTGAGCTTCTGGGGCGGCGTCGATCCGGCGACAGGCCGCGTCATCGACGCGCACCATCCGCTGCATGGCACAAACATCACCGGCGGCATCCTGATGATGCCGTCGAGCCGCGGCTCGTGCAGCGGCTCCGGTGTCCTTCTCGACCTTGCCCTGACGGGCCGTGCGCCCGCCGCGCTGATCTTCAGCGAGGCGGAGGACGTGCTGACGCTCGGGGCGCTGATCGCTGCGGAAATGTTCGGCACGGCGCTTCCGGTGCTGCGCCTTTCACACGACGCCTTCGAGGCGCTCGCGCGCGCCAAGGCGGCGCGGATCACCGAAACCGCCATCGAGGCCGATGGCCTCACGATCCCCGTCGTCCCGCCCGCCACCACCGCACTCGACCTGACCGGGGACGA
>Ga0182742_1000345_pt1 | contig 79067 bp, 73 predicted proteins | sample eDN5th37CBELigMG_FD_128880 | JGI IMG/M metagenome (GOLD analysis project Ga0182742, IMG submission 128880) | Enriched Miracle-Growth compost microbial communities from Emeryville, California, USA - eDNA 5th pass 37_C BE-Lig MG (version 2)... ...
GCGTCGACGAGGATGTGCTCGAACTGCACGTCCGGGAATTCGGTCTTCATCACGCGCTCGACCACCTCGCGCCAGAGGCGGGAGGTTTCGAGGACGTTCGACTTGTCGATGGACGTGACTTTCTTTCGGCGCGTCTGCGCCAGGCTCGCGGCGACGCGAGTCACGCGTTCGACTTCCGCGACCGTGTAGGTGCACACGTCTTCGGCGCTCGTCGGCGTGCGGCGCTTCTCGCCGAAGTAGATGCCGCCGGTCAGCTCGCGGATGAAGACCAGGTCCACGCCACCGAGCACTTCGGGCTTGATGGTCGACGAATCGATGAGCGCCTTCAGCACGCGTACCGGACGGAGGTTGGCGTATACGCCCAGCTCCCTGCGCAGCTGCAGGAGGCCGGCTTCAGGCCGCAGCTTCGCATTTGGCGCCGACCACTTCGGCCCGCCGATCGCACCGAGGAGTACGGCATCGGCGTCGATACAGGCCTGCAGCGTTGCTGGGGGCAGGGGATCCTGATGGCGATCGATTGCGATGCCGCCGAAGTCCGCTTCGACGAGCTCGAACGTGTGCCCGAACTTTTCTCCCACCGCGCGAAGGCAGCGAACGCCTTCCGCCACCACTTCGGGGCCGATGCCGTCGCCCCCGAGCACGGTAATGCGCGCCTTCATACGACCGCTCGCGTCTTCTCGTATGCGGAAATTTCAGCGTTCTTGCTGAGCAGGAAGCCGAGCTCGTCCACGCCGTTCATGAGGCAGTACCGCGCGAAGGGCTCGAGCGGGAATTTCACCGCGCGGCCATCGGGCAGGGTGAGGGTCGTAGTTTCCAGGTCGATGACGATCTCGGCACCGGGATTGGCGATGAGCCACTCGCTCGTCGCGTCATCCACCAGCACTGGCACGAGCCCGTTCTTCAGCGAGTTGTTGCGGAAGATGTCCGCGAACTCCGTGCTGACGACGGCGCGGAAGCCGTAGTCCGTGAGCGCCCACGGCGCATGCTCGCGCGAGGACCCGCAGCCGAAGTTGCGGCCCGTCACGAGCACGGTGCAGCCCTGCGCTTCAGGCTTGTTGAGCACGAAGTCCGGCTTCGGCGCGCCGTTCGCGTCGTAGCGCCATTCGGAGAACAGGTGCTTGCCGAACCCCTCGCGGCTCGTGCTGCGAAGGAAACGGGCAGGGATGATCTGGTCGGTGTCGATGTTCGTCAGCGGCAGTACGGCCGTGCGCGAGCGGATGGTTCTGATCGGTTCCATGGGTGGTCTCGTGGCCGCGCCGATTTTTGCCGGCGCGGCGGGTTCGTTGGCGCGCGATCTCTTCAGCTGGCGAGCAGCTCGCGGGGATCGGTCACCTTGCCGCGCACGGCGGATGCCGCAGCGGTGAGCGGGCTCGCGAGCAACGTGCGCGCGCCGACGCCCTGGCGACCTTCGAAGTTGCGATTGCTGGTGCTCACCGAATACTGCCCGGCGCCGACGAGGTCGCCGTTCATGCCGAGGCACATGGAGCAGCCGCTCTCGCGCCACTCCGCGCCGGCTTCGATGAAGACGCGATGCAGGCCTTCGGCCTCCGCGGCCTTCTTGATCTGCTGCGATCCGGGAACGACGAGCATCTGCACACCGTTCGCGACCTTGCGCCCCTTGAGCACTCCAGCGGCATCACGCAGATCCGAAAGCCGCGAGTTCGTGCAGCTGCCGATGAACACGACGTTGACGGGCTTGTCGCGAATGGCCGTGCCGGCCTCGAATCCCATGTACGCGAGCGACTTGTCGAACGCCGCGTCGCCGTTGCGGTTCGGGACCGAACCCGTGACCGGAATGACCATGCCCGGGTTCGTGCCGTACGTGATCATCGGTTCGAGCGCCGAGGCGTCGATGTCGATCTCGAGATCGAACTTCGCGCCCGGGTCCGACGGAAGCTGCTTCCAGCGGGCGACGGCGCGATCCCAGTCCGCGCCCTTCGGCGAGCGCGGCTTGTCCTTCAGGTACGCGTAGGTCGTTTCGTCCGGCGCGATCATTCCCGCGCGGGCGCCGGCCTCGATGGACATGTTGCAGATGGTCATCCGCTCGTCCATGTCGAGCGCGCGGATCGCCTCGCCGCGATATTCGATGACGTGCCCCGTTCCGCCGCCGACGCCGAGCTGGCCGATGATGGCGAGGATGAGGTCCTTCGCCGTGACACCCGGGCGCAGCTTGCCGCTCACGTTGATGGCGAGCGTCTTCGGCTTCGTCTGCAGCAGGCACTGAGTGGCGAATACGTGAGCCACCTCGGTGGAGCCGATGCCGAAGGCGAGGGCGCCGAACGCGCCGTGCGTGCTCGTGTGGCTATCCCCGCAGACGATGGTCTTGCCCGGCTGGGTCACCCCGAGCTCCGGCCCGATGACGTGCACGATGCCGCGCTCGTTGTGCTGCAAGCCGAGCAGCTCGATGCCGAACTCCGCGCAATTCTGTTCGAGCTGCCTGATCTGCTTCGCCGCCGATTCGATGGTGATCGGCGCGCCGCCGAACACCTGCTCGGTGCGCGTGGGCGTCGAGTGATCCATCGTCGCAAGCGTGAGATCCGGGCGGCGGACCGGAAGTCCGCGCTCGCGAAGGACGGTGAACGCCTGCGGCGTCGTCACCTCGTGCGTCAGGTGCAGGTCGATGAACAGTACGGCGGGGGTGTCGGCGGTCTGGGGCGCCACGAGGTGCTGCTCCCAGACCTTCTCGAACATCGTCTTCGGTTGACTCATTTTTTCTGTTACAGGGAAGCGATCAGTTGGCGGCGGCGACTCGCGGAGCGGACATGTCCACGGGGTCCAGCCATCCCCACTTGTCCGGCGTCTTGCCGGTGAAGAGGCCGAAGAATGCCTGCTGCAGCGATTCGGTGATGGGGCCGCGCTTGCCGTTCCCGACGGGCAGGCGATCCACCGAACGGATCGGAGTGATCTCCGCGGCAGTGCCGGTCATGAACAGCTCGTCCGCGATGTAGAGGAGCTCGCGCGGAATGGCGGTCTCCCGCACCTCAAGCCCGCGATCGCGCGCAAGGCGCATCACGCAGTCACGCGTAATGCCCGCAAGCGCGGAGTGGGCGAGGGCAGGCGTGAGCACCACGCCGTCCTTGATGAGGAACAGGTTCTCGCCCGCGCCTTCGCTCACCGTGCCGTCCGGCGAAAGGCCGATGCCTTCCGCGAAGCCGAGCCGGCGCGCTTCGGCGCCGATGAGCTGGCTCGAAAGATAGTTGCCCGCGGCCTTCGCGAGCGCCGGAATGGTGTTCGGCGCGACGCGCTGCCAGGACGACACGCACACGTCGACGCCGGCTTCCTCGCTTTCGCTGCCGAGATACTTGCCCCATTCCCACGCGGCGATGGCGACTTCCGTCGGCGGATCGATCTTCGGCGACACGCCGATCTCTCCGTACCCCTTGAACACGACGGGGCGGATGTACGCGCCGCGGGCAAGACCGTTCACCGCGACGACCTGGCGGCAGGCCTCGCTGATCTGCTCCTGCGAGAACGGGATGTTGATGCGGTAGATCTTCGCGGAGTCGAAGAGGCGCTGGGTGTGCTCACGCAGGCGGAATACCGCGACACCGTTCTTCGTCTCGTACGCGCGGACGCCCTCGAACACGGACGACGCGTAGTGAAGGGCATGGGACAACACGTGAACCGTGGCCTTCTCCCACGGCACGAACTTTCCGTTGAACCAGATGAACTGTGTTGCGGGAATGGGCATGAGCGACTCCTGAATCCTGCGCGGCTGCCCTAGACGGCTGCCTGAGCGATGCGGGCCGCCCCGGTGCGCTCGTCGCGCGTCCTGCCGGCGGTCTTGTTCGCAAGCTCGATACGATTGATCACTTCGAGAAAGGCCTTCGAGCTCGACTCGACGATATTCGTGCTGACGCTCGAACCTCTGTACGTGCGCTGATTGTACTCGACGTAGACGATGGCCTCGCCCTGGGCATCCTCGCCCTCGGTGACGCCTCGCACCTCGAATTTCCGCAAGCTCACGTTGATGCCAGTGGCCGCCTCGATGGCCTTGAACGCAGCGTCCACCGGCCCGTCGCCAGTGACAGTGCGCTCCACCGTCGTGCCGTCCGAGTTCTGCAGGCGAACCGTGGCCTCGGCGGCGGGGTTCGCGCTGTCCGCGGTCGTTTTCAGCCCGGCGAGGGTCCAGGGACCGCTGGCGGAACCTTCGGCACGCAGCACGAGCGCCTCGATGTCCCCGTCGAACAGCTCCTTCTTCTTGTCCGCGAGCGTCTTGAACTCCTCGAACACGCGGTTGAACTCGATGTCGTCGAGCTCGAAGCCGAGCTGCTTCACGCGATCGCGGAAGGCATGGCGGCCGCTGTGCTTGCCGAGAACCAGCGTGGTGCGAGCGAGGCCAACGTCCTCGGGACGCATGATCTCGTACGTCGATGCGTGCTTCAGCATGCCGTGCTGATGGATGCCGGACTCGTGGGCGAAGGCGTTTTCGCCTACTACAGCCTTGTTTCGCGGTACCGGCATGCCCGTGATGTTCGAGACGAGACGGGACGTCGGATACAGGCGAGTGGTCTGGATGTTCGTGCGCACGTTGAAGAAAGCGTCTCGCGTACGCATGGCCATCACGACCTCTTCAAGCGAGCAGTTGCCCGCGCGCTCGCCGATGCCGTTGATGGTGCACTCGATCTGCCGGGCGCCGGCGACCACAGCCGTGAGGCTGTTCGCGACGGCCATGCCGAGATCGTCGTGGCAGTGCACGGAGAGGCGGGCCCGCTCGATGCCGCGCACGTTCTTGCGCAGATACCGGAAGAGCTCCGCGAACTCGTCCGGCACGGTGTAGCCGACCGTGTCCGGGATGTTCACCGTCGTGGCACCGGCGTCGATCGCGGCTTCCACGACCTGCGCCAGGAACTCCAGCTCCGTGCGCGACGCGTCCTCAGGAGAGAACTCGACGTCGTCGCAGAAGCTGCGCGCGATCTTCACGCCCTCCACGGCCGTCTTGAGGATCTGCTCCTCCGCCATGTTGAGCTTGTACTGGCGATGAATGGCGCTCGTTGCGAGGAACACATGAATGCGATGCTTCGGAGCATCCTTCAGCGCCTTCGCGGCGAGCTCGATGTCGTCCTTGTTGCAGCGGGCGAGGCCACAGATGATCGCGCCTTCCACTTCGCGCGCAACGGCGTTGACGCTCTCCCAGTCGCCCCGGGAAGCTGCTGGGAAACCCGCCTCGATGACGTCTACTCCGAGCTCCGCAAGCGCGCGTGCTACACGAAGCTTTTCCGGGCGGGTCATGCTGCAGCCGGGAGCCTGCTCGCCGTCTCGCAGCGTCGTATCGAAGATCAACACCTGGTCTGGGTTGGGAGCCATCTGCGGTGCCTCGGGTGTTTTCATGAAAGGCGCATAAACGCAGCACGCGGCATCCTGCCGCACGCTGAAAATCCATTAGCGGGGTGACAGAGCCGCCGCTCCGTCTTCGGGGTGGAGCACCATGCCTGGTGTGCTATGTCCACGGCGGCGGCTTTCCGGGGCGGGCGTAGGGATTACGCCCGCTTGTCGTTCAGCCAGGGCATGCGGGCCCGCAGCTGCGCGCCCACTTTCTCGATCGGATGATCGAAGTCCTGCTGGATGAGTTTCTTGTAGGTCGGCTTGCCGGCCTTGTTCTCCTCGATCCAGACCTTGGCGAACTTGCCCTTCTGGATGTCCTTGAGGATCTTGCCCATCTCCTTCTTCGTCTTCGCGTTCACCACGCGCGGGCCGCTGATGAGATCGCCCCACTTGGCGGTCTCGCTGATGAACTGGTGCATCTTCGTGATGCCGCCTTCGTGCAGCAGGTCCACGATGAGCTTCAGCTCGTGCAGGCACTCGTAGTACGCGACCTCAGGCTGATAGCCGGCTTCCACCAGCGTCTCGAAGCCCTTGACGACGAGCTCGGTGGCGCCGCCGCAGAGCACGGCCTGTTCGCCGAACAGATCCGTCTCGGTCTCCTCGGCGAAGGTCGTGTCGAGCACGCCGCCGCGAGTGCCGCCGATGCCGTGGGCGTAGCCGAGCGCCTTCGCGTGGGCCTTGCCCGTTGCGTCCTGGGCTACGGCGATGAGACAGGGCACGCCGCGGCCTTCCTGGTACTGGCGGCGCACGAGCCCGCCCGGACCCTTCGGCGCGATGAGCACCACGTCCAGATCCTTGCGCGGCTTGATCTGCTTGAAGTGGATGTTGAACCCGTGCGCGAAGAGCAGCACCGCGTTCTTCTTGAGGCTCTTCTCGATGTCGTTGTAGAGCGCTTCCTGCGCAAGATCGGGAACGAGGAGGGCGACGAGATCGGCGTCCTTCGTGGCATCCACGGGAGTGGCCACCGCCAGTCCGTCCTTCTTCGCCTTCTTCCAGCTATCGCCACCCTTGCGGACGCCCACGACGACGTCGAACCCGCTGTCCTTCAGGTTCAGCGCATGCGCGCGACCCTGGCTGCCGTAGCCCAGAATGGCGATGCGAGCGCCCTTCAGTGCTTTCTTGTCGACGTCTTTCTGGCCATAAAGCTTCATCAACCTGCTCCCCGTTTCAAAACCGGACCTCTAAAACGAAACACATAAAAAACCCCGCAGCGGCTCTGGGCCGGTGCGGGGTTCTCCTGTCTTCAGCTCGCTTCGCCTGAACTCAGGCGTGCACGAGCGCCCCGCACCTACCGCTCCTAAGGAGGAGCAGTACGAGAGGCGCTACGAGCAGGGCGACGGGACGAACCACGGAGACCGAGGTCGTCGAACCGGACGCTGCTGCTGCGGGTGCCACGTGCGAAACGCTCAAAAAGGGCGAAAAAAGTGGTGGGGGATGTCAGCACACCGCATGCATTCCTGTCAACGAAGCGTGAGTATCTTTCGGGGATTCGCTAATCTGCCGGCCCTTGCCGGGGCCATCGCCCCTTCACCGACACGGGTTCGTCCCTTCCAAGATGCTGATCGCGCAAAACTCCGGGCCGGGCTCGCTTCCTCTCTGGCTGGTGACCGAAGGTTCGCTCGGTGCATGGCTCGCGGAACAGCCCGCGGCGACGGCGACCTGGGTGAGGGCGAACGGCTTCGCGGCCGAGAAGCATCGAGTCCTTGCACTGCCGGGCGCGGACGGCAACCCGGGCGGAGCGGTTGTCGGCCTCGGCGCGCTTTCCACGCTCGCGGATCTCAAGCTCTGGAGTGTCGCGGGTCTCGCGGACAAGCTCCCAGCCGCGCGGTATCACGTTGCTACGCCACTGCCCCCGGCTGCGGCCACACAGTTCGCGCTCGGCTGGCTGATCGGCAGCTACCGATTCACGCGGTATCGCGCCGCGCCCGCTGGCGAGCGGGCAACTGTCGTCTGTCCCCCTGGTGCGGATCTGAAGTACGCCGAGGCGGCTGCCTCCGCGACCAGTCTGGCTCGGGACCTTATCAATACGCCGGCGAACGACCTGGGGCCGGCTGAACTCGCCCAGGCTGCTTCGGATCTCGCGGCGCGCTTCGGTGCCAGCGTGAAGATCGTTTCGGGCGAGGAGCTGCGGACCGGCTTTCCTCTCATTCATACGGTGGGAGCGGGCAGCCCCCGCGCCCCGCGACTCATCGATCTGCGCTGGGGCAAACCTGGCGGACGGCGCGTCACCCTCGTGGGCAAGGGCGTGTGCTTCGACAGCGGTGGGCTCGACATCAAGCCGGGTAGCGGCATGCTGCTTATGAAGAAGGACATGGGTGGAGCCGCCTGTGTCCTTGGCGCCGCGCAGCTACTGATGCAACTCGATGCTCCGGTGCAACTGCGCGTGCTCATTCCCGCCGTCGAGAACAGCGTGGACGGTCAGTCGTACCGGCCGGGCGACGTCATCAAATCCCGCAAGGGAATCACAATCGAGATCGGAAACACGGACGCGGAAGGGCGCCTCGTCCTGGCGGATGCGCTCGCAGAAGCCGATGCGGAGAAGCCGGATCTGCTCATCGATCTCGCCACACTCACTGGCGCCGCGCGCGTCGCGCTTGGCCCCGAGCTCCCAGCGGCGTACTCGACGGACGCCACCGTGATGTCCCTGCTGAAGGAAGCCGGCGACGACGAGATGGATCCTGTGTGGCCGATGCCACTGTGGCCCGGTTACGACGACGAGTTCTCGAGCAAGGTGGCGGACATCGGCAACGTCTCCGCGAGCACTTTCGCGGGATCTCCGGTGGCGGCGCTGTTCCTCAAGCGCTTCGTCACGGCCACCCCCGCGTGGCTGCACGTGGACCTCTACGCGTGGAACCCAAAGGAGCGGCCGGGCAGGCCGGTCGGCGCCGAGGCGCAGTGCGTCCGGAGCGTGTACCGGCTCATCCGGACGCTCGCCGAGCGGGCCGATCGCGCCTGAATGAGCTCCATCCGTCCAGGGGACCTGCTTCTTCTCATCGGTATCACCTTCATCTGGGGCCTGAACCTCATCACGAGCAAGTTCGGCCTCGACGAGATCCCGCCGATCCTCTTCACGTTCCTGAGGTTCGTCATCGTCGCGATCGTGCTCGTGCCTGTGCTCAGGATCCAGGCGGGGCAGATGAGCGCGCTCGTGGTGGCCTCGCTACTTTCCGGGGCACTCAGCTTTGCGCTGAACTTCGCAGCCATCCGGCGCGCCTCGAACATCTCCTCCATCGCGATTGCGGGACAGCTGAGCGTGCCGTTCGCGACGCTGCTCTCCGTCGCGCTCCTGGGAGAAACGGTTCGCTGGCGACGATGGACGGGCATCCTGCTGTCCTTCGTCGGCATCGTGATCATGGGCTTCGATCCGCAAATCGGCGAACGGTGGGAGAGCCTCGCCCTCGTCATAGGCTCGGCCTTCGTCGGTGCACTGGGCCTCATTGCAGTGAAGAAGCTCCGGGGGTTCACGCCCGTCGAGCTCCTCGCCTGGACTGCCTGGATCGGGTTGCCCGTGCTCTTCCTGACGACCATGCGTGTCGAGCAGCCGGACTTCGAGCAGCTGCTGCACGATGTCACCTGGAAAGGATGGGCGTCCCTTGCGTTCGCCGCCATCGGCGCGAGCCTCATCGCGCACACCGGCTACTTTCATCTCGTGCAGCGGTATCCGGTCACCAGCGTCGCGCCGCTGACAACGCTTTCGCCTGTGTTTTCCGTGATATTCGGAGTGTTGTTGCTTGGTGACCCGCTGACTTCGTGGATCGTCCTGGGCGGCGCGTGCACGCTCGCCGGCGTGCTCATCATCACGCTGCGCGAGAAGCGCATCGTCGATACGGGCAGCTGATCTCTCATGACAAATGTCACTGCGTCATGGGCATCGCATGACACTTTGGAGTTGACAGCCCAACCCACGGACCTATTCTTCGCGCATCCGGTTATGTGCAAAGCTACCGTTCACAGAATGGCTGTCGGTGCTTTGAGCGGACGCAATCGGTCGGTGAGCGGGCTAATCTCGGCCGGCAAGTCGGCCACGACGATCACGCATCCATAGTCCGGCTGCCGCGGTAGAGAACGACGACGGGGGATTCACAAGCAAGAAGGAACAAGGAGTCCGGAAGCGCTCATGGCGCGTCCGTGGCGACTCCCTATATGTGCATCCCGTGTTCGGCATGAGGCATCGGTTCGATGGGTGATGGGTTCGACAAGAAATCAGCGAAGGCGCCCCGATTGAAAGACAAGGGTTCGCCCACGAAGACGCCGGCCTCCGCGGAAGGCGCCACGCGCGCGCATTCCAGTCTCGTCGTGGATGGGCTGAAGGCGGCTCCCGCGCGCGCGATGCTCCGCGCGGTCGGTTTCGAGGAAGCGGATTTCCGCAAGCCCCAGATCGGCGTCGCGTCCACCTGGTCGAACCTCACTCCCTGCAACATGCACATCGCCGACCTCGCTCGCGAAGCCGCGGCGGGCGTCGATGCGGCGGGCGCGAAGAGCGTGCTCTTCAACACCATCACCGTCTCGGACGGTATCTCGATGGGTACGCCGGGAATGCGCTACTCGCTCGTGTCCCGCGAAGTGATCGCGGACTCCATCGAGACCGTGGTCGGCGCCGAAGGCTTCGACGGTTTCGTCGCGATCGGCGGCTGCGACAAGAACATGCCCGGCTGCGCGATGGCCATCGCGCGCATCAACCGGCCTGCCGTATTCGTGTACGGCGGCACCATCCGGCCCGGCGCGAACCGGCGCGACATCGTGTCGGTCTTCGAGGCCGTCGGCGCGCGCGCGGCGGGAAAGATTTCGGACGCGGAGCTCCTCGAAGTCGAGCGCACCGCCATTCCCGGCCCGGGCAGCTGCGGCGGCATGTACACCGCCAACACGATGGCCTCGGCCATCGAAGCGCTGGGCCTGTCGCTCCCGAACAGCTCGGCCCAGGAGGCCGTCGGCGATCCCAAGCGCAACGACTGCCGGCGCGCGGGAGAGGCGGTGGTCCGGCTGCTCGAGGCCGGCATCCGGCCCCGGGACATCCTGACCCGCAAGGCGTTCGAGAACGCCATCACCATGACGATCGCCCTGGCCGGGTCGACCAACGCGGTGCTGCATCTTCTTGCGATCGCGCACGAGGCGCGCGTGAAGCTTGGGCTGGATGACTTCACGCGCATCGGCAAGCGCGTCCCGGTCCTCGCGGACGTCCGGCCGAGCGGTCGGGCGCTGATGTCGGAACTCATAGCGATCGGAGGCATTCAGCCTCTGATGAAGACCCTGCTCGATGCGGGGCTTCTGCACGGGGACTGCATGACCGTGACCGGCCGTACGCTCGCCGAAAACCTTTCTGGCGTAGGTACATATGTTGCTGGGCAGGAGATCGTGAGGCCGCTCTCCGATCCCATCAAACGGGACAGCCACCTCGTCGTGCTCTACGGCAACGTGGCCCCTGAGGGTGCTGTCGCCAAGATCACCGGGAAGGAAGGCCTCAGGTTTTCGGGTCCCGCGCGGGTGTTCGACGGCGAGGAGGCCGCCACGAAAGCGATCCTGGACGGCGCCGTGCGCGCCGGCGACGTGGTCGTCATCCGGAATGAGGGCCCCCGCGGCGCGCCCGGCATGCGCGAAATGCTGAGCCCCACCGGCGCCATCATGGGACGCGGGCTCGGCAATCAGGTCGCCCTCATCACCGACGGACGCTTCTCCGGGGGAACCCACGGATTCGTGGTTGGACATATCTCCCCGGAGGCCGCGGTCGGCGGACCCATCGGGCTTCTGCGCAATGGCGACGTGCTCACCATCGACGCGGAGAAGCGAGAGATCCACGCGGACGTGTCGGCATCGGAGCTGCGCAAGCGGCGCGCCGCATGGAAACCGAAAAAGCCCTTCACGACGAGCGGGGTGCTCGCCAAATACGCGCGTCTCGTGAGCACGGCTTCGACCGGCGCGGTCACCACCAGGGACCCGGCGGCCGCAGCAGAAGGGCGCAAATGAAGGCTTACGGAGGCGAAAAGCGCACAGGGATCGCGCACTTGAGCGCTGTTGTCAATGCGCAGAGCAGCGATTACAGTTCGCGGGCTTTCGCCGATGCAGGCGGTGTGCTATCTCGTCAAGAAACACCGTCTTCCTCGGAAATGCCCGGGGGATTCCACGTAAACATCGCGCCGATGGGGCACTGCCGCCTCGGTGCGTCTGGCAGATGAGACACATGGCCGCCTACGCACACGACTCTCAATTCTTCTCCCGCCGCGCGATCGTTTTCGCGTTCATCGTCGGCCTGCACGTGCTCTTCGCGTGGGCGATGGCGACCGGCCTGGCCCACAAGGTCGTCGAAACGATTGCGCCGCCCATCCAGACGGACCTGATCGAAGAGATCGAGCAGCAGGAGGCGCCGCCGCCGCCCCCGCCGCCGGAGTTCGAGCGTCCGCCGGTCGAAGTGCCGCCTCCGGAAGTCGCCATCGATATTCCGGTCGACACGACGAACTCCACCGCCATCACCGATGTCACAGACAAGCCGGTGCCGATGGCCCCGCCGCCCCCGCCGCCTCCGCCGAAGGTGCGCAAGCCGCCGACGATGGGCAGGAACTTCCCGAACTCCGAGGACTACTACCCGGCAGCCTCGAAGCGTCTCGGTGAAGAGGGCACGCCGGTCGTGAAGGTGTGCGTCGGTCCGAACGGCAAGCCCACGGAGGAGCCGACCATCACCCAGTCCTCCGGCAGCGCGCGCCTCGACGAGGGTGCGATCAAGCTCGCGAAAGCGGGTCGCTACGTCGCGGGGACGATCGATGGCCAGCCTTCGACGGACTGCTTCTCTTTCCGCGTAAAATTCGAGCTGAAATAGTCACGCTTGATAAGACGCCGGGCCGCAAGCCCGGCATTTCTTTTTGATCGAGGAATCTATGGAAAACCAAGCCACCGCAACAGTCGAGAACCCGTACGGCCTGACAGCTCTCTGGGAGCAGGGCGATTTCGTCGCCCGGACCACACTGATCATTCTCGCCATCATGTCCCTGTTCTCCTGGTACATCATTCTCACCAAGGTGTGGGACCAGGCGAAGCTGAAGAAGTCCGCGAAGGCGGTCGAGAAGAACTTCTGGAACGCGCCTTCCGTGAAGGACGGCATCGAGCGCCTGAAGAAGGGCGATGACTTCCGCAACATCGCCGAGGACGGCGTCCGTGCCGCTTCCCACCATGACGGTCGCCTGACCGATCGCATCGACCTGCACGAGTGGATCACCCTCTCGCTGCAGCGCTCGGTCGAGATCGTGAACGGCAAGCTGCAGACGGGCCTCGCGTTCCTCGCGACGGTCGGCTCGACGGCTCCGTTCATCGGCCTCTTCGGAACGGTGTGGGGCATCTATCACGCCCTCATCGCGATCGGTCTCGCCGGCCAGGCGTCGATCGACAAGGTCGCCGGCCCCGTCGGTGAAGCGCTCATCATGACCGCGTTCGGCCTCTTCGTCGCCGTCCCGGCGGTGCTGGGTTACAACTGGCTCATCCGCCGCAACAAGACGGTGCAGGATGGCCTGCGCAACTTTGCCGCCGATCTGCATGCCTACCTCATCAGCGGTGCCCGCGTCGGCACCAGCGAACAGGCGGCTGCTCCGGGCGGTGCCCGTCCTGTTGCCGCGCCCGCGGCCGCGGTTCGCAAGTAACGCCCAGGGCAACCTGAAGCGTTAGACCCTGACCGCAAGGCGAAGGCCGGAGGTATTCGAGAATGTCAATGAATGTGGGCTCCTCTGAGGGCGATGCCACAGAGCTGAATTCCACCATCAACACCACGCCGCTCGTCGACGTGATGCTGGTGCTGCTGATCATCTTCCTGATCACGATCCCGGTGATCACGCAGCACGTGGTGGAGAATCTTCCGAAGGCCGCGAACATTCCGACGCAGACGAAACCCGAGAACATCACCGTCGAGGTGGATGCCAAGGGCAACATCTACTGGAACGCCAAGCGCCTTGCGGACAAGAACGACCTCCTGGAGCGCATCAAGCAGGCGGCGGTATTGCAACCCCAACCCGAGCTGCACATCCGTGCGGACAAGGACACGCGGTATGAAGCGGTGGGCCGCGTGATCTACACGATCCAGCGCGGAGGTCTGGTGAAGGTGGGGTTCATTACCGAGCCGGATCGCGGTTCGGCTCCGGTCGCGCGTTGAGGACTTTCCCATGTCAATGAATGTTGGCGGTAACGACAACGAGGCGTTGTGCGACATCAACACCACGCCCCTGATCGACGTGATGCTGGTGCTGCTCATCATGTTCATCATCACCATCCCGATCATGACGCACGCTGTGAAGCTGGACATGCCCCAGCCGAACAACGCGCCTCCTCCGACGGTGAAGCCCGAAGTGATCGACCTTGAGGTCGACTTCGACGGGACGGTGGTGTGGAACGGAACGGTGGTCCCGAGTCTTGCTACGTTGGAGACGTATCTCCGGTCTGAAGCAGGGAAGGAGCCGCAGCCGGAGATTCACATGCGTCCCGATCGCCGTGCGAAGTACGGGGACGTGGCGGTGGTGCTGGCGGCTGCCCAGCGCAACCGCATGCAGAAGATCGGATTCGTGAACATCACCGAATTCCGTGACTAGTTCGGCTCGACAAGAGGCTCAACGCATGAAGCGCACGTCCGGCATCGTTGCATTGACCGTTGCGGCTCTGACTCTCGGCTCGGCGGCGGTGGTCACCACCCCCGCCTGGTCGGCCGACAAGAAGGAGGCCAAGCAGGGGGTCAGCCGCGCCTTCGCGAAGGACGCGATGGAAGCGCAGAAGCTCGTCACGGAGAAGAAGTACCCCGAGGCGATCGCGAAGCTCAGCGAGCTGGAAGCGAAGGGCGGCAAGACGCCGTACGACGAGTACATCATCAACGACATGATGGGTTTCGCGAAGATGAACTCAGGGGACTACGCGGACGCCGCCGTGCGTTTCGAGAAGTCCGTGAATTCCGAGTTCATCAAGCCCGAGGACGTGCCGGGACGGCTCAAGGTCCTCGCGACGCTGAACTACCAGACCAAGAACTATCCGAAGGCGGTCGAGTTCGGGAAGAAGGCCCTCGAGGTGGAGCCTGGCGAAGAGACGATGCAGACGATCGTCGGCCAGGGCCTGTACCTCGCGAAGGACTACAAGGGCACGCTGGACTTCATGCAGTCCCAGATCGACAAGATGGTTGAGGCCGGGCAGACGCCGAAGGAGCAGCAGCTGCTCCTGCTGCGTAGCGCGTGCGTCAACCTCGACGATGCCGAGTGCACGAACAAGGCGACCGAGCAGCTCGTGAAGTACTCGCCGCAACCGAAGTACTGGAAGGAGCTCCTGGATCCGATGTTCCGCACGAAGGGACAGTCGGATTCCTCGCTGCTCATGGCGTATCGCCTGAAGAGCGCCGTGGATGCGATGGAGACGTCCGACGACTACATCGAGTTCGCGGAGCTCGCCATGCGCGTCGGCTCGCCCGGCGAGGCGCAGAAGGTCATCGAGACCGGCACGGCGAAAGGCGTCTTCACGTCGCCGACCAGCCAGGAGCAGAGCAAGAAGATCCTCGCGTCCGCGAAGAGCCAGGCCGAGAGCGACAAGGCCGGCCTCGAGAAGGTAGCGAAGGACGCAGCCTCGAGTGCGCAGGGCTCGCGCGACGTGGGCGTCGGCCTCGCGTACTACGGTTATCAGCAATACGACAAGGCGGTGGAGAGCCTCCAGCGCGGCGTCGCGAAGCCCGGCGTGAAGAATCCCGCCGAGGCCCGCCTGCTCCTGGGCGTCTCCCAGCTTGCCGCGGGCAAGAAGGACGAGGCGCTCGCGAGCTTCAAGGAAGTGAAGGGCGACGCGCAGATGGAGAAGCTCGCGAGCCTCTGGGCGCTGCATGCCAGCGCCGGCTCGGAGTCCCGGACCTGACCGGACCCCATTCGAAGAAAGGAGAACCCTCGGCGATGACGATCAAGGCAGGCGACCGGATGCCCTCCGGCACACTGAAGACGATGACGAACGAGGGCCCTCGGGACGTGTCGACCGACGAGCTCTTCAAGGGCAAGAGGGTCGTGCTGTTCTCGGTGCCCGGTGCATTCACGCCGACGTGCGATGCCAAGCACCTGCCGGGGTTCATCTCCAGTATCGAGAGTTTCAAGTCGAAGGGCGTCGATACCGTCGCCTGCATGGCCGTGAACGACGTGTTCGTCATGAACGCGTGGGGCAAGCACTCCGGTGCCACCGACAAGGTGCTGATGCTCGCCGACGGCAATGGGGACTACGCGAAGGCGCTTGGACTTGAGCTGGATGCGCGCGGGTTCGGAATGGGCACGCGCGGCCAGCGGTTCGCAATCGTCGTCGAGGATGGGGTGGCGAAACAGGTGAACGTGGAGGCTCCAGGCCAGTTCAAGGTGTCGGCCGCGGAGCATGTACTGACGCAGATTTAGCGTGAGCGCACTCACCGCGTGCGCAGCGGAGCTAAAAACGTATGAAGCCTACGCAATCTTTCACTGTTGGTTTGATGGCCGCCGCCGTCCTGGCGCTGGGCTTTGGCGGTGCGAGCGACGTGCTCGCGCAGAACAAGCCCCAGAACAGCAAGACGGCGGGTCCCGTCCTGAAGACGATGAAGTCTTCGCTCGACGCGAAGAAGTACCAGGACGTCATCGCGAAGGGCAAGGAAGTCCAGGGCATGAAGGACAAGAATGCCTATGACGAGTACCTCGCCAACGAGATGATGTACTTCGCGTACGCGAAGACGAACCAGCTCGGCGAGGCCGTCAAGGCGCTCGAGACGAGTCTCGCTTCGGAGTACCTCCCGAAGTCCGAGATTCCGAAGCGCAACGAGCAGCTGCTCGTGCTGAACTACCAGCTGAAGAACTACGACAAGGTCATCCAGCTCGGCGACAAGGCCGCGAAGGAAGGGTGGGCGGACGACGAGACGAACCAGTGGGTCGCCCAGTCGTACTACCAGAAGGGTGACTACAAGGGCTCCGCGAAGTACCTCGACGGCTACATCACCAGCATCACGCGCGCTGGCCGCAAGCCGAAGGAAAACCTGCTGCTGATGCTGCAGTCCTCCTGCGACAAGGCTGGCGACGGCGCATGCCGTGGCCGCGCGCTGGAGCAGCTCGTCGCGCACTATCCGAAGTCGCAGTACTGGCAGCTGCTCATGGATTCGCTCACCCGCGACCAGAGCAACCAGAGCGAGCGCACGCAGCTTCAGGTGTATCGCCTGGCGTTCGCGGTTGACGTGCCGATGAAGCCCGGCGACTACACCGAGTACGCGCAGCTGGCCCTCGAGGCGGGTTCGCCCGGCGAGGCCAAGGCCATCCTGGAGAAGGGCTTCGCGAAGAAGGTCTTCCCGGAAGGGCGCGAGACGGACCGCAACAACCGTCTGCTCGAAACCGCCAAGAAGCAGGCCGCCACCGACCAGCCGCAGCTTGAGAAGATGGCGCGCGACGCCGCTGCCGGCAGCTCGGGCGACAAGGACGTGAGCGTTGGCCTCGCGTACCTCGGCTACCAGCAGTACGACAAGGCGGCGGAAGCCATCAATCGCGGCCTGAAGAAGCAGGGCATCCAGAACGTGGCCGAAGCGCAGCTGCTCCTGGGCATCGCGGAATTCAACGCGGGCCGCAAGGAGGAGGCGCGCAAGGCGTTCCGGCAGGTGAAGGGCGATCCGACCCTGGAGCGCCTGGCCAACCTCTGGAACCTGCACACGCAGTCTGCGGCCGCCGGCAACAAGAGCGCGAACGCGGGCAACCCGCCCGCGGCCAGCGGGAAGACGGCCCAGCGCTAAGCGCTGCGCAGATCCCCTCGGTTCTGTTCGGTGAGCGGGGCCTGCCGGAAGCGGCAGGCCCCGTTTGCTTTGGGACGGTTTATTTCCCGAGGAGCTGTTCGAGCTCCGGCAGGATCGTGAAGAGGTCGCCCACGAGGCCGTAGTCGGCCACCTCGAAGATGGGCGCCTCCGGGTCCTTGTTGATGGCGACGATCGTCCGGGCGTCCTTGATCCCGGTGAGGTGCTGGATGGCTCCCGAGATGCCCACGGCGATGTAGAGGTCCGGGGCGATGATCTTGCCGGTCTGGCCGACCTGGAGATCGTTCGGGGCGTATCCCGCGTCTACGGCCGCACGAGAAGCTCCCACAGCGGCTCCGAGCTTGTCCGCCAGGCTATAGAGGATCTTGAAGTTCTCGGCGCTACCGAGCGCACGGCCGCCTGAAATCACACGCTTGGCGGTCTGCAGATCCGGGCGGTCCGACTTCGCCGCCGAGACCGACACGAAGCGCGTATGCGTCGGCAGATCCGCGGGGACCGGCGCGGCTTCGATCGTGGCGGACCCGCCTTCACCGGCCGCCTCGAAGGAGGCCGTGCGGACCGTCGCGACTACGCGCGTCCCCGCATCCACTTCCGCAGTGACGATGGCGTTCCCCGCGTAGATGGGCCGACGGAAGCGCGTGGGGCTCTCCACGGCCATCACGTCGCTGATCTGCGCGGTGTCCAGCAGCGCCGCCACGCGGGGCATCAGATCCTTACCGAAGGTCGTCGAAGGCCCGAAGACGTGCGTGTACGCCTGCGCGATCGACGCGATCTGCGGGGCGAGGACCGCCGCCAGCGCGTGCTCGTTAGCGGGGCTCTCCAGCGTGAGAACCTTCGTGACGTTCTGCAGGCGTGCCGCCTGCGCGGCGACCGCCTTCGCATCCGCCGCCGCAACGACGACTGTGATCTCGGCGCCAGCGATAGCGTTCGCGCACGTCACGCACTTTGCGGTGCTGGGGTTGAGCGTGGCGCCATCGTGTTCTGCAACGATCAGAATCTTGCTCATGCCACGAGCCCCTTCTTCTTCAGTGCCTCAGCCAGCTCCTGGGCCGACTTCACCATGACACCCTTCTGACGCTGCGGAGGCGGCTCGAAGCGCACGGCCTTCACGCGCTGGCGCGGCTCCACTCCGATAGCGGAGAGGGCGAGGGTTTCCAGAGGCTTCTTCTTCGCCTTCATGATGTCCGGCAGCTTCACGTAGCGCGGCTCATTCAGGCGCAGATCCGTGGTGACGACGGCAGGCAAGTCGACCTCGATGGTCTCCAGCCCCGCGTCGACCTCGCGAGTCACGGAAGCCTTGTCCCCCGCGAGCTCGATCTTCGAGGCGAAGGTGGCCTGGGGCCGGTTCCAGAGCGCCGCCAGCATCTGGCCCGTCTGGTTGTTGTCATCGTCGATCGCCTGCTTGCCGAGGATGACGAGGAAGGGCTGCTCGCGTTCGGCGAGCTTCAGGAAGACGTGCGCGGCGTCCAGGGGCTCCACCGCTGCCGCGCTCTCCACGAGGATGGCCCTGTCGGCCCCCATCGCGAGGGCCGTGCGCAGCTGCTGCTGCGTGTCCTGCGGGCCAATGGTGACTGCGACGATCTCCTCGGCGCCTCCCTTCTCCTTGATGCGGATGGCCTCTTCGAGGGCGATCTCGTCGAAAGGATTGATGCTCATCTTGACGCCGTCGGTGACGACGCCCGATCCATCCGGCTTGACGCGGATGCGGACGTTGTAGTCCACCACGCGCTTGATGCCGACCAGAATGCGCTTCATCGGGCTGTACTCTCCAAGGCAGAGCGGCTCTTCAGGTGGGCCGCATCAGGAGGGCACGCCTTTCGGCGCGCCCCCAAACGAAACCGCGGACCCCGGGTTGGGGGTCCGCGGTGGGGTGCGGATATTACTTGGAGCCGCCGTCCGCCGCCTATGGCGGGGACTTATGAGCCGAGAATCAGCGGACCTGGGCAGGCCGGTGGTGCTGATGAGGCGGGTCCCGCTGCTCGGCCATGAAGCTCTGGCTGATGCGATTCGCCGTGTCCTTGAGTTTCGGCAGGAAGCGCTCGAGGGCGAGCTTCAGGGGGACGGCCGTCGCGGCGAAGCGTACGGCGATGGTCGCCAGGACGCGCTCGTCCACGATGATGGGCACCGCGATGCTGACCTGCTCGGAAATCCGGCGGGGGTGGATCGCAGTGGCATAACCCTGGGCGCGGGCGTCCGTGAGGATCTTCTGCAGCTCCACCTTGTTCTTGGCGAGCTTGTCCTCGTCCCGGTTCGAGCGGGAGAGGATGTCCAGAAGCGATTCACGCTGCGTCTGGGAGCAGAACGCGAGGTACACGCGGCCGATTGCGGTAGTGAGCAGAGGCACGCGGAAACCGGCGGAGAAGCGCTCTACGGCGAGCGGGCTCGCGTGGTCCGTAGTCTCGCGCACCAGCATGGTCGTGCCCGACAGAGATGCTATGCCAACCGGCCAGACGATCTCGCTACATAGCGAATAGAGGTACGGGCGGGCGATCTGCGTCACCCACGCCTCGTCGTCGAACCCGTCCGACAGGCCACGGACCATTATGGTGAGTCTGTAGCGGTCGTCATGGTCGTCGCGGTAGACGTAGCCTGCGTGGCTCAGCGTCTCGAGGATGCGGTAAGTAGTCGTTCTAGGCAGTTTGATTTCCTGTGCGATTTCGGAAACCGTGGCGCCGTTCCTGAGGTTCAGCACCGTGAGAGCGTCGAGGCCGCGGATGAGCGCGCGAATCGGTCGGGTAGATTCCATGTACTGGAGCTTTACCGTTGTCTGAATTTAAGGGCCGCGGCAGTTTAGGAACTGATCACCACAGTGTCCAACAACCGGATAGGACTGCGATAACCGTGCACCTGCCGTGACGGAGTAGTACACGGCGCCGCCTGAGTTGGAAGTCGGTTGTTCACGAATGGCGGAAGCCCATTCACGAATGGCAGAGAAAGATTCACGAACTGCGGCACGTGGTAATCACGCTACGCGAAAACCGCACTCGCTGTAGACTGCCGCGCGCCACGGCAAGCGACTGAAGGGCTGTCCCAAGATGCTCGCGTATGCGATCCGCCGCATCGCCATCCTCGTTCCCACGCTCCTGGTCATCATCACACTGTCATTTCTCATCATCCGGCTCGCGCCTGGCGGGCCGTTCGACGAGGAGCAGGCGCTGCCGCCCGCCATCAAGGCGAATCTGGAGGCCGCGTACGGGCTCGATGCCCCTTTGGCAAAACAGTATTTCCGATATGTTGTGGGATTACTCCACGGCGACTTCGGCCCGTCCTTCAAGTTTCGCGATGTCAGCGTTGGCGAATTGATTGCGCAGGGGCTGCCGGTGAGCCTGGGGCTCGGCGCGTGCGCGATTCTGCTGGCGATTCTTGTGGGCGTGCCCTGCGGCGCGATGGCAGCGCTGCGACAGAACGGTGCGGTTGATCACGCAATTCGCAGCGTCGCCATGCTGGGCATCGCGCTACCCAGCTTCGTTGTGGGACCGCTGCTAGCGCTGGTGTTTGGGCTTTATCTTGGCTGGTTGCCTGTGGCGGGCTGGGTGAGCGGCGATGCGAGATACATGCTGCTGCCCGTCATCACGCTTGCCTTGCCGGTGATCGCGTACGTCGCGCGGCTCACGCGCGCTAGCTTTCTCGAAGTGATGCGCTCGAACCACATTCGCACCGCGCGTGCGAAGGGAATAGGGGAGTTGCGTGTCATTAGCCGACACGCTCTGCGCCCAGCTTTGATGCCAGTGGTGAGTTATCTCGGTCCGGCGACAGCGTTTGTCGTCACGGGCTCGCTCGTCGTCGAGAGCGTGTTCGGGTTGCCAGGCACCGGGCGATACCTCGTGCAGGGTGCGATCAATCGCGACTACACGCTCGTGATGGGCATGATTGTTGTCTACGGCGTCATCACGCTGCTGTGTAACCTCGTTGCTGACTTGCTCTATAGCTGGTTGGACCCGCGCGTGCGTCATGAGTAAGAGCGGGTTCGCCGGCACTCTCTGGGGGAAGGCGCTGAAGCGCCTTGCTCGAGACAAGGCTGCGATGATTTCCGCGGGCTTGATCGCGTTCATCGCCGTGCTTGCGGTGGTCGGCCCTGCGCTGAGCCCTTACACATACGATGGGCTGGATTGGGAGCAGATCGCTACAGCTCCACAATTCACGAATGGGCATTGGCTGGGAACGGACCGACTGGGGCGTGACCTGTTCGTGCGCACGCTGCACGGCGTGCGGATCTCTCTCGCGATCGGGATACTCGCGACGCTGGTGAGTCTCTTCATAGGGGTCGCGTGGGGCGCGATCGCAGGCTACGCAGGCGGACGCACGGACGAGTTGATGATGCGTACCGTCGACGTGCTCTACACGCTCCCATACATCTTCATCGTCATCATCCTGACGACGATCTTCGCGCGCGGGAACATCTACGTGCTGTTCTTTGCGATCGGCGCCGTGGGCTGGCTCACGATGGCGCGGATCGTGCGCGGTCAGACCCTCACGTTGAAACGCAGGGAGTTTGTCGAGGCGGCGGTTGTCGCCGGCGTCGGGCCTACTGGAATCGTCTCGCGACACATCGTGCCGAACCTGATCGGCCCGGTCGTTGTGTATGCAACGCTGACGATTCCGCAGCTGATTCTTTACGAGAGCTTCCTCAGCTTCCTCGGCCTGGGTGTGCAGGAGCCGCAGGCCAGTCTCGGAAGCCTCATCAATCTCGGCGCACGAGAGATGGAGTCTGCGCCCTGGATGCTGCTGGGCCCGGCGGGATTCCTCGTGGTGCTCCTCGTGTGCTTCAACTTCCTGGGCGACGGACTCCGGGACGCACTGGATCCTCATGAGCGCTGAAGCGCCGCAGCCGCTGCTCGAGATCCGCGATCTCGGCGTGAGTTTTCTGACAGCAGCCGGCGAAGTGGAGGCTGTTGCGGACTTCTCGCTGCGGGTGCAGGCGGGTGAGTGTGTCGGGGTCGTCGGAGAATCCGGCGCTGGGAAGAGTCAGGCGCTGCTGGCGGTGATGGGGCTGCTGCCGCGAAATGCACGCGTGCGGGGTAGTGCGCGCTTGCGAGGAACGGAGCTGATCGGACTTACGCCGGATCGCCTTGACGCACAGCGCGGTGCAGACATGAGCATGGTGTTCCAGGACCCGCTCACCTCGCTTACTCCGCATCTCACCATCGGTGACCAGATTGCCGAGCCGTTGGTGCAGCATCGTGGCATGACGTGGCGAGACGCTCGCTCGCGCGCGCTTGAACTCCTAGCGCAAGTTCACGTCACCGATCCAGCCCGCCGCATGCAGCAGTTTCCGCATGAGCTTTCGGGTGGCATGCGTCAGCGCGTGATGATTGCAATGGCGCTCGCGTGCGGTCCGAAGCTGATTATCGCGGATGAACCGACGACTGCTCTGGACGTCACGATTCAGGCGCAGATCCTCGCGCTTCTCGCAGAGCTGAAGCGAGAGCACGGAATGGGGATGGTGCTCGTGTCCCACGATCTGGGTGTCGTCGCGGGCATCGCGGATCGTGTAGTCGTGATGCGCTCCGGCCGCATCGTCGAAGCGGGCGTGACAACGCAGGTTCTGAAGCGGCCGGTGCACGAGTACACGCGCACGCTGCTTGCGGCGGTACCCAGAATCGACCTTCGTAGCAACGTGACGTTGTCTGACGCAGGCCAGCAGACCGGACCTCCGAATGCTGCAGAGTTGCTGAACGTGTCAGCGCTGCAAGTTCATTTCCCTTCGAGAGGCACGCTACTTCGACGCGGACCGGTGCTGCGTGCGGTGGACGGCGTCGACCTCGACGTGCGTCCGGGCGAGGCGGTGGGAATAGTAGGCGAGTCCGGTTCGGGGAAATCGACCCTCGCGCGAGCAGCGTTGCAGCTCGTGAGGGCCACGGGTGGCACTGTCACGTGGCTCGGCAAACCGGTGGAAGGGCAGGTGGACTCGTCGTTCAGGCGCGACCTGCAGCTCGTATTTCAGGATCCCCTTGCGAGTCTTGATCCTCGAATGACGGTTCTTGAAATCGTGGCGGAACCGATAGGCGTACATCGCCCCGAGCTCGACGCTGCCGCTCGCAAGCAGATCGTCTCGCAGATGCTTCTTCGAGTAGGGCTCGGTGCGAATCTTCTCTCACGCTATCCGCACGAGTTGAGCGGAGGTCAGGCGCAGCGAGTCGGTATCGCACGCGCGATGATCCTGCGGCCCCGGATGGTCGTGTGCGACGAAGCCGTCAGCGCGCTGGACGTCACAGTCCAAAGCCAGATCCTTGCGCTGCTGCAGGACCTGAAGCGGGAGTACGGCACGGCGATCCTGTTCATCAGCCACAACCTTGCGGTAGTCCGGCAGCTCTGCGATCGCGTGCTGGTGCTGTACCTGGGGCGGACGATGGAGCAGGGTGCCACCACAGCGCTGTACGACACGCCTGCTCATCCTTATACGCAGGGACTGCTGGAGGCAGTGCCGGTACCCGATCCTGAGCTGCAGCCCCGGCGCCTCGGTCATCCCCTCGGCGGCGAGCTGCCGTCTCCCCTGGCACCGCCGTCCGGCTGCGTATTCCACACGCGGTGCCCGCATGTGCTGGACGTCTGCCGCGCAAAGGCGCCCGTCCCAGAAGCTGCCGGGCCCGAGCAGGAAGTGGCATGCCACCGCTGGCGCGAGATCCAGGCGCGCGATCGAGCGGGGAAATGAGGCCCACTGCTGTGCGCGGGGCGGGCAGATTGTTTATGCTCGCCCGACTATGCCAACCGAACTCCGCCCGAGCGAAAGCCTCCGCAACGTCCGCTACGAGATCCGCGGGAAGCTCGCCAATCGGGCCCACGCGCTGACCCGCCAGGGCTACGACATCATCTCGCTGAACATCGGCAACCCGGCCGCCTTCGGCTTCCGGGCGCCCGAGAGCATGCGGCTCGCGATGATCGAGAACCTGAAGGACGCGGACGGCTATTGCCACCAGAAGGGAATCTTCCCTGCTCGCGAAGCGGTGGTCATGCAGCAGCAGGCGCGTGGCGTCACCGGCGTCACGGCGGATGAGGTGTACATCGGTAACGGTGTGAGTGAGCTCATCGACCTGGCGTTGCGCGCACTGCTTAACGAAGGGGATGAGGTGCTGGTCCCGAGCCCGGACTATCCGCTCTGGACCGCTGCCGCCACTCTCAATGGCGGACGCGTGGTGCACTACCCGTGCCTGCCGGAAAACAAGTTCATCCCGGATCCCGAGGATATCGCGCAGCTCGTCACCAAGAAGACGCGCGCGATCGTCGTAATCAATCCGAACAACCCGACTGGCGCCGTGTACCCGCGCGCCGTGCTGGAAGCCATCGCACGTATCGCCGAGCGCCACAGCCTCGTCGTGTTCGCGGACGAGATCTACGACCAGATGACCTACGACGGGAACGAATACATCCCGATGGCCACTCTGGTGAAAGACACGCTGTGCGCCACGATGTCCGGCCTGTCGAAGGTCTATCGTGCGTGTGGCTATCGCGTTGGCTGGGTGTCGTTCGCCGGGCGCAAGAACAACGCCAGTGAGTACTTGGCAGCGCTGGAGCTGCTGAGCTCGCTGCGACTCTGCAGCAACGTGCCAGGGCAGTGGGCCGTGCAGACCGCGCTCGGTGGATACCAGAGCATCAAGGAGCTGGTGTCGCCGGGAGGCCGGCTCTACGAATCTCGTCGCGCTATTGCTAACGCTGCCGCGTCGAGCCGTTTCCTGGACGTGCAGCCCATGCAGGGCGCCATGTACGCCTTCATCGGCGTAAAGACGGACGAGCTCCCGGACTTCGACGATCAGCAGTTCGGCCTGGACCTTCTTGAGCAGAAGCACGTGCTCATCGCACCGGGCTCGAGCTTCAACGTCCCGTATCGCAATCGCTTCCGTGTGACGAACCTGCCGGATGCCACTACGTTGCGAGACGTCTTCAATCGCATCGAAGATCTGCTCACGTTCTACGCAAACGGGACTCCGAAATCGACGGCCGGTGCCACGGTCGTCGAGGCTCGCCAGCGATTCAAGTAAAACATCGGGAAGAATCCCTAACAGACTGTTTTGATTAGGCTTCCTCAGGACGTTTTCCGCGCGATCGAGCTCGGGCAGACCGTCGTCGTGCCCTCGCGTCAGCGCTCGGAGGCGGTCCGCCTGGCCTATGCCGCTCAGGCCCTCGCGGCGGGTCGAACGGTGTGGAACACGCCGGACGTGCTCCCGCTGGACACCTGGCTCACACGTGAAATCGAGCGCCGATCCGCTGCGGGCGAAAAGCTGCCGCGGCTCCTCACGCCGGCGGAAGACTGGGTCATCTGGCGCCGATGCACGGCGGATCGCACGCATGACCTCGAACTCGTCTCCAGCGGACCGCTGACTGAGGCGCTCCGGCGAGCGAGTCAGCTTGCCGACGAATATCTCATTCGGATCTCCGCCACGCGTGCGCTGGAAGGCACCGAGGGGCAGCTACTCGTGGACGTCCAGAAGGCTGTTACCGCAAGGTGCAACTCACTGGGTGCTGCTACTGCAAGCCGACTCGCTACTGCGCATGCCATCACGGGAAGCCCTCAGGATGTTCTGCTCGCGGGTTTTGAGCGGATCACGCCCAGGCTGGAGGCGCTGATCACTGCTCGCGGAGCAGCGGGCTACATCACGACGTTCCGGAAACCGCAGGCGGAGAAGCAGGCTGCTCGGGCTCGGTGTGTTCTTGCCGCCGATCCAGCGGAAGAGCTGGAACGCATCGCAGAGTGGTGCAAGGCACGACTCGTCGCGCAACCCGACACGCGACTGCTCGTACTCGCACCCGGCGCGCCCGAGGCTCGCGAGCGACTCGCGACGCTCATCCGGCAGCACGTCGAACCATCCAGCGCCGTCTCGGCGCCGCTGCTGCAGGACGCTACGAATTCGATTGCAGCAATCGAAGGCGGGCTTCCGCTCTCGCGGAGTCCGCTCGCTGCGCACGCGCTCGCGTCGCTTTCATGGCTCACGCGCGGAATGGAGTTCGCCGAGTTCAGCGCGTGGCTGTGCGCGCCGCATTGGCCGGTTGCAGACGCGGGTCGCGCGCGGCTGGATCTATGGCTTCGCGAGCGCTCGCTCCTGGAGGTGGATCCGCGCCGATTGCTCTCGGCGTTGGATGCGGCGCCGGAATCCCTGCGGCCAGTTGCGTCCGATCTGAGCACGCGAATCTCGCAGGCCTCCCGCGCGCTCTCCGGCAACGCGCGATCACCGCGTGAGTGGTCGGAGCAGTTCGCTGCCGCGCTTCTGGCACTAGGCTGGCCGGGCAGCCGGGTGCTCACCAGCGCCGAGGCACAGACGCACGACCGCCTGATCCAGCTGCTCGATGACTTTGGTGGGCTCACTGCATCCATGCCCTCGATGTCACTGGAGGTCGCTGTCCAATGCCTCGGCGAACTCGCTGCTCGCACTTCTTTCCGCCCCGCGAGCGGAGACGCGCTGGTCACGATCTCCTCACAGCTCGCTGACCCGATCGTCCAGTACGACGGCATCTGGGTGTGCGGGCTGCATGCCGATGCATGGCCGGCACCCGTGCAGCCCGATCCGTTCCTGCCACTCCAAGCGCAAATCGCTACCGGCGTGCCTGCAGCGAGTGCGGCCGAGCGAGCAGTGGAGGCGCGGACGTTCATGAGCGCATGGGCTGCCGCGACTCCGGAGCTGGTGTTGAGCTCGCCATTACGTGCGGAGGATGTGCAGCTCTCGCCCAGCCCTCTCGTTCTGCGGTTTGCGTCCACTGACGAGGATCCTGGGTCGGCGCCCTCGGTATGGCTACCGTGGCGGCTACGCCGCGGAAACCTGACCGAGCTCATTGAGGATCGGGTCGGCCCCGGCTGGGACGCGACGCGACCCCTGCCGTCTGGAACTCGCAGCGTGGAGCTGCAGAACCTCTGTCCCTTCCGTTCCTACGGCGAACTTCGCCTGGGGAGCGCGCCGCTGGAAGCACCGGAGCCGGGCGTGGCACCCGACGTGCGCGGCAAGCTGCTCCACAGCTCTCTGGAGAAGGTGTGGCGCACCCTCAGGGACTCGGACACGCTGGCTACATACGACGATGACAGGCTCCGAACGCTCGTTGCCAATTGCGTCGAGGAAGCCGCCAACGAAGTCATGGGGCGTCCTCGTGGGGGCGCCCGCGCTCCCGCCGAGCAGCGCGAGTGCCGACGAGCCGTACGCCTGATTCACCTCTTGTGCGACCTGGAGCGAAAGCGCCCTGCGTTCGCCGTACGTGCGATGGAGCGCGACTGCGAGTTGAACCTCGCCGGCGGCCAACTGCGACTCCGCATCGATCGCCTCGACGAGCTCGCGTCAGGCGGCCTCGCCATCCTCGATTACAAGAGCGGGCGACCGATTCCTGGCGACTGGTATTCCGAACGACCCTCGCACCCGCAGCTGCTCGCCTACCTCGCCGCCATCGGCCGAGAGACCGTCGCAATGGCTACGGTCAGCGTGACTGCGCGGGAAATCCGGTTCGATGGAGTAGCGGCGTCCGGCAACCTGCTTCCGAAGGTCAGAGCCGTGGAGGCGCCAACTGCCGAAGACAGCCAGCTTGATGCCTGGGCGATCCGCCAGACCGAGTGGATCCAACGCGTCGAAGGACTGGTCGCAGATTTCATAGGGGGGAAGGCAGCCGTGGACCCTCGGCCGAAAGCCTGCGAGTACTGCCACGTCGTGAGCATCTGCCGTATTTCGGATGTCGGTCCTGACGCTGTGGAGCGCAACGTCGGTGAGTAAGCGGGTGGTGAATAACGACATGCAGATGTCGCTGTTCGCAGCGCCTCCCGCAACGTCGCCTCCGGATCTTGCAACCACGGACGAAGTTGCTCGCGAACGTTCCATCGATCCGACGAGGTCCATCCTCCTGCGCGCGCCTGCTGGGTCAGGAAAGACGACGGTGCTCACGCAGCGCCTTCTGAAGCTCCTCGCCAGAGTCGACGCCCCCGAAGAAATCCTGGCGATCACCTTCACGCGGAAAGCCGCTGCCGAAATGCGCGAGCGAGTGCTGAAGGCGCTGGCCGGCGACATCGACCCGAAGAACCCGCAGGCGGAACACATCCGCAAGCTGGCGGATGCCGTTCGAGCTCGCGATGCCGAGCGCAAATGGGGCCTCGCGGACAATCCTGGCCGGCTTCGCGTTCAGACGATCGACTCGTTCAACTTCTGGCTGGCGAGCCAGCTCCCGATTGCGTCGCAAGCGGGTGGAGCGCTGGTCGTATCCGAACGCCCAGACGATCTGTACAGGCGAGCTGCGCGCGGCGTTCTGATAGCGGGCGAATCCGATCCAACGCTCTCAGCGGACATCGAGCTGCTTTTCGAGCGCATCGACAACCGCTGGGGCCAGGTCGAGCGCCTTCTGGCGGACATGCTCGCCAAGCGCGGACACTGGCTTCGATACGTCCTTGGGCAGGACGAAAGCACATTGAGCGCGCGTGTCGCAGCGAGCCTTGCCGATATCGCGCTGGATCATTTGCGAAGTGCCTGTGAGACCGTCACCGAGGCGCTGCGAAGGACCGCCGGCGCGCTACCCGGAGTAGGGGAGCTGGGGCCCGACGTCACGCACGTCAACGCGTGGCAGCAGCTGAGTGCGCTCACGCTCACGAAGGAAGGAACCTGGCGCAGGCAGATTACGAAGGCGCTCGGCTCTGAGTACGAGCGCGCCGACGCCAAGCAGCAGCTCAAATCGTGCATCGAGCTACTAAGCGGCGTCACCGGCGCACGCGAGACGCTACTTACGCTCGCCGGACTCCCGGCGCCGATGCTCTCGGGAGAAGACGCGGCCGCCATCGAGGCGCTCTCCCGTGTGCTGAAGCACGCCGCAAGCCAACTGCATCTCGAATTCGCGCATGCAGGGAAGGTCGACTACACGTACGTCGCTGGTGCAGCCAGAGCGGCGTTGACCGAGGAGGGCGCGCCGACGGATCTCGCGTTGCGCGCGGGTCTCACACTCCGGCATGTGCTCATCGACGAGTTCCAGGACACGTCGATCGCGCAGTTCGATCTGCTGACGGCGCTGACAGCCACCTGGGAGCCTGGGGACGGACGCACGCTGTTCGCTGTCGGCGACCCGATGCAGTCCATCTACCAGTTCCGCGAGGCCGAAGTCGGTCTCTTCCTGCGTGCCGCCCGCGAAGGCATCGGCAACGTGGCGATGGAACCGTTGCAGCTCACCAGGAACTTCCGATCGTCGCCCTCGCTGGTCACGTGGACCAATACGCTGTTCACGAAGCTCTTTCCTCCAGTGGATGACGTGCGCGCAAGCGCGGTCGCTTTCACGCCGAGCCTTGCGGCACGAGCCGCGCGAGACGAGCCTTCACTGAGCCTCAGCCTCTTTCCGGATGGCGACCGTCAGGCCGAGGCGCGCCAGATTGCCGACGGCATTCTGCAGATCCGCGAGAGCGCGCCCGATGCGACGGTTGCCGTGCTCGTCGCCTCGCGCACGCACGCGCCGCCGATCATGGCTGCACTGGCAGCCGCGCAGATCGATGCGATCGGCGTGGATCTCGTCCCGTTGCGCGATCTCTCCATCGTGCGCGATCTCGTTGCACTGGTGAAAGCACTTCATCACCCGGGAGACCGCACTGCCTGGCTCGCCGTGCTGCGCGCGCCCTGGTGCGGGCTCACACTCCAGACTCTTTCGGCGCTTTCCGCTCGCAGAGACCCAATGCTGGTGTGGGAGGCGATGTTCGATGCCGACCGTCTGGCTCGCTGTGCGCCCGGCGACCTCCCGCGCCTCATGCGCGTACGAGCGACGCTTGAGGAGGCGATGGCTGCGAGGGATCGCATGGAGCCCGCCGAATGGCTGGAAGGCGTCTGGATCCGCCTCGGAGGGCCAGACGCCTACGAAGCTGACGAACTGCTACACGCTCGCGCGTTCTTCTCAGCGCTCGGCGGCGCGACTGCGAGAGGTGAGTGGAGCGGCGCGCAGGATGTCGACGCCCTGGTAGCAGAGCTGTTTGCCGAACCGAGAGCCGCAACAGCAAATCCAGTGCAAGTAATGACGATCCATCGCTCCAAGGGACTGGAGTTCGACCACGTGTTCCTCCCCGCGCTCGATCGCATGCTGAATCGCGACCGCGATCCGCTGCTGCGATGGCTGGATCTTCCGCGGGAAGGCGAAGGCAGCGATCTCCTGATGGCACCCGTTCCGACCATCGGCGATCCCGAGAGCGGGGCGCTCAACGCGTACCTCAAGCGATTGATGTCAGCGCGAAGCGCGAACGAGCAGATCCGCCTTCTGTACGTAGCAATGACGCGATCAAAGCGCTCGCTCCATCTGAGCGCTGCGCCGCTTGCACGCAAGGACGGCACGGTCGAACCCCGTGGAGGCACGCTGCTTCGCGCCCTCTGGTCTGCGCTCGGTGCAGAGTTCGTTGAGGCTGGTGCACCGAAGCTCGATTTCGTGGAGCTCGCCGCGCACGCGCCCTTGGTGCCGCCTCCGCCACCCGCGCCACGCAAACTGCGGCGCCTGGTTCCAGAGTGGCAGCCCCCGACTGTGGAAACAGCAGTTGAACGTGTTCACCTGCCCATCGCGGACCGTTCGCTGGAACCTCAAGCGCCAGAGTTCAGCTGGGTGCAGGAGACGTCGCGACACATCGGCACAGTCGTGCACGCAGCACTCGAGCAGCTCAGCGCGCGATCGCAGCTCCCCACTGTCGAGGAAGTCACGAGCCAGATCGACGTGTTCGCGCATCAGCTCCGCCGGCACGGCGTGCCGGAGAGAGACATCGAGCGCGCCTCGCGCACAGTCGTGCAGGCGCTCATCCGCACGCTAGAGGACGAACGAGGGCGCTGGATCTTCTCGCCCGCGCATCAGGATGCGCGCAGCGAGCTCGCTCTCACCGGTCTCGCCAACGGATTCCTGACGAACGTCATCATCGACAGGACCTTCGTCGACGAGAACGGCACGCGGTGGGTCATCGACTTCAAGACGAGCCGTCACGAAGGCGCGGATCTCGAGGGGTTCCTCGACGAGGAGATGAGGCGCTACCGTCCGCAGCTCGAGCGAAACAAGCTGCTGGCCCGCGGCCTCGGGAATGAGCCCGTGCGCGCGGCGCTGTACTTCCCTCTGATGAGCCGCTTCCGCGAAATGACCTAGCTAGAACGTGCCCTCGAGGCCCACTTGCCGCGTGCCATCGGGGTTCTCAGGGAAGTACCGAAGCTGATCGCGGAAGGCGGGCGGCGTCTCCGGCTTCACACGCAGATTACCCGCCAGCTCCCACCCAGGCGCTCGCGTCAGCTTGATGGTGCCGTTGAAGTCGATGGGCCCACCGAGCGTCGTCAACTGCCCGACCGGATCGCTGCCAGGCGCTGTCTTCGGAAAGGTGGCGGAGTAGGAGCCGAGCGCGACACGATCCCGCTGCGAGTACAGGTCCGTCGCCTGCACCTGACCTTCGATGGCAACGACTACGTTGTTCTCCACGCGCAGGTGCGAGAGGTTCACGCTGATGTTGCCGGTGTAGTTGGACGCGAGCTGCGGCAGGAACGGCCGATCGAGCGGCATCTGCGCCTGCAGGTTCGTGGCCACCAGCACGTCATTGCGCCCCACCTCGACATCGCCGCGCACGAAATCTCGGCCTCGGGTGAGGTCCACGTATCCACCGAGTTTCAGCCGGAAGAGGGCGCCTGGATGGACCAGCCACGTGAGATCGCCAGCGGGCGCGCCGTTGTACGCGAAGCCTGTGCAGGCCCCGTTCCACGCCGTGCCGGAGATTTCACCGCACGCCACTTCCGGCGGCAGGAACCCCTTGAGCCAGGATGCCGGCAACCGCACGAGCAGAATGACGGCGAAAGCAATGATCGCGAGGATCGAAATCCGCAGTACACGCTTCATTTAAGCTGAAGCACGAGACCTGCGTTGACGATGCCCGGCGCGCCGGCGTTGTCGACCGTGGCGGATTCGACCGTAATGCCGTGCTGGTCCGAAATCCTTCCGAGCCAGCCGATCATCTGATCGAACGGCGCTTTCTCCAGCCGTACGCGCAGCCGGCCGGGACCGCTGGGCTCGCTGCTGGTAAGCGCGCTGCCGAGCCCCGACTCGCGCGCGGCGCGGTCGACCACAACAAGCAGGGACTCTTGCGAACTCGGCCTCTGCTGCGTCACTGGCCCTGCCGCCTGCAGCTCCGGACCCACGGCGCGCATCCATGAGAGGTCCGCCTGTTTCCTGGCGATGCGCTCATGCGCCTTGCCGACCGAGTTGTTGAGTGGGAGCAGCACGCCCACGATGATGATGATCACTGCGGCGACCGCGCCGATGATGACCATCCGGCGTTCGCGTTCGCTCATCGTCTGGAACGAGATGCTCATGACGCACCTCGCGGCCGAATCTGAATACGACCTTCATACGCCTGCCCCGCGACGTTGCCCGCCGTGAGGTTCGCGTCCCAGCCGTTCGTACGCAGCACCTGACTCACGCGGTCCAGGCTATCCGCATCCGGCGCTGCCATTCGCAGCTCCAGAGCGCCGTCGCGAAAGCTCAGCGATTGAACTGTGGTTCCAGGAACCGTGTTGCGCGCGTCCACGAGCGCGCCGAGTGCCGCCAGCAAGCCGGAGCCTCCCGCACCACGCACAGCGATGAGCTGACGCTCCATTTGCCGCCTGGCGTCTGCGGTGTTCGGGTTCCCTGGCATCACACTCCGGAACACCTCGGCGATCGATGCGTCGACCGTCCTCTCGGCGCGCTTGAGCATGTAGAGCTCGGCGCCCTTGCCAGCGATGTGCAGCACGACGAGACCCGCAAGCAGCATCGCGGCGACCCGCCACGCCTGCCAGCCGACAGCCGTCTTGTGCTGAGGTGCATACCGGCCCTGAAGGAGATTGATCGGCTTCGCCGTCGGCAGCTGCTGCGCCAGCATGGTGAGTGGCCCAGCGGTGAGCAGCTGAACCTTGATGCCGTCGAACTGTTCGCGCACTGCTTCCACCTGAGGCGAGAAGTGCTGCCACTCTGCCGCACCGGCGTAGAGGATGAGCCCGCGACCGGCCGCACCTTCACCACCTTCGGCTCCGACCGGGCGAACTAGCTGCAGCGCCTCCGACAGCGCATCCGCAGGCATCGAGATAGTGGCGCCCACTGGCGGGCGCAGCGTCACGACGTCATCTTCCAGCAGCGCGACTGCGTGCCCAGGATTCACGGGCAGCAGGTCGCTTTCCGCGTACATCGATTCCGGCTGGATACCTGCCGCCTTGAGCGCAGTGGTCCACTCGTCCATCAACGAAAGCGCAACCACCGCGACAGGCGTCGTTGCGGAGTCCGGAGCGCGTTTGCCTATGGCGAAATGCAGGTCGTCGATGTCTTCGGCGAGCTGTTCTTCAAGGGCGTACGGAACGATCTGCTGAAGTTTCGCCCCAGCCTTCGCAGGAAGCTCCGGCTCGGTCAGCAGCACGTCCGTGCCCGGCACGAGCACGCACACGTGACGGCCGGCGGCGCGCTGCGCAGCCTGCTCCAGCGGCCCGCTTTGGGGAGCGGAAATAGCGTTGCCGCGCGCATCTGCGAGGATCCAGCTCGCTTCCTGCCCGGGGCTTCGCGGCAATCTCAATAACAACCAGTCGGCCATCAGTATTTCCGCATCAGGAGACTTAGTCCGGCGAGAAGCTACGCATCATCACACGGACCTGCCCGGACGGCTCTCTCCATAAAAGACTGTACAAGGTGAACTCTGCACTGCCAATGGTCACGATGCTCGTGAGACGGAAGTAATCTGAGGTCTCGCTCACACGCGGCTCCACTTTCTGGGTCCAGTCCGCCTGGTCACTGAAGGACTGCTGGAGCACGTCGCGTCCGGGAAAGCAGCCGGTGTTCTCACGTTCCTTCTGGAGCTCTTCGGGATCGCGGGAGTACTGCTTGTAGCTGGCATCCACCAGGGAATCGATGACCAGGCCGCTCGCCGTGCAGACGTTGATCTTAGCGTCCCTCGGCAGCGCCGTGACGAAGGGTGCCAGCTTCACATACCGCTCGCGCCCGAATTCTGGCATGGCAAGCAGCTCGGAAGCGCTGGTCACGACCGTGTTCGGTGCGCGATAGGGCGGATCTTGCGCGGCGTACAGACTGTCTTCGGCACCGTTGGGAAGCGGCTGCGTATCCGCGTCGATCCAGTCTGCGAAAACCGACGCCCACTTGCGCTCGACGCCGGCCTGCTCCATCAGGTCCTCGAGTTTCTCGACGGCGATGGGGTCGACCTGTCCGCTGTCGTTGACCAGGCTGTTGAGATTGAAGCGGGCACTTTCGTCCTGGACGTAGGCCTCCAGCACGATGCCAGGCACCACCTCGACGGGACCCAGCGGCTGCCCCCATGACTGCCCAATGTGCGTCTGCGCGTTCGCGCCTGCGCTCCTCTTGTCCTCGCGCAGGGCGTATGCGGCGAGCGCCTCCGCTGCCTCTGCTACGAGCAGGCTCTGGTCCATCGACAGGGTGGCGGTGCTACGGCGAGCCGCCATGGCACTCTTGAAGGCGATCCCCGCTGCGAGGATGGTGCCGAAGGCGACCAGCAGGATCGCAACCATCATGGCGATGCCACGCTGCTGCCGCGGCGAGCCGCAGCACATGCGCTTCGAAGTGCGAGCGCGACGCGCGATCACGTGGGCACCTCGAACACGCGCCGGATCTTGCCCCAGTCCTCCAGCTCCAGCGTCACTTCCACCGCGATGGGACGGATGCGCGAGTTGTTCTGGCTCTGGACCGCGGTCGCAGGCGGCCAGGCATCGCGCCACTGGCGGCCGATATCCATGTACCGGAACTTCACGGATTTCACGCCGGTGCAAAGCTGGCGCTGAACCGGTTCGACCGACAGCAGCGGATCGAGCACGGGCCGATACTCACGACGCAGCTTGTTGTCCTCGAGCACGTAGCTCACACGCTGCAGGGTGGGGCGCTGCACGCCAGCGGGATTGGCCCACCCGCCGCGCGTGAACTCGAGCAACACGTCCGAATCGTTCCCCGTCGCGCGCAGCACAGGAAGCAGGGTGTTGCCCGACGGATCGCGGATCGGGCGCATCGAGAGCTGACCGAAGTCCTGCGCCATCACTCGCATCGTCTTCTGCACTTCGAGGAGCCGTTCCTGCCGCTCTTCGAGCACTTCGCGATTGTTCACGGCCTGCTGGACGGTGCCGTAGCCGATGGCCACGAGCACCGCCGTGATGAAGATGGCGACCGCCAGCTCGATGAGCGTGAATCCGCGTGCGCGCATGGTCATCTCGAGGGCGGCTGCGTCGGCGGAGTGGCCGGCGGGTCGCCGGGATTCGTCACCGGGTTGGCCCCGGGATTCGGCTCGGTCCCCGGACTCCCGCCCGGATTCGTGCCGGGATTGGGGTTGGGACCCGGACGCGGCGAACCGCCCGGGCCCGGGCCGCCGGGGCCGGGTCCGCCGGTTTGAGACGGCTTGTCGTAGAAGGGGATCACGCCACTCGGCGTCGCGAGGGCATCGCCGCTGATGCCGCTCATGGTGGTGTACCAGTTCGTATCCGAGTCGCTCTTGAGGTCGCTCGGCCGCACGCGGACATCGATGCGCAGGATGCCTTTGATCTCGGTCTCCACGACCTCCTGCTTCCACTGCCACTTGCGGCCGGCGAGCTCGACCTCGCCTTCGCTTTCGCCCTTCTGCGGACGTTGCAGCGCGAGCCGCACTTCCTCGATGCGGTTCAGCGCCACCCACTCGGCGAACGTCTTGTCGCGAAGATAGATGGACGAATCTGCCGCGGAGCTGAGGGCGCTCATGAGCGCCGCCATCCCGAGCACGACGATGGCGAGCGCGACAAGCACCTCGAGCAGGGTGAAGCCGCGATGACGCGCGCCTGCTCCGATGGCGTGCCGTTTCTTCACGTCCGACCCTCGACGAGCGCGCGCGACTCGATCTTCCCGTCGTCCGTACTGGCGATCGTCACGCTGCGAATCGGATCATCGCGCTCGAGCGTGAGCTCGAAGGATGTGAGATCGCCGTTCGAATAGATGATGATGTGCGGGACGCGCGTCTTCGCTTCCTCTTCGCGCTGCTTCTCCGACTTCCGGGGATCCGGCGACTTCAGGACGACGGAGCGACCTTCGACCACGAGGCTCAGCTTGAGGCCGGGCGGCAGCTCGCGAAGCCGCAGCGATTCGTCTTCGTCCACGCTGCGCCAGACTCCCTTGCGAGGGTCGAAGGTCAGGAACTCGTATTCGTGCTCGCCGAGATAGAGGCCGAACTCGCGGGTCTCGATCTCGGCTTTCTCGCGCACGTACCGGACGAGCGCGGCCGCGCGATCGCTTTCCTTTTCGAGAGGCTGGTCCTTGCCGGTGATTCCGACCGACAGCACCATGGCTGCCGCGAGGAGGCCGATGATGACGACGACCACCATCAGCTCAAGAAGGGTGAAGCCTCCCGCCCGTCCGCGACGGATCGGCCGGCGCACCTGTGGGGAGCGACTCCGGCTGGGGCTGCTATTGCCCCTCATTCCAGTTTCCGATGTCCGCGTTCACGCCTTCGCCTCCCGGCTGGCCGTCCGCACCGAGCGAGTACAGGTCGTACTCGTTGTTGTGCGTGCCGGGGTAGACGTACACGTAGTCGTTATCCCAGGGGTCCTTGCTCACGCGCTTGAGATAACCGCCGGGCTTCCAGTTGCGGATGCTCGGGTCGGTGGGCTGTTGCACCAGGGCGAGGAGGCCCTGTTCGCTCGTGGGGTATCGCGAGTTGTCGAGCCGGAACATGGTGAGCGCCGTCTCGAGGCTCGCGATGTCCTGCTTGGCTCTGGCTATGCGGGCGTCGTCTACCTTGCTGACGACCGAGGGCACTATCACCGCGGCGAGGAGGCCGATGATGACCACCACCACCATGATCTCGATGAGGGTGAAGCCACCCTGCCGCGTCCTCTGACCGGCGGTGTGTCTGCTAACCTCGTGTTCCAAGTGTGCGGTTTTCATGGTCGATGAGCGTGCTGGCGAGGGGGCCGGATCATAGCAAATGAACGTTCGGCAACCTGTGGACAGGTTCAAATCGCTGCTCGCGTCGCTCAACGGCGACGGGCGATATGGGATAGCGCTCCTTCTCATCTCGATTCTCCTGCTGCTGCCCGAACTGTCGGGCGACGCGTCTCGTGCGGCCCTGCGCTATGACCGTACCGCCATCGAGGCGGGACAGTGGTGGCGCTTCGTCACGGCCCACTTCGTCCACCTCGATCTGGAGCATGCGCTGCTCAACGTGCTCGGGCTCGCGATGATGTGGGCACTCTTTGCGCGAGATTATCTGCCGCGACAGTGGCTGATAATCGTGGCTTCCATCCTGCTCGCCATCGACGTCGGCCTCTGGTTCTGGGACACGCGGATTCACTGGTACGTCGGCGCCTCCGGCGCGCTGCATGGATTCATGGCCGCCGGCACCATCGCGCACCTGCGGCGTGGGGACCTGGACGGGTGGATCCTCGCGATCTTCATCGTCCTGAAACTCGGCTATGAGCAGTGGGGCGGCTCCCTGCCGTTCACCGACAGCGACGTCCCCGTGGTCGTGAATGCGCACCTGTACGGCGCTCTCGGCGGCGCGATCCCGGCCGCCTTCATGAAGCCGCGACACGACTCGCTATAATCCCGCCCCATTTTTCCCTTCAGGTCTCAAAGGCTCGCAATGCCATTCGCTTTCGTCTTTCCCGGCCAGGGCTCGCAGTCCGTCGGGATGCTCGCCGGCCTCGCAGGGCTCGACCCTGTCGTACGCGCCACCTTCGACGAAGCCAGCGCCACGCTTGGCTACGATCTCTGGCAGCTCACGCAGGAAGGCCCCCTTGAACGTCTGAACCAGACCGAGTGCGCTCAGCCCGCGCTGCTCGCTGCCGGCATCGCGACCCTGCGCCTCTGGACGAAGCGCGGCGGGGCGGAGCCGGTCGCCGTGTCGGGCCACAGCCTGGGCGAATTCACCGCCCTGGTGGCCGCCGGCGCGCTGGACTTCTCGACTGCCATCGACGTCGTGAAGTTCCGCGGCCAGGCGATGCAGGAAGCCGTTCCGGCCGGACAGGGGCTGATGGCGGCGATCCTCGGCCTTGCGGACGCGGACGTCGAAGCCGCCTGCCGCGAGGCGGCGCAGGGCGGGGTGGTCGAGGCGGTCAATTACAACTCGGTCGGCCAGGTCGTCATCGCGGGCGAAACCGCCGCCGTCCAGCGCGCAATGGAAGCCGCCAAGGCCAAGGGGGCGAAGAGGGCGCTGCCGCTTGCGGTCAGCGTGCCCTCGCATAGCAGCCTCATGAAGCCGGCGGCCGAGCGGCTCGGGAAACGACTGGAGTCCGTGGAATTCCGGGCACCCCGGATCCGCTACATCAGCGCCGTCGACGGCGCGGTTCACGCGGATGCCGCCGAGCTGCGCCCGCTGCTGGTTCGCCAGCTGGCAAGTCCCGTCCGGTGGCAGGACGCGGTTCGCGCGCTGGCGGGCACGGGTGTGCAACAGATCATCGAGTGCGGCCCCGGCAAGGTCCTCACCAATCTCAACAAGCGCGTGGAAGGCGTGAGTGGCGTAACGTTCGCCGCGCTCGAGGATCCCGCGACATTGGACGCTGCGCTCGCGGCTACGAAAGGTTCCTGAACATGCTGAACAACGAACTGGCTCTCGTCACGGGCGCATCGCGCGGGATCGGCCACGCCATCGCACTTGCACTGGGCGGCGCGGGCGCGAAGGTCATCGGCACTGCCACTACGCCTGAAGGTGCTGCGGCACTCACCGAGGCGTTCAAGGCGAAAGGCGTGCAGGGGCGAGGCGTCGTCCTGGATGCCAGCAAGGCGGAGTCGGTCGACGCGCTGCTTGCGGAGCTCGAGGGTGCCGAAGGACTGCCGACTATTCTCGTCAACAACGCAGCGATCACGCGCGACAACCTTCTTCTGCGGATGAAGCCCGAGGATTGGGATGCGGTGATCGCCACGAATCTCACGTCGGTCTTCCGGCTGTCGAAGGCCTGCGTGAAACGCATGATGAAAGAGCGCCGCGGGCGCATCGTGAACATCACGTCCATCGTCGGCGTTACGGGCAATCCCGGCCAGGTCAACTACTCAGCTGCCAAGGCGGGCGTGCTGGGCTTCACGAAGTCGCTCGCGAAAGAAGTCGCTTCCCGGAACATCACCGTGAACGCCATCGCACCGGGATTTATCGATACGGATATGACCCGGGCCCTGTCCGAGGAGCAGCGCACCGCGCTGAAGGCGCAGATTCCGCTCGGACGCCTCGGTTCGGCGGAAGACATCGCGGCGGCCGTGCTGTTTCTCGTGTCGCCGGGCGGCAGCTACATCACGGGCGAGACCCTTCACGTGAACGGCGGCATGTACATGCCCTGAGCCGTGAAGCCCGGCGAGACGGGCAGGGGAGTGGCGCCGTCGCCGCTCCCGACTGGCCGGAAAAGCTGGGCTGACGAGCCGGAAAGCCTCGTTCCTGCGACAGCCCGGAGCCGTCAGATGGGAGGGGGGCTTGAGACCTGCTTCAGGATTCGCCAGCAAAAACAATCACTCGCAATTGCAGGGCAGGTGGCACCCGCAATTGGGTTCCCCTACAATACCGCGCCCGTTGTAGGCCCCCTGGCCCCAACGCGCGTCCCTAAATTCAGAAGGACAGTTCCCTAATGAGCACGGTTGAACAGCAAGTTAAGGCCATCGTTGCCGAGCAGCTGGGCGTTAAACAAGAACAAGTGACCAACGATGCCTCGTTCGTCGACGACCTGGGCGCCGACTCGCTGGACACGGTAGAGCTGGTGATGGCCCTCGAGGAGGAGTTCGAAATCGAGATCCCCGACGAGGATGCCGAGAAGATCACCACGGTCCATCAGGCAATCGAGTACATCAACGAGCGTCGCACGAAGGCTTGACGCCTTCCGCACGTTCGACAGGGGCGCCTGCCTCTTCCGCTACCGCGGCGCCCCATGTTCTTCCCCGACCCTTCCGCTTCCAGTTCACGGATCAGGTGTGAGTAAACGTCGCGTCGTCGTTACAGGACTTGGCATTGTTTCTCCCGTCGGCAGCAGTGTGTCTTCCGCCTGGGAGACCATCCTGAAAGGCGGAAGCGGGATCGCGCCGATCAAGCGGTTCGACGTTTCGGCCTTCCCGGTGCGCTTCGGGGGTGAAGTCCGCGACTTCAACCTCGACGAGTACATCACGCCGAAGGAAGCGCGTCGCATGGACCCGTTCATGCATTACGGCGTGGCGGCCGGCATGCAGGCCGTGAAGGACTCGGGCATCGATTTCCAGAAGACCGATCCGCATCGCTGCGGCGCGGTCTGCGGAGCGGGAATCGGGGGTCTCTGGACGATCGAGAACGAGTACGAGGGCTACCGGGTTGCGAACAACAATCCGCGCAAGATCTCGCCGTTCTTCGTGCCGGCGTCGATCATCAACATGATCTCCGGGCACCTGTCCATCAAGTACAACCTGAAGGGTCCGAACCTCGGTGTCGTCACGGCGTGCACGACGTCGACGCACGCCATCGGGCTCGGCATGCGCACCATCCAGTACGGCGATGCGGACGTCATCATCGCCGGCGGCGGCGAGATGGCGACCACCGCCTGCGGCCTCGGCGGCTTCGGGCAGGCGAAGGCGCTTTCCACCCGCAATGAGGATCCGGCGAGGGCCAGCCGCCCATGGGACCGCGACCGCGACGGCTTCGTCCTCGGCGATGGCGGTGGCGCCGTTGTGCTAGAGGAGCTTGAGCACGCGCGGAAGCGTGGCGCCCGCATCTATGCGGAGATCGTCGGCTTCGGCATGAGCGGCGATGCGCACCACATCACCGCGCCGCCGGAAGACGGCGAAGGTGCCCGCAACTCGATGCTGAACGCGTTGCGCGACGCCCAGATGGATCCCACCGAGGTCGACTACATCAACGCGCATGCCACCTCGACGCCGCTGGGCGACAAGGCGGAAACCATCGCGATGAAGACGGCGTTCGGCGAGCACGCACGCAAGGTCGCGATCAGCTCCACGAAGTCCTCCACCGGGCACCTGCTCGGGGCGGCGGGCGTGGTCGAAGCCATCTTTTCGCTCCTGGCCATCCGCGACAACGTCGCGCCGCCGACCATCAATCTCGACAACCCGGATCCGGAGTGCGATCTTGACTACGTGCCGAACCAGGCGCGCCAGATGAAGATCGACGTGGCCTTGTCGAACTCCTTCGGTTTCGGCGGCACCAACGGAACGGTTATTTTCCGCCGTCTGAAAGACTGATCGACCGTGGCCCAGGCGGCCCGGTCTGTCTGGTTTCCACTGCTGCCGTGAGCGCTTCATCCGTCATCCGTGAGCTGCCCGTTCCGGGCAGCGTCCTGCGCGCGCTCGCTGCGCGCTTCCCCGAGCGGTATCCGATGCTGATGGACAGCGCGGCGGAGGGTCCGCTCAGCCGTTTCAGCATCCTTGCTGCCGAGCCTCGCGCCGCCCTCTGGCTGGACGCGCTGGGGAACGTGCGTACGGAGGGGGTCACGCTCCCGAGCGACAGTGGCTTCTTCGGCGCGCTTGAGCAGTGGTGGCGTCAGGAGAGCACGCCGTGGTCGGCCGGCTCACCGCCGCCGTTCGGTGGCGGCTGGGCAATCTTCATCTCCTACGAGATGGCGCAGGAGATCGAGCCTCGGCTCGCGCTCCCAGCTTCGTCGCTGCCGTACAAGGCTTTCGCACTGCGCACTCCTTGTGCCGTCATTCACGATCTGCACGGCAACCGGGTGTATGCCATTGCTGAGGCGGACGCGGCGGATTGCCTGGAGCAGGTCGCTGCGGATGCGCTAGCGATCGCACCGGAGGCGGAGGAGGCTGCGAAGGCCGCTCCTCCGCGCGTTCTCGCGTCCGCGATCATGGAAGAGGACCCGCAGATTCACATCGACCGTGTCGTCCGGGCGAAGGAGTACATTCGCGCGGGCGACATTTACCAGGCCAACATCGCGAGGCCCTGGCGAGTGGAGCTGGCAGAGGACATCACCGCGCCCCAGCTGTACGCGAGATTGCGTGCAGCGAATCCCGCGCCTTTCGCCGCACTGGCGCAGTGGGGTGGAGCATCGATCGTCAGCTCTTCGCCGGAGCGACTCGCGCGCATCTTCGGGGACAGGCGCATCGACACGCGCCCCATCGCGGGCACGCGCCCACGCAGCCGTCGTCCGGGAGGAGACGTTGCGGAAATGATGGAGCTCGCCGCGCATCCGAAGGAGCGTGCCGAGCACGTCATGCTCATCGATCTGGAGCGCAACGATCTCGGCCGCGTCTGCGAGGCAGGCACGGTGCGCGTCGACGAGTTCATGACTATCGAGTCGTACGCGCACGTTCACCACATCGTTTCGAACGTAAGCGGACGCCTGAGGGAAGACGTCACGCCGGTCGGGGCGATCCGTGCTGTATTTCCTGGCGGGACGATCACCGGGTGTCCGAAAGTCCGTTGCATGGAGATCATCGCCGAACTGGAAGCTTCGGGGCGGGGCGCTTATACCGGATCCTTGGGATTCCTCGGGCGGGACGGGCGCATGGACACGAACATCCTCATCCGCACCATCACCCTCATGGGGCGCAACGTGCAGCTCCGCGCTGGCGGGGGCATCGTGGCGGACTCCATCCCCGAGCGCGAAGTCGAGGAAACGCGCGCGAAGGCGCGAGGCATGCTCGCTGCGTTCGAGCTCGCGGACGAGCAGACGGCGGGGCGATGAGCGCTCCCGCGGGGCCGGACAACGCTGCCGCCCGCCCCATCGCGCCCGCGGGGGTCACCGTCAACGGCGAACCGATTGAGCGCGGCATCTCTCCGTTCGATCGCGGCTTGCACTTCGGTGACGGGCTGTTTGAAACGATTGCCTGCGTGAACGGCAAGGCGCGGTTTCTCTCGCTCCATCTCGAACGGCTCGTCAGCAGCTGCGAGCGTCTGCGTATCAATCTCGGGGACGCCAACGTCATCCGTCGAGAGCTGGAGGCGACTGCTGCGCGGGCAGGGAGTGCACTGCTGAAGCTCATTCTCACCCGTGGAGATGCCGTGGCGCGCGGCTACGGGCGGTCGGGCACGGAAGTCGCGACGCGTGTCGTATTCCAGTATCCGCTGCCGCCGGAGAATGCCGCCGCTATCCGGGACGGCATCCGGGTTCGCACCGCCCACCTGCGCTATGGAGAGAACGAGCAGCTTGCCGGTATGAAACACCTCAATCGACTGGAGCAGGTGCTTGCGCGCTCCGAAGCCTCTGCCGAGGATGCTGAGGAACTGCTGGTGTACTGCAGCTCCGGCCTGCTTGCGTCTGGCACCATGAGCAATGTTTTCCTTGTTCGGGACGGCCGCGTCAGAACTCCCCGGATGGATCGGTGTGGGGTCGCAGGCGTTATGCGGCGAGTGGTGCTGCGGGAGTGCGCGGCCGTCGGCATTCCCGTCAGCGAAGAGTCGCTTACGGCTGAGGACGTAGCCCGTTCGGACGAGATGTTCATGACGAACGCACGCATCGGCATCTGGCCTGTGCGTTCTCTCGATGATCGTGCGCTCCCGGTCGGAGGCGTCACGCGGAAGCTTCAGCAGCATATGGCGCCGCTGCTCGCGAGGCCTGAGGATGCGTAAGGCGCTGTCCTTTCTGCTAGCGCTGGTTCTGCTCGGTGCCGTCGCAGCCGTGCTGGTCTACCGATGGTCGACGAACATCTACACGTCGCCAGGGCCACACGAGCAGGTTGCACGATTTGAGGTAATGTCGGGCTCCAGCGTGCGGGGCGTGATCAATCAGCTGGGTAACCGGGGCGTGATTTCGGACGCACGTGCCGTCTCGCTGTATCTGCGCGTGCGCAATATGCACCCGAAGATCAAGGCGGGGACGTACGAGTTTCCAGCGCACGCGAGCCCGGCGGATATCGTCAGGATGCTCGAGCAGGGTGCGGTGGTGCTGGAGACGCTCACCATCGTCGAAGGCTCTACGTTCGCCGATCTCCGGCGTGCGCTGGAGAGACATCCTGCGGTCACGCAGACGCTCAAAGGCAAGACGAACGACGAAGTGATGGCGCTTATAGGGCACGCCAACGAGCTGCCGGAAGGGCGCTTCTTCCCTGATACGTATCGCTTCGCGGCGCGTACGACGGACGTCGATATCCTGAAGCTCGCCTACGACAGCATGGCGCGCGTTCTCGCAGAGGCGTGGGCAGGTCGAAGCGAAGGGCTGCCGATCTCGACGCCTTATCAGGCACTGATTCTCGCCTCGATCGTCGAGAAGGAGACCGGGCTGGCGGCCGAGCGGCCGCGCATCGCCGGGGTGTTCACCACGCGCCTGCGCACCGGAATGCGCCTCCAGTCCGATCCCACCGTCATCTACGGAATCGGCGAGAAGTACGACGGAGACATTCGCACGCGGGATCTTCAGCGCGATACGCCCTACAACACGTACACGCGCGGAGGCCTGCCGCCCACGCCAATCGCCCTGCCCGGACGGGAATCTCTGATGGCCGTCGTGCGTCCGCACGAGACCGGAGATATCTTCTTCGTCGCAACGGGAGATGGCACCGGCGCGCACTACTTCTCGAAGACGCTCGAGGAGCACAACGCGGCGGTGCGACGCTTCCTCAATCGGCTGCGCCAGCAGGCGCAGAGCTCCAACCGCCCTGAGCCCAAGAAGGCAGGGCAATAAAGCCGGGACCCATGAAGCCAGGTCGATTCATCACGCTCGAAGGTATCGAAGGCGCGGGCAAGTCCACCGTTGCGAAATTCGCGCGCGAGTTTCTGCAGGGGAAGGGCATCACCGTATGTCTGACGCGAGAGCCCGGCGGCACGCCGTTGGCCGAGCGTGTACGCCAACTCGTACTGGACAGACAGGGCGAGCCGATCACGCCGACTACCGAAACTCTGCTGATGTTCGCGGCCCGCGGGCTTCACATCGAGAACCTCATCCGGCCGGCTCTGGCGCGCGGCGAATGGGTCGTGTGCGATCGCTTCACCGACGCGACTCGCGCCTATCAGGGTGCCGGTCGCGGCGTGAAAGGCGAGTTCATCGAGCAGCTCGCCACGCAGGTACAGCGCGGATTGAAACCGGACTGCACGCTGCTGCTGGACCTTCCCGTAGCCACGGGGCTCGAGCGCGTACGCCTGCGAACGGGCACGACCGCTCCCACGGATCGCTTCGAGGAGGAGCCGGCCAGGTTCTTCGAGTGTGTGCGCAACGAATACCTCACCCTGGCGCAGGCAGAGCCGCGACGCTTCCGCGTCATCAATGCGACGGGCACCGTTGAGCAGGTGCAGGCGGCAGTGGCGGCCGTTCTCGAGGAACAACTCAAGCTGTGATCCGGCAGCTATGATTGCTGCCTATGACTCCGAAGTGGCTTGAACCGGCAGTAGCTTCGCTGAACGCGGCGCGTGAGGCGGGTCGACTGCCACATGCCTTGCTGATTCATGACTCCGTCGGCGCCGGCGGCGACTGGCTTGCCGGATGGGCCGCGTCCGTCGCCCTTTGCGTGGGGGAGGGGCGCGCTCCGTGCGGGAAGTGCGTGGGTTGCCAGCGTGTCGCCGCCAATCAGCATCCGGACCTGATCCGCGTGCATCCCATCGAGGACTCGAAGCAGCTCCGCATCGAGCAGGTGCGCGAGCTGGCACAGGAGCTCTCACTCACCAGCCATCAGGGCGGCTACAAGGTCGGCATCCTGTCGCCGGCGGACTCGATGAATCGCTTTGCTGCGAACGCCCTGCTGAAGACGCTGGAAGAGCCGCCTCCGCGGACGCTGCTCATCCTCGTCGCGAGTCAGCCATCACGGCTTCCAGCGACCATTCTGAGCCGCTGTCAGAAGCTGAAGGTGCGTCCGCCTACGCGTGCGGAGAGCTTGGAATGGCTGCAGGAAACGCGCGGCGCGGCTGACTGGAACGGCGTGCTGGACGTGCTTGGAGACGCGCCATTCCTCGCCGCCGAGGCAGACCCGAAATCGATCCCGGCCCTCGGAGCGGAAACCCGACGGACGCTGGAGGAGATCGAGGCGGGCGCGGCGGACCCTGTGGCGACCGCGGATCGCTGGCACCGCTCCGACACAGCTTTGCGCCTGCAGTGCTTTGAGAACTGGCTCACGAATCGGATCCAGCGGCAGTTCGGAAGCGTCGGCGCCGATGAAAATCGGCAGGCTGCACACTTGCCACGCGGCCTTTCCATAATGAATATTCGGGGCCTGTTCGAGCTCGCCGAAGCCGTGCGCGACCTCAGGTCCACGCTCGACGTGCCGATAAACCGTTCTCTGGCCCTTGAGCTCCTCTTCCGGCGGCTCAGGGCCCTGGGCACGAGATCCGGCGACGCCGTCGCCGCACGAGGATGAGGAATTGCGAGCCGCTGGCGCCAACAAACCGGGTCTTCTGACCCTCACGATCAAGGACAAGAGCGCGCTCTATCTCGCGTACATGCCCTTCGTGAAGAACGGCGGCCTGTTCATTCCCACCAACAGCAACTACCGCCTCGGCGACGAGGTGTTCATGCTGCTGAACCTCATGGGCGAGGACGAGAAGCTGCCCGTGGCCGGGCGGGTCATCTGGGTGACGCCCAAGGGCGCGCAGGGCAAGCGCACGGCCGGCATCGGCGTGCAGTTCAGCGAGCAGGATCGCGGGCAGACCCAGAAGAAGATCGAGAATTACCTGGCCGGCGCCCTGTCGGGCGACAAGGCCACCCACACGATGTAATCGCAAAAGCCCTCAATCGCCGGGCGGCGCGGAGAAGAACCTCAGGTTCCCTCTTCTTTCTGAACCGCCCGGCGATTGAGGGCTTTCTTCATGCTGACCGTCTCAGCGCGACGTTCCCGCTCGTAAGCCCGCCCGTCAGCACGTACGCGTCGAACCCGCGCTCAACGAGGATGTAAGCCGCAGCCGAGCTCCGCCGCCCCGTATCGCAATAAACGACGTACGGAATGTTCTTGTCGAGCGCCGAGATCTTCAGCCGGATGAAGTACAGCGGAATGTTCAGCGAGTCCTCGATCGAGAGGTTCTGGTGCTCGCTCGGCAGCCGCACGTCCAGCCACTTGCCGCCGCCCTTGTCGATGATCTCTCGCGCCTGCTCGTAACTCACCCACTGCAGCAGCGGCTCGTTCATGAGCTCGCGGAAATCCTGCTTGTTGAGGCGCATGAGCACGCCGTCCGTCATCATCGCGACGGTCGCGTTGCGCTTGGCCTCCGCGATCAGCGCTTCCTCGCCGAAGGTGTCGCCCACACCGAGCTCGGCGAGCTTGATGCCTTCCTTGTTGAGCGGCGTTTCGCGCGTGACGATGCACTTGCCGCTGACGATCGCGTAGAAGTAATCCCCTTCGTCTCCCTGCTTGATGACGATTTCGCCCGCCTTGTAGGGCACGCGCTGCATGCGCAGGAAGATCGCCTGGATGTTCGCCGGAGGAATGCGATGGAACGCCTTCGTCTGGAGCAGCGTCGTCATCCAGTCGTCGTTGGACGCGCCTTCCAGTTGGGTTTGCAGCTCGGCGACCTCGTAGGTGCCGGTCTGGTCCCAGGTGATCATGACGTCCAGCAGCTCGCTGTCGATGGCGAGGTAGCTCACCTCATCCATCGCGCGCGCGGTGAACTTGCGGGGAATCTGCGGGGAGAGGGGATTGCGAGCTTCGGGAGTGCCGCCGCGGATCATGCCGACGGTACGCACGCCTTCCTGCAGCTCGACCATTCCCGACACGATCCAGACGGTGCGCTTGTCTGTATCGCCTTCCTTGAACAGCAGGCGGCCGGCCGGCATGGTGCGCACGCTCACCTTCTTGGCCAGCGCCGCGAGATTGTCGCGTTTCAAGCCATCGAGGGGAGCGAAACTCTTGAGGAGCTGAACGCTGGCTTCGCGTTCTTCGGCCATCTTGATCCAACCCGCCTGTCGCGTGACGTAACCGCCCGCAAATCGATACCTCTACGGGGCTGGAAACGATGGTAGCACAGGAGGTTACGCGCGTCGGCCGCTACTCCGGTACAGGTTCACGGTTTTCCGTTCCCCGGCAGCTGCGCCCAGCCGGCGTCTGGCTCAAAACGAGAACCGTATCTCTCTGCGAGCTCCTTCAGCCGCGCCACGACATCGTCGATGCCGCGGCTGCGCGCGTACGCGAGCGGCCCGCCTCTGAAGGGCGCGAAGCCTGTACCGAAAATGACTGCAGCATCGACGAGGTCCGCTTCCGCGGCCACGCCCTCGCGGATCGTCGCGACGCACTCGTTGACGAGAATGAGGATGAGCCGGTCGACGAGATCGGCGGGCGGCTGGGCCCCGCCAGCGGACGGCTTGACCGCCTTTCCGTCCTTCCACTCGTAGAAGCCTGAGCCCGTCTTGCGGCCGAGCTTCTTCTGGGCGACGAGCGCGTCGAGCTGGTCCAGATTCGGCGCTTCGCGGCCGAGCTCGGCGGCAATGATCTTGCCCACGTGCTGGGCGACATCGAGCCCGACGACATCCGCAAGCTCCACGGGCCCCATCGGCATGCCGAAGTCCACGGCCGCCCGGTCGATGACGGGCAGCGGCACGCCCTCCTGGGCGATTCTCATGGCCTCCTGGAGATACGGCATCAGCACGCGATTCACGATGAATCCGGGCGCGCTACGACACGGCACGGGCAGCTTGTCCAGGCGCCGCGCGAACGCCACGGCGGCTTGCGCCACCGCCGGATCCGTGCTGGCGCCGCTCACGATCTCGATGAGCGGCATCTGCGCCACCGGGTTGAAGAAATGCAGGCCCACGAGCCGCGACGGGTTGGCGAGCTTCGCGGCGAGCGGCTCGAGCGTGATGCTGGACGTGTTGGTGGCGAGGAGGGCGGTGGGCTTCATGCGCGGCTCGAGCGAGGCGTACAGCGCCTGTTTCGCTTCGAGGTTCTCGAAGATCGCTTCGATGACGACGTCCGCATCCGGCACGCCGGTGCCTTCCACATCAGGCTCGATGCGCTTGCGCGCGTCTGCTTTGCGGCTCGGGTCCTTCACGCGCTTCTCGAAGAGCTCGTGCGCGCGCTTGATGGCGGGCTCGATGAACTCCATGCCGCGATCCTGCAACGTGACCGTGAGCCCGCGCAGCGCGCACCACGCCGCAATGTCTCCGCCCATCACACCCGCACCGACGACGTGCACGTGATGAACCGGATGCGGCGACTTGCCGCCCATCGCCTTCAGTCGATCCTGCAGCATGAAGACGCGAATCAGATTGCGCGCGGTCTCGGTCGTGAAGAGATGCGCGATGGAACGCGCTTCCGCTTCGTACGCCTGCTGCCCGCGCGCGCCATGCTGGACCCAGAGGTCGACGATGGCGTACGGCGCCGGGTAATGCTCTTTCTTCGCCTTGCTGGCGACTTGCGCGTACAGCTGCCCTTTGACGAACGATCGTACGATGGGCCAGCTCAGCACGGACTCCGCGAACGGCGGCCGATGCGTCGGCGGCTTCTTGTTGATGAGCTCGCGCGCGCCCGAATCCAGCTCCGCGGCGGTCACGAGCTTGTCGACGAGCCCGACGCGCAGCGCCTTGTCCGCGCGGATGGGCCGACCGCTGAGCATCAACTCCATCGCGGGCCTCAACCCGATGAGCCGCACCGTGCGGACCGTTCCGCCAAATCCCGGATGAATGCCGAGCTGCACTTCGGGCAGGCCGAGCGAGAGCCGCTCGTCGCCCACCGCGATCCTGTACCGGCACGCGAGCGCAAGCTCCAGGCCCCCGCCGAGCGCGAAGCCCTGGATCGCAGCGACCGTGGGGCAGGGGAGCGCCTCGATCCGATCGAACACCTCCTGGCCGGCGCGGATGAGCGTGTACGCATCAGCAGCGCTGCGGAAGCCGGTGAACTCCTTGATGTCCGCACCCGCGATGAACCCGTTCGATTTGCCGGAGCGGATGACGACGCCCTTCGGCACGTTCGCCTCGAGCGTCCCGACGAGCTGGCCGAGCTCCTCGATGATCGCCTTGCCCAGCACATTCGTGGACGAGCCGGGCTTGTCCAGGGTGAGCCACGCGATGCCTTCGGCGTCGCGCTCCATCTTCCACGCGGGGGCAGCAGGTGTGTTCATGTTTTTCTCACGCAGCCTTTATTCACGCAGCGGGTTTACGCGGCGGGGCGGTTGGCCGCCATCGCATCCGCGCGCACCGTGAAGTCGCAGATGAGCGGGCGATGGTCGGAGAAACGAACGTCTGGGACGCGGAAGTCCGTGACCTCGATGTCCTGGCTCACGAGAATGAAGTCGAGCTCGTGACGGGGAACGCGAGCGGGGAAGGAGGGCAAGCCAGCCGTATTCGCGCTGCGCAGGCCCGCGGCACGCATGAAGAGGTAGATCTCGTGCGTGCCCCAGAAGGTGTTGAAGTCCCCTGCCACGATCACCGGCTTCTTCGACTGCACGATGAGATCGTGCAGCGACCGAAGCTGGTACTGCCGGTGCCGGAACTTCAGCGACAGGTGCACGAGGAACACGCAAACGTGCTCGAGCTCCAGCTCGATGATGAGCCGCTTGATGCCCTGGTCGAAGTAATGGAACCGCTCGCCGTGGATGTGCGGCGCGGACAGGAAGGCGTTTCCCTGCTTGCGCACGATCGGCATGAACTTGTTGATCGAGGTCGCGCCGTACTTGCACTGGAACGTCGAGTAGTGCCCCAGGTGATTCGCGATGTGCTCGGCCTGGTTCACCATGCCGGTGCGGATCGAGCCCGTGTCGACCTCGATGAGCCCGACGATGTCCGGATGCTCGTTGCTGATGAACTCCGTGATCCCAGCGAGCACTTTCCTGTTGCTGCGGAGGTAGCCGGCGCCCGGCAGCGGCAGATGGAATGCCGGCCCCGTGCCCGTTGCGTAACGAATGTTGTAGACCAGCAGTCTCAATACCGAAGCCTTGTTTGCGTCGCCGGGCCCGGGCCGCGGGCAGGGCGCATTCTATCGATGCGGGCACGACGATGCGATGCCGGCGCAGGCCCCGCCCGGGGCCGCGGGTTCCGCTGCCGCGCCGCTTATGCCAGACTCGCGCAGGCACCCTATTGGGCATTTCACATGTCTCAGGCTAATCCGCTGCGTATCTTCGTGACCCACCTCTGGGAGAACACGGACGACTACCTGCGCGTGTTCGAGTACCTCGAAAGCAGCCGCAATTTCTTCTACCGGAACTACAGCACTCCCGATCGTCCGGTGGTCGGCGACAAGGAAGCGCTGAAGGAGGACCTGCGTCGCCAGATTGCGCCGGTCGAAGCGGTCATCGCGCTGTCCAGCCTCTACGACACGAATCCGGATCTGGTCTTCTTCCAGCTCCTGTACGCGGACGCGAATAACATTCCCGTGATTCTCATGAAGCGCTTCGGAGACCAGCGCCCGCCGCACAAAATGCTCGTGGAGCATGCCGCCGAGGTCATCGACTGGGACGAGCGAGCGCTCGTGGACGCGGTCCGCAAGCACGCGCGTCACGAGGACACGACGCGCTGGGACACCATCGAGTTCAAGCTGGACTGAGGGTCAGGGCGCGCGGGACCGCCGAAATCCTGACCGGACAGCGCGATCAGGCGCCAGCCGGGAGATCAGGCCCCAGCCGGGAGATCAGGCCCCAGCCGGGAGATCAGGCCCCAGCCGGGAGATCAGGCCTCGGCGAGCCGCGCCTCGGGTACTTCGTGAAGCTCTGCTGGGATGCTGCCGCCCGCCGAAACCTGGCCATAAAGCGGCACGACGGTCGCCGTAGCCGGCCGCGAACTGCTGCGCTGAAGCGCCGAGAACATCCTGACGACCGCGCTCGCGGCGTCTTCAGCTTCACCGTTGGACATCTTGCGGATGGTGGCCCGCACGGAGTCTTCGCCGCGCAGCAGCGGCGGCTCTCGCATCAGGCGGTGGCTGAATGTGCGGAAGTCCTCCCGCAGTTCCTTCGGGAGGTCCTTTTCGTCGATGCAGGCCAGGTGGTTGTGATAGGCGTCGTTCAGCCGATCCTTCAGCGTGCCCGACCGGGTCAGAGAAAGCGTCGCTCCCTGAAAGATTTCCCAAGTGGTGCGATTCATGCGAGGCCTCGAATGGAGCGATCGGCGACTTGTTGTTTTACAGCGAATCCCGAGATGGCGGAGCAGCTTACGTCCCGAATATAGCGCAGGATCTCGGTGGCGCCATCAGGAAATATGTTCACTCCGTAGATTCCTTGGCCTCGCATAATACATATTAAGTTAAATTACGTGGATGGGCCGCCGGGTGTGTCCATCCGCGGCTCAGGACCCGCAAAGTGTCGAGGCCCTGCTCCGAATGGCTATATGGCGATCCCCGTGTCATTGCCGGCAGCACTATCCCTCCGCGCGCGTGACTAGTTCTGAGGGTCGACGTCGACCAACTGCTCGTACGGCGGCATGCCGGGTGTCGTGCGGGCCGTTTCGAGATAGACCGCCTTCAGCTCCATTGCCGCCTGGCTGAATGCCAGCAGCAGCTCCTGGTCGTCCGGATCCAGCTCCGTGATATCGCCGTTCACGCTGTCTTTCAGCCGCCGAATCTCGGCGTTCACGCCCTGCACGGCCATCGTCAATGTGTTGGGGCTCAAACTTGCCATTCGCGTGACTCCGAAAATCCTCAGGTGCGCGCAACCTGACAACTCCTGACCACGGCGTTGCGTGCCAGGTTGTCGAGGGCGCCCTTGAAAGCCTGCACAGGCATCCGCCTGGCTGCCGGTTCGATCTGATAGTGATCCGCCTTGTAGGTGTCGTTGCGCCCGGTAAAAAGGATGCGCAACGAATCGGGCACGATCGTGCCCGCGGGAATCCTGAAGCTCCACCAGTACTTTTTTCCGAACACGTCGGCGCGGTCGAAAAGCGAGGTTCCGCCGCCCGGGTCCACGACCGACTCGCCATTGAACGTGTAAGGCGTCAGGTCAGCTCGGCGCGTGCGCGTCTCGGCCTTGCCACGGACCATGGTCTGATACGTGGTCGTTTCGAATGTCGGATACAGCACGCCGACGACAGCATGATTGTCGATCACCACGCCATCTGGGAAATCTTCCTTCCTGACACTGCGATACAGATCGAGATCGGTCCTCGCCATGCTGCCCTCCATGCTTCAGACTGGATTCGGCGAGCCTACACCGCCGTCACTGGCAAACGTTAGCTGTTGCATTTGCCTTGTGTTGCGTTATGTTGCTCGCGGTCAATAACAAGCAAGAGCGTACGCTCCACCGAGTCGACGCCAGGCGTCGAATCCCCTGCTCCACGCGTTCGGAGTTCCGGAACGACGATGACGAAAACGCCGGGTCTTCCCGAGAGTCTTGGCCAGCCCCCAGCGAGCGATTCGGCGACGCGCATCCGACCGCCCGCCGCCTCGTCCGGCGACGCTCCCACTGAGATACGTTCGCCGGGCCGCTCGGATTCCAATGTTCGCCAGCCTTCGCGCGCCGGTGGTTCCCCGCCTTCGTTAGCGGATGCCCCGACTGAGCTACGACCGCGGGCAGCGGCACCCGTCGCCACGAATTTCGAAACGCCACGCGAACAGTTCTCGCGTGGCTCGGCGGAGGCAGGCGTCGTCCTCCGGGGCCGGTATCGACTGGAGTCGCTGCTCGGTCAGGGCGCCATGGGCCAGGTATGGCGTGCGCGGGATCTCCTCCTGGAGCAGACCCGCGATCCCAATCCGATCGTCGCGCTGAAACTCCTGAGTCCGGATTTCGAATCCCATCCGGACGCGCTCACCGCGCTTCAACGCGAAGCGTCCAAGGCGCAGGCGCTGGCGCATCCGAACATCGCGACCGTGTTCAGCTTCGACGTCGACCCTGCTTCGGGCGGCGCCTTCGTCACCATGCAATTGCTGGAGGGCCAGACGCTCGAAAGCCTCATCCGCAATACACCGCATGGCCTCTCGCGAAACGAGGCGCTCCCGATCATTCGCGGACTGGCAACAGGCCTCGCGTACGCGCATTCGCGCGGCATCGTGCATTCGGACTTCAAGCCCGGGAACGTTTTCCTCACGGACGATGGCGTGCCGAAGATTCTGGACTTCGGCATTGCACGGGTCGCGCGAGATGCAAAGCTTGCGAACGACGAGTGGGATGCCGGGTCGCTTGCCGCGCTCACAGTTTCGTACGCGTCGCCGGAGATGCTGCGTGAGGAAGAAGCACATCCTGCCGACGACGTGTACGCGCTTGGTCTCGTCAGCTATGAGCTACTGACGGGCAAGCATCCGTTCGGCCGTCGTCCAGCGGTAGAGGCAGCCCTGAGCGGGCTTGCGCCGGCGCGCATCAAAGGGCTGCGTCCCCGCGAATGGCAGGCCATCAGCAAGACACTGGCGTTCGACCGCGCGGCCCGATGGCCCAACGCCACGGCGTTCCTGAAGGCCCTGGAGGGAGTCAGCCCGTGGATTCCGGCGCTAGGCGCGGCCGCGCTCATTCTGGCCGGGATAGCGAGTTACACGGCTTACCAGAACTATCTCGAAACCAAGCCGACCGTTCCATTTGAGGCCTTGAGCGCTAGCGCGCAGGAAGACTTCCGCCGCGCCATGTCGGAAGGAGACTACGCGTACGAGTTCGGCACCAGCCGACTGACCGGGAATGAGGCACTGAGCGCAATCTACCGGGACGCGCTCGAACAGTACGTCACGGCATATCTCGTTCATCCGAGGAACCCGGATGCGGACGCGGCCTTGCGGCGGAGCCTGGACTTCCTGGCAGACAAGCTTCCGCGATCCGACGCAGCCACGCGGGCAGAAGCGCTCGCCGTGCTACAGAGCTATCAGGCCAATCAGCCGCTCTCCGCCTACAAACCCCTGACGAAAGCGATCGAATCCCTGCGGTAGCCAACCCCGCAGGCCGCGCTCGGCTCGCGCTACCTGGTGCGAGTGGGCACGAAGAAGAAATCCCCGATCTCGTGCCCTGCCCCCTTGATCGACTTGAACTCCGGCACCTGATCGAACCCGGACCGGGCCGCTGCGGCTTTCACACGCGACTGCAGCTGAAAGAACAGCGCCGGCGCCGAGAGCACGGATCGGTTCTGCTCCAGCACGTCCAGGAACGCGCGAGAGAAGACGGAATTGCCCTCGCCGCCCTCGTCCAGCACAGGCTTATCGCCGCCGGAGGAGATCAGCAGCCGCGCGCGCTTGGGAAGCTTGAAACGAAGGTAATCGAGAGACACCTGACCGGGGTCGCGCAAGAACAGCGACGACGGATCATCCGACAGCAACCCGGCGTAACACGAGTCCGCAACGACGAGGACTCGTCGCGCGGGAAGCCTTCCGAGGTGGGCCGTGACCTGCTCGTTCGGCACCCAGAACGTGTCCTTCGGCGGCGCCTCCGCGTTGACGGGCAACCAGTAGCCCGTTTCGCGAGCCGCTGTTTTCAGGCGCGTGCCGTGTCCTGCGTAGTAGATCAGCAGGTTGTCTTCCGGCTTCAGGACGCTGTTCAGCTCGTTCAGGGCACGCAGCATCTGAACGTCGTCAGCGTCCTCGATCAGCTGCACGCTGAAGCCGTACTTGTCCTTGAGGAGCGTTGCCGCTCGCTGCGCATCGCTATGAGGCGTCTTGAGCGGCTCGATCGCGGTATACGCCTGATTGCCGATCACCAGGGCGAAGTACCTTCCGAGCTTCAGCCCCGAAACCGAGCGCGGCTCCAGGGTGGACTCCATCGTCGGCAGCGCGCTCGACGCGCCCGGCTCGCGAGTACGGGCGGTTCCAAGCGAAGTCAGGCGCTGCTCGGATGCAGCACGTTCGGCGCGCAGCTGCTCGACGATGCGTCGTAGCGTTGCAATCTCCGCCGAACCGGAATTCGCCGTGCCGGCCTCTCTTTTCAGGCGGGCTTCGAGGTCCGTGACCTGTTTCTCCAGGGTCGCGATCTCAGCATCGCGCTCTGCAATCTTCTTTTCGAGCTCCGCGCGCAGCTGCGACTGCTGGCGCGTGACGGCGTCCTGATAGAGCAGATCGTTGTCCCGGATGCCCCACGCCTGGCGGTAAAGATTCAGCGCGGTGAGCCGGTCCTGCTCGACTCCGAACCCCTGCTCGTACAACGTTCCGAGATTGAAAAGCGCCCTTGAAAGCCCCTGGTCGGCCGCCTTCCGGTACCACAACGCCGCGGCTTCAAAGTTCGGCGTGCCGCCGATACCGCGTTCGTAGATCTCGCCAACATTCGCCTGTGCTTCGGCGTCGCCGGCCTCGGCCGCGGTAAGCCAGACATTGAGCGCAGAGCGCAGGTCCGCGCGGTCGTACGCAACGTACTCGCCACCCTTGATCCGGCAATCGGACGCCGTCGTGCGTGTTGGCCGGCGTTGAGTCAGGTACGTGCGATTGCCGAGCTGGCGAACCTGGCCGGGCAGAAGGCAATCGACGACTTCAAGATCGCCGCGAGAAGCCACGGTCTGCGCGGGAAGCGCTGCAGGGACGCAGGCCAGCAGCGCCGCGATGGATGCGGCCCGCATGCGATACCGCACACGACCGGCGGTGTCCCAACCTCGATGCACGCTACTCGACACTCGACCTCACCGCGTTCAATTCTCCCAGGCTCCCTCTGCGATCCAGGTTCGAATAGCTTCCAGCTCCTGCGTCGTCAGAGTGACGGGGTGAGCAGGATCCTCCGGAAAAGTGTACAGCTCACTGAGCCCGGGATTGAGCACGCTGATGCGAAGGGTCGCATTGTTCCCGCCCGGGTTCCGCACCAGACTTTGGTACAACGTGCGCCCTTCGCACAAGTTACCTGGCTCGCTGAGACACATCCGGTTCTTTGCGGCCACGTTTGCGGCCGAACCGCCGTGGCAGCCCAGACAATCATTGGCAGCTCGCCCCACCGGGTTGTCCGCCGACACTCCGCGCAGGATGCGATCCCGAATGCTCGAGAAGGTCGGCTGCAGGCCCATCCCATTGTTCGGTCGCGAGCCGGCGACAACGATGGATTCGGAAGCCGTGTTCGTCGTCAGGGTCTGCCCGTTGAGCTCCTGAGAGAAACGGTACTGGAACGAATCGTTTGCGGGAAGCGCAGTGTTGCCGCTTGTTCCCCTCGTGATTACGCCCTTCGGGGGCGTGTAGGTGAGGAAGCCGCTTGCGTTGAGCGTCAGGGACGACACGGTCGCCGAAATTTGCCCAGCCGTCAGGAACGGGCAATCGATTCGCGCGGGGCTCACGCTGCACGCGGTCTTCGGCTGATACTGCACGAGCTCGACGACCGGCGGCGAAGCCGGCGAACCCGCAACACCGTCGCCTTGCGTGACCGATGTAAGCGGCTGCACGTTCGCGGCGTTCACCGCGACGCTGTAAGGGGTGGCATTCGGAGCCGCGGTAGGCGCGGAAATCACTTCGACGGGCACCGTCGCCGTCGCGAACTCCCCGTCGCAATCCGTCACAGTGACCGAGATGCTGCCGGTGGAATCAGGTCCGCTCTGCAGGAAGCTCACGGATTGAGCGCCAGCCGTGCACTGCCCTCCTGCGCACGCAGCCTGATATTGAAGATCGCCATCGCCGATGGGCCGCATCGCCGAGGACTCGAACATGTCCTCGAATGGTACGGATACACCCGTCCCCGCGAATACCGACTGCAGCGGTAGCACCGAACGCGCCTTCGGCAACACGTTATACACCGGCACAGTTTGGGTCGCTGTTGCGGACTGACCGAACCCGTTCTGTACCTGCAGTTGTATCGTGAAGAAGTCCTCGCTTGCGGGGCGAGGATTATTGCCGCCGTCTCTCGGCCTGCAGTACTGGTCAAGCGACAGGGCAGCGTTCTGACTCTGCGCCCCCGAAGCGGTGTACGGCGTCCCAGCCACATCCGTGACCGACCATTTGTATTGCGAGGCGAACTCCGACGTCGTGCCGGAAAGCACGGCGACGGCGCCACGATTGAGCGAAGGATTCGGATTGTCCGCATCCGGATCGCGAAGGCCCTTCACCTCGATGCGCGGCACCGGCAATCCCGGCGGGGACACCGCCGTGCCGAGAACGGCCGCAGTGAAGCGCTCTCCCGCGGACTGGGCGGAACCGGGCGCCTTCGTCCAGAAGCGGTCGTACGTCAGCCGCGCGCCCGGCATCAGTCCGGGCTCGAGCACTTTCGCGAGGCTCGCGTGATTCAACCGGGCGGATAACGAGTCGTAGTCCGGGAAATTGAACTGTCCTGGCAACGTGCCTGCGGGGGCGTGCAACACGTGGCAGGTGCGGCAGTACGTCGCGTACGCATCGTACGCATCGTTCGGCGCACCTGCCCAACCTGGCGGACGAGCACTCGCCTGCGTGCTTCCGGGGAAGGCAGGTCCGCCATACCAGGTTTCCACGAGGGCTCGCGCGTCCTGGAAGCGATTCGCAATGTGCGGTGGATCGCTGAACGTGAGGTACGCCTGAAGGTTCAGCGCCTTGATTGCCGCGCTCTGGCGCGAGCGACTCAGGGACTCGCGCACCTGACGATCGGCTGGCGTCAGGTCGCTCGCTGCGTACGCGGGCTCCTCGTCACCGAACAACAGTGTCTTGTCGTCCCAGAGGAGGAATCCGGCGTCGACGTCCTCGGGAGGAGTTGTCTTCCCGGGTACGCCCTGCGGCGACGCGTGGAGCGCCAGGGAACGCCGATAAGGCACGCCACCGTGGCAAACCGTGCAGGACTGCGGCACGAACTTCTCGCCGCGCCCATCCAGATTGACGCTCGTGACCCGCCTGAACTCACCCGTACGCGGGTCCGGCGCAAACGCGAAGAACTTCGTGAACCGGCGGCCTGCGGCACTCCGCGCGGCACTCCAGTTCGGGAACAAGCAATCGTCGCCGGCGGATGGCACGCAGCCCGGCCGACGCTCGCTCTTCGAGTACTCCATGGCCACCGCGACAAGCGCGCCCTGCTTTTTCGCCGCTGCCTCCAGGCTGGGGTAGTTCAGTACTACTGCGGCGACATCACAGTTCTCTGCGCTCGGTGTAACGCCGGGCTCGCAGATCAGGCGCGAGTACATCTCGCGCCCGAATCCGAGGTCGATGTTGTTGAGATACGTGGCGTGGGCAATCCCGAGGTTGGAAACGCTGGCGCCGTAGTCACGTTGCGAGATGTCGAAGCCGTGCAGGCCAAGCCAACTCAACAACGTCTCGCGATAGCCGTGAGGATCGATCGCCGCGTAGTAATCGAGCGCAGAGGCGCGCGTATCGAACGAAGGCCTCGACAGATCGTCCATCGCTACACGAAGCCCATCCAGATCCGACTCGATCACGGTGGGTTCCGAGGCAACGGAGTTCGCCATCTCCAGTGCAGGCGAGCCGTTGGCCCGAAGCGCACACAACTTCGTCACCGCCTGACTCGAGGTACTGAGCCCGCCTCCCGGCGCATCGAGGGCGAGCAGTTCCAAGCGCACCATGAGCTCGGCCTGGTCGATGTCCGCGACGTAAAGCTCCTCTGTCAGCTTCTGCCGTCGGGCATCGGGATTCGTCTGCTGGTACGCAAGGCGTTGCACGGTCGCGTTGACCGCGTCCGCACTCAGCTCAGGCAGATCGAAAACGAAACGCGGGCTCGAATCGCTCGCGCACTGCTCGGTGATGCCGGCGGCCGGGTCCCATGACGCCGACTTCGTGACGGAGGGCAGCTCTAACGTCCGCAACGCGCCAGTTGTGTCCCGATACGTCACCGTCGATCTCATGGTGACCGACAGCGGCACGACAGAAGCCGGCGCGACCTGGCCAGGCTTCAATGCAGCGGCCAGCGTGACGCGCCTCGGTTCGTCGAGATAGGTGAGGAAACTTCTGGAGTCGTCGACACCTGAGACTTTCACCTGAATGGTGGAAGTAGCCGTCTCCTGCCGGGAATTCGTGACCTGCAACCGGAAGCCGAGGGTCCGCTGCTCCCCTACCGGGACCGGCGGCGCAACGAATCGAATCGACGTGCTGTTCGGTCGCAATGTCGCCGTCGATCCAAGTAACGCAGTCGCGTCGGGATCGGCACCAGACCATTCGAAACTCAGCAAGGGAGCGTCGATGCCGTCACTGTCCTTGCCAGTGAGGATGACCTCGCTGCCCGAGCGAACCGTGATGGATCCATCCGACGCGGGCTGATGACCGATGGGAGTGATCTTGACCAACGGAACGACGTTCGACTGCTTGCCTGCGTCGCCTGGACCGTTGCCCGACCCGGCGCTGCACGCGCCGAGAAGCGTGAGGACAGCGAGAGAGCTCACCGTGGTGAGCGATCGTGATGCGCGAATCATCAATCTTCCCTTTCCCCTTATTCTTTTTTCGTTGTCGAGGATCGCTGGGTTATCTCAGAACTCGTAGCGAAGGCCACCCGCAATGACGCTGTCGTCGTAGTGTTCGAGATCCAGCACGGTCGTGTACTGCAGGTAGGCTTGCAGGCCGCCGCCCGCTCGCCCCGCCTCGTTCACCCGTGTTGAGCCGCGCAGCACGGCGGAGACGCCGCCGGTGAGGGTGTAGTAGTTCTTGTCCGGCTTTTCGGAAAAGAGACTGAAATTCACCGCATCCTGCACGGCTGCGACGACATCGGGAGGCAGGCCCGCATAGACGGTGGAGATCGTGCGCGGCTGATCTTCGAGCTCGGTGTGATACTCACCGCGAATGAAGGGCACGAACACGCCGAACCGCGGCGTCAGTACGAACTGCACCTTTGCGCCCACGGCCACGTCCGTCGACTTGATGGACTGCGAGCCCACGTTGAACTGGAAGCCGCTGCCGGAGTTGCCGGGTACTGCAACGGCTCGCTCCGTGAAGGCGTCGACGTCGAGGTCCTGATAGTCCGCCTTCAGATACACGTCTGCGCCGAACGCGCGCACCTGGAACGGCACGCCGACGGTCAGCGTTCCCAGGAATGCAGAGCTATCCGGGCTGCCCGCGGTCGCGGTATTCGTGCTCGCCACGTTCGGGTCGAACGACGGATAGCTGATCCGGCGGAAGATGTCGAAGCTCAGGTCCTGATAACCGAGGGACGCCGTTGCGTAGAACCATGGGCGATCCCACTGCAGGAAAGCGATGAGGCTGTATCCCTTCGAGTCGATCGTTCCGTCCACGATCGACTGCGAGGAATCGAAGTCGACATAGCGGTCCGTGTATCCGAAGAGCGCACCGGCCACGAGGCTGTCGGAGAAGCGATAGTCGAGACCCAGCGTGTACTCGTAGCCTTCGAAGTCGAAGGCGTCTTCGAGATCCGTGGGATCCTTTTCACCGTAGCCGCCTGCGGCATCGAAGAAGAGGCTGAGACGAGGGGCGCTCGAATCTCCGCTCGCGCCACCGCCCCCGTATCCCGGGCGGCCGGCCACCTGGGTTTGCGGATCCCCGAGCATCCTCGAGGCGGCGAGGTTCGCGCGAGAGATCATGCGGATGGCGCCGACCCGGCTGCCGAGCGCGGAGGTCTGGCTGTTCGCGAAGTCATTGGCCATCGAGCCTTGCGCCAGCAACTCCTCGGCTGCGGTCCAGCGCAGAGCAAAGCCCAGCCCTTCCGCATCCAGGTTGAGCCCGAACCGCCGGTCGGTGCCGGTGAGTATTTCCTCCGCGGTTTCGACGAGCTCGCGGGCGTTCCTGAAGACGTTGGCGATCTCACCTGTACAGGCTTCGGGCTGCTGGCCGCTGCAGCGGTCGAAAAGCGCGTTGTATACAGCCTGATTCGCCAATGCGGCCTGCCGCTCAAGGCCGGTGAACTGGGTGAAAAGGACCGGATCGGTCAGCGGACCCGCCTGCTCTTCCTGTTCCTGTGCCTGCGCAACCTGCGTTGCCGACAGCGCACCGAGCGCGACGACCGCCAGATGAAACGCCAGGGTCCTTCGGATGGGCCGCCGAGGCGCGAGACCCGGGTGGCTCGGCAGGATGTGGTTCATTTCAGTCCCCTGCGATAGACGCATGAATTCTTCTCTCCGGCCCCTGCGGGCGCGGCCGCTGCAGTCGAAACTTTTTACAGGTGGTCGAACAGTTGCCTGAAGGTCAGGGCAACTCTTCAGGAGCATACCGTTCGAGAGGCGCAGCGTCCGCAGAGGTTTCTCTTGTCGATCACTATCAGACGTCTGTTCGTTTCTTGTCGACCTGACAGTTCGCCCGCCTGAGAAGGGGGGCGAGTTGGTATTCTGAGGCTATGTTACAGGACTATGTGGCGGTGTCCATGTGATTGCCGGTCACTCCGGGCAGCTTCCGATGACACGGGTGACTTCGGATCGAGCGCAGGACTCGCCCATGGCTCCATTTCGGTGCGCCCGGATGAGGCGGTCGCGGCTGACCGTGTTCATACCCTTCCTTCTCGCGGCTTTGCTCGCCGGCTGCGCAACGCCATCCGAGAAAGCTTTCCGTTTCGCGCGCCAGTCGGGGCTCGATCCGGAGATCGTCCAGGGAGCGGGTTTCCGTCACGTCGTCTTTCGAAACCAGGTGCCTGCCGCCCGCGTGATGCGCGTGTATTTGGAGGGTGATGGAACACCCTACGTAGACCGACTCACAGTCGCTGCAGATCCGACGCCGTCCAATCCGCTGGTGTTGAGGCTGATGGCACAGGACACGGAAGCTGCGGTCTACGTGGGACGGCCTTGCTATTTCGGCCTTGCGAACGACGCAGGGTGCAGCCCCTCTTTCTGGACTCTGAGACGCTACAGCCCCGAGGTAATCAGTAGCTTAGTGGCAGTCATCCGCGATCAGCAGGCGGCGCGCAATGCGAGCGCCCTCGAGCTGGTGGGGCACAGTGGCGGTGGAGCGCTCGCCATATTGCTCGCGCGAGAATTGCCGAGCGTGGAACGCATCATTACGTTGGCCGGAAACCTCGACACCGACGCGTGGGTTGGGTATCACCGATACGAACCGCTTGTGGGTTCGGTGAACCCCAGATCCGTACAACTTCCCTCTGCCCTCGCTGACCGCACCGTCCACTTCGTCGGCGGAAAAGACGCCGTCGTCCCGATGAGCATCTCGCTCGCAGCCGCTCGGCAAATCGGCGGCTCTGTAGTCACGCGCCCCACCTACTCGCACCGCTGCTGCTGGGAGCGGGACTGGCCGCTCGTTCTCGGCGGCCGTGCTCCATTTTGAGGCGGATCGAATTCGGGTCCTGCATGCAGGCAGATGAGGCTGTAGACGTAATCCATCCAGTAGACCCGCGGCCCGTCCGCAGGTAGGCTCTCCCGCATAAACCTCGGCGTCGCGCTCGGCGACAGCCATCCTGCGCAGACAAACAAGAACAGAAAGGTCGCGTATGTCAGGCATCGGAGAATTCTCCTCACAGCTTGGGATGAAGGCCGCGATGCAGCAACTCGATGCCTATCTCAAGAAGCGCGGTGTCAACGAAGAGACCCGGGACATGGTCGTGAACTCGATGGAGATGATGTACGAGTACATCCCGTACACCATCGCACAGAGGAAGGACCCGACTGACGGAAAGGTGCTCGCCGAGTTCCTGGCCGTCAAAGGCACCAAGATGTCCAAGTACCTGGGAGTGGACGCCGTGAATTGCGGGGCGGCGATCGTTGAATTCCTGATGTCCGCGAACAAGGCCTATGCTTCCACTGCATCAGGCGTACCGCCCGTTATTACGCTGGCCTACGGCCTGGCGCTGCTCGACCTGATCGAAGTCGGCAATAAATGTGAGTTCGCGCAAAAGGCCTACTACGAAGCATTCATGCGGGAGCACACGATCGTGATAGAGCCCGTGAGAGCTCGCGTCGATGCGTCGATGAACATGTCGAGGCCCTGAGGTCCGCCGCGTCCGGGCGACGCCACATACCACACTTGCTTCACCTTGCCTGCTGCGGCGACTCTGCCCGGCGGTCTCGCGCCGCGCCGTCGCGCGAGCCCCCGAAAGTCATCCGCGCGAAGATGTCGTCCCGGCGAACGAGATGACGAAGGGCGGCGAGGATGTGTATCGCAATCAGCGTCACGAACACATACGACGTCAACACATGCGTAGTGTTGAGGAAGTTGTACACGGCCTCGCTCTCGACTCCCCATGGCGGCAGCTTGATGGAGTTGAAGAAGTTCACGCCCCACTTGCTGAAGTTTGAAGCCACGTAGCCGCTCAGCGGCATGATGAGCATGCACGCGTACAACACCGCGTGACTGATGCGCGCGCCGGTGCGCTCCCAGCTCGGCATTTCATCCGGAAGCGCTGGAGCAGGATGCGTCAGTCGCCAGTAAAGCCTGAACAAGATCAGCAGACCGAGCGTCATGCCGATGGACTTATGCAGGTTCACGTAGATCGTGCGGTCCGGTGTCCCGCGCGGCACTTCGCCGAGATACCAGCCGAAAGCGATTTGCCCCAGCAGCAGGGCCGCCAGAGTCCAGTGCAGCACCACGGCTGTACGCGTATAGCTTGGATAGGGAGTCATAGGCCCAAGCCTACCCAGACGAGCCGAAACGTCCAGACTGGCGCGCACATGCTCGTGCGCCGTGCGGTCAAGTGCTCGCTGCCGCCTTCAGGTACGCGATGATCTTCTTGCGAGCCTCCGCATCCGGAAGCCCCGCATACGGCTTCATGCCGTTGTTGGGAACGACCGCTTCTGGATTCTCGATGAAGCGATCCAGGTTCTCCTCGTTCCAGGTCAGCCCGCTGTTCTTCATCGCCGCCGAGGACTGGAACCCCTCCCGCGACCCCGCTTTCGCACCGAAGATTCCGTGAAGCGACGGGCCGATCCGGTGATCGCCTTCCCTGATCGAATGACACGTGCGGCAGGCGTTGTTGAAGGCCGGCGGTGCCACCGGAGGTTTTGACTGGGCGGCCGCCACCCCGGCTGTGAACGGCCCGAGCATCGCCGCCACGCCGAGCGTGAGCATCAGCTTTCCGATAGAACGTCCCGTCATCACGCGTTGCCTCCTCAGGCGTCAACGCGATATCGGACAGCCGGTTCCCGGCCCGGGCGCGAGGCCCGCTCGGCTCGTGAGTTACGCGAGGCTCAAGCCTCCTTCCGCGCCTCCGCCCTCTTCTTCTGCGCTCTTCGGGACATCATGTTCAGCGCTTCGATCACCGCAGAGAAAGCCATCGCCGCGTACAGATACCCCTTCGGAACGTGCGCCCCAAATCCTTCCGCGACCAGCGCCATGCCGATCATCAGCAGGAAACCCAGCGCGAGCATCACGATGGTCGGGTGCTGGCGGATGAACGAAGCCAGCGGATCCGCGGCAACCAGCATGATCGCCACCGTCACGATGACGGCCACAACCATGATCGGCACTTCGTTCGTCATGCCGACGGCCGTGATGATGCTGTCCACCGAGAACACGATGTCGAGCAGCACGATCTGCGCGAGAGCCGCCGCGAACCCGCGAGTCACAGCCTTGCCGCCCTCGAACATGTCCGGCTCGGGATCGGGGTCCACGTGATGATGAATCTCCTTCGTCGCCTTCCAGATGAGGAACAGGCCGCCCGCAAGCAGGATGAGATCGCGCCACGAGAACCCGTGGCCGAACGCGCTGAACACGGGCTGCGTCAGTTGCACTATGAAGGAAACAAGCCCCAGCAATCCGAGCCGAAACACCAGCGCCAGGGAGATACCCACCCGCCGGGCTTTCGACCGCTGCCCCTCCGGCAGCTTGTTCGTCAGGATCGAAATGAAGATGAGGTTGTCGATCCCGAGCACCACCTCCATCGCGATGAGTGTCAGCAAGGCTGCCCACGCGGCGGGGTCCGTCAGGAGGTGCGCAATGGAATCGAACATGATGCGAGTGCATCCCTGGCTTATGAGTTAGCCGCGGATGCTAGCAGTCCGGCACGCGGGACGCCGCGCCAGTTCATCAAGGTTGTGGGCGAAACTCGGGAGGCGGAGCTTGCGTCCCGGCACGGTGATGTCACCGGACGTCTGAACGCTGGCCGAGGTCGCAGCGACGCCGGCCAGGCGGCGAGCATCCTCGCCCCGCGGCTCCTGTCTACTTCTCCCAGTCCGCGTTCGCCCGCGCGATGAGATAGGCGTGGATCGCGTCCGCGTCTTCCTCGCTCAGCACGTTCGCGAAGCTTGCCATTCCCAGTCCGACGAGCTGTCCCTTCAGAACGATGTCCTTGAAGGCACGATGCTTCTCCGGCGGCATATGACGGAGGTCCTTGATCACGCCGCCACCCACGGCTTGCTGGCCATGACAGTTCGCACAGGTCTTGTGATAAAGATCGGCGCCTTTCGCGATCGTCTCCGCGGACGCCGTTGACGGCGGCGGGAACGGAATCGGCGGCCGGTCCGGCAACGGCGGCAGTTGGGTCATCCCACCGAGCTTGAAGACGAGCAGGCGCGCATCCGACCGGTGCATCCCGCGACCGCCACGCAATTCGGCCATCGCCATTCCACCGCCCCACCCTGCATTCACCGCGACGTACTGCTCGCCATCGAGCGTGTACGTGATCGGCCCGGCGATCGGCACGGTCTGCACATCCTGCTCCCAGAGCTTTTCGCCGTTGTCCGCGCGGTATGCCACGAATTTCTTCGCAGCGGTGCCGCCGAACACCAGGTTGCCCGCGGTCGTCAGCACACCTCCATTGCCGGCGCGCTCCTGTGGAACGTGCCACGCTTCCTTCTGCTTCACAGGATCCCAGGCCGTGAGCCATCCGCGCTCGCGCGAGTCCGCGATCCTCATGAGCTCCGCGCGCTCCGCGGTCATGCGGCCGCCGGTGCCCGTGGACGTGCGCTGGGCCGGCCCTTCAGGCGGCAGGTAATCGGGGTCGAGCGAGAACGGCCACCAGTGCTCCTGCGCAGGGAAATACACGAGCCCCGTGTTCGGGTTGTACGCCATCGGATTCCAGCTGTGCGCGCCGGCAACCGATGGCGTCATCAGATACGGCTTCGTGCCGTAGTTCGCCTCGGGGAGAATCGCAGGACGGCCTGTTTTCAGATCCACATGCGACGCCCACAAATTCACCGGCGTGAACTTCTCCGCCGAAATGAGCTGCCCCGTCTCGCGATCGATCACGTAGAAGAAGCCGTTCTTCGGCGCCTGCATGAGCACCTTGCGGGTCCGGCCGTCGATCTCGAGGTCGGCCAGGATGATCGGCATCGTCGCCGTGAAATCCCAGCTGTCTCCCGGAGTCGTCTGGTAGTGCCACACGTACTCGCCGGTGTCCGCGTTCACCGCGACGATCGACGCGAGGAACAGGTTGTCGCCGCCACCCGGGCTGCGATATTTCTGCGGATGAGGCGAGCCGTTTCCGGTACCGATGTAGACGAGGTTCAACGCCGGGTCGTAGACGATCGCGTCCCACGCGGAGCCGCCGCCGCCCTGCTTCCACCATTCGCCGGTCCACGTCTTCGCGGCCATCTCCATGGCCTTCGATTCGAACCCGAGCTTGGGATCGCCGGGCACCGTATAGAAGCGCCAGAGCTGCTTGCCAGTTTCCGCGTCGTACGCGGTGACGTAACCGCGCACGCCGTACTCGGCGCCCGCATTTCCGATTACGACCTTGCCGTCGAACACGCGCGTGGCGCCCGTGCTCGAGTATGGCCATTGCTTGTCGAACGTCTGCTGCTTCCACACCGGCTGGCCGGTCTTCGCATCGAGCGCGATGAGCTCGCCGTCGATGGTCGTGAGATAGATTCGGCCCTTCCAGGCGGAGATGCCGCGGTTCACGACGTCGCAGCACATGAACCGCGCTCGCGAGCGGTCGACCTGCGGGTCGTACTTCCACAGCTCCTTGCCGGTCCGGGCATCGATGGCGTAGGTGATGTTCCACGCGCTGATGTTGTAGAGCACGCCGTCGATGAACAGCGGCGAGGACTCGATCCCGCGGTGGGTGTTGAGATCGAAGTACCACGCGAGCCCGAGCTGGCCCACGTTCGAATCGTCGATCTGGTTCAGCGGGCTGTAGCGCTGCTCGTCGTAGGTGCGGCCCGGCGCCATCCACTGGCCCGGCTCGTCGTTCGCCGCCAGCAGCCGTTTTCCATCCACTGCCGCGGCCGCAGCCGGCCCGGCCCCTCCCGCTTCGCCGATGGACGCGGAATCGCCCGCGCTTCGCGAGCAGCCGATCAGAAGCGCCGAAACGGCGCACACACTTAGAACCAGACGCATGGTGGCCCCCCTCGCGCGGCATTTTGCGGGGGATGCAGGGCGGGGCTCCAGCCATCACAGGCTTTCGCGCAACAGGTGGGCGCATCGCTATGATCCACGGCGCCGCCGGACGGGGAGCCGGTCGATCGGGCCGCTACCCGCGCCGCTGCACGGGTGGGGTCGCACCTCACGCAGCCAAAGAACAGCGAGAACCCTCGATGCCGTGGATCAACTTTGCCGCCGTCGGAATCGGCGCCGCCCTGGGCGCGTGGCTCAGATGGGGCCTGTCGGCCCTGCTGAACCCCGTCCTGCCGACACTGCCGCTCGGCACGCTGACAGCCAACCTCGTGGGAGGCCTGCTCATAGGCGCCGTAATGGCCATCACGGAGCCGCTCAGCCTCACCCTCGCCACGCGCCTTTTCCTCGTGACCGGCTTCCTCGGCGGACTCACGACGTTTTCGTCGTTCTCCGCGGAGACCGTCGGCCTGGCGATGAAAGGCGAGACAGCGTGGGCGGCCCTGGTGGTGATTGCGCACCTCGCAGGGTCGCTACTCCTGACCGGGGTAGGCGTGCTGATCGCGCGGCTAGTGATCGCCCGCTAGGCGCTGAGATAGACGAACGTGCGCCCGAGGGCTCCGCGGCCGCAAGCGCGCCCGCGCGCCCGATACCGCAACGCTTACGCTAGCCGGATCCCAGAAGTTTGCCGCGACCGGGGCAGTTTCTTCACGGCCCCTGGCAATCTTTGCAACACGCGCCCCACAGCGCGTCCCGAAGGCCGGGCCGCGACGATCCACGGCCCGCGCTGCTGAAAGACTGGCTCTCCGCTCAGTGAGAGCTGCCCTTCTCCGTCGACCGGGCACCGCCCTGGGAAGCACCCGTGTCCTGCTGGTGAGCCGCGGAAGATCCGCCACCATGGCTCGCCTGGCCACCCTTGCGGCCCGCTTCGGCCGCAAGCTCCGGATTCTGGGAGAAGCTGCGTTTCTCGTCCGGCACGCTCTGCCCGCCCTTCCGGCCCGCCTCGGCGGCCAGCGAACGGTTCTGCGAGAAACTGCGTTTGGAGCCGGGAACGCTCTGCCCGCCCTTGCGCCCGGCCTCCGCGGCCAGACGGCGGTTCTGGGAGAAGCTGCGCTTCGAGTCAGGGACGGCCTTGCCACCCATGCTCGCGATTTCCCTCTGGCGTTCCGCGTCCATCGAGGCGAAACCACGGTTCGAAGTACGTCCGTCCTGAGTCCTGCCCTGAGCCATCATCACTCTCCTCTACACTGTTGAGCTTGCTCCGCTGGCGCGCGGCGTCACCGCGTCGTCGGGCGGGCCTGTTCAATCAGTGTGAGCGTGATGCCCTGCTCTCCTGATCGGCGAATGCGGCCCCCAGCCAACGAGCAGCCACAATCAGCAAGACACATGCCGCCGCGCAAATACCCGCGATGACTGCGAGTCCCGAGCCCGCGATGAGCACGTAGACCGCATTTCCGACGCTGTCGGAGCCGCGCTGGAGCGCGGTGTCAATGAGACTCTTGCTTTTGAATTTCGTTTCCGGCGACAGGACGGTGAACAGCATTTCGCGCGCCGGTTTGAAGAGGCCGTAGTCGCCGGCACGTCGCAGGACTTGTGTCGTCAGCAACAGCGCGCCGCTCGGGAAAATCGTCAGTATCGCGAAAGAAGCGGCCATCAGACTCCAGATGGCGGGCAGTGTTGTACGCAGGCCGCGGCGTGCGGTGAGCCATCCGACCACCGCGGTTTGCATGATCAACGCAAGAACGTTCGATGCGAGATCGATCTTCGCAAAAAGCGCCGCGCGTTCGGTGAGCCCCGAATATGCGGCTTCTACGTACTTCGCCTGCTCGTTGTACATGAACGCGCCGAGGATCTGTCCCATCACGATCATCAGCGCGATGCCGAGCAGGAAGCGGGATTTCGCGAGTCGCATGAGATCGTCGATGGCGCGGCCTCCCACGGCCACGCTTGCTTCATTCGCGACAGATGCGTCGGCTTGCGCGCGAAACTTGCGCGCGAGCATCCCCGTGAGCACCGCTGCAACGATGAGCGCGCAAGCGACATAGATCACCGCGGTGGCGCCGAGCCGCTGAACGAAGAACGCGTTGAACGTCGGGCCCGCAAGCGCACCGACACTGCCGCCTGCGGCCACCATGCCGAAGAGCCGCTTCGCGGAGTCGGGCCGCCACACATCGGCCATCGTGCTCCAGAACACGGACACGAGAAAAAGATTCAACGCCGCGACGGAAATGAAATAGATCCCGGCAAGCGTAGGCGTAACGTAACCGGTCCCGGCGAGAGCGGCGATCGTCGCGAAGAGGATCGCAACGGGGACGTACACGCAGGCCATCAGGATCCTGCGCGAAACGCGCGCGACCACCCACCAGTACACGGGAAGAATCCCGAGCATCACGACGAACGTGAGCCAGAAGAAAAGGGGAATGCGCTCGCTGCCCGCCTCGAGCGCCATCGCTTCGCGCAACGAGCGAAGCATGTAATAACCACAAAGAAGCAGGAAATAAGTCGCCGCCGCGGCGAGGAGCGAAACGCGTTCGTCCCGCGCGATGTACCAGCGAGGTGCGGAGCTCACGGGAAGCGATGCGCTCATCGTTCTCGTGTCTTCGCGCACACGCGCGGTGCGTCAGGCCTGTGACAACGGAGTGACGCTGCCGGCGAGATGCACCTTGCCCTTGCCGGCGCCCTTGAGCGCGAAACCGTCACCCGCGTCCGTGTGCCACGTCTCGAGCGTGAGCGGTGCCGGAATCGATACAGGGCGCTTGAAGACGACGTCGATGCGGCACGGTGAGTCAAATGTTCCCGCAGGCAGCGCGCTCAGCGAGCGCGCCATCGACCACATGCCGTGCGCGATCGCCTGATTGAAGCCGAACATGCGCGCGCCGAAATCCGCGAGGTGAATCGGGTTGTAGTCGCTCGACACGCGGGCGTAGCTCCACCCGATGCCCTTCCCGGCGGCGATCGGCAGCCTGTTGATCGCTTCGGGGCCGGGAGGCTGGATCGCCTCCGCGTCCGGCGCAGGCACACCCTCTCCCGCAGTGATCCGCGAGCCGAAGGGCTTCGACGTGTCGCGTTCCAGGCGGCGCGCCATGAACACGCAGATTTCCCGCCAGGCCGGCTTGCCGTCGATGATCAGATGCGTATGGACGTCGAATTCCTGGCCGCGATCCGTGTCCCGCCGGCCGTCGACCCACGTGCGAATCTCACCCGTCTCCTCGATGCGGATCGGACGGAGATGCTCGATGTGGTTGCGCAGGTGAACGAGCCCCATGAGCCGCACCGGAAATGCGGCGCCGGCCAGCAGGGCGAGTTGCACCGGCGTGGCGAGCACGTGCGGATATGCGGGCGGGAGGAAATCCGACGGCGTTCCTCCGCACACCCTGCGGTATCCCTCGACACGGCTCTTGCGGGCCGTGTAGCGCCTGACATTCGCCTCGAGCCGGGGGACGGTGATGCCGTCGGGCACCACCGGCTGCTTACGCCCGAACACGATCCGGGCATACGAAGGCAATATTGACGGTAGCGAGCCGAAGCTCAGCGAGTAACGCGAAGACATGAGGGGCCGCAGTATCGCCTAGAGCACGTGGTCAGGGCGAGACGTGTTCGATCTGAATGTCGACCACCCCGCCCTGCCCCACGGTATGCGCCGCGAGCCCGACGGGATCCCCCGGGGATGCGGTGGGACTACCGGTCTTCGACACGCGCGCGACCACTTCGACGAGCTGGCCCTTCGAGAAGCTGTGATCCGGCAGCATCGAGTCGCCCGTCGTGAGCTCCACGGATTGCGGGAAGGTCGCCTTCAGCCGCTTGACCGCGAGCGGCGGACCCGCCCGTCGCGGATCGCGCACGATCACGAACAGCGGATACGAAGCGAGCGACTCCCCGTTCAGCTTGGGAGACAACGTCACGCGCACTTTCACGGGCGGCACGTCCCCGCCGCTCGCCGCAGCCTGGTTGCCCTGTGCCGGAGGCGCAGAGCCTTGCGGACCTGCAGTGCGGCTGTCCGCCGAAGATGCTCCTCCTGGCGGGGCGCCGCCAGCAGCCGCGATCCGCTCGTCGATGGCCGCGATCTGCTGCTCGATGATCGGCCGCACGTCAGCGGACGGCGGCGGATCGAGCTCAAGCAGACCCGCAAATCTCTGGCGCGCGAGCGGCAGATCGCCCCGGCGCATCGCAACCGCGGCTCCGTAGAACAGCGCGGCGCCGCTCTTCGGATCCAGCTCCAGGGCCTGCTCGATGAAGCGGCCGCCGCGACCGGTGATCTCGTTCTGATCGTTCAGAATCAGGGCCTCGCCCATGCCGACGAGCGCTTCGGCGTTCTTCCCGCCGGCGAGCTCGTTGGCCCGCTGGTACGCCCTGACGGCCAGCGGATACTGCTCCAGCACGGCGTACGAGCGTCCCAGGCGGTTCCAGCCTTCCAGGTCGTCCGGGTTCTTTTCGAGCCGGCGCGCCAGGCGCGACACCATGTTCTCCGGGCTCACGGCATCTTCGCTCGGCGCCTGCCAGTTCCAGTTGCTCCAGACGGCGTAAAGCGCGCCACCGCCGAACACCAGCACTCCGGCCGCCGCGAAGGCGGCACCCACCGCGGGGTTCGGAGCGCTGTCGTTCTTCCGCAGCAACGGCAGCACGATCACGCTGACGGCCGCGAGGAGCAGGAGAATCGCGATGAGAATGAAGGTCGTCATTTGCGCTCCGCACTCTCTTCCGCGATGTCATCGACTGGCGAGTCGTCCTCCGCGACGAGCTTCGATCTCTGGCGAATGATGCGCACAGCCACGAGCACACCGATGATCAGGAAGATCACCGGCGTCACGTACAGCCACGGGCTGCGCGGACGGAAAAGGATGAACTCGCCGTACCGGTCCACCATGAACTGGCGGATCTCTTCATCCGTCTTCCCGGCCTCGACGAGATCTCGCACCTCGTTACGCAGGTCCGCAGCGAGATCGACCTGCGAGTCCGCGATGGACGTGTTCAGGCACTGCATGCAGCGAAGCTCATGCGTCATGCGCTGGTACTGAGCCTGCTTCTCTGGATCCTCGAAGCGCGTGGTATCGATGGCGAACGCGGCGGACGCGACCGCGAGTGCCGCGATCAGCGCTGCCAGCCACTGCAGAGCCCGCCAACGAGAAGAAGTGCGCGTCATTCAGCCACCACGGATTTGCCGGCGATGCGCGGAGCGAACTCGCGCTTCCAGATCGAGTGCGTCATGGGTCCCGCCAGCCGGTACTGCACGATGCCGTTCGCGTCCACGAGGAACGATTCAGGCGCGGCGGTCACGCCGTAGTCGATGGGCACGCGGCCCTTCTTGTCCACGGCGATCGCGGCGTATGGATTTCCAAGCCGCTCGAGCCACTCGTGCGCGAGATTGTCCTCGTCCTTCCAGTTGAGGCCGATGATCGGCACCTCCTGGTTGCGCGAGAGATCCATCAGAGTCTGGTGCTCGTAGCGGCAGGCCGCGCACCAGGTCGCCCAGACGTTCAGGATGTACGGCTTGCCCTTGAAGCTGGCGTTCGTGAGCATCGCACCGGGGTTCATGAGATCCGGCAGCGTCCACTCGGGAGCCGGGCGCCCGATGAGCACGGAGCGCAGGTTCTGCCGGTCCGGCGAGTTCTTCACGCCGATGTAGAGCACCAGCGCGATGAGCAGGAAGCCGGCCAGCGGCAATGCGAAGCGAAGCGACTTCATCCCGCACTACCCCGGGCCGGTGCCGCGGAAACGCTTGCGACGGCTCCCGGCGCAGTGCCGCTGACGCCTTCCGCCGCGCGTTCCTTAGCGTTCCGATATCGCTTGTCCGAAGCGGCAATGCCGCCGCCAAGCGCCATGAGGAACGCGGAGATCCACACGTAGTTCACGAGCGGGCGAATCTGCAGGCGCACGCTCCATTTGCCGCCGCCAACGTCATCGCCGAGCGCGAGGAAGATGTTGGATCCCCAATGCGAGCCGATGCCTGCTTCCGTGAGGGTCTGCCGCTGCACCCAGTACAGACGCTTCTCCGGATGAAGATCCAGGATCTTCCGGCCTTCATGCGTCACGGTGAAATAGCCGCGCACGCCCTCGTAGTTCGGGCCTTCGACGGACTCGACCTTGTCGAACCGGAACGCGTAGTTGCCGAGCGTGATGGTGTCCCCCGGCCCGGCCGCGATGTCGCGCTCCTGCGTGTACGACTCCACCGAAGCCACACCCATCACGAGCATGGCGAGCGCGATATGCGCCAGCGTCATGCCGATGATGGACCGCGAGAGCGAAAGCCCACGCCGGATGCGATCGAAAGGATCGATGAGCGACGAAATCGCAATCCAGATCGCGAGCGTGTACGCGACGGGTGTGAGCACCTGGCCGCGCCCGTACACGCCGAAGACGAATGCCAGCGCCAGCACCGCCGAAATGCCCAGCGTGACGAGGAGCCTGCCCTTCTGCTCCGACAGCCGTCCCTTCTTCCACCCGGCGTGAATGCCGATGGGCACCAGCGCGAGGAGCGGGATGATCGGCAGGGGGAACATGATGTTGAAGTACGGCGTCCCCACCGAAAGCGTCTCCGATCCAATGGCCTCCGCGATGAACGGAGCCAGCGTTCCGCCGAACACGATGGCCGTCGCGATGACGAGCAGGATGTTGTTGAACAGCAGGAACGACTCGCGGGAGAGCACATCGAAGCCGGCCGGCGACTTCAGCATCGGCGCGCGCCATGCGTACAGCGAAAGCGCACCGCCGATGATGATGAGCAGGAACACGAGCAGGAACATGCCGCGCCCCGGATCCGCCGCGAACGAGTGCACGGACACCGTGACGCCGGAGCGGACCAGGAAGGTTCCGAGCAAGCTCAGCGAGAACGCCAGGATCGCAAGCAGCAGCGTCCAGCTCTTGAAGAGCCCACGCTTGTCCGTGACCGCAAGCGAATGGATGAGCGCGGTACCGGCGAGCCACGGCATGAACGACGCGTTCTCCACCGGATCCCAGAACCAGTAGCCGCCCCAGCCGAGCTCGTAGTACGCCCACCAGCTGCCGAGGGCGATGCCGATGGAGAGGAAACCCCACGCGACGGTGGTCCACGGGCGCGTCCAGCGGGCCCACACCTGGTCCATCTTGCCTTCGAGCATCGCCGCGCAGGCGAAGGCAAACGCCACAGCGAAACCCACATAGCCCGTGTAGAGCATGGGCGGATGAATGGCGAGCGCGGGGTCCTGAAGCAGCGGGTTCAGATCGCGCCCATCCGCGGCCGCGGGCATCAGCCGCATGAACGGATTCGACGTTGCCAGCGAGAAGAGCAGGAACGCGAAGGTGATGAAACCCAGCACGCCGAGCACTCGCGCGGCGTAGCGCGGAGGCAATCGCCTCGAACCGATGGCGACGGCGATCGTCCAGCTCGAAAGCAGGAAGATCCAGAGCAGCAGCGAACCTTCGTGCGCGCCCCACACCGCCGCGACCCGATACATGAGCGGGAGAGCGGAGTTTGCGTTCTGCGCGACATAGAGCACGGAGAAATCGAGCGTGACGAACGCGGTCACGAGGCACGCGAGCGCAACGCAGATCATCACGAACTGGCCCGCAACCGCAGGGGCGACGGCGGCAACCCAGCGATCCTTCCCGAGCGCCGGCCCGGCGATCCCGAAGAACGTCTGCAGCGCCGCCAGCAGCAGCGCGAGGATCAGCGCGAAATGACCTAGCTCAGGAACCATCAGATACCCTCCGGCTTCGCGACCGGAGGCGGACTCTGCGCGGGAGCGGCGGAGTCGCCATCCGGGACGTACGCGGCATCGGCCCCGCCGTTCTTCTTCAACGAGCGCGCCACTTCGGGCGGCATGTACTTCTCGTCATGCTTCGCGAGGACTTCGTCGGCGACGAAGACGCCATCCGGCCCGAGCTTGCCGTGCGCGACGACGCCCTGCCCTTCGCGGAACAGGTCCGGCAGCACGCCGGTGTACTTCACGGGCAGCTGGTTCTTGAAATCCGTGACGATGAAGCTGACCTCGAGCGTGCCGGCCTGACGCTTGAAGCTGTCCTTCGCCACCATGCCGCCGAGGCGGAATCGCTGGCCTTCCTTCACTTCACCCGCCGCCACCTGCGTCGGGTCGAAGAAGAACATCACGTTCTTCTGGAAAGCGGACAGCGCGAGCGCGCCGGCGATGCCGACGCCCGCGAGAATGCCGAGCACCCAGAAGAGGCGGCGTTTGCGAGCAGGAGTCATTGCGCGTTCCCCACTTGAGATCGCAGCTGCTCCACGGGCTCGGTCTTCGTTGCGAGCCGGCGGAGTGCCGCTTCACGCGCGCGCTTCAATGCGCGGCGGGCCGTGTAGATATTCAGCGTAATCGCGGCGACGACGATGATGTATGCGGGCCATACGTACCGCGCATAGCCACCCATGTCGAGATATTCGATGAAGCTGGCCATTACGCGTGCACCGCTTCGCGGATCCAGCTGGCTGAGCGTTCGCGGCTCAACAGTTCCGCCCGCAGACGCGTCAATAGCAGTGCGCCGAAGAGAGCCACGTACCCGAGGAACATCGACATCAGCGGCATGAGCATCGACATCGGCATCGTCGGCTTGCTGCCGAGCTTCATGACGGACGCCGTCTGATGCAATGAGTTCCACCACTCCACGGAATAGTGAATGATGGGGATGTTCACGACGCCCACAATGGCCAGCACCGCGCAGATGCGGTCCGCGCGCTGCTTGTCGTCAATGGCCGCGCGCAAGCCCACGTAGCCCAGAAACTGAAAGAGCAGCACCAGCTCGAAGATGATTCGCGGGTCCCACTCCCAGTACGTGCCCCACATCGGGCCGCCCCACAGGGAGCCCGTTGCGAGGGCGCAGGCGGTGAACGTCGCCCCCATGCTGCCGCAGCTGGCCGCCGCGGCGTGAGCCACCTTGATGCGCCAGATGAGCCCGACCGCTGATGCGACGGCCATGACCACGTAAACCTGCAGCGACATCCAGGCCGTTGGCGCGTGGACGTAGAGGATGCGATAGCCCTCACCCTGCTGGTAATCCGCGGGCGAGATCACGAGGCCGCCGATCAGCCCGTAGCCGATGAGCACGGCGGAGATCCACCAGAACCACGGCGTGAGCGTCTCCGCGAGTCGGAAGACGTACGGCGGCGAGCCGAGCTTGTGAAACCACGTCCAGGCCATTGATGAACTCGCTTACTCCAGGCTGATGCGCACGGCCGCCGCGGCGGCAAGGGGCGCAAGCGTGATACCGAGAATTGCCAGGGCTCCCAGCAGCTGTGCCCCGGCCGTGTAGTCGATGCCCTGAATGGCCTGCTGAGTGGCGCGCGCGCCGAAGATGAGCACCGGCACGGTAAGTGGGAGCGTCAGGATCGAAAGCAACACGCCGCTGCGGCGGACGCCAAGCGTAAGCGCTGCTCCGATCGAGCCGAACAGGCTGAGCGCGATACTTCCGAGAAGCACGGAGATGAAGACACCGGGAAGCGCGCTCATGTTCGCTCCGAAGGACCAGGCCGTGAGCGGCCCCATGATCGCGAGCGGCAGCCCCGTGAGAATCCAGTGCGCGATGGACTTGGCAAACAGCAGCCACGTGAGCGACTGGCCGGAGAGAGCGAACTGTTCCAGCGCGCCGTCGTGAGCATCGTCTCGATACAGGAACTCCAGCGCGAGGAGCGACGCCAGCAGCGCCGCCACCCACACGACGCCGGGCGCGACGACGCGGAGGCCGGATTTCTCGGGCGTGATGGCGAGCGGGAACAAGGTGGCAACGATGGCGAAGAAGATCAGCGGCTGAACGAGCTCACCCGCGCGACGGAACGCGAGCGTCATGTCCCGGGACAGCACGAGGCGCGCCGCCGTCAATGCGGGCGTCTGGGGGTAACCCGGCACGAGGGGAGCAGACGCGCTCATGCCGCGAGCTCCACGCGCTGCAGGGGAACGTCACGCACACCGAGCTCGTGGTGAACCGCCACTATGGCGAGTCCACCGCGTGCAACGTGAGCTTCGAGCAATTGCGTGACCAAGGTTTGTCCCGCCGTATCCAGGTTCGTAGTCGGTTCGTCGAGCAGCCAGAGCGGCACGCCTGTGAGCGTGAGGCCGGCGAGCGCCACTCTTCGACGCTGGCCTGCCGAGAGCGTTCGAACGGGGCGCTCCCGCCATTCCCGATCGGCGTGGACGTCGTCGAGCGCCTTGTCGATCTCCGCGGCCGCGAGCGGCCGGCGGATTCCAATCCAGTAGCGGAGGTTCTCGCGGGCCGTGAGATCCGCTTTCAGCGGGGGCTCGTGCCCCACATACGCGAGCTCGGCGTGGAACGCGTGCATGTTCTTGCGCACGTTCTCGCCGCGCCAGAAGACGCTGCCCTCTTCCGTATACGCAAGTCCCGCCAGGACCCGCAGCAGCGTCGTCTTGCCGGCGCCGTTGGGGCCCGTGAGCTGCATCATCTGGCCACCGCGAAGCTGGAGGCTGACGCCGCGCAGGACATGCCGATCCCCACGCCACAGATGCAGCCCTTCACCCCGCAATTCCAGACTGGACATGACCCTCCGCGAGCCCCTCTTTTCCGGCGCGCAAGTCTCCCAAAGTCACTGCCCGGACGCCATCCTCGTTTGCGTCTGGAAGCGGCGTCAGGCGATTGATTTTTGTCGAATTGTCCGCCTGTGGACGGAACACGAGCCCGGCTCGTCCGGCGCACGACAGCAGCTTTTCCCCGAACGGCGAGCTGTGCTCGCTTCGCGAGCCCCCGGCCGAAAGGCGCTTGGGGGCGCTGGTGCGCGCGTACCTCGCAGCGAGCGTGTCACCCTGTAGAATCCGCGCGCGCCCGTGCCTGGGTGGCGAAACTGGTAGACGCAAGGGACTTGAGCAATTGAGCATCCGGATCGGAAACGGCCGGGTGAATGGGGTCAAATTCGGTGGAACAGCAGCACGTCGTGGTGGCTGCAATACCGAGCTAAGCCCGATCGCGCGGCTCGCGCCCGCGGCGGGAAAGTGTAGAGACTTGACGGCCCCTGCCTAAATCGCGATCGCGTTTCGGCGGCCGCGACAGGGCAAAGGTAAAGTCCAGACTCCAAATGCGCCTTCGGGCGCAGCAGCGAAAGCTGTAGTGGGTACGAAAATCCCTCGGGGGCGACCCCGTGCCGGTTCGATTCCGGCCCCAGGCACCAAACAGACCTCCGCCTCCCGCATCGGGGCACCCTCATTTGATCGCCTCACGTGCTCACTCTGGGACGCGCGCGCGTCGCGGGCTCGGCTCTCGACTGGCACTCGTCCGCCACGTACGGCCGGCATACCGGAGATCTCAAAGAAAAAGGCCCGGCAGTCGTGACTTGCCGGGCCTTTCGTTTCGACTTGTCGATGGGCCGGAGCGCGCCGGCCCACCCATTCGGGGCCGATTACAGCTTGCCGGTCGCGCGCCAGCCGCCGTCGGCATAGCC